>Ga0073934_10003231_pt1 | contig 30752 bp, 34 predicted proteins | sample LarsenN4metaG_FD_76834 | JGI IMG/M metagenome (GOLD analysis project Ga0073934, IMG submission 76834) | Hot spring sediment bacterial and archeal communities from British Columbia, Canada, to study Microbial Dark Matter (Phase II) - Larsen... ...
AGCGCCGGCGGGCGCGCCGCCGCGCCCGCCGGGAGCCCCGGTGCGGGGATCAGGCCGCGTCCGGCCGGGTGAAGCCCGCGGCGTGGACGATGCCGGCGAGCGCCCCGCCGGCGAGCGGCGCCACGATGAAGACCCAGAGCTGCGCCAGCGCCGTGCCGCCGGCGAAGACCGCCGGGCCGATCGAGCGCGCCGGGTTGACCGAGACGCCGGTGACGTTGATCCCGACGAGGTGGATCCCCGCGAGCGTCAGGCCGATCGCGAGTCCGGCCATGGCGCCGGGCGCGGCCGGGGCGGTTGCCCCGAGGATGACGGTGACGAAGACGAAGGTCGCGACCGTCTCGAAGATCAGGGCCGCGGTCAGGCTGTATTCGCCGAGATAGCCGGCGCCGAAGCCGTTCTGCCCGAGACCGTTCCCGGCGAGGCTGTAGCCGGCCTTGCCGGAGGCGATCAGATAGACGACGAAGGCGCCGATCACCGCGCCGGCGATCTGGGCGATGGCATAGGCCACGAAGTCGCCGGCGCTCATCCGGCCCGCCGTCACCATGCCGAGCGACACCGCCGGGTTGAGATGGGCCCCGGAGATCGCGCCCAGCCCGTAGGCGGCCGCCACGATCGACAGGCCGAAGGCGATCGCGATGCCGTGCATCCCGATCTGGCTGCCCATGAGGACGGCCGAGCCGACCCCGAAGAACACGAGGATGAAGGTGCCGAGGACTTCGGCGATCAGTCTTTTCGTCATGCGGTTCCCTCTGCCCTGCCGGGCCCGCGGGCGCGCCGCCGCCGGGCCCGGCGTTTGCGGATGCGTCACGCGCATGTCCCCCATGCGCCGCCCGGCGCGCATCCCGTGTTGTCGCCGGACGGCGCGCACTTTATGTGATAAGCCGGCCTCCGAGGGGGAGAATTCCTTGCGCGACCTGAAGATTCCCGGCGACCGTCACCCGGAGAAGGCACACCGGCCCGATCAGGCGCAGCCGAAGAAGCCGGACTGGATCCGGGTCAGGGCGCCGACCTCGGCGGGCTACCGGCGGACGCGCGACATCCTGCGCGAGAACCGGCTTGTCACCGTCTGCGAGGAAGCCGGCTGTCCCAACGTCGGCGAGTGCTGGAGCCAGGGTCACGCGACCATGATGATCATGGGCGAGATCTGCACCCGCGGCTGCACCTTCTGCAACGTCGCCACCGGGCGGCCGCAGGCGCTCGATTCCTTCGAGCCCGGCCGCGTCGCCCATGCCGTCCAGACGCTCGGCCTTGCCCATGTCGTCGTGACCTCGGTGGACCGCGACGACCTCGGCGACGGGGGGGCCGCGCATTTCGCCCAGACGATCCGCGCGATCCGCCACCGGTCGCCCGCGACGACGATCGAGGTCCTGGTCCCGGACTTCCTCAAGTGTGGCCCGGAAGCGCTTGAAACCGTTGTGGAAGCGCGGCCCGATGTCTTCAACCACAATCTCGAGACGGTGCCCGGCCTCTATCCCGAGGTGCGCCCCGGCGCGCGCTATTTCCATTCGCTGCGGCTCCTCCAGCGGGTCAAGGAGCTGGACCCGGCGATGTTCACCAAGTCGGGGATCATGGTGGGCCTCGGCGAGGACCGGCAGGCCGTGCTTCAGGTGATGGACGACATGCGCTCGGCCGATGTCGATTTCATCACCATCGGCCAGTACCTCCAGCCGACGCCCAAGCATCACCGGGTGGACCGTTTCGTCACGCCCGAGGAGTTCGCGGCCTACGAGACGGCGGCGCGCGGCAAGGGGTTCCTGATGGTGTCGGCGACGCCGCTCACGCGGTCGTCCTATCACGCGGGCGAGGATTTCGCGCGCCTGCGCGCAGCCCGGCTGGCGCGGCTGGGCCGCGCCTGAGCGCCGCCGTCAGGGGCCGTCAGAAGCGGAAGCCGAGGGACGCGTCGAGGATCGGGTCGGCGCTGTCGGTATCGAGAACGCCGCCCTGGATGTAGGCGCCCGATCCCGGCAGCGTGAACTCGGCGCCGACGCCGTAGAAGGTCTGCGACGAGGTGCCGTCGCGGTAGAGGAGCTCGCCGCGCAGGTTGAGCTGCTGCGTGACGTCATAGCCGATGTAGCCGCGCGCCAGCGAGGTGTCGCCGAAGGGGGCCGAGGTATGGCCGAGGATCAGGCCGCCGTCGAGGCGGTTGCGGTCCAGCGTGGCGCCGAGGAGCAGGCTCTGGAGCGTGCCGGCCCCACTGGTGTCAACCCTCTCGTAGCCGGCGAGGAGCGTGGCGCCGTTGCCGAGGCCGTAGGTGCCGGCAAGCTGGAAGGTGTAGCCGTCGAGGTCCTCCGAATCGTGCAGCGAGGCGCTGAGGCCGAGCGCGCCGAAGCTGCCGTCGTAGCGCAGGCCGTAGATGTGGCTGCTGCCGAAGAGATAGGCCGAGGACAGGAAGTCGCGCGACCCGCCGCCGATGGCGAATTCGGCGTCGATCAGGCGCGAGCCGACGACCGGCGGCAGGTTGATCTGCTGGTCGAAGGCCGTCCGCGGGATGCCGATCGAGTAGTCGCCCCAGAGCGTGGTGAGGACGGCGGCGGCGTAGATCGCGGAATCCCTGCCGCCGGTCGTGGCCAGGGCGGTGAGGCCGAGATCGAAGCCGAAGCCCAGCGCGCCGGCGCCGTCGGGCGTCCGGTAGGAGAGGTCGAGATCGCCGTAGGCGACCTGTTCGTCGAACCCGCCCGTCGAGTGGACGTATTCGAGCTCGATCGTGCCCCTGGCGGTGACGCCCTCGGGAAGCGACTGGGCCAGCGCGCCCGTCGATGCGGCCGCGGCGGCAAGCGCGAGGAGCGGAACCTTCTTCATGGTGGACTGCATCGTTGCCTCTGTTTCCGGCGAGATTACACCAGCTTCGCGCGCAAGGCGAGTGGGGCGCGGTCCCGCGGGCGCGCTGTTGCGCCGCGATGCCGCGCGATGTGTCGTGCGAGTTGCGCGGCGGCCACGAAAGCCCTTTGCTGGGCCGCAATCGCCGGCCGGCCGATTCGCGCGCCCGGCAAACGGCATTCCGCCCGAAGAAGGCGGTCACGGGGAGGACTTTGCGATGAACATGCCTGCGCAGGGCGGGTCCGGGCCGATTCCGGACATGTCGATCACCGAATATGTCTTCGCGGGCCTGCCCGCGGAGCCTTCCGAGGTGGTCCTGATCGACGGCCCGAGCGGGCGGGAGATGACGGCGGGCGCGTTCCGCACCGCCGTCGAGCGGCTGGCCGGCGTGCTGACCGCGGCCGGGCACGGCGCCGGGCAGGTCACCTGCCTGATGGCGCCGAATTCGCCCGACTATGCCGTCGTCTTCCACGCCGTGGCCTGGGCCGGCGGAACGATTTCGACAGCGAATCCAACATACACGGCGCCGGAGCTGAACCATCAGCTGAAGGATTCGGGGGCAAGCCTCCTGATCACCATCCCGGCCTTCCTCGACACCGCGCGCGCCGCCGCCGAAGGCACCGGCGTGCGCCGGATCGCGGTGATCGGCGGGGAGGGCGAGGAGGGCCTGTCGCGGCTCGACGGGCCGCCTCTGTCGCGGCAGGTTCCGGTCGATCTGGACCGTCACGTCGTCGTCCTGCCCTATTCGTCGGGCACGACCGGCCTGCCCAAGGGCGTCATGCTGAGCCACCGCAACCTGGTCGTGAACGTCATCCAGGCGGACGGCCTGATGCAACTGCGCCCGCGCGAGCGCACGCTGGCCTTCCTGCCCTATTTCCACATCTACGGGATGCAGGTGCTGATGAACCTCTATCTGGCGCGCGGCGGGGTCCAGATCACGCTGCCGCGCTTCGATCTGGAATCGGCGCTGCGGATCATGCAGGAGCACCGGACCTTCCGGCTTTTCGTCGCGCCGCCCGTCGTGCTGGCGCTCGCCAAGCATCCGATGGTGGACCAGTTCGACCTTTCGGCGCTGAAGGTCATCCTCTCGGCCGCCGCGCCGCTCGGCGCCGAACTCGCCCAGGCCTGCGCCGAGAGGCTGGGCGTCGAGGTCATCCAGGGCTACGGCATGACCGAACTGTCGCCGATCACGCATGCCAACCCGGTCGGCCGCGGCAAGCCCGGCTCGGTCGGGATCGCCGCGCCGATGACCGAGGTCCGGGCGGTCGATCCCGAGACCGGGCGGGTGCTGGGCCCGGGCGAGACCGGCGAGATCGTCGTCCGCGGGCCGCAGGTCATGATCGGCTACCTGAACCGGCCCGACGCCACCGCGGCGATGATCGACGCCGACGGCTGGCTGCACACGGGAGACCTCGGCTACATCGACGCGGACGGCTATCTCTATGTCGTTGACCGGGTGAAGGAGCTGATCAAGGTCAAGGGCTTCCAGGTCGCGCCGGCCGAGCTCGAGGCGCTGATCGTCGCCCATCCCGCGGTCGCCGACGTGGCCGTCGTCGGCGAGCCCGACGACGAGGCGGGCGAGCGGCCCGTGGCCCATGTCGTACGCGCGCCGGGCACGGCCGTCACCGAGGCCGAGGTGATGGAGTTCCTTGCCGGCAAGGTCGCGAGCTACAAACGGCTGGCGCGGGTGGAGTTCCGCGACGCGATCCCGAAATCGGCCTCGGGCAAGATCCTGCGGCGGATGCTGCGGCGGACCGCCTGAGCCGCCACCGCCCGAGGCGCCCGGTCACGACCGGCGGACGGTCAGACCGGCGCCACGAAGGGCTGGCGGATCGCGACGAAGGCCTCGAGCGCCTCGGCCCGCGCGCAGTGGTCGCGCAGCGCGGGCAGGGACGGCCAGTCCACGAGGCCGGGATGGGCCTCGTCTGCGAAGCGCAGGCAGCAGGCGACGGCGATGTCGGCATGGCCGATGCGCTCGCCCGACCACCACGGGCCGGGCGCCGCGGCGCGTTCCGCCTCGAGCCGCGCGATGGCGCCGCCGGCCTGCCAGCGGCAGCGCTCGCTCCAGGCCGGCGAGGACACCTCGTGCAGGCGGCGTTCGTAGAACAGGCTGACCGCCTTGTCGGCCAGCCCCGTCGCCAGCGCCGCGATGCGCAGCGCCCGGTGCCGGCCGGGTTCGCGCCGCGGGACCATCACGCGGTCGTCGGGCACGAGCCCGTCGAGATAGTCGAGGATCATGTGGCTGTCCCAGAGGGATGTCCCGTCGCCGAGGATCAGGGTCGGCACCCGGACGAGCGGGTTGACGGGCCGGATCCGGGCGGCATCGCCGAAGACCGACCACGGGCGGTGTTCGAAGGGCAGGCCGTAGAGGCGGAGCGCGATCCCGACGCGGCGCACGAAGGGGCTGTCGTACTGTCCGATCAGGATCAGGCTGCCGGGCGGCGCGGTCATTCTGCGGCCGGAACCCTGCCGAGGTAGCGCGCGATCGCGGTCCGGTCGGCGGCGGGAAGCCGCGCGAGGTTGCCGACGACCAGCGCCATGTGCCCGCCCGCGGAATCGAAGTCCGGCGTGAAGCCGGTGGTCAGGTATTCGACGATCTCGTCCTCGCTCCAGGTCAGCTTCGCCGGGGTGATGTTCGGGAATCGCCCCTCGCCGCCCGGCACCGGGCCGCCGGCCAGCCAGCGGGCGCGGTCCGGCCCGCCCAGCGCGTCGCGCGGCGTGTGGCATTCGCCGCAATGGCCGAGCGCCTCGACAAGGTAGCGGCCGCGCATCTCCTCCGCCGTCAGGTCGCCGTCGAGAACCCAGGAGGGATCGAGGTAGAGCGCCTTCCAGACCCCGAGATTGCGGCGGATGCCGAAGGGGAAGGGGACCTCGTGCGGCTGCGACGGCGTGGCGACGGGCGGCAGCGTCATCAGGAAGGCGTGCAGGTCGGCGATGTCCTGAAGCCCGGCGCGGGCATAGGACGTGTAGGGAAAGGCCGGGAAGTAGTGGCGCCCGTCGGGCGAGACGCCCAGCGTCATCGCGCGGGCGAGGTCGAGGGCGGTCCAGCCGCCGATGCCGTGATCGGGGTCGGGCGAGATGTTCGGCGCGACGAAGGTGCCGAAGGGCGAGGGAAAGCGCCGCCCGCCGCCGAGTTCGAGCAGGGCCGCGTCCTTCGCGCCTTCGGCGGCATGGCAGGAGGCGCAGCCCGCGGCCCAGAACACCAGCTCGCCGCGCGCGGGGTCGGCGGGCGCGAGCCCGTCCATCGCCCCCGCGGCAAGCCCGGCCGGCCGGGTGACGAACCAGTAGCCCGCCAGCCCGATTGCGGCGAGCGCCGCGATTGCCCACAGGATGCGTCGCACCTTGACCTCCGCCCGCAGGGAGCGGGCCGGCCCGCGGCGCTGCCCCGGTGACGGCCCCTGCCCGGGCGGCAGTCTGCGATGCCCTGCGGGCGCTGGCAATCGCCCGCGGGCGCCGCCCCGGCGGGCGATGCCCCGGCGGGTGGCCGACACGCGAGCGGATCACGCAGTGTTGTTGGACGATGATTGACGGAAACGTGATTGCGTGCCGTTACTGTGAAAATCTGCACAGGGCACGGGGCGGGCGGGGGAGGCCGGTGAACCGCGAGAACTGGGATGATCTGCGCTTCCTGCTTGCCGTCGCCGAGGCCGGCTCGGTCAACGGCGCGGCGCGGGCGCTCGGCGTGAACCATGCCACCGTGCTGCGCCGGATCGCCGCCTACGAGGCCGCGACCGGGATCACGGTCTTCGACAAGACGGCGCGCGGCTATTCGGTGCCGGCCGACCGGCAGGCCATCGTCGCGGCCGCGCGCGAGGTGGACAGCGCCGTGCAGGCGCTGCAGCGGGTGCTGCGCGGCAGCCTCGCCCCGGTCTCGGGCGAGGTCGTGCTGACCACCACCGACAGCCTTGCGCAGATCGTGCTGCCGCCGGTCATCGCCGACCTGCAGCGGGCGGCGCCGGACCTGAAGTTCGACATCATCTCGACGAATGCGCATCTCGATCTGGGGCGGACGCAGGCGGACATCGCGATCCGCGCCGCGAAATCGCTGGCCGAGGGGCTGGTGGGCGAGGCGGTGGCGCCCTTGAAGTTCCGCGTCTATCGCGGGCGCGGCGCGGGGCAGGGCCGCTGGCTGGGCCTGGCGGGATCGACCGGCGCCGCGCCGGTGGCGCGCTGGCTGGAGGGCGTGGCGGGCGGCGGCATCGCGACGCGCGCCGACAGCTTCCTCGTGCTGCGGGAGCTGGTGGCGCTGGGGCAGGGGCAGGCGGTGCTGCCCGCCTATGTCGGCGATCCCGATCCGCGGCTGGAGCCGGTGCCGGAGATCGCGGTGCCGGACCTGGCCGAGATCTGGGTCGCCTCGCACGCCGATCTGGCCGAGGTGCCGCGGATCGCGCGGGTGCGGCGGCTGCTGGCGGCGGCGATCGCGGCGCGGCGGGCGGCGATCGACGGCACGCTCAGGGAGAGGGCGGACGCGGCGGGCGCGGGTTGAGGGCGAACCAGTCGGGCAGCAGGCCCAGCCATTCGGCGCCGGCCACCGCGAGGCAGAGCAGGATCGCCCCGAGCCCGAGAAGGACGCGCGACTCCGACGGCGGGTGGCGGGCCCATTGCGACATCCTGAGCAGCCAGCGCATCCGCGCGCCCCTTCCTGCGGCCTAACCGTCCGCGTCGGTGAAGCGCACCCTGCCGATGTGGCTGAGGTTGCGGTTGCGCTGGGCGAAGTCGATCCCGTAGCCGACGACGAACTCGTCGGGGATCTCGAAGCCGGTCCAGGTGGCCCGGATCTCGACCTCGCGGCGGGACGGCTTGTCGAGCAGCGCGCAGCTTTCCAGTCGCCGCGGCGAGCGGGTGGCGAGCAGCTTCATCACCGCCGAGAGGGTGAAGCCGGTATCGACGATATCCTCCACGACCAGCACGTCGCGGCCGTGAATGTCGCCGCGCAAGTCCTTGAGAACACGCACCTCCCGCGAGGATTCCATCGAATCGCCGTAGCTTGACACCTCGAGGAAGTCGACCTCGATCGGCAGGTCGATCTCGCGCACCAGATCGGCGATGAAGACGAAGGACCCGCGCAGCAGGCCGACGACGACCAGCTTGTCGGTGCCGTGGAAGGCGGCGGTGATCTCGCGCGCCAGCGCCTCGACCCGGGCGGCGATCGCCTTGGCCGAGATCATCTGGTCGATGACATAGGGGCGGTGCGGCATGGGTTCCCCTTGCGGTCCGCGACGGTTTTAGCGACCAAGGCGGCGACTGTCACCGCCCGCACCATGCCCAAGCACACCGAACAGCGCGTCCTGCCCTACACGGCCCGCGAGATCTACGACCTTGTCGCCGATGTCGCGCGCTATCCCGAGTTCCTGCCCTGGACGGCGGCGGCGCGGATCCGGTCGCGGACGCCCCAGCCGGACGGATCGGAGGTGATGGAGGCCGATCTCGTCATCTCGTTCAAGGTCTTCCGCGAACGCTTCGGCAGCCGCGTCGTCCTGCGGCCGGACATCCACCGCATCGAGACGCAGTATCTCGACGGGCCCTTCCGCTACCTGCATTCGGACTGGCAGATCGCCGACCTGCCGGGCAGCGGTTCGGAGGTGCGCTTCAACGTCGATTTCGAGTTCCGCAGCGCCATCCTGCAGGCGATCATCGGCGTCGTCTTCGACGAGGCGATGCGGCGCGTGGTCCGCGCCTTCGAGGCGCGGGCGGCGGCGCTTTACGGGCCGCGGTGATGGCGGTTTGCGGCGCCGCCGCGCGCGGCTAGGCTGCCGGCATGGACTTCGCGTCGCGCATCACCCGAATGCCCATCGCGCACGACCCCGACCGCGCGCGCGACGCACGGGCCGCGGTGCCGGGCGTGGCGCCGGCGCTGGCCGACCTCCTTTCCGCGGCGGCGGGATGCAGCCCCTACCTCGCCGGCCTGATCGAGCGCGAGGCGGCCTGGCTGCGCGACCGGCTCGCCGCCGGGCCGGAGGCGGCGCTGCGGGAGGCCGCCGCCGGGCTGGAGGACCTGCCGCCGGCCGAGGTCGCGGCGGCGCTGCGGCGGGCCAAGGGACGCACGGCGCTGGCGGTGGCGCTGGCCGACCTCGGCGGCGTCTTCGCGCTCGAGGAGGTGACGGCGGCGCTGACCGCCTTTGCCGAGACCGCGGTCGGGGCGGCGCTGCGGCTGGCCCTGTCCGAGGAGATCCGGCGCGGCCGCATTCCCGGCGCGACCGCCGCGGACGCCGCCACCGGCGCCGGCATGTTCGTGCTGGCGATGGGAAAGATGGGCGCGGCGGAGCTCAACTATTCCTCGGACATCGACCTGATCTGCCTGTTCGACGAGACCCGTTTCGAGGCGGCGGACGTCGCGGCGGCGCGCGCGGCCTTCATCCGGGCGACGCGGCGGATGACGGCGGTCCTCTCGGACGTGACCGAGGCGGGCTATGTCTTTCGCACCGACCTGCGGCTGCGGCCGGATGCGGCCGTCACCCCCGTCTGCCTCTCCGCCGGCGCGGCGGAGCAGTATTACGAGGCGCAGGGCCGGACCTGGGAGCGCGCCGCCTACATCAAGGCGCGCCCGGTGGCCGGGGACATCGCCGCCGGCGAGCGCTTCCTGCAGGTGCTGCGCCCCTTCGTCTGGCGGCGGCATCTGGACTTCGCGGCGATCCGGGACGCGCACGACATCCGCCTGCGCATCCGCGACCACAAGGGCCTGCACGGGCCGCTGGAGGTGCCCGGCCACGACATCAAGCTCGGCGCCGGCGGCATCCGCGAGATCGAGTTCTTCACCCAGACGCGGCAGCTGATCGCCGGCGGGCGCGACCCGGAGCTGCGCCAGCGCGACACGGTGGGCGCGCTCGGGGCGCTGGCGGCGAAGGGCTGGGTTCCGGCCGACAGCGCGGCGCAGCTGATCGCGGACTACCGCGCCCACCGCGAGCTCGAACACCGCCTGCAGATGGTGCATGACGCCCGGACCCAGACCATGCCGGTCGCGCCCGAGGCGCTGGACCGCATCGCGCGGATGTGCGGCACCGGCGACACCGCCGCCTTCCTGCGCGCGATCCGCGACCGCCTGCTGCGGGTGGGCGCGCTGACCGAGGGCTTCTTCAACCCCGCCGACGCCTCTGCCCCGCCGCCGCTGCCGCCCGCGGTGCAGGCGGTGGTCGATGGCTGGCGGTCCTATCCGGCCCTGCGTTCCGAGCGTGCGGTGGCGGCCTTCAAGCGCATCCTGCCCGAGATCATCACCCGGCTCGACCGGGCCGCCAGCCCTGCCGAGGCGCTGAACCAGTTCGACGCCTTCCTGTCGCGCCTGCCGGCGGGCGTGCAGCTTTTCTCGCTCTTTGCGGCCAATCCGCAGCTTGTGGACCTGATCGTTGACATCTGCGCAACGGCGCCGGCGCTGTCGGACTATCTGGCGCGCAATGCCGGCGTCCTCGATGCGGTGATCGGCGGCGATTTCTTCACCCCCTGGCCGGGGCCGGAGCGGCTGACTGCGATGCTGGAGGCGCGGCTGGCGGCGGTGGCGGATTACGAGCGAAGGCTCGACGCGGCGCGCGTCTTCGTCAAGGAATGGCACTTCCGCGTCGGCGTCCACCACCTGCGCGGCCTGATCGACGCGGCGGTGGCCGGGCGCCAGTATGCCGACCTTGCCGGGGCCGCGGTGGCGGCGGTCTGGCCCGCCTGCGTGGCCGAGTTCGCGCGCAAGCACGGGCCGCCGCCGGGACAGGGCGCGATGGTGCTGGGCATGGGCTCGCTCGGGGCCGAACGGCTGAACGCGGCCTCGGACCTCGACCTGATCGTGATCTACGACCCTGGCGCGGCGGAGGGCTCCGACGGGCCGCGGCCGCTGCCGGTGCGCACCTACTATGCCCGCCTGACCCAGGCGCTGGTGACGGCGATCACCGCGCAGCTGCCCGAGGGGCGGCTCTACGCGGTGGACATGCGGCTGCGCCCCTCGGGGCGGCAGGGCCCGGTCGCGGTGTCGATCGGCGCCTTCCGCGACTATCAGCTCAACGAGGCCTGGACCTGGGAGCATCTCGCCCTGACCCGGGCGCGGCCGGTCGGCGGCGAACCCGGCCTCTGCGCGCGGGTCGAGGCGGTGCGGCGGGAGGTCCTGGCGGCCAAGGCCGGATCGGACCGCATCGTCGGCGACACCGCCGGGATGCGCGAGCGCATCTTCGCCGCCAAGGCGCCGGACGGCGCCTGGGAGGCCAAGACCGGCCCCGGCCGGCTCATGGACATCGAGCTTCTGGCGCAGTCGCTGGCCCTGCGGGCGGCGGACCCCGCGCGCCGGGTCGAGGACCAGCTGCGCGCCGGGGCCGCCGCCGGGCTGATCGGGCCGGACGAGGCGGCCGACCTCGATGCGGCCTACCGCTTCCTGTGGCGCCTGCACGCGGGGGCGCGGCTGCTGACCGAGGGCGCCCTCGATCCCGGTGCGCTCGGCGAGGGCGGGCGGTCCTTCCTTCTCGGGCAGGCCGAGGTGCCCGACGCCGCGGCGCTGGCGGAACGTCTGCGTTCCTGTACAACGAGGGTGGCGGAGATCGTGGCGCGCGCGCTGCCGGCGCGGCAGGACGGGGGTTAGGACGGATGGACCTTGCCGAGGCGGATCCCAAGGGGCTGGTCAGGGAAAGCTACGCCATCGAGGGCATCACGGGCGCCGAATGCCGGACGATCTTCCTCGACTGGGCGCTCAGCCTGGCGGCGGGCGCCGACCAGCACGCCGCGATGCGGCTGCTTCTCGACCATTACGGCGCCGCCGCGCCGGCCCATCCGATGACGCGGGTGATCCGCGAGGGGCTGAGCGCGCCGGACCGCGCGGTGCGCCGGGGCGGGCGGGCGGCGCGCGTGGGGCGCGACAGCAGCCAGGGCGGCTAGCGCGGGAGCGACGCGGCCTCGCGCGCCAGTGCCTCGATCCCGGCCCAGTCGCCGGCCGCGACCCGGTCACGCGGCGCGACCCAGCTGCCGCCGACGCAGAGGACGTTCTTCAGCGCCAGGTAGTCGGGCGCGGTCTTCAGGCCGATGCCGCCGGTCGGGCAGAAGCGCACCTGCGGCAGGGGCGAGGCATAGGCGCCAAGCGCCTTCGCGCCGCCGATCGCGTCGGCGGGAAAGAACTTCTGCACGCTGTAGCCGCGTTCGAGAAGCGCCATGATCTCCGAGGCCGTGGCGGCGCCGGGCAGGAGCGGCAGGCCCTCGTCCTCGCAGGCCGCGATCAGCCGCTCGGTCGCGCCCGGCGAGACGCCGAAGGTCGCGCCGGCGGCCTTCGCCGCCTTCACGTCGGCAGGGGTGAGCAGCGTGCCCGCGCCGACCGCGCCGCCGGGGACCGCCGCCATCGCCCGGATCGCGTCGAGCGCCGCGGGCGTGCGCAGCGTCACCTCGAGCGCGGGCAGGCCGCCGGCGACGAGCGCGCGCGCAAGCGGCGCCGCCGCCGCGGCATCCTCGATAACCAGGACCGGGACGACGGGGGCGAGGCGGCAGATCGCGAGGGCGGCCTGGGACTGCTCGGCGGGGGTCATCGGTCTCTCCTCTGATGCGGTGATCCGGCGCTGGCCGCGGCGGGCCGGTCCGGCGGGGTCCGGGTCAGACCACGAGCGCCGCGCCCGCGGTGGCGGGGCCGGCGCCGCGGCGGAAGACCTCGAAGAGCTCGCGCCCGATGCCCCAGGAATTCGGCCCGAGGTCGGCCGCGGCCGGCGTCCGGCCGGCGAGGTCGGCGGTGGTGGACAGGGTTCCCGCCACGGCATCGACGCGCACGACATCGCCGTCGCGCAGCCGCGCGAGCGGCCCGTCGCAGGCGGCCTCGGGGCAGACGTGGATGGCAGCGGGAACCTTGCCCGAGGCGCCCGACATCCGGCCGTCGGTCACCAGGGCGACGCGCAGGCCCCGGTCCTGGAGGACCGAGAGCATGGGCGTGAGCGAGTGAAGCTCGGGCATCCCGTTGGCGCGCGGGCCCTGGAAGCGGACGACGACGACGCAGTCGGTGGTGAATTCGCCGCGCCGGAACGCATCCTTGACCGCCTGCTGGTCGTGGAAGATCCGGCACGGCGCCTCGACGACATGGCGGTCCTCGGCCACCGCCGAGACCTTCATGACACCGGTGCCGAGGTTGCCGGTCAGCTCCTTCAGCCCGCCATGGGGCGAGAACGGCGCGGAGACCGGGCGTAGGATGCGGTCGTTCTGGGACTCCGTCGGGCCGTCCACCCAGACCAGCTTGCCGTCCCTGAGCTTCGGCTCCTCGGTATAGCGGGCGAGCCCGTCGCCGGCGATCGTGCGCGCGTCCTCGTGCAGGAGGCCCGCGCCCAGAAGCTCGCGGATGAGGAACTGGAGCCCGCCGGCGGCGTGGAAGTGGTTCACGTCGGCCAGCCCGTTCGGATAGACCTTGGCCATCAGCGGCACGACATCGGAGACGGCGCGGAAATCCTCGACGGCAAGCGCGATGCCCGCCGCCCGCGCCATCGCCGGCAGGTGGATCACGAGGTTGGTCGAGCCGCCCGTCGCCATCAGGCCGACGATGCCGTTGACGAAGGCGCGTTCGTCGAGGATCTCGCCGGCGGGGCGGTAGTCGTTGCCGAGCGCCGTGATCGCCGCCGCCCGTTCCACCCCGGCCACGGTCAGCGCCTCGCGCAGGGGCGTGCCGGGATTGACGAAGGAGGCGCCGGGCAGGTGCAGGCCCATGAACTCCATCAGCATCTGGTTGGTGTTCGCGGTGCCGTAGAAGGTGCAGGTGCCCGGCCCGTGATAGGCCGCCATCTCGGCCCGCATCAGGTCGGCGCGGGTCGCGGTGCCGTTGGCGAAGGCGTTGCGGACCTTCGACTTCTCGTCGTTGGGAAGGCCCGAGGTCATCGGTCCCGCCGGGATGAAGACGGCGGGCACATGGCCGAAGGTCGCCGCCGCGATGACGAGGCCGGGCACGATCTTGTCGCAGACGCCGAGGTAGAGGGCGGCGTCGAAGGTGTTGTGGCTGAGCGCTACCCCGGCGGCGAGCGCGATCACGTCGCGCGAGAACAGGCTGAGTTCCATGCCCGTCTGGCCCTGGGTCACGCCGTCGCACATGGCCGGGACGCCGCCGGCGACCTGGGCGGTCGCGCCGGCGCGGCGCGCCGCCTCGCGGATCAGCGCGGGGTAGCCTTCGTAGGGCTGGTGCGCCGAGAGCATGTCGTTGTAGGCGGTGACGATGCCGAGGTTCGGCGCCCGGCCCTGTTCCAGCGCCGGCTTGTCGCCCGCCATCGCGGCATAGGCATGGGCCTGGTTGCCGCAGGACAGGTGCGACCGCGCCGTCCCCGCCCGCTGCGCGGCGGCGATCCGGTCGAGATAGGCGCGGCGCGTGGCCTCGGACCGGCGGCGGATGCGGTCGGTCACGTCGCGGATCGCTGGATGGAGCGGCATTGTGGCCTCCGGTCGGGGGCGGGGACGAATCGCGGTCGCTCTAGCACGCCCTGTTAGCGCTAACAACCGCCCTGCCGGACGGGCGCGGCGGGTTCCGGAGGATGGTAGGGGATGGCGCCGCCAAGGCAAGCCTGCCGCGCGGGCGCAGGGCGGCTGCGCCCTTCCGCCGGGGCGGGGCTTCGGCTATGGCCGGCGCAGGAGGCGCGGCATGGACGAGGACGGGAATCCGGCGGGGCAGGGGCCCGTGGTGCGGCTGCGGCCGAAGGCCGAGGCGCGGGCGATCCGCCACGGCTTCCCCTGGGTCTATGCCGACGAACTGGTGATGGACCGGCGGACCTCGGCCCTGCCGCCCGGCACCTTCGCGCTGCTCGAGGATGCCGAGCGCCGCCCGCTGGCGCGGGTGACGGTCAACCCGGCCTCGCGGATCGCGGCGCGGGTGATGGACCTGAACCCCGCGGCCGTCATTGACCGGGACTGGATCGCGGCCCGGATCGCGCGCGCCCTGGCGCTGCGCGAAAGGCTCTACGACGCGCCCTTCTACCGTCTCGTCCATGCCGAGGCCGACGGGCTGCCCGGTCTCGTCATCGACCGCTTCGGCGCGGTCGCCGCGATCCAGCCGAACGCCGCCTGGGCCGAGGCGCTTTACGGCGACATCGCCGCGGCGCTGACCGGGCTGACCGGCGTGGCCGCGATCGTCAAGAACGGCAGCGGCCGGGCGCGGTCGCTCGAAGGCCTGGCGGAGGAGACCGCCGTCACGCTGGGCCGGCTCGAGGGGCCGGTGGACGTGCCGATGAACGGCGCCGTCTACCGCGCCGACCTGCTGGGCGGGCAGAAGACCGGCCTCTTCTACGACCAGAGGGACAATCACGCCTTCGCCGCGCGGCTCGCCCGGGGCGAGCGGGTGCTGGACGTCTTTGCCCATGTCGGGGGCTTCGCGCTGGCCGCGCTGGCCGCCGGGGCGCGGTCCGCGCTGGCGGTCGATTCGTCCGCGGCGGCGCTCGACCTCGCGGCGGAGGGCGCGCGCGCCTCGGGCTTCGCCGACCGCTTCGCCACCCGCCGCGGCGATGCCTTCGCGGCGATGGAGGCGCTGGCCGCCGAGGGCGAGCGGTTCGGTCTGGTCGTCTGCGATCCGCCCGCCTTCGCGCCGACGCGGCAGGCGCTGGAGGCGGGCCTGCGCGCCTACGAGCGGGTGGCGCGGCTGGCCGCGCCGCTGGTGGCGCCGGGGGGATACCTGGTGCTGTGCTCGTGCTCGCACGCGGCGGACCTGACGCAGTTCCGCGCCGCCTCGGCGCGCGGGATCGGGCGCGGCGGGCGGCGGATGCAGCTTGTCCATACCGGCTTCGCGGGGCCCGATCACCCGATGCTGCCGCAGCTTGCCGAAAGCGCCTATCTCAAGGCGCTCTGTTTCCGGCTGGACGGATGAAGGCGGTCCTCGACGCCTGCGTCCTCTATCCGACGGTGCTGCGGGAGATCCTGCTTGGCGTCGCGGCGAAGGGCCTGTTCGTGCCCCTCTGGTCGGCGCGCATCCTCGAGGAATGGGCGCGCGCCGCGGCGCGGGACGGCCCGGCCGCGGAGCTGGTGGCGCGCGGCGAGGTCGCGGCCCTGCGCGCGGCCTTTCCCGGCGCCGAGGTGACGCCCGACGCCGGCCTGCTGCGGCGCCTGCACCTGCCGGACGCCGACGACATCCACGTCCTGGCGGCCGCGGTCAGCGCCGGGGCCGACGCGATCGTGACCTTCAACCGCGCCGACTTTCCGCGCCATATCCTTGCGGCCGAGGGCGTCGAACGGCGCGACCCGGACGGGTTCCTGTGGCAGCTCTGGTCGGAGGCGCCCGCGGCGGTGGAGGCGGTCTGCGCCGGGATCGTCGCAAGGGCGGCGCACCTGTCCGGCCGGCCCCAGGATCGGCGCGCGATGCTCAAGCGGGCGCGCCTGCCGCGCCTGGCAAAGGCGCTTTCCGCGGGGTCTCAGGCGTAGACGGGGCGGCGGACCTGCGGGGCGGCGCAGCCCAGTTCGCAGCCTTCGGCGAAGATCACCTCGGGTTCGGCGAAGACCAGCCGGTGCAGGCGCAGCTCCTGGGCATCCGGCAGGACGCAGCGCAGGATCGAGATCCCGTCCGCGAGGCTGCCGGCGGTGACCATCGCCTCCTCGCGCCCGGTATGGCTGAAGGCGGTGCGGCCGCGCAGGTAGAGGAACTGACCGGCGGCGACGATCAGGTCGCGGCGGGCCTGCGTCATCAGGCCCGAGCCGGCCTCGATGCGGACCAGCGGGTTGCGGTGGGCCGGGGCGCTGACGGTTCCGATCACGGGGGCGAGGCCGGAACGGGTGACGATGCGGGCGCCGGTCCCGATGCGCTCCACCGGCAGCGGGCCGTCGGCGGTCAGAACGCTGGTGCCGGTCAGAAGGCCGCCCGGCAGCCTCATCGCCGCCGGCGTCAGCGGCTGGGCCCAGCCCCTGGGATCGCTCTGGTAAGTCATCTCGCACCCCCCGGCACACAGACACATTCCCCAAGGCGCAACGATCGGCGCGGTTTGTGTCAGGATTGGGAAGGCCGGTGGGTCTTTCCTTGACCCTTTGGCGGCGGTTTTTCCGGTTTCGCGCTCAGGCGAAGCTTGCTAGAACCCCGCCCGTTCCGGGGCCGCGCGCCCCGGGTCGCGACCGGGCTGCCGCCACCGGTCCGCTGGCGGGTGTGGCGGAACTGGCAGACGCACCGGATTTAGGTTCCGGCGCCGCAAGGCATGGGGGTTCAAGTCCCTCCACCCGCACCACGCCCCTTCAGCATACCGCAAAGGCCGTGACGCAACGTCACGCCCTGCATTCCGCTTGACCGGCGCTCAGGAATCAAATTTTAGATTAAGTAATGATCGAATTGATGGAGTTCCCATGCCCCTTCCCACCGATACCCGACCGCGGCCCGCGGCGGTGCCGCAGCCCGGCCTGCTGCCGGGCGCTCTTCAGGGGCTGGCGGTGCTGGCGGGTCTTGCCGTCCTGCCCGCGCTTGTCCTGCTGGGCGGGCGGGCCCTGGCGGCGGGCGCGCCGGGCGCGCTGGCGGTGCTGATCCTCGCCGCCGCGGCGATGGCGCTTCTGCTGTGGTCGATCTTCCGGCTCGGCCGGCTGATCCGGCGGGGCGAGGCGCTGTCGGCCGCGGCGGCCGCGGCGCTGGCGCATGTCGGCCTGGCGGCAGCGCTCATGGGCGCGCTGCGGGCGCTGGCCGGGGGCTGGCTCGCGTCGGCGCTGGACCTCACCTCGCCGCGCTTCGCCGCGCCGCCGGGCGTGCCGGACCTCTTCCTGCTGCTTCTCTGCGGCGTCGTCTGGTGCGCGGCCCGCGCCATGGCCGAGGGCGCGCGGCTGGCCGAGGACGGGGCGCATATCGTCTGACCATGGCCATCATCCTCAACCTCGACGTGATGCTGGCCCGCCGCAAGATGCGCGCCCGCGAACTCGCCCGCGCGGTCGGGCTGACGGAGCAGAACATCTCGGTCCTGCGGTCGGGCCGGGCGCGGGGGGTGCGCTTCTCGACGCTGGAGGCGATCTGCCGCGAACTGGGCTGCCAGCCCGGCGACCTTCTGGAATACCGGCCCGACCTTCCCGGGGCGGATGACACGGGCGGGCCGCCGGACTGATCCGGGGCCGCCGGAACGGACAGAACAGGAGACGGACATGACGACGACATTTCCCCCGCCGCGGCGGGCCCTGACCGGCTGCGCCCTTCTGCTCGGCCTGGCCGCAGGCCCCGGCGCCGCGCAGGACTGGTATGCCGGCTTCGGGCTTGGCGGTTCGGGCGCGCAGAGCGACTTTTCCGGCGGCGTCGCCGGGGCCGCGGCGGAATACGACCCCGGCTACGCGGTCATCGGCTTTGTCGGGCGCGAGGTGGCGCCCGGCACGCGGGTCGAGGCGCAGGTCTTCCACGCCTCGCTCGATCTGGCCAACATCGACCGCTCGATCGGCAATGCGGACGGGGGCGAGCTGCACACCGGCGGCCTGTTCCTGAACGTCATCCGCGACCTTCCGGCCGGCGGGCGCATCACCCCCTATGCCGGGTTCGGCCTCGGCGCGGTGAACCTGCGCTACGACCTGGTGCGCGACCTCGACGGCGGAACCCTGCACGCCGACGCGGTCCGCCCCGCCGGTCAGGTGATCCTCGGGGCGGCGGTGCCGCTGCAGGGGGACTGGGCCGCCTTCGGCGACCTGCGGGCGATGTGGGCGGACGACTTCGCGGCGACGACCTCGGCAGGCGATGCCGTCAGCGTCGGAACCAGCACCCAGATCCTGACCTTCGGCATGATGCGGCGCTTCTGACGCGGCCGGACCTCCGCCGCCGCCCGCCGGTCCGGCGGGTGGCGGCCGGGCGGGGGCGGCGCCCGCCCGTTTCGTCTTGTGGTCGGCGTCCTCCCTGCTTATAGGGCGGCGAGATTCCGGGATCGGCCGCCTGCCGCGGCCCAACAGGACGTGGATGGACGCAAGATGCAGGTCACCGAAACGCTGAAAGAAGGCCTCAAGCGCGGCTACACGATCACGGTCTCGGGCGCGGAGCTGGATGCCAAGGTCACCGCCAAGCTGATCGAGGCGCAGCCCGAGATCGAGATGAAGGGCTTCCGCAAGGGCAAGGTGCCGATGCCGATGCTGCGCAAGCAGTTCGGGCCGCGCGTCCTGGGCGACGCGATGCAGGAGGCCATCGACGCGGCGATCAAGTCGCATTTCGACGCCAGCGGCGACCGTCCGGCGCTGCAGCCGAAGGTCGAGATGAAGAACGGCGAGAACTGGAAGGAAGGCAGCGATGTCATCGTCGAGATGACCTACGAGGCGCTGCCTGAGGTGCCCGAGCTCGACCTCGGCAAGATCAAGCTCGAGAAGCTGGTCGTGAAGGCCGAGGAGAAGGCCATCACCGAGGCGCTGGAGAACCTCGCGAAGTCGGCGCAGGACTTCGTGGAACGCAAGAAGGGCGCCAAGGCCCGCGAGGGCGATCAGGTCGTCATCGACTTCGTCGGCCGGGTCGGCGACGAGGCCTTCGAGGGCGGCAGCGGCACCGACTATCCGCTGGTCCTGGGCTCGAAATCCTTCATCCCCGGCTTCGAGGACCAGCTGATCGGCGCCAAGGAAGGCGACAGGGTTGCGGTCAAGGTGACCTTCCCCGAGGCCTATGGCGCCCGCAGCCTTGCCGGCAAGGAGGCGGTCTTCGACTGCACGGTGAAGGCGGTGAAGGAGCCCAAGCCCGCCGCCATCGACGACGAGCTTGCCAAGCGCTTCGGAGCGGAGAACCTGGACGAGCTGAAGAAGCAGATCGCCGAGCGGCTCGAGGCCGAATACGGCGCGGCCTCGCGCGCGGTGATGAAGCGCGCGCTGCTCGACCAGCTCGACAAGCTCGTCTCCTTCGAGCTGCCGCCGAGCCTCGTCGAGGCCGAGACGAACCAGATCGCCCACCAGCTCTGGCACGAGGAACATCCCGACGAGCACCACCACGACCACGGCCATATCGAGGCGACCGACGAACACCGGGCGCTGGCGGTGCGGCGCGTGCGGCTCGGGCTGCTTCTGGCCGAGATCGGCCGCGCCGCGAAGGTCGAGGTGACGGATGCCGAGATGACCCAGGCGGTGCTGGCCGCGGCGCGGCAGTATCCCGGGCAGGAGCGGCAGTTCTTCGAGTTCGTGCAGAAGAACCCCGGCATGCAGCAGCAGCTGCGCGCCCCCGTGTTCGAGGACAAGGTCGTCGATCACATCTTCAAGGGCGCGAAGGTCACCGAGAAGGAGGTGACCCGGGAGAAGCTTCAGAAGGCCGTCGAGGCGCTGGACGAGATGTGACGCCGCCGGGGGCGGGGCCCGCGGCAGCGCCGCGCGCCTTCGCCACCGCCTCGCGGTAGAGGACGTAGAGCCCCGCCGCGACGATGATGGCGATGCCGGTCCAGGCGGTCGCGTCCGGCCAGTCGCGCCAGAAGATCCAGCCGTAGAGCACGCCCCAGATCATCGCCGTGTATTCGAAGGGCGCAACGAGGCTCGCCTCGGCGATCCGGTAGGCCTGGGTCAGGAGGACGATGCCGATCGCCGCGATCAGGCCCGTCGCCGCCATCAGCAGCGCGTCGCCGGCCGTCGGCCGGACCCAGCCGCGGACCAGGAATTCGAGGCTCGGGTGCCCCGTGGCGGCGAAATCCCCGCCGCCGAAGGCCAGCGCCAGCGCCAGCGCCATCGTCAGGAAGACGGCGTTCGACCAGAAGGACAGCGCCGCCGCCGTCTCGGTCGGGCCGAGCCGGCGCGCCAGGATCATGCCGCCGGCATAGGCAAGGCCCGAGGCCAGCGCCAGGACCGCCGCCCAGTCGAACAGCGCCCCGCCCGGGCGCAGGATGACGAGCACGCCGGCGAAGCCCGCCGCCACCGCCAGCCAGCGGCGCGGCCCGGCCCTTTCGCCGAGGAACAGGACCGACAGGATGGTGATGAAGAGCGGCGCCGAGAAGTAGAGCGCGACCGTCGTCGCCAGCGGCAGCGCGGCCAGCGCCAGGTAATAGGCGAAATAGGCCCAGAACAGGATGAAGGCGCGGGCGAGCATGCGGCCGAGGCCGGGGGTGACCAGCGTCCGCAACCCGCCGTCGAGCATCACCAAGAGCGCCAGCACGGGCACCGCCGTGACCGAGCGGAACACCATCACCTGATGCAGCGGATAGCTGCCCGACAGGAGCTTGATGATCACGTCCTGGAGCGAGAACACGGCGACCCCGGCGACGAGGCAGAGGATGCCGGCGATCTGGGGCGAGGGGTTCATCGCGGGGCGGGGCCGTCCGGCATCCGGTCCGTGCGGGGGGCGGGGTGCCCCCGGCCGACGGCGGGATCCGCGGCCGATCTAGCCGGGCCGCGGCGGCGGGCGCTGGCCGGAAAGCGGCAGCGAGTGCCGCTTTGCGGCGGCGGCCGGGCGGGCGTTCAGAAGTCGTCGGGCAGGTCGAGCCGGAAGCCCAGGTCCTTCGCCGCCGCGCGGTGCAGGCGGGTGCGTTCCTCGGGTCCGGCGCCGAGCAGGTCGGCGATCTGGTCCACACGCTCGGCCGAGACCGGCTTCTGCCCGGTGACGAGCGCGGACAGGTAGGAGGGCGTCACGCCGAGCCCGGCGGCGAGCTGCGAGGCCCTGAGGCCCCGCCGCATCAGGATCCGATCGAGCACCTCCCCGAAGCCCGACCGCCCGCGCGGCGGGCGGCCGAGCCGCGGCAGGGAGAAGAGCAGCGGGGTGCGTTCGACATGGGCGGAAGACGCCGCAACAGGGACAGGCTCCGCAGAGAAGTACCGAACGGGTTCGAGGTCTTCCTTGCCGCCCTCGGTTGCGGCCCGGGGTCCTGCCCCGGGCCTGCGCTTCCTGTCGTCACGATCGCCCATCCGGTCCTCGCAGCGTGGGGTCGAAGTCGTCACCGGCCCGCCGTTTCTGCTCGGCCCTGAACATCATGCGCCCGACAGGATCTGCGTGCGCCGCAAGGGTCGTTTCGGCGAGCGCAACGAAGGCCTCCCGCGTCTCGTCGCGGGAGCGGCGATAGGCCATCGTCCTGTGGGCGGCAAGGCCCATGCGGGCGCCCTGGTCATAGGCGTCGATGCCGCAGCCCATGAAGACGAACTCCCACCCGGCCGCCTCCTTCTCGGCGATCAGCGCCTTGAGGTCGGTCCAGCTGTTCTCGTAGCTGGCGTTTTCCTGCCCGTCGGTCTGGATGACGAAGACGGACTTCGCGTCGCGCCCCTCGAGCGAGCCCGCCACCGCCCGGATGGTCGTGCAGGCGGCGTCGATCAGGGGCGTCGAGCCGCGGGGGTCGTAATCGCCGGGGCCGAGATCGGGGACCTCGGCGATCCTGCGGGCGACATGCACCTTCTCGAGCGCCAGCCCGTTCTCGTCGCTGTCGAAGAGCACGAGCGAGAAGCGGATGTCGCCGCTGCCGGCGCGCAGCCCAGCGAGATAGGCGTTGATCGCGCCCAGCGTGTCGTCCTTCGCGCTCTGCATCGAGCCCGAACGGTCGAGCAGCATGGTGACAAGGGTCTTTCCGGCAGGCGTTTCCGTGTGCATCGCATCCATCCTTTCGGTCAAGCCACGCGGCAGGCGCGTGACAGCGGGATTTAGCGATGAGGTGAAAACATTTCAAGCGAATAGGTAAAAAAAGTTGCAACCCCTTCCGCCGGCACGAAAAAACCGCGCCCGGGTCGTGTCCCGGGCGCGGTTCCTGCGTGTTTCCGCGGCTGCAGGCGCGGGCCTATTCCGGCTGGCTCGCCGCGCCGATGTCGTCGAAGAGTTCGGCGACCTCGAAGTTGGCGGCGGCCTCCTCCTCGGCGGCAAGCTCCTGGATCGACTTGCCCGAGGCCTGAAGCTCGGCCTCCTCGGGCGAGCGGGCCACGTTCATCGTGATCCGGGCCGACACTTCCGGGTGCAGGATGACGGTGACGCCGTGCATGCCCAGTTCCTTGATCGGCCGGTCGAGCACGATCTGGCTGCGGCTGACCGTCACGCCGCCCGCCGTCGCGGCCTCGGCCACGTCGCGCGCGTTGACCGATCCGTAGAGCGCGCCGGCATCGGAGGCGGAGCGGATGATGACATAGACCTGACCGTCGAGCCTGGCCGCGATCTTCTCGGCCTCGGCCCGCGATTCGAGGTTCTGCGCCTCGAGCTGCGCCTTGCGGCTCTCGAAGGCCTTCACGTTGGCCTCGGTCGCGCGCAGCGCCTTGCCCTTCGGCAGAAGGAAGTTGCGGGCGTAGCCCTCCTTCACCTTCACCACGTCGCCCATCTGGCCAAGCTTGGCCACACGTTCCAGAAGAATGACTTGCATCGGTCAGTCCCTCACTTCACGGCGTAGGGCAGAAGCGCGAGGAAACGCGCCCGCTTGATCGCGGTGGCGAGTTCGCGCTGCTTCTTTGCCGACACGGCGGTGATCCGGGCCGGGACGATCTTGCCGCGCTCGGAGATGTAGCGCTGCAGGAGCCGCACATCCTTGTAGTCGATCCTGGGCGCGTTCTCGCCGGAGAACGGGCAGACCTTGCGGCGGCGGAAGAACGGTTTGGTTGCCATCGGGTTCTCTCCTCGTCTCAGGCGCGGTCGAAGTTGCGTTCACGGCGTTCGCCGCCGCGGTCGCCGCGGTCCTCGCGCGGGCCGCGGTCGGGGCGGAAGCCGCCGCGGTCGCCCCGGTCGTCGCGGTCGTCGCGTTTCTGCATCTGGATCGAGGGGCCTTCCTCGTGCTTGTCCACCCTGACCGACATCACCCGCATCACGTCGTCGTGCAGGCGCGCCAGACGCTCCATCTCCTGCACGGCGGCGGGCGGCGCATCGGTGCGCAGGAAGGCATAGTGGCCCTTGCGGTTCTTGTTGATCCGGTAGGCCATCGTCTTGACGCCCCAGTATTCGTGGTCAACGACCTTGCCGCCGTTGTCCGCGATCACGGTGGAGAAGTGTTCGATCAGGCCCTCGGCCTGCGCGCTGGACAGGTCCTGGCGCGCGATCAGCACATGCTCGTAAAGCGGCATGCGTCGTCCTTTCGTCTCGGGCGGCTTCACAGGCGGGACCGGTTGACCTTCCGCAGGTCCGCCACGAGAGGCTACGCCGGGTGCAAGAGGGCGCGGAAGGATGCGGCCTTATAGAGGAAACGCGCGGCGATGCAAGACCGCGCGGGGCGCGCGCCATCTCAGTCCGGCGGGACGATTTCGGCACCGGCGTCCAGCGCCTCGAACGGATCGGGTTCGGGCGCGGGTGCGAGCGCGATCCCGGCGGCGATGGTCGCGGCCCAGATCAGCCCGGCAAGGGCCGCGGGCAGGGCATGGAAGCGGGCGGGCGGCACCGCCGTTCCGGCGCCCGAGATCATCCGGGCCATCGTCGCGTCCATGTCGATGACCGCGTGCCGGAAGGCGCCGGCGACGTGCAGCGCCACCGCGCCATAGAGGAGCCAGGCCGAGACCTGGTGGACCGATTTCCAGAGGTCCGACGCGGCCTCGGTGGCCGGAACGAAGGGCAGGACCTGCGGCACCGGCAGCAGGATCGGTGCATAGCCCGGATTGGCCGACGAATAGAGCCAGCCAGAGAGCGGCATCAGGAGCATCGCGCCGTAGAGCGTCCAGTGGACGAGGGCGGCAAGGAAGGTCTCGATGCGGCGTTCGGGGTGAAGCGGGCCGGGGCGCGGGCGCGCGAAGGCCCAGAGGATGCGCAGGAGCGCGGTCAGGAAGATCGCCACGCCGATCGTCTTGTGGATCGAGAAGACGCGCATCGCGGCGGCGAAATCCGCATCGTTGTCCATCGGCAGGCGGGTCATGCGCAGGCCGATCAGCACCGCCGACAGGATCATCAGCGCGCTCAGCCAGTGGAGCACGCGCAGCACCGGATCATAGCCGGAAAGCATCGGTTCGGACATGACTCGCGGGCCTCCTGCCGGCCGAGGGTAAGGCAGGCCGCGGCCCGGATCGAGGGGTCGGGCCCGGCCGCCGGGCCGGCCGGCGCGCCGCGGCGCCCCGGTTGCGATTGCGGCGGCGGCCGGCCCGCGCTATCGGGAAGCGCGGAGATGGGGGCGGGACGATGAAGGCATTCGTGTTTCCGGGGCAGGGCGCGCAGGCGGTCGGCATGGGCAGGGCGCTTGCCGAGGCCTATCCGGCGGCACGCGCCGTCTTCGATGCGGTGGACGAGGCGCTCGGCGAGAAGCTTTCGGCCCTGATCTGGGACGGCGACATCGAGACGCTGACCCTGACCCGCAATGCCCAGCCGGCGCTGATGGCAACCTCGCTCGCGGCGATGCGGGCGCTCGAGGCCGAGGGGGTCGGGGTGACGGACGCCGCCTTCGTGGCCGGCCATTCGCTGGGCGAATATTCCGCCCTCTGTGCCGCCGGGGCGCTGTCGCTGGCCGACACCGCGCGCCTCCTGCGCCTGCGCGGCGAGGCGATGCAGAGCGCGGTGCCGGTCGGGGCAGGCGCCATGGCGGCGCTGCTCGGCCTCGATTTCGCGGCGGCCGCGGCGGTGGCCGCCGAGGCGGCGCAGGGCCAGGTCTGCGAGGCCGCGAACGACAACGATCCGGCGCAGGTCGTCGTCTCGGGCGACAGGGCCGCGGTCGAGCGGGCGGTCGAACTGGCGAAGGCGAGGGGCGCGAAGCGCGCGATCCTGCTGCCGGTCAGCGCGCCCTTCCACTGCGCGCTGATGGCGCCGGCCGCGCGCGCGATGGAGGCCGCGCTGGCGGCGGTGGCGATCCGCGCGCCGGCGGTGCCGGTCGTCGCCAATGTCCGCGCCGAGGCGGTGAGCGACCCCGCCGCAATCCGCGCGCTGCTGGTGGAACAGGTCACCGGATCGGTGCGCTGGCGCGAGTCGGTCGCCTGGATGGCGGCGCAGGGGGTGACCGAGTTCTGGGAGATCGGCGCCGGCAGGGCATTGTCCGGCATGATCCGCCGCATCGCCCCCGAAAGCACCCAGCGCGCCATCGGCAGTCCCGACGAGGTGAAGGCGGCCGCGGGCGCCTGAGCGGCGCCGCCGCGCCCGGCCCGCAGACGGAACGGATCAACGGGAGAGACCGGCATGTTCGACCTTACAGGCAGATGCGCCCTCGTCACCGGCGCCTCGGGCGGGATCGGCGGCGCCATCGCCGCGGCGCTTCACCGGGCCGGCGCCAGCGTGGCGCTGTCGGGAACGCGCCTCGGCCCGCTCGAGGACCTCGCCGCGCGGCTCGGCGGGCGCACCCATGTCCTGCCCTGCGACCTTGCCGATGCCGCGGCCGTCGAGGCCCTTCCCAAACAGGCGATGGCGGCGATGGGGACGATCGACATCCTGGTCAACAATGCCGGGATCACGCGCGACAACCTGTTCATGCGGATGTCGGACGAGGAATGGGCGGCCGTGATCGAGGTCAACCTGACCTCGACCTTCCGGCTCTGCCGCGCCGTGCTGCGCCCGATGATGAAGGCGCGCTGGGGCCGCATCGTGAACATCTCGTCGGTCGTCGGCGCCACCGGCAATGCCGGCCAGGGCAACTATGCCGCCGCCAAGGCCGGGATGATCGGCATGTCGAAGTCGCTCGCCGCCGAGGTCGCGAGCCGCGGCATCACCGTCAACGCGGTCGCGCCCGGCTTCATCGCGACGGCGATGACCGACAGGCTGAACGACGACCAGAAGGCGCGCATCCTGCAGCAGATCCCGGCCGGGCGCATGGGCGAGGCGGAGGAGGTCGCCGCCGCCGTCCTGTTCCTGGCCAGCCCCGAGGCGGCCTACGTGACCGGCGCGACGCTGCACGTGAACGGCGGGATGGCGATGATCTGAACCGGCCCGGCGGGGCCCCGCGGGGGCCGGGGGGAAAGCGTTTGCCTCGGACTTGGGTTATGCTATAGGCGGCGCTGACCCGGCCGGGGCGGGTTCTTCACCCCCTGGCAGCCCTGCGGGAGGCGGGGTGCGAGCCGCCCGGTCGCACGGGCACGAAACCAGAGGCGGGGAAACCCGTAAGGACAAGAGGAACGGACATGAGCGACATCGCGGATCGCGTGAGGAAGATCGTGGTCGAGCACCTCGGCGTGGATGCCGACAAGGTGACGGAATCGGCCTCGTTCATCGACGATCTCGGCGCCGACAGCCTCGACACGGTCGAGCTTGTGATGGCCTTCGAGGAGGAATTCGGGATCGAGATCCCGGACGATGCCGCCGAGACCATCCAGACCTTCGGCGACGCGGTGAAGTTCATCACCGAAGCGGCCTGATCCGTTCCGCCGGACGGGACGGCCACGGCGCCCTGCGGGGCGCCGTTTCTGTTCCGGGCTGCCTGTTCCCGGCATTTCCCCCCTTCCGCCCTTCCGCCCTCCCGCCCTCGCGCCGCCGCCGCGCGGCAAGCGGCGCGGCCGGCGGCGCGGCCGGCGAGGCACTGGAACCGCGCGCCCGCCCGTGATTGTCTGGCCCTTGGGTCAGGCAACGGAGGGCGGCGGGATGGCGCGGCTTGCGGACATGTATGGCGGCGGATCGGGCGAGACCTTCCTCGGCCTGCCGCGCTGCCGCGACCTGTCGCGGCTCGAGGCCCGGATCGCGCTGATCGGGGCGGGGACGGCGACGCCCTATGCCGGCGTCGGCGCCTACTGCATGGGCGGGCCGGCGGCGATCCGCGCCGGGGCGGCGCCCTATGCCGCGAACCTCGGCCACGTGAACTTCGACCTCGGCGGGCCGGTCCTGCCCGAGGGCGTGGCGGCGGTGGACGCGGGCGACCTGGAGCAGGCCGAGGACGACCCCGCCGGCAACCGCGGGCGCATCTTCGGCGCGGTGAGCCGGATCCTCGACCGCGGCGCGGTGCCGGTCGTGCTCGGCGGCGACGATTCGGTGCCGATCCCGATGCTCGAGGCCTATGGCGCGCGCGGGCGCAGCTTCACCGTCCTTCAGGTCGATGCCCATATCGACTGGCGCGACGAGGTGCTGGGCGAGCGGCTCGGCCTGTCCTCGCCGATGCGGCGGGCCGCGGAGATGGCGCATGTCGGCCCGATGATCCAGGTCGGCCAGCGCGGCATCGGATCGGCGCGGCCGGAGGACCATGCCGCGGCGCTGGCGCGCGGCGTCGCCTTCGTGCCCGCCGGCGAGGTGGCGCAGAGCGGCGTCTGGCGCGCCGTCGATCTGGTCGCGCCGGGGGCGGAGGTCATCATCGTCTTCGATGTCGATGCGCTCGATCCCGCGATCATGCCCGCCGCGATCGGGCGCACGCCGGGCGGGCTGAGCTACTGGCAGGCGATGGAGCTGATCGGCGGCGTCGGCGCCAGGGCGCGGATCGCCGGCTTCGCGCTGACCGAGTTCATGCCGGAGCGCGACCTCGACGGACAGGGCGCGCTGACCGCCGCGGCGCTGGTGGCGGGGGTCCTGGGGATCATCGCGCGCGGCGCCCGCTAGCGCCCCGACCGCCACCCGCCGGGCCGGGGACCGGTGTCCCACGCTGGGACACCCTTTCCGGCCCAGCAATATCAATGGGTTGCAGTAGCGTTTACGATTGATTCAGAAATGCCCCGGCGCGGCCCCGCAGCGGCGGAAGGCCCGCAGGGGCGCGGCCCTCACAGCCCGACCAGGCGCCGGATGTCGTCCGGGCTCGCCCCCTCGGCGCGGTAGCGGGCGATGGCGCGGGCGTCGTCGCGCTTGGCCAGCCGCCGGCCGCGGTCGTCGCGGATCAGGCGGTGGTGGTGGTAGGCCGGCGTCGGCAGGCCGAGCAGGGCCTGGAGCAGGACATGGACGAAGGTGGCGGGGAACAGGTCCTCGCCGCGCACGACCTCGGTGATGCCCTGGAAGGCGTCGTCCACGACGACGGCGAGGTGATAGGCCGGCCCGATGTCCCGCCGCGAGAGGACGATGTCGCCGGGATCGCGGCGGAGCGCCTCCGGATCGAGGCGGTGCCGGCCGGCGAAGGCGGGCCCGGTCTCGTCGAAGGCGAGGCGCGCGGCGTCCGCCGCCTGGCCGGCAAGGGCGAGCGCGCGGCCGATGTCGAGCCGGATCGCGTCCTGCGGGCCGCGTCCGGCCATCGGCCGGCCGCGGCAGGTGCCGGGATAGGCCGGGGCGGGGGCCGCGCCCTCCTGCGGGGCGGAGAGGGCGGCGCGGATCTCGGCGCGGGTGCAGCGGCAGGGATAGAGCACGCCCAGCCGCGCGAGCCGGGCGAGGGCCGCCGTATAGGCCCGCCCGCGCGCGGACTGGCGCAGGACGGGTTCGTCCCAGGTCAGGCCGAGCCAGCGCAGGTCGGCAAGGATCGCGGCGTCATAGGCCGGGCGCACGCGCGCGCGGTCGGTATCCTCGATGCGCAGCAGGAACCGGCCCCGATGCGCGCGGGCGCGGGCCTCGGCGGTGAGGGCGGAAAAGGCATGGCCGAGATGGAGGTAGCCGGTCGGCGAGGGCGCGAAGCGGGTCGCATACCGCTCAGGCGGCATCGCGCCGCCCCGTCGCGTCGAGCCAGGCGAGGAAGGCGGCCTTGGCGCGGTCGGTATAGGCGCGGTAGCGGTCGGCGCGGCCGCGGCGCCCGCCGCGCGCATCGACCGGCGGGAAGAGGCCGAAATTCACGTTCATCGGCTGGAAGGTCCGGGCGTCGGCGCCGCCGGTGATGTGGCTGAGCAGCGCCCCGGTGGCGGTTTCGGGCGGCGGCGGCGGCAGCGTGACGCCCCGGATCGCGGCCGCCGCCATCCGCCCCGCGAGCAGGCCCATCGCGGCGCTTTCGACATAGCCCTCGACCCCGGTGATCTGCCCGGCGAAGCGGATGTTGGGGCGCGACTTCAGCCGCATCTGCGCATCGAGCAGCCGCGGCGCGTTGATGAAGGTGTTGCGGTGGATCCCGCCGAGGCGCGCGAAGCTTGCGTTCTGAAGGCCGGGAATCTTCCGGAATACTTCGACTTGCGCGCCATACTTCATCTTGGTCTGGAAGCCGACCATGTTGTAGAGCGTGCCGAGCGCATTGTCGCGGCGGAGCTGCACCACGGCATGGGGCTTGACCTCCGGCCGGTGGGCATTGGTCAGCCCGACGGGCTTCATCGGGCCGAAGCGCAGCGTGTCGCGCCCGCGTTCGGCCATCACCTCGATCGGCAGGCAGCCGTCGAAGTAGCCGGCGGTCTCGCCGGCGTGGAACTCGGTCTTCTCGGCGGCGAGCAGGGCGTCGATGAAGGCCTCGTAGGCGTCGCGGTCGAGCGGGCAGTTGATGTAGGCGGTGCGTTCCGCCTCGGTCTCGCCCTTGTCGTAGCGCGACTGCCGCCAGGCCACGCTCATGTCGATCGTGTCGGCGTGCACGATGGGCGCGATCGCGTCGAAGAAGGCGAGCGCGTCCTGCCCGGTCTCGGCCCGGATCGCCGCGGCGAGCGCGCCGGAGGTCAGCGGGCCCGTGGCGATGATCCAGTGCCCCTCCGCGGGAAGCTCCGTGACCTCCTCGTTCGTCACGGAGATCAGCGGATGGGAGCGGAGCGCCGCGGTGACGGCGGCGGCGAAGGGATCGCGGTCCACGGCCAGCGCGCCGCCGGCCGGCAGGCGGTGGGCATGGGCGGTTCCGATGATCAGGCCGCCGGCGGCACGCATCTCCCAGTGCAGGAGGCCCACGGCGTTGCGTTCGTGGTCGTCCGAGCGGAAGGAGTTGGAACAGACCATCTCGGCGAAATCGCCCGTGCGGTGGGCGAAGGTGCCGACGCGCGGGCGCATCTCGTGCAGGACGACGGGCACGCCCATGCGGGCGGCCTGCCAGGCGGCCTCGGACCCGGCCATGCCGGCGCCGACGATGTGCAGGGCTTCGGTCATGGACCGGGGGTTTAGGACGGGGAGGGGCAAAAGGAAAGGGGCGGGGGCCGGCCCCCGCCCCCCTCCGCCGCCGGGCGGGGCGTGTCACACACTCAGAACAGGCCGCGGCGGAGGAGCGGATCGAAGGGCTGCCAACTGTCGAAGGCGCGCGCGGCGACCGGGCGGCGCGATGAAACGGCACCCCGAGCGGGGGGCTGAAACGGGCGCGCCGTTCTGGCGCAGGCGGTTCCATCCGGCCGCAGGGGGATTTGTCTCAAATGCCGCGCGTCAGGGAAAGGGTAATCCTGACGGATGGTTAACGGGCGCCGCCGCGGCCCGTGCGGCGGCGGCGGTGCGGGCGGGGGCGGGGCGGGCGGGGCGGGCCTAGTCCTCGCCCTGGTCGGCGATGCGGGCGACCGAGACG
>Ga0073934_10003233_pt1 | contig 30736 bp, 16 predicted proteins | sample LarsenN4metaG_FD_76834 | JGI IMG/M metagenome (GOLD analysis project Ga0073934, IMG submission 76834) | Hot spring sediment bacterial and archeal communities from British Columbia, Canada, to study Microbial Dark Matter (Phase II) - Larsen... ...
GGTTAAAATTAAGTAAACAGGGTACTAGGACCTTGTAAAGTTAATCTGGATGAATCCTTCAAAGCTCCGGGAGGAGCGACCGGTTGGTAGCCAAGGTTAACCAAACAAACTCCAAGCTCCGGGAGGAGCGACCGGTTTCCTCGGGTACCAACCGGTCGCTCCTCCCGGAGCTTCCTCTCTAGGACGGGATCCCCGTTTGGCTATCAACGGATCCCCCCTCGCAGGGTTTTTAAGGGGGATGAAAACGAACTTTACAAAGGACGAGGTGGGTCATAGTAACCGTGAACCGTCGGTTATAACCTTTCGTCCGTCAGGGTTTTTAATGCCTCACTCAGTTAGGGACACTACCGTGAGCGGCCCAATTATAGCGCATGGGTATCGAGTGAGCTTACTTGACAAAAAGGTAAAACTGGTAGGGGTGAAGCCTTCCCGCAGGACCTTCACCCCTACTTAGCGTATCCAAAAGTCAAGTTCAATGTTAAGGAGTTCTTATGCCACAACCTATCCTTCAAAAAATATCCTATGGAGATGCGCGCTTGGAGGTTAAGTTTCCGGAACGTACCCGAATTTTGCGACCTCCGGAGCCTTTACCTCCCTTGAAGAATCCTGAGCAGGCTATCCGAGAGGCCCTGGCTTCTCCCATAGACCATGAACCGCTCTCCAAAAGCGTGGGACCCAAAGCAAAAGTAACCATCGCTTTTGATGATCCTTGCATGCCCATGGTTCCCATGAAACCCCTTGATTTTCGCGAGATGGCTATAACCCTCTTGCTCGAAGAATTGGATAAATTAGGGGTCCCGAAACAGAATATCCGATTGATCTGCGCCAATGCTTTACATCGAAAGTGGACCCGGAGGGAACTCGCCACCATTCTGGGAACTAAGATTACTCAAACCCTCGGACCGAGTCATTTATACTGTCATGATGCAGAAGATCCTGAGAATCTCCTCTTTTTGGGCGAAACAGACCGGGGATTCGAGGTGGAGGTCAATCGGGCGGTCGTCGAATCGGACCTGTTCATTTATGTCAATATAACCAATTCCGCCATGAACGGGGGTTGGAAGTCCGTCGTTGTGGGGCTGAGCTCTTTTCGGAGTATCCGCCACCACCACCGCCCTTTCCCCGGAGCTTCCGGTAAATCCGTCATGGACCACAAACGTTCCTCTTTCCAGAAACTCCTGGGAGAGATGGGCGTGCTGGTGGATAGAGAGCTGGAGAAGAGGGGCCGGCGCATCTTGAGCCTGGAATCGGTCCTCAACACCGCGATTCCACCTGAACTGATCGCAGTTTTTGCGGGCCACCCTGTAAAAACCCACGAAGAAACTTTGAAAGTCATCGATAGGCAGCAGGTCCTTCCGGTTCAAGGCCAAAGTGATGTGATGGTCTACGGGCTCTCTAACCAGATGGATCATTACTCGAAGCTTTCCACCATCAACCCCATCTTAGTTAGAAACTTGGGCCTCTCTTACAGTTTCGGTCTGTACCATAACCGGCCGGTGGTCCGGGAGGGGGGCATCTTGATCCTGGCGCACCCCTGCCCTCCAACCTTTCATCCCCTCCACCAGCCTTCCTACAAGGCACTTTTTGAAGAAGTCCTCCCCCAACTCCAAGACCCTTATGAGATCTGGGATGTTTACTCGGAAGATTACGCCCATCGTCCGGAGTTTGTCCATAAATATCGTTATGGCTATGCGTACCATGGATCCCACCCTTTGATTTTATGGGGACAAGGCGCTTTCCCACTTCGCCATGTGAGCCAGGTCTTTTTAGCCGGTGCGACCGATGCGGAAACGGCCCAGCTCCTCGGGTTCGTCCCCTTCGCCTCTGTGGAAGAGGCCATCGAAGAAGCCGAGAACAGTCTGGGAAAGGATTGCAGCATCACCTATCAGCCCATGCCACCGTTCTATATTGCGAAGGTTGAAACTGCTTAGTAAAACGGCGCTTGAACTATGATTTTTTTGATTAACGGATGGGCTGTGATGAAATACGGTTTTCTAATCATAGCCCATCATTTAATCCTTTCGATCATAGTTCAGACACTCTTCATAGCCCAAGACCTATGCGCTTAAAACTTGGGGTAGTACTCTTACTGATTTTGGTCTTTCCGGAGGGTAAAGTTGTCGGAGAGGAAGAAGGAGCTTTTGTATCAAAGCCTGCGGTTGCACCATCCTACGCCCATCCGGTCCTTGTTCCAGGATCTATAATGACTTTGATGGGTCTGGGGGATAGTCTGACCCAAGGGACCATGGATGCAACGAATAATTTCATCAATACCTCCAATGCTTACCTCCAGAAAATCGCCGACTCCCTTGTGCAGGTGACCCCTTTGATCTTCACACAGCCCTTCTTCGATGTCCAGGAAAACCGCCTGCTCCCTAAGCTGGCGCCGACCAATTTAGGGGTGGATGGCGCCGATGCCTTTTCCGTCGAGGGGATCGAATACTACAAGCGGGCCGGTGCCCGTAGGTCCTTCCTTAACCCGGACTATCTCTGTGATAAACTACGACCGAGGAATTTTAGAGATAAATATGATAAGGTCTTATATCCCATCAACCTGTTAGCCGGCAAGTCTGTATCCCAGATAGACTCGGCCATCTGGGCCCTCAACCAGGGAGCGCTGACGGCAGGTCTTGTCAAACCCCTGGTCATTTTCTGGGTGGGGAACAACGATTCGGGCACCGCCGCCCTAGGTTCTGGCGGGCAAAACCCGACGTTTCTACCCATCCCTCTGGATCAAATCGATCCGGAGATCTCGCCGGAGCTGAGTCTCCTACTGCACCTGGGTCAGTCACAGGGGGAGCTATCCTTCGCTCCTTATACACAAGCCGCCATCGAGCGGAATTTAACCGACCTGCAAGACTTCGTAAATCAGTACAACCGGCTCCTAACCCGGTTGAAAACCCAGAGCCTTCCCTCCGCAACGCCTACGGAATTGTTCCTCTTGACCCTGCCTGACTATAGTTCTATTGGTTACCTGTTTGATTCCGAAGATCTTGAATACTATTTGCAGAAGCTGAACCCGGCCTATGCGGTCCCTCCGACGTTCAAGCGGGTAGCTCCTCCGGGGGAGCCCATCACGGACCCTACCCAGGGCGATCGCATCTCGGTGCTAACCTTCGGTCTCATGTACGCCCTTCTCCACAGTGGTTACTCGGTGGCTTACGTAAACCAGGTGCTTGAGATCAACGGGCAACAACGGGACGAGCTGGTTCTTTCGGAAGATGAGCAGCGCTTCATCCGGTCGCGGGTGGACGACTTCAACGTCGCCATTAAGGACGCCGCGATAGCCCACGGGCCGAACGTTCATCTCCTCGATATCGGTCAGTACCTGAACGATGCCCTTACGGGTAAAACCACGATCACGGTCGGGAGTCGTGTCCTCAGCCGTAAATGGGTACGAGGGAGCAGCTTCTCCCTGGACGGTGTTCACCCCGGGTATACGGGTCAGGCCCTGATCGCCAACTTTGTGCTGACCCGCCTCAATGAAATCCTGGGGCTGGGAGCGCCGCTTCACGACTTGGCCTCTCTTTTGACAAGGGATCCTTATGTAGATCAGGATGGGGACGGCTGGGCGCCCGGTCCGAGCTATCCGGCTTCAGGTTTAACCGGCCTGTTGTTCTTATTTAAAGACCCCGACGACGGGGACCCCCTGGCGCAACCGGTGCTCCCCCCGGATACCTGGGATCAAATATCAAATGCCCTGCTGGCAGAATTCCTGAACGTTCCCTCGTTACGAACGGATGCGGAGCGTTTGGGGATCGTATCGGTAAAATAAAGTGGGCCCTATGCGGGCCGTAGAAAGCAGAAGGTAGAGTCCAGAGGATCCTTTGCCTTCCGGGTAACTTTTCCTGCCCGGGTATCCCCGTTGCCACGGTCTCGGCGGCTTTGGCGATGGTAATCTCCCAGATAAATCTCGGCAACCTCGATAGGTTGCCCCGTCGCCAAGGTCATGGCGGCTTTGGCGATGGGGTCCTCCCTATTTTAGGAAAAATCGAGAAATCTTTGCATGCTTCTTGCATCTACGGGAATGCTAAATCAAACGGACTGGGGGGTTTAAGGCATACGTTTTTTATTTTTTTACCGAACGGACAGATGAATGATCTCCCGAACTGATCGGAGAAAAAGTTCATCTCTGAACGCTATCCTAGAGGAGCCAATTCTTATGTACCATTGTACCCTATGCGGAATTGAAGCGATCCGATCTGTGCTGACGTTATGTTACGTCTGTAACGAACCTATCTGTAGAAGATGTTTAGGTTTCGAGGGAATTTGCGAGGACTGTGTGGAGGTTCTCAAAATATACGAAGACCATTTGCAAAATTTGCAGGCCTCTTTGACGCCTTTACGCTTTCCACGAAAATAAGAAATAACCCTTGATCATCTGGAGTCGGTTATTTGTCGTGATCAACCCAATTCCCGTCAGTTGCGTCTTGTTCGGGATGTCCCGGCCCTGCTTCGGCTAAACAACCTCTCACAGACTTAATCCTGGGTACTTCCCATAACCTCCTCCTTCCCCATATTAGAATTTGGTGAAATTTTACCCCCCCGGCTGGAAAACGGAAGCTCTTCCTGCTAACGCTCGATCAGCTTTCGATGGATCTCTCGGCAAATGGCCCCCTCCAAGGAGGGTATTTAAAAGGGTTTCACGAAGGAGGTATAAACAGACCCCTTCTGGGCCTCGCAGGGTGTAGATTTTTCTACCATCCGGAAGATGTCTTAAAATCGCCGGTGAGCCCTTGATGGGTTTATACCCTTTCTGCGTTGAAACATCGCATAGTCGCAGGGGGGGATTTCCGGAGCTTTCCCGGTCAGGGGCGATCCTCGAGGATCGCCCCTTCTATCGCGCCAGGCCGCCTTTTTATAGCGAAAGGGACTTAGAGGCCATGGGGCAGTTCTTAAGGATAGCTCTTTGGGGGGTGGATGTTGTTAACAAGGCTTAGTTTTCCTTAAGAATTCCTTGACTTAACCCTAAAAAGATAAATATTATAAAGCCATGGACCTTTTTCAGCAGCAGTACGAAAAAAACCTAAAGGCATCGGCGCCTTTAGCTGACCGGATGCGGCCCGTATCTTTTGAGGAGTTTGTAGGCCAGGAACATCTGGTCGCCCCGGGGAAACCCTTGCGCCAGGCCATCGAAAGAGATCATCTCCACTCCATGATCCTCTGGGGGCCTCCCGGTTCTGGAAAGACGACCCTGGCTAAAGTTATTGCCGGGAGGACCCGGGCCCATTTTGTTTTCTTTCGGGCGGTGACCTCGGGCATCCCGGAACTTAGGCAGGTCGTTCAATCCGCCCAGGATCAGTTGAAGTTTTATCAAAGGCGAACGGTTCTATTCGTCGATGAAATCCATCGCCTCAATAAGACCCAACAGGACGCCTTCTTGCCCCATGTGGAGGAGGGTACTCTGATATTGATCGGAGCGACTACAGAAAATCCCTCCTTTGAAGTCATCAAAGCCCTGCTGTCCCGGTGTCAGATTTACATTTTAAACCCCCTGCCGGAGGAAAAAATTCGGGTGATCCTGGAGAGGGCTTTAAGGGACCCGGAAAGGGGGTTAGGGAAGTACCCGGTTCAATGGGAGGAAGCGGCTCTGGACGGGATTATTCAGAGGGCCCACGGGGATGCTCGGATCGCCTTAAACCATCTGGAAGCCGCGGTTTTAGCCACGGAGCCGGACTCCGCGGGCCAACGGGTTCTGACTCTGGAAAGGCTGGAAGAGGTTTTAGGCCATAAGGCCCTGGCTTACGATAAAAGCGGCGAGGAGCATTACAATGTCATCTCGGCCTTCATCAAAAGCCTCCGAGGAAGCGACCCGGACGCATCCGTTTATTATCTGGCCCGCATGCTAGAAGCCGGAGAGGATCCCTTGTTTGTTGCCCGCCGCATGGTCATTCTGGCTTCGGAAGACGTCGGCAATGCAGACCCCCAAGCCCTCTTGATCGCCATAGCCGCTATGGAAGCGGTCCAGTTTGTGGGGCTTCCGGAAGCCCAGCTTAACCTGGCCCAGGCCGCCATCTATCTGGCCACGGCGCCGAAAAGTAACGCCGCCTACGTGGCTCTGAAGGGAGCTCTGTCCGACGTAAAACAGACCGGAGCTCTTCCAGTCCCTTTACACCTTCGTAATGCACCGACCCCCCTCCTTAAAGATTTGGGTTACGGAAAACACTATCGGTACGCCCACGACTATGAGGGGAACTACGTAGAGCAAGAATATCTGCCCGAGAAACTTCGAGATCGTGTTTATTATCACCCCTCCGAGCATGGATACGAGCAGAAGATCAAAGAACGATTGGACAAATTACGGAAAAGGGATTAGTGTTAGAGGTAAATTTCTAACGAATAGGAGAACGAATATGGCGGTACATCAGGGCTATGATCTCAACGCCTTGCGAGAAAGCTACTACAACGGATCTATCGTGCATATCCGAGAAATCCATTCAGAGCTCTGGGTTATCCGGGTCAGGCCGGATAAAGGCGTTTTACGGTTTAAACCCGGGCAGTATACCACCCTGGGTCTGGGATACTGGGAACCGAGATTAGAGGGAACGCAACGGGAGGTCCTGGAGCCCGGAATGGAATCGAAGCTAGTTCGACGGGCTTTTTCCTTTTCCCATCCTGTGGTGAACGCTTCTGGGGAACTGATAAGTCCTGAAGAAGTCGATTACCATGAGTTTTATATCGTCCTCGTTCGAGAGAAATCGGGGACGGAGGCCCCCCCTCTCACGCCGCGCCTCTTTTTGTTAAAACCCGGAGACCGTCTTTTTATCGGGGATAAAGTGACGGGACACTATGTTCTGGACCCTGTCAAGGACGAGGAGGATGTGATCTTTGCGGCCACGGGGACCGGGGAAGCTCCCCACAACGCCATGATCTGGGAGCTGCTTAGGAAGGGGCATCGGGGCCTTATCGTTTCCATCGTATGCAACCGCTATGAAAAAGATCACGGCTATAAAACCACCCACGCGGAACTTACGCAAAAGTATCCCAACTACCGCTACATCACGCTAACGACCAGGGAACCCCAAAATAGAGGAAAAAAGGTTTATATTCAGGATTTTATAGATTCCGGGGAGCTGGAAGAACAACTTGGCAAACCCCTGGATCCGAAGCGAACCCACGTCTTCGTGTGCGGAAACCCGTCTATGATTGGAATTCCTAAGTATGTAGATGGGAAGAAGATCTATCCGGAACCCCGTGGCGTCATTGAGGTTCTTGAAAAACGAGGGTTCCAGGCCGATCATCGGAAAGCTAAAGGGAATATCCACTTCGAGGAATATTGGTGACAGGGGGCAAGTAGCGAGGGGAATCTCCACCCCCCATGACCGAATCCAGCGCGCAGTAAGTATGCCCCCAACCCGTAGGATTGGCCCGGCGGGCGGCCTTATCGTCGGGCTATCCCCTCCCCAATGGGAGGGGGGTAAAGGTGGAAGTCCCTCCAGAGACCCCCTCCCCGCTTCGCAGGCTACGTCTGACCCATAAGTTTAGAAAGGCTCGATCCATCGGGTAAAAAAGCAGGTTTTTATTCACCTGACCCCCTCTCCCCCTTCTCCCCCCTTCCCTAGGAGGGCCATGCCTGACCCATAAGTCTGGAAAACCAGGCCAGGAAGGGCTTTCCAGAGGCATGGGTGCCGTACCTCCCTTCACCATATTTTCTTAATTTAAACAACCTTTACCGATAGACATCGTTACTAAGTCAAAAATAAACCAAAATTTTTATATATTACGCCTTTCAACCCCTAATATAGTTCTATATTGGCATGATATATGAATAGTTGTAACTGTTGATGTTCATCAGTGGAATCGTAATCTCTTACGATTCAAGAACACATCCCCGACCTGCCTGTTGCAGATAGGGCTTACGACTCAGGTAGTTCCGTTGCAGATATCTCGTTGGTCTAACTCATATCCGTTCTCCAGAGGAGTGGTGCAAGAAGCCGGATGACTTCGTTACTGTCGCTCCTCCAGTGACAGCCAGCGCCCTATACCTCTGGAAGATGGGATAAGCTATCCAGAATTCAAGCAACCTGCCTGTCCGTTTTCTGCAAGCAGATCGGGCCCCCGTCGAAGAGCTATCATCCAGCCAGCCACCGAGGATGGGGGAAGAAAGCCAAGCGTATATTCCAGAATCGGATTACCTTGGGGGCGCCCAGACCTGGGAGTACAGGTTTGCTCAAACAAGAGTGCCAAAACACAGAGGACTTCGTTGCGGCGTGTGTCTTGAAGCGGACGAAGGGCTTCTCGCAAGGACCGATAGGGCACTATAGATCCAGCCAATGGATATAGATACCCGTTATCGTTCGCGTTCAACCTCTACCTACTTTTTCGAATCTTTTTCGAATTTGAACTAAAAAGGAGCGTCTCATATGAAAGTGGATTCCAAAGCACGATGGTTCTTAATATCGATTCTTTTGTTTACGTCTCTAAGTTCTCTCTGGATTTATGGAACGATTGATTTCCCGGCGAGTAACATCTTCTTATCCATTTTTTGGATGTCAGGATTTGTTATTTTGACCTTTAATGTGGGATACATGCTCGTCAGCGCGATGGTAGCTTTCTTTATGAAGGAGGAGCCCTTGAAAGAGGAGCATCTTCGGAGCATTCCAAACACAGCGATTCTTTATGTCGTCCGGAACGAAGATGAAGAGGTTTTAATGAGCCGCATGTATCATTCTTTCCGAGATAATTTTACGGACAATCTGGATCTCTGGCTGCTGAGCAATTCCGATTCGGGAGAATATCTGGACCGGGAAAAAAGGATCATCTCCAGGCTCAGGGAGTATTTTGGCCCCGAGAGGGTAGGATATTTTCAAACGAAGAGGAATCCGTTGAGAAGAAAGCACATATGCATTCAGGAATGGCTGAGAGTGCACCCTACCTATAAGTACTTCCTCGTCTGCGATGCAGATTCAAGGCTTTCGGCGGGGTCCGTGCTTAAATTGATTCGTAAGGCAGAACATCCCGACCATAGAGACATAGTTATCTTTCAATCTCAGATAAACATCCAGGGGGAATCGACCTATTTTATGAAGTTTCTAGGATCCGGCCAGGATATTTGTCAGCGGATCTACGCGAGAGCTAACCAGAAAGTCTTTGGAAGAGGCGTCTCTTACGGAAGCGGTTGCCTCATCCGATCCAAGGAGTTTCAAGAAATCGATGTGCCGGATTGGGTATTGAGCCATGACATCTGGGATACGATCTTCTTAGAAGAAAAAAAATATCGGGTGGTGTTTTGCAGCGATGTGATCACCTTCGGAGGATTTCCAGGAAACTATCTGGAGTACCTCAAGAGGAGTCGAAGATGGATAAAGGGAACCATGGAAAGCATCGAAATTGTTTTACGGAAGAAAATTCCTTTAAGTACAAGATTTATGGCTCTTTATCCCATATATATGTATGTATCCCAGCCCATTTTTTTTCTCTGGATCCTGACAGGTTTTTTTCTGGATTCCGAGCTGGCCGGACCTCTTCTGGTGGGCCAAAAGTACGCCCTCCTCGGCGCGAGTTATGTGGATCTGGAAATGGGATCGCATCTCTTCGTTACTTTATTCATTGTGATCGGTCACCGGTTTATTAAATGTCAAAGCCTGAAAGAAGTGGGAGCCGTTTTTATCCAACTCGTTACCTCCCTGTTGATATGCCTCAACAGCATCGTCTTCGATTCCCTGGCCGTCCTGGAATGGTTAGTAAAACGGCAAAAGGGCATGCCCTGGGTCCCCATGAAAAAAAGGGAGGGTGCGGGCATCGGGCTCTCGGAGGTCGTTAGAAAGTTATGGCCAACGACTCTGCTTGGAATAGCCGGCCTGGTTTTGGGCTTTATCTATTCCCCGGCCTGGGCCCTGGTAGCCTCGCCCTTTCTCTGTAGTTTTCTCCTGGGTATTCCCATCGCCTACCTCACGGGGAGGAGAATAGAGGGCATCGCCAGCTCGAACGATTACCGATACCTTCCGGTCTCCTCGGATTTCCACTCTAAGAACAGCACGTTCTTCCAGGTGGAACCTACAGGGGCGCATCTCCCTATTGAGCCTACCGCTTAGCAGTTTTAAGCCGGGGAAAAATCCCCCCTGACCCCCTTTACCAAACAGGATTTAGGAAGGAGGGGGTTTAAGCCCGTGCCCCTTCGCCGTTAAGTATCTCATACCAGTTCCAGGTCAAGCACCGAAAATGTAAGGGCGGGGCTGCCCCGCCCTACGTTCAATTCAAGGGCGCTTCTATTAAAAAAAGAACCCTTAGCTTGGGGCATAGGGCGTTGCTCCCACGGTTTATGGGGGTCTCCACACGGAAAGGGCTCAAATGCTTAGGGCGTCCTCGCGGCTAACCAGAGCGCGTTTAGAGGCCGGGGACTTCGGGGTCCGGATAAGCGTAGTTGAGGATAGCTTCCACGGCTTCCTTGTAGCCCGGGACGCGCTGTGCAAAATGGAGGAAGGTTCTGCCCCCGTGGAGCCGCTGTAGCCCATCGTAGATGGGTAAGACCGTGTAAGCCTGGCTCAACGTTTCAAAGATATAGCGACCATCGTCTGCGCCCCGGTATTTGGGGTCGTTCATGTAAGGGCTCGCCACTACTTCGAATCCATAGGGGTCCTGGCTATATTTTGGATGCCAGTACCCTTGGGAATCCTTCTTAAGGAGGACGACCTTCTCGAAGTAAGCTTGTACGAGGCTATCCTCCAGGACGTCCAGGGCTCCCATCCATACGAACAAGCCATGCGGGGCGATATGGTCAAGCGGGTACTTCTCCACCGTGTTAGGGATGTTCGGCGGCGTGTACCGGCGGCCCAGGATCTCCCCCCGTTGTGTTTGCGACATAGGATCGGAGAAGCCCACATAATCGAGATTCATGAAGCGGGCGTACGCCAGATGTGAGCGGGCTGCGGGCAGGAACGAGCGCAGGCCGTACTGGCGTCCCTTCGGGGTATCCAGCATGGGAAATCCGGCCATAGTCCGTTCGGCCCAGGTAAATGCGGCATTAAACCAGGTGCTCTCCTCCGTCGTGATGCCGTTCCAGGTCGCAGCCGGACGCATCTGGGCATCGAGGATACGTACAAACTCCGGCCAGGTTAAACTGCCGGAAAGATACGCCGCGATGGCTACAATGCCCCCTTCATCCGCCCAAATGATCCATCGATGGGGGCTCAGCTTGCCGGTCTTCGCGTTAACCAACATGGATAGGTAATGGTGGCCGTCCTCCTGGACATAGGCGGAACGGAAGTTCATCGCCCCCTTCAACCTCGCCACCTTATCGGCGGTCGCCGCGTAGCCTTTCTCAAGCAGCCATCCGTGGACCACGTTCAGGCTGGTCCAGAGCAGGGCGCAATCCCCTACCGGCAGCTCCTCATACTTATCGTGATAGGGGAAATCGACATCGCTGCCGTCCGGTAGCGGTTTCACCAGCGTGTAGTAGGGGTAAAACAGCCCGTATTTGAATTGTTCCGGGTTCCTCTGCAGCGCCAGCAGGGTTTCGATAGCCCGGTCGATCCTCGCCAGCGCCTCCGGCTCCGAGATCTTTCCAACCTCGGCGGCTACGAGCCAGGCCTGTAAGGTATACCCCCACTCCACCGGATTGCTATAGCCAAATCGGGCCCGATCGGTGGCTTTCAACGCGCTCACGGGTAAGCCGCTCCGATGTATGGCCCTTGGACTCACGAAATAGTTGAGGGTGGTCTCCATAACTTCCTTCAGTAAGTTCTTGACCACCTCGGGCTGATCCGTGCGCTCCATCAGGGCGATTCGGTCCCAGGTGACCGTCGTCGTTCCGCTCGACCCTGCACCGGCGTGCAGACGCCATCTGTTGAGACCCTCCTTCAGGGCGTCGGCGGGGACCTCCACCACCCCCGGCTGCGCGCTGCTCAAGGCCGCCTTGCCTATCCTGATCCAGTCCGATCCATCCCAGCGCTCCAGGCTTACGTCCAGGGTCCCCTGCCCATCGCTCCACGCAACGTTCAAGTTCAACTGGTGGGGCCTCTGGCTTTCTTCTCCGGTTAACGAAAAGTAAATATACTGGTCCGGGTACCAGACATTATTGATCTCCTTGGGGAAATCCCCGTCCCTGCTGTTTGCGGGGATCACCAGGCTGAAATCCCTTTGCTTAAACTCGCGTTCGCTGCCGTCACGGACCCCGAACTCCCAGACGGGCCTTTGCGCCTGGACCTGGAATTTGATTTGATCCCAGGTTACGGCGGTGGTGCCCCCGGTCCCCCCATAGGCGATCAGCCGGAGATCGTTTTGGCCCACCTTGAGGAAAGCGGGATGCAGATAAACGTATCCGGCGTCGTGCATGCTACAAGGGGTACGACCCATTTCTATCCATCTATCCCCCCCCCAGACTTCCACACCGACATAAAGGACGCCCGACCCATTGCTCCAGACGGGGTCCAGAGTCAGAGTCAGCCCTGCGTTGGCTTCCGCCTCGTTCAGATTAAAGTGCAGATACCGCACGGGATCCCACTGCGCGTCCAATTCCTTAGGAAACCCGGATACGGGCTCCTTCCCTATATAGAAATGGAGTTTAGAAGGGGATGGATCAAATTCCGCATCGCTTTTGTCCTTCGTACCTATGACAAAGAGGGCATCCCCAGAGCTCCTGAAGGGACCCCTGTCGCCTCCCGCGCCCCCCCCATCTTCAGACGGCGGGAGAGAAGGTCTGATCCTCTCACACGATGAAAAAGTAGAAGTTACGGATATGAAGATCATAATGAGCGTAATTCTAAGCGCAAATGAAGATCCGTTATGTGGCATGTCACCCCTCCTGTTAATGGACGAACTGGGATCAAAGGAATTAATCGTAGAAATCGGGTTAAAAAAGAAGTAAATAGGCATGATAAACGTAGAATAACCTATGCAAAGGATGTGCAAGATCAAAGGACCTATACTTTTGCATTTTTTCTTAGGAGAAGTGCAATTATATGCGGAGCAGGGGCGACGTATCGGCAACTCAGAGATAAAAGCTGTGGAGGCCCTGACCGGCCCCCCAATGCCGGGTCCCTACTGTTTCAGTTTCTCTCAGTCAACGCATCTGGAGGCCTCATCGCCTGTTCCATTTTTTCCGATCCGGTTTCCCCTATCCCTCCTGGAACAAGTATTTATAACGTCTTACCCCTTGATCCGGTCGCCTGGTATGATCCTTGCTTCTCTTTTTTACCTGTTTTTCGGATACGCGTCTTGCGGTAAAGAGTTCTTGACGATCGGGCGCCTGGGAATAGCGCCAAAGTTGTTTCCCGATAAAGCCAGACCGCTCGAAAGAACGGGACGGAAAGCCACTACCTAAAGGGTTTGATCCGCGATGGTAGAAGGGTTGCCGAAGGAAATAGCGAAGCGACACCGCGTTAAGGTTCCCTTTCCTCGTCCTCAGAACGTAGACCTCGCCGACCTTGGCCCTGCGTGGAGGGCCCTTCCCGCCTCCCCTCTTTCTGAGATCTAAAAGGAATTTTCAGAACATAAAGTCATATTGGCACGAAATCTAGGGGTTTATAAAAAAGTAGAGACATTTTGGCTTAAAAATTTTTTATTAAAAATATACTTGATTAAAAAATAATCATGAGGTATGCCTGGATAGGTCTTTACCAAACAGGTTCATGATTAGAAAGGAGGGGATCAAAGGTAACTTGATAATTTTCTTAACTTAATTGAGTTAGAGATCTTCTTTCTCGGATCGCCTGAACAAGCAGTACCAGATGCCTTAATTTTTGTCGTAGCCCTAGAAAGTTCTAAACCCTTTCCCACAAAGGGGTTGCATTGCCACTGGACCTTCCCGTAAGCGCTTATTTGAACTGGAAAGTGCCTCGGGAGTGTTAAAGCAGCAAGCCAGTGAATTGGTCGCCGACGGATGAATTCTCTGGTGCGTGTATTATGAGGGAGATTTAAATGAAGAGAGATCTTGCAATGAGAAAACGGACGCATAACCCAGCAAGAACAAGGACCCATCGTATACCTCCGTTCATCAAGCTTACCGTCTTAATTCTTTTACTTTCCCACGCCCGCGCGTACGCCTTAGATATCGTCGTAAGCAACGTTTCGCAGCTCATCAATGCCATCAATAGTATCGGTCCCGGACAAAGGATTCTTCTAGCTCCAGGGACCTATGTCTTATCGGATCGGCTGAGATTTCCCGCCAGCAGGTCCGGCACGTCCACAAGCCCGGTCACCATCAAGTCTAGAGACGGTCTGGGCACCGTAAAGATCGATGCTAATGGCCAGGAAGAAGCCTTTCACTTCACAGGAGCCAAATTCGTCATCATCGAGGGACTGCGGATTACAGGCGGCGCTTATCATGCCATCAAGATCGATGCGCCGAGCACCGACATCACCATCCGGAACAACGCTTTGTTTGATAATACGCGCACCTCCAACCTGAGCAGTCAGGTCAGCGCCATCAAAGGCGGCGGTGCGGGGCCGGTGAACGGTACCTACGCCAGCCGGGTAACCATCGAGAATAATGAAATATACCAGGTGAACGCCTTTGGAGGAAAAAACTTCCAGGGGATCGATTGTAACGGATGTAAAAGTTGGGTGGTGCGAGGCAACTTCATCCATGATATTCGGGGGGCGAGTTTAGCAGGAACTTGCATCCAGTTCAAGAGCGGGTCTGCTGACACCCTCATAGAAAACAACAAAGTTCGGAATTGCGGGCTGGTCGGCATCAACTATGGCGGGTTTGGCACGCCGAGCTGGGGCGGAGAAACCTATGAACACGTCAGAGGCATCGTCCGAAACAACACCATCTCAGGGTGTAAGGATGCCGGCATATCGGTCATCAAAAACAAGGACGGCAAGATCTATAACAACACCCTCTATAACAATGGGTACAATCCCGATGTCCGGGTCTCCGCGTACAACGTCCGGTATCGAAACAACATCTTAGATAGGCCTTTAAAATTAAGGGATGGCACCACCGTGACCCAAAGCAACAATCTGGTGCTATCGAGTCCAACGGATGGAAGCCTGTTCGTAAACGCCGGCGGAAACGATTTTCACCTGAAGTCTACGGCCAGTGGAGCCATCAATAAGGGGTATAATCTGGGTTCGGACGTTCCTACCGATTTTGAGAGGGATACGCGACCCCAGAGTACTGCTTTCGATATCGGCGCCGACGAGTTTCGAGCTACCGCCTCAACGTCCGCATCGACGGCGAAGGCCGTCTCCAGTTTCAGCCAGGATCTAACCTCGGCCCCTGCCTCAATAGTCTGGGGAATTCGAGAAGATATCCCCGTACCCGGAGATTACGATGGAGATGGGCGCGTGGATACCGCCGTATGGCGCCCCCTGGAAGGAAACTGGTACCTCCTGCCGAGCCTGAATCCCCCCTCCCTTCAGCCCTGGGGGACCTCAGAAGATAAACCGGTCCCCGGGGATTACAACGGAGACGGACAAATGGACCTTGCGGTCTGGCAACCTTCCCAGGGAATCTGGTCCATCCGGAACTCCTCGGGGGGGACCACCATGGAAAAGCTTGGAGAGCCTTTAGACATTCCCGTGCCCGGAGATTACGATGGGGATGGAAAGATGGACATCGCCATCTTTAGTCCCTCCTCGGGCGAATGGAGCGTTAACCCTTCCAGCGGAGGAGCTTTGAGGGGGCAGCCCTGGGGACAGAACGGAGATAGGCCCGTACCGGGGGATTACGATGGAGATGGAAGGACAGACCTGGCGATCTGGCGACCGGAGGAAGGAAATTGGTATATCCTATTCTCCAGCGGGGGATACCAGGTGACGACCTGGGGTCAGGACGGGGATGTGCCGGCCTCGGGGGACTACGATGGAGATGGGATGACGGATCTGGCAGTCTGGCGACCGGCAGAGGGGAACTGGTACATCTTATTCTCCAGCAGAGGATCCGCAGTCATCTCCCTGGGAGAAATGGGAGATACCCCCGCCCCCGCGGATTACGATGGGGACGGGAGAACGGATCTGGCGGTCTGGCGGCCTAGCGAGGGCATATGGTACGTTAAGTAATACTACTTCCGGATCAAACATCGAAAATGTAGGGGCGGGGTAACTCCGCCTCCACATTCAATTCAAGAGTTCTTCTGTCTTGATAAGGTTAAACCTGCTAAAGCTCCGAAAGGGCGTCCCGGCCTTTAGCAAGGCGTTCTTAAGACGCTTCCTTGAACGTCTTAATCGTGTACCGGAGCCCATCCGTTTCGATTCTCACCGCGCCCTCCTCGTCCGTTCGATAAACTTTAATCCCGGCGGCTCGGTACCTGTCGAGGACGACCGGCGCGGGATTTCCGAACCGGCTATCTTTGCCGGCGGATATCACTGCCACCTCGGGGCGAAGGACCTTTAGAAAATCCCGGCTGCTGGAAGTGGCACTGCCGTGGTGGGGAGCTTTTAGGATGGCGCAGGGGCCGAGACGGCCTCCTTGGAGAAGGAACTGTTCGGCCTCCCGTTCGATATCTCCTGGGAAAAGGAAGCAGACCTTCCCATAGGTCAATTTTAAGACCAGGGAATTGTTATTCTCCCGGTGTTGGGAAGTCTGGGCCCCCGATACGAGATAAGCCGGGGAAGGATGGAGGACCTGGACTTCCGCATTTCCAAACTTTTGTTGGTGACCCTCTTCAACGTGGAAGTGAGGAACCTTCCGCCGCGCGATCTTCTGAAGCAGCTCCCAGTATGCGGGGTTCCGGGATTCCTGAGGGGAACTCCAGACGGCGCCCACCTTAAATTTTTCTACCACGGAGTGGAACCCTTGAAAGTGTTCGGCGTGGGGGTGAGAGATGACCATCACATCGACCTTGGTAATGCCCTGATGCCATAAATAAGAGGCGAGGAGGCTCCGGCCCGCATCGAACTTATTTCCGTAGGAAGTCCCTCCCCCATCGATCAGCAGCGTCGTCCCTTCCGGAAACTCCACGACGGCGCTGTCTCCCTGTCCCACATCGAGAAAAGTAACCCGGAGCGGGGGGGGCCTCATCCGAGGAACGAGAGCATAGGCCAAAAAGACCAGGACAACGGCGCTCGCAGCCAGGCTCCCCCTTTGAGAAAGGGGGCGTTTAAGGCCGTGCAGGATCCCGAAGAAGAGGGTGTAGCTGAACAATAGGGGAACGAGGAACCGGGTTGACAGGACCAGTTCCGAATAGGGAAGGCGGGCTGTAAACGTGGAGAGGGAGATAAACCCCTTGACTAAAACCAGATCTATAGCCAGAAGAGTCCGGGCCAGGGGAGGTATCAGAAAGTTCAGCCCGCAGGCCAGCACCCCCAGGGAAAGAATCAGTGCAGAGAGAGGTAACGCGGGAATATTGGCTAAAAGGCCGTAAGGATAAACGTGGTTAAAGTAATAGATAATCAGCGGAGTGGTACCCAGCATCGCCAGGGCGGTCATGACGACGATGCCCGTGAAAAACATCTGGGCTTTTTTCCGGAAGCTGACCCAGAAACCCGGGTCCTCCGCCTGCCCCTTCAAGGTTTCGTAGAGGTCCTTAAGAATAAATTTGTAGGCGTAAAGGATCGCTGCGGTCGCCGCCATGGTCAATTGGAAACTGGCTTCAAAGAGGCTGAGGGGATCCAGGATTAAAATCAGCATCGCCGAGGCAGCCAAGCTGTAAAAAGGGTCCGCGTCCCGATCAAACAACAGGGCCAGAAGGAAAATGGTCACCATGATGGAAGCCCGAACTACAGGAGGTTCGAATCCGGTTAAGAGCGCGTACAGAAAAACCAGGGCGATAACTCCAACCAACATGCGCCGGGAGAGCAATCTAAAGAACTTTAGTAACATAAACAGAAATCCCACAAGGATTCCTATATTTCCACCGGAGACCACCAACAAGTGATAAAGCCCGGATAACCTAAAACTCTCCTGAAGCTCCAGATCCAGCGAAGCCTTGCTCCCCAGAACCATAGCCTGAAGAACTCCCTTTTCTCCGTTTAACTCGGATCTGTCCATTTGTGCGGCAGGTTCTTCCCGGGAAGTATCCTGGTCATCCTCCCCGACCCCCTTTTCAATACCTTCTCCGGCTTCTTTCCCGGAAAGTAACCGGTTTTCTTCAAGAGCCCGGGTTTCTGCCGGACTCTCCCAGAGAGGGCCCAAAAAGGTCCGCATCCGTTCCCGGAGCCTGAATGTCCAACGGAGCAACCAGAACCCTCCCCCGGTCTCCAATTGACGGAGCAAATAAGGGGAGTAGTGGCTCAGGGATCCGGTCAGATAGATGCCCTGGTGGGCCAGATACGCTTTATAATCAAAGGCGCCGGGATTTTGATAGTTCGTCGGGACATACAACCGGGTCCGGATCCGCAACTTATCGCCATATTGAAGGTCGGGAATAACGTGAACGGTCGGCACCTTGTGGATAGTCAACCGCACTCTGCCCTCCACCACCTGCCGCGTGGTTCCTTCCTCTAGGGTCTCTACCTCCAGGTAAAGCCGATCCCGATCAGGAAACTCCTCCCGAGGCTGATAAAGCCGTCCCTCTAAGGTGACCAGTTGACGATCCTTGATAAAATGGATCAGGTGCCGGGCAGGTAACTTTTGAGAAAGGGTGTATCGGGAAATTCCTAAAGCGATAAACGCAATCAGGAGGACCCCGGTGACCGACCGGTACTTTCTGAAATGGAGCAACGCCGTGGAGAGAAGGGATAGGGACAAAAGGATCCAGGTCGCGCTAATGGAGATCCACGAAAAGGGAAAACGATTCGCAAAGAGGAGTCCAATGGTGTAACAGATCAGGAGGGGGTAGACCGGGCGTTTCATGGGATCGTTACATAAGGTTTTAGTTTTTCAAACCTATATTCGTTGATCCCCTTGATGGATTTCAGCTCGCGGATATCTTTGAACCCACCCCGTTTCTCTCGGTATTCCAGGATTCGCATGGCGTAACCAGGTCCTATAAAGGGAAGAAGTTGTAAGTCATAAAGATCTGCTGTGTTTAAATCTATAGGATTTTCCGGGAGGAAGGGGACGGTGGAAATAGCTTCGGCAGGATCTTCAGTTGGGATCCTCTCTCCAGACTCCCAAGTGAAGAGAAGCCCTATCAAATAAATGAAAAGAAAGATCAAGAGGAGAACCGCCTGTTGAAGGGAAAAAAACTGGCTTCTCATTATAGGTAACCCCCTCACCCCCGGCTCCTCTCCCACAGCGTGGGAGAGGGAAGAGGGAAAGAAGTTAGAATCTCTTCTCTTCGCTCCCCTCTCCCGAAGCCTCGGGAGAGGGGTTAGGGGTGAGGGCCGAACGGCTAGTTAAATTTAACTTTACAAGGGATTACACCCGTCTTTCTGGTCCCAGAGCCGGACTGCGTGCCCTCGCTCATCCTTAAACGAAAGGAGAAAACCCCTCAAGAAGGACGATCGAGGAAGCACCGGTCTGGAGCGCTGCGCTTATTTCAGGGCTAGCAACCGGTACCGTAACAATACGTGGTCCCGCCTTGAGAATAACACACGCATCCCGGACTCGCGTGCCAGAGTATGGTGGCGCTGGAAGTCTTGGTTGCGGGGAAGGGGCTACCCGCTAAGTCCCTTTTGTCCGCGGGGGTCATAAGGTCGTCCTTAAAGGCACCCTCCAGTTCTCCATCACTTACCCTTAGCTTAATTATCAGATACTTTGGCGTTACTTGAGCTTGAGCCTCTCGCCCGTATTCTTTTTCAGCCTTCACAGGAAACCTCAGGTACGTAAGGCATAAAATCGAAATGCCTGCCAATAATATGAAAAGTAACCACGTCTTCATAACCTACCCTCCTTTTGGGTGAACACCGATCTTAGCTTGATAACTTCCCTGCCAAGCTAAAACGTATACAGCATTTGCGTTTACAACAATCCTTTTGTTTTAAATTCTGGTAACCCACTTACGCCACATCCAAGGTGATCACCTCCCCTGCGTAGAGCAGTTAGTAAATCGCTCAGAAACTCCCTAGAACGACAATGTGAACCTGGCAAGGATCAAACGCTCGGGCTGTACCTGTGGATTTGCGGGATCGGTATCTTGAAACTTAAACGGTTCGTTGAACAGGTTTCTGGCCTCAAGCGTGAGGAGGCCCCAGCGATCCGGCAGGCGATAACCGATAGAGGCGTCAACGACCCAAAATTGGTCGGCTCCCGGCACAATAGACGGAGTCGGGCCCATCAAAAAAAAATCGCCCTCTTGATCAATGTAGGTCGCTTTCAATCGGGCGATAAACCCCAAGGGGTGGAAAAAGTTGATCCCTAAAGGGAGCCGGTGCGTCCGGAGCCTGGTTATGGCCTCTACGCCGGGCGATCTGGGGTCCCTTTCAAAGCGTTCATATTGATATTCTGCGCTAAGCGCCAGCCAGGGTTGTGGGGTCCAGTAAAGGTAAGCGCGCCCCAGGCGTTCTTCCCGCTCGGTTTCCAGGATTTGACTTACGGTCCTTATTACCAGGACAGTTGCTACATCCAGGTCCCGTTTGGAAAACTCTACACCTCCGTAGACGTGGGCAGGGAATTTCTGATCGAGGGCGATCCCGTAGCGCCAGGACCCTGTGCCGTTATCCTCGTCAAAGAACTGGTTGAAGCCGGCGACCTGGGTCGGCTCAACGGTTTGGTTCGATATCAGCATTCTTTTTAAAGCCCTAAATACAGCCGCCCGCAGCGTGGTGGTGGGAAACGGAGTCCAGGTCAACCCAAATTTGGGGTTAAACTGATCGCGTTCCACGATATCGCCTTTGAAAAAATCTCCGCTTCCTCCCAGGGTCCAGGTTACGCTTGCCGGGTAGTTGATCTGGGAATACGCATAAAGGTTGGTATGGTGGATATCGCTTTCCTCGGTTTGGTTTGAAAAAAACGGAATAAAATGGACCACCCTTTTCCTATCTGCATGGAAACGTCCTACGCCGCCGATCAGGCTAAATTTTTCGAAGCGCAGCAGATGCTGGACCTCCGCGGTATATCCATCATCTTCCAGCGTATCGGTTAAAGCGGCGAATCCGCCGTCCATTGGGATGGAGACCCTGGTACCAAAGTCCGCGCTCTGGTAGATCGCAGAAGCGAGGATATCGGAATTAGGAGTAAAGGCGTGATGAAAACCCAACCGGACAGAATCTGGCTGATCTTCCTGCCTTAAAGTGGGACTGAAATTATTCGGATCGAATCGGAGGTTAAGATCGCCCCTTTCGAAATCTCTGGATCGAAATTCCGCCTGGACGCTCGTTTGATACGACAGGCGCATCTGGACAAACGCATTGTAAATGTCCTGATCCTGATCGTTGTTTTCTCGAAATCCCGCGGTTTCGTAGTGGAACTGACCCACGCTGTAGGAGAATCTGCCCTGCACGCCCGATTGAATAAGATCATCGCCCAGGGTATCGTTTTCTCCGGCAACGCCATCGACTTGAAGCGCAAACCGATCGCGATGGAACAGCGGATTGAATTCATTAAACGAGGGCTGGGAGGGGCCGGCCCCGCTCAAAATGAACAGGTTGGTTTCTGCAAGTTGGGGCTGAATCGGAGTGATGTTGAGGGGCTGAAGCAGTTGGGATTGAAGCAGCTCGCTGACCCGCGCAATCTCATGGCGTGGCAGGGCGGCGTAGGAATCCGCCAGAAACCGGTGGGCGGAGTAGTCGCCCGGGTCCCTATGGATCGACCTCCACCCCTCCACCAGGGCGCGCTGCTGAAATCCGAGATCACTATAAATACGGCCCAGGCTTGCGCTCCGCGCGGCCAGATCTTCTTCGAGCAGCAGCCGCGACCGATAGATCGCTCGATTGTGGTTCAATGCGATGGATCGCTCCAGATCCTGCAGCGCCTCCACAGGCCGATTCACCGTCTGCTTTCGGATCGCGTCATAAAACCACGGCGTTGGATCTAACGGATCCAGTTCCTTGGCGATGGCCCATTGATCCCTCGCCGGCTTGTCCCGTTTCTCTTCGTAGTAGCCCTTGCCCAGGTAACTCCGAACGAGCGAGGTATTCGGGTCCAAACTCGCGGCAATCTCCATCTCCCTTCGCCCCCCTTTCAGTTCGCCCTCCCGGATCGTCGCCAGGCCTGACCCCAGACGGGGCAACGGATCTGCCTGATCCAACTTGATGGCCTCCTCAAAAGCCTTTTTGGCGTCCCGCGTCTTAACCTGGGCAAGGTAGGCATAGCCCAAAACCGTCTGCGTCCGGGCCAACCTGGGATTTAAGGCCACTGCTTTCTGGGCAGCTTTCAGGGCTTTATCCAGATTCCCGAAGGATAACCAGAGCTCGGCCAGTCTGGCCCAGGCCAGACTATCTTGGGGGTCCAACTTCACGGCATCTTTAAGACTTGCTAACGCCCCTTCGAGGTCAAAAGCGGCCTGTTGGGCGTAAGAAAGCGCCACACGGGCCGTAGCGGATTTGGGATCGGCTTCCACCGCTTTCCGGGCCAGGCTCAGCGCGCCGTCCTTGTCATTTTGGACCACCGCGATGATCGATCGGAGCCCGAAGGCCGGGCCGTTGTTGGGATCCAGATTCGATGCCCTTTCAATGTCGGCGCGGGCGCCCTCCACCCGCCCTACCGTCAGCAGCAGCACGGCCCGATAGATGAAAAAGCGCGGGTCCTGGATACCTTCAGGTGCTTCTGCGAGGCTCGCAAAGGCTTTTATCAGGTCCCCCTGCCGGTAGAACGCGATGGACCTCCGGACCATCGCCTGCCAGGCGGCTTCCCCCGGGAAATCGGCGGGGCGATAATCCCGAAGCGGGGGATAGTACAAGGCCCATTGGATAGCATCCCTGGGACGTATCGGGATGCGAAGGATCGGAGGCTGTCCCGGCTGGGCAACGGCGGCCTGTCCCCCTACGAGGGTGAGCCTTCCCAAGGGATGGGTGGCGGAGACCCGCCCTTCAAAAACGAAGATCGTCGCCTGATCGGGCTCGACCTTCACGAAGAACTCGGTCCCTTCCACGGCGGCATTAATAAAGGGGGTGGTCACCTTTAAACTCTGGGGAGCCCGACTGATGAAATGGATCGCTCCCAGGAACAGGTCGAGCAGGGAGGTCCGTCCTTTTTCTAAGCCCGGGAAGGTCGCCGCGGTATTCTCATCGAGGCGGAGGATGCTCTCGTTAGGCAGGACGAGGGCGGCCCGACTTCGCTCCCCTACCCGGATCACGTCGCCGGGACAGAGGATATCGCTAAGTAGAACAGGTTCCCATTGGGTTTCTTCCCCGCTTCGCACTTCTACGGCGCCCTGTACGGAGACCATCTTGGCGGTCCATTCCTTACACCTTTCTGCCGCCGTCGCACTGGAGAGGAAAGATCCTGCTAACAAACTTATCCATAAGATCAAGGCTAGGACCCTTTCGCTCAAAGAGAAGAGCCAAGTTAGCCCGATAAATTGAGCGCAGGGGCCCAAGAAGTACCTCTGGCCAGGTTTCATGGCAAAGCTTATCATGGCTCTCAGACCTCTTCGCCCCATTCGCCGGGCTTGAACTGCCACGACAAGGAGCGATGGCAGCAAAGTAGTCCATTTTTGTACGACGGCCTTGGCGAAAGGGTACGAGGCTCATATCCACGGGTTTTCTTACCTTAGCCTGTGATCCACGGGCCAGGGAAAACCCACGAAGCGAGCCGGTATAAGGGCGTTTGGTAATGCCTGACTTAATAGAAACTAGACAGGGTCCGGGAAGAGGAAAAGAAACCTGCTCTCGAAGGAAGGGGCGGGAGAGGGTAGATTTGTAAGCTGGCTATTTTTTACCCATGTGAACTACTCCCTGCCACGATGCTCCCGGCGGATTCTCTCGGTGCTGTTCGCATAGCTTTAAATAAAAGAGCGAAGGCCCATCTTCCCCATGGTTTTTAAGAATCTCATGGAACTTCTCGATCGCCTCTTCCCAGGATTGTCTCCTGAACCTATCGAGAGCTTCGGCAAAGATCGCACAACGGGATCTCTGGAGTTCATCCGACGTTTCCAGGCGGCCCATCAATTCGTAAACCCTCAGGGGTTTTGACTTTCCAACCAGCAAAAATTTCCCAAGCTCTCTGGCCAGGAAACCCTCCAGCTGGTCCAGCACCTCCTGGGACACTAATATTTGGGTCCCCAGGTGCTTATTCAAACCCTGTAGCCTTGCCGCCGTATTGACGACGTCTCCGACCGCTCGGTACTCATAGCGATTCATGGCACCCACGTTGCCGAGCAATATGTGCCCGAAATGCAGGCCAATTCGGGTTGGGAGTTGCCAGGTAGGAGACAACTGATTGAACCGATGCACAGAGTTGGCAATACCTAACGCCGCGAGGCAGGCCTGCTCCTTGACGGCCAGATCGGGATGTGCGGTGGCCCATATCGCAAACATGGAATCTCCTATGACGTCCGACACGATCCCGCCCCGCTGCAGGACCGGTTCAAAAACCGCTTCATAATATTCGTTCATGAATCTGCCTAGCTCCTTGGGATCCATGCTTTCTGCCAACGGAGTATATTGCTCCGCATCTGTAGCTAAACAAACCCCATAGACCAGTTGATCCGTGATCTGGGCGCTCGCAAAGTTCTTCGATAACTGGTCCACGATTTTGCTGGGCAGGTAGTATTGAAACACCTTTTGGATATTCTGACGCTCCTTGCTGGTATCGAAATACTTCCACAAGATGGCCCCAAAGAGGGCAGCAGGCGCTTGAAAAAATAGGGGGGGAATCACAGGATACCAAGACCCGGTGGTCTTAAAGAGATAGTACACGCCGACAAGGTAAAGGGCGCTCAACCCCATCACGCTGCTCGTTCCCACAGGGACGGAAAATAGACGACAAAAAATACCTAACACCGCCCCCCAGAGAAAAATAACGGCCATATATCCGGGAAGACCGAGGGGTTGAATTGGCGTATCTTCCAGCAGATTTGCGAAAGCAGTGGTCGCGATCTCAACGCCGCTCACGTCCAATCCGTCGGGTTGTGAGAAAACTGTATAGAAGCCATCCCGCTGCTGTTCCGGTCGCAGGTTTTCTGAAAATCCGACAAATACCACTTTACCTTTTAAATCCAATTGCTGGGGGTTGGCAACCGGCTTTTCCTCGAGCTGCACGACTTGATAGTAAGGGATCGTCGTAATCGAACGGGGAGGGCCGTAAAAATTCAGGTAAGGGCTATCGGCGCTTTGGTACATCTTGATGAGGGATTTGAGGAGCCGGCTTTTTCTGTCCTCAAGAGCCGGCGCCCTTGAATTCGGCAACGCCTCCAGCAGTCCCTCTACAAGGCGCGGATCGCTTTCAAAGGCATGTCTGAGATCACGAACCAGTTTTTCAACGCCGCGTGCGCTCAAGACGGCCTCCCGGGTACGGGGTAATTTCTCCGCCTGAGAGGGATTCACGGTTTTCAGCAATTGGATAAATTCATCGTAGACTTCTAAAGCAAAGGTCTGGAACGCTACGATGGGCAGGGTCGGTGTGTCTCCGGCGCCGGTTTTGAACGCCCAATAACGGCTGACCTTGAAGGGTACTTTGGGTAAGGGAAAAGGGGCTAAGGCGATGGCAGACTCTGCAAGGGGAGGAATCGGTGTGATCAGCTTCTCAATATACAGATTCCCCATAGGGGGTCTTTCCTTGCCCATCAAAGGAACGATCTCCCTGCTCAGGTACTCAAAAAGTATCACATTGCCGGCTCGACGGATGGCGTCGGCAAAGAGGCGATCCTGTTCGGGGGAGCGGGCTTCATTAAAATTCATGTCAAAGACGATAACGGCGGCCCCCGCTTTCACCAAATTTTCGACGAGGCGGGCATGGAGGGAACGAGGCCATTTTGTGGGGTCGGGGGGGAGGTTGAGGTGGACAGCGCATTGCTTACCTACGGTGACCACAACGACCTCTGCAGGGGCCTGCCGGGCTCCTCTCAGCCTGAACAATAAATCCAGCCCCACGCCCTCCTCGAGACTAAACCCGAAAGGAGTAAGGCTTACCAGCAGCCCTAACAAGCCCGTTAAAAAGCCCAAGGTTACTGCCTTAAACGGAGGAGCCATTCCCCCCTCCTTACCCGTCCCAGCATGTACCCTGCTTCCGGCAGAGAGTCATCTCCGGGTACGGTAAGATTATATCGGCGGATCCGATCGCGACCCCTAGATCACGTCCTCACCTTTTCAGGTGCAAATCCTATTACGCATAGACATACGATGAAACGGTCCAGGCGTCAAGAAAAATCTTTAGAAATATTTAAACTCCTTTGTATATATCTAGATAACATGAATTAATTTGGCAACACCTTAAATTTTCTAAGCCGGAGGGAATTGCCGACGACCGAGACCGAGCTGAAGGCCATAGCGGCGGCTGCAAATACAGGTTTCAGCAGGATTCCGAAAAATGGGTAGAGGACTCCGGCGGCGATGGGAATTCCGATGATGTTGTAGAAAAAGGCCCAGAAGAGGTTTTGTTTGATGATCTGCATGGTCCTCTTGCTAAGCCGAATAGCGGTGAGCACCCCCCGGAGATCGTCTCGGATTAAAGTGATATCGGCGGCTTCCATAGCCACATCGGTTCCGGTGCCGATGGCAATTCCGACGTCCGCTTGAGCCAGGGCCGGGGCATCGTTGATGCCGTCTCCCACCATGGCGACGCACTTTCCTTCGTCCTGGAGCTTTTTAACTTCCCGGGCTTTATCCTGGGGGAGCACTTCGGCCAGCACCTTCTTAATTCCCGCCTCTCCCGCGATGGCTTCTGCGGTCCTGCGATCATCCCCGGTGATCATCACCACCTCCAGGCCGAGGTTCTGGAGTTCCCGGACGACCTGGGGAGAAGAGGGCTTCAGGGTATCCGCAACGGCCAGAAGTCCAACCGGTTTCCCCTCCAGAGCCATAAAGATCGGAGTTTTACCCTGCTCTGAGAGCTTTTCCGCCTCTTGAATCAGGCTGGTGAACCCGATAGAAACTTTTACGGCGTGAGAACGCGGAGAGACCTGCTTCTCCACGTCTGGAAGCGCGTCGTTGACTTGAATTCCGGCCCCTGCCATGAGTCGAAGATTTCCCAAAAGGAGCTCTCTGCCGGCCACCCTCGCCTTAATGCCCTGTCCGGGGATGGCCTCGAAGGCTTCGGCTTCCATAAGGGTTAGCCCCGATTCCTTAGCCTTAGTCACGATCGCCTCCCCCAGGGGATGCTCGGAGCCCCTCTCGGCAGAGGCTGCCAGCCGGAGCAGTTCCTGCTCAGAAAATTTCCCTACCGGAAGAATATCGGTCACGGTCGGTTTACCTTGGGTGAGCGTGCCGGTTTTATCAAAAATAACCGTATCGATCTTATGGGCTATCTCCAGGCTTTCGCCCCCCTTGATTAAAATCCCGTGCTCGGCCCCTTTCCCGGTTCCAACCATGATCGCCGTCGGAGTGGCCAGGCCCAGCGAACAGGGGCACGCAATGATCAAAACGGCGATAAAGTTTAGCATGGATACCGTAAAGGAATGCCCCGTAAAGTACCAGACGAAAAAGGTCAGGAGGGCTATGCCGATGACGGCGGGAACAAAAACAGCGGCCACCCGGTCGGCCAGAAACTGGATCGGCGCCTTGGAGCCCTGAGCCTCCTCTACCAGCTTAATAATCTGCGCCAACACCGTATCCCGACCCACCTTGGTGGCTTGAAATTTAAAAGTGCCCGTTTTATTGTGCGTCGCTCCGATGACCTCATCGCCGGCTCTTTTAACGACCGGGAGGCTCTCTCCGGTTAACATGGATTCATCCACCGTCGAGCGGCCTTCGATCACTTTTCCATCTACAGGGATCTTCTCCCCGGGTCGCACGACGATTACGTCACCGACCACGACCTCTTCCACCGGAATATCGACCTCCCGACCGTTCCGAACCACCCGGGCCGTTTTAGCTTGCAATCCCACGAGCTTCTTAATGGCTTCGGAAGTTCGTCCCCTGGCTTTGGCCTCCAGAAATCTCCCCAGTAAAATGAGAGAAATAATCATGGCCGCCGTATCGTAGTACACTTCCAAATCCAGGTTCGCCCCGATGAAAACCGACGGAAAGAAGGTAGGAAACAGGCTGTAGAGGTAAGCCGCGGAGGTACCTACAGCGATCAACACGTTCATGTCGGCGGTTTTATGTCTTAAGGCCGCATAGGCCCCCCGATAAAATTGCTGGCCTGCCCAAAACTGGACCGGAGTCGTCAGCAGGAAGAGGATCCCGTAGAGGACCTGCCGGGGGAGCTCCCTCAACCCCGGAATGTACATGTGCATACTTCCGATCATGACCAGCGTAGCAAGCGTAAGGCTGACGATGAGCTTCGTCTTGAGACGCCCGAGTTCCTTCTCTTTCTCGGTCCGATCTGCTTCTAAAACCTCATCGGCCTTTCCTTCGGGAACTTCATACCCGATCTCCCGGATCACCTGTTTGAGGTCGCCGGGTTTAACCTGGAAGGGCACGTACTCCACCGTGGCTTTTTCCGAAGCCAGATTGACGGTCGCCTGGATAATCCCCGCTTGGCCCTTGAGAGCTTTTTCGATCCGCGCCACGCAGGAAGCGCAGGTCATACCTGCGATGGGAAGGGTGACTTTCTCAGTTTTGACCGAGTAGCCGAGATCGGTGATAACCTTTGTGAGGGTAGATAAGATCTCTCCGCTACTTGCAGATTCGGGGTCGTATTCCACAGTAGCCCGCTCCGTAGCGAGATTGACGCTCGCCCGGATCACTCCCGGAACCTGAACTAATCCTTTCTCTATCCGGTTCACACAGGCCGCGCAGCTCATCCCACCAACGGGTAATTCCATTTTTCCAGTAGCCATACCTTTAATACCTCCTGAACTTGGACAAGATATCCATAATCTCGTCTATCTTCGTCTGCTTTTCTTGTTCTGATCCGGACCGCATGGCTTCTGCCACACAAGTTCCCAGATGCTGCTCCATAACCATATCCTCGACACCTTTTAAAGCGGCAGCCACCGATGTCAATTGGGTAAGGATATCGATACAGTAACGATCTTCCTCCACCATTTTCTGGATTCCACGAATCTGGCCTTCAATTCGTTTAAGCCGACCAATCATGGATTTCTTAGAGCTTTTTTCTTGCATGATTCCTTGCGTCCTTTCATAATTTATCCCAAATTTAGAATCATAGAAACCTAAATCCCTGGATCTAGTCCCATTTATAGTATACCCCCCTACCCTATTTGTCAAGGGGGGAAGAGTTCAGACTTCGGGCGATCCGTTTCTTATGGTCAATACATGGCTATTCGAAGCGCTCCTGGACTTTCTTTTCCCGGCGGAGTGTACGTTCTGCCAAAATTTTCTGGGAGAAGGGCGGTTTGTCAGTTTCTGTAAAAGCTGCTGGGGAAAGATAAAGTTTATACAAGGTTCCCTCTGCACGTGCTGCGGCAGGCCTTTTGAGTCGGAGAACGTTCTTGAGACGGCACCGGGCTTCCTCTGCGGGAGTTGTCGGAATGACCTGTATTATTTTGATAAAGCCAGAGCTGTCGGTAAATACGAGGGGGTTTTAAAGGAAGCTATCCATCAGTTTAAATATAAGCCCACCCGGATTGGAATGGGGAAACCAAGTCTGGGAAGGCATTTGGCAGAGCTTATGATTCATCATGGAACTCCCAGCTTGAACGTCGGCTCCTTCGATGCGATCATGCCGATTCCCCTGCACAAGAGCCGCCAACGACACCGAGGGTTCAATCAATCTGAAGTCCTGGCCAGGTTTCTCGGCCATTATTATCGAATACCCCTGGATGTGGACCACTTATACAGGGTGAAGGAAACCAGGCCCCAGACAGGGCTATCCGGTCACGAACGGGCCGAGAACGTGAAGGGAGCTTTTGTCATTCGGAAGGCCGAAGAGTTAAAGGGGAAGAAGATCGTTTTGATCGACGATGTCTTTACAACAGGCGCCACCGTAAACGAGGCCAGCCGGGTATTGAAAGAGGCTAAGGCCGGGGAAGTTCTAGTCTTAACTTTAGCTAAAGTTTGCTGAGTAGGAACAAAGCATTTGCCGTGCAGGGTCAGGAGGTCGTTGATCCGCCGCCCGACGAACGTTTTGTCCCTGCTTAGTTGTCATCATTGAACCATGTCAGTTCCAGAAAAAACCAAGGCTGAATCTGCCAGGGTTCTGGTTGTAGACGATGAGCCGGAAATTTTAGAGTTTCTTACCGACCTGTTGAGCACTTTTGGTTATACGATCACGACCGCAGGGGGAGGGGAGCAAGCCCTCAAGTTATTAGAAACTGAACCGTTTGACGTCATTTTGGTGGATTTAAAAATGCCAAGGGTGGACGGTTTAGAGGTCTTACGAAGAGCTAAGGCTCTGGACCCAGACGCCGTGGTTATATTTTTAACCGGCTATATGACCCTGGAAAATGCTCTGGAAATGATGCGAGCCGGAGGGGCTTTTGACTGCCTGTCTAAACCCCTGGAAGATATTCAGCACCTTCAGCTTGTCCTGGAGAAAGCGCTCGCCTTTCGAAGAACTCGGGCCGAGATTAAGCAGCGTAATCAAGAACTGGCTGCCAGACATACGGAGTTAATGTCGCTGATCGAGATCAGCAAGTTGATAACCTCCTCCCTGAGCTTGAAGGAGATTCTGGACGCTATCCTGCAGCACTGCGCTAAACTCATGTCCATCAAGCATGCGGCCATTATGCTGGTGAACGAGAATCAGAAACTGGAGTATGTAGCCAGTATGGGATTTGTAGAGGAGACGAAGCAGGTGGCCCGATTGAAGGTAGGGGAAAGCCTCTCGGGGTGGGTTGCAGCCCGCGGAGAAGCCCTGGCCGTATGGGATATGAGCTCGGACCCCCGGTATAAATTTCCAGAATTCGCGAAGAAGTATAATCTGAAATCTTATCTGGGGGTCCCTTTAAAAATAAAGGAGAAAACGCTGGGGTTCTTAAATATCTACACGGAAGGAGTTCCGAGGGAATTTTCAGAAAATGAA
>Ga0073934_10003234_pt1 | contig 30734 bp, 28 predicted proteins | sample LarsenN4metaG_FD_76834 | JGI IMG/M metagenome (GOLD analysis project Ga0073934, IMG submission 76834) | Hot spring sediment bacterial and archeal communities from British Columbia, Canada, to study Microbial Dark Matter (Phase II) - Larsen... ...
GATGGCATGACTATGGCAGCAACGTCTTCCAGCGCCTTCTGTAAGACCTCTCCTTGAAGGAAACCCGTGAACTGTACATCTCCCCTGAGTCCTGTGGCGTCGGTTATTGTTTCCAGTTTTGGACGCTCTGGACCTTCCCCGATGAACTCGAGATGGAAGACATACCCTTCATCTTTCAGCCGCCTCGCTGATTCCAGAAGCAGCGGTAAGCCCTTCTCACTGACTAGCCGCCCCACATAGGCGAAGGTTGGTGGGTTCTTAACTGCCAATTGTGAACCACGAATTTTAGATTGGAGATTGTGAATTTTAGATGAGTTCATGTCAGCGAGAGAGGTTGGGACACCATAGTAAACAACCTGTGACCGAGGAAGTTGAAGGCGCTTTAGGACGTGGTGGGAGATAGGTGTATTGATGGCCACTTGTTTGCACAGCCAGCGGCGGAGAAAGGTCAGAAGGAGCACGAAAACTCCCTTCAGCCAACCCATGGTCACAGCGTTGCAGCAAAGGCACTCATGATAGCGCCTTGCCATAAAGTGTCCGGGACAAGTCGTCTTGGTCGGCTCATAGAAGAGCAACCCATTTGGGCAGACCGCCTGGTAACCATGATGCTCGATCACGATGGGCTTCTGCTGTAACAGGCCCAGCGCGAGAGGTAGCAACACTGGGCCTGCCAAGTGAACCACATCGGCATTATTAAGTAGCTGCCACAGCGCTCGCAGTCTTGGCTCCCGCACCACGCGGAACGGCAGCATACTGTCATCAAACCCATCCCCAGGTGTCTGCGTTGCTACTGTTACAGTCACCTCCCCATATGCCTGTACATTCCGATGCCGAGCATCGCTGTCTCTATGTCTTCGCTGCTCCTTTGCGCCCACTTGCCCAAAACCCGCCAGCCCTTGCGCGAGCTGCATGGTGTATGTTTCGACACCGCCGATGCTGGGTGCAAACGCGTGGGCGTAGATGAGGACCTTCACTGGATCCCTCGCTTCCTGGCGAGCGACCTGTTAGTTGCCCGTAGGATCCTGGACGTTTTCTACAAATTTTGCTGGGTTTGTGGCAGTGTGGCTTTTATTGAGGGCCTCTCAGGGGAGACCGCCGTCGAACTGCGAGAGAGGATAGATGAGCTACCCAAGCCTGCCGCGAGTGACGCAATTTCCTGCCTCCCGGCCGGTAGCAAGCCAAAGCCCGCTAAAAACCAATAAAAGATCGAAGCGGTATGATTAAAGACCAGGCTTCCTGGAATGCTCACAAGGGAGAAAAGAAAGGCTGCCGCGAGATATGGCTGAAGTGCCGTGCCCTGAGAGGCCAGGAACGTCATCCAGAGCTGACGGGTTACCAGGATGCGCACAAGTATGGTTAGGGCAAACCCGAATGGTCCGACTTCCAGAATGACCCGCTCCCATTCGCCTTCTGCCTCCGGCGGTAAGGGACCACTGAATCCAGCAGGGATCAAGAAGGCGGTAGCCTGATGCGTACTGCCGATCCCATAACCAAAGGAATCGGTCTCGCCTAAGGCCCATATAGGGTTATGCAGAATCCCGGCTAGCCGCTCGGGTATATCCTCGCTTTGTTGAACCCGCTCGGTGAACGCCGTCCGTGCCTCGGGGAAGAGCCGGCCGGCCAGCAGCACCGTGAGGGGAAGGACCACACATAATGTCAGCACTGATGATCTGCCGGGGGCACGAGACTGCCAGGCGAGGACAAGGAGTACTGCCACAGCCGCGCCAAGGATCAGGAAAGGTCCCCGGGAGCCGGTCATCATCAGGTTCGCCAAGACTAACCCCAGCATACCGTACAGACCCCACCGAAACCATCGCCGCTGCTCGAAAATGACCCAGGCAACTCCTGTGAGAAAGACCAGCGTCAGGTAGGTTGTGTAGCCGGTGATATAGGAGAAGGTCCCTGTTATCCTCACCTTGCCCATGTCTGCAAACCCGGCCACACTTGAACCGAATTCGTCCTCCCAGGCGTAGCGGTTTAGGATGCTGTCGGCCGGCGCCGAGAACTGCATCACTCCCAGCCCCAGGGGAATGAGGGACAAGATCAAGGCCCAAGTCCAGAATCTCGGGAGAACCCGCTCATCCGGAAATACCGCAGGAACCATGTACATCAAGGGAACGTACACCAGATAGGCTTTGATGCCGAAGAGCCCAACATACAGATTAGGAAGGTAGGGGTTAAGGAGCTGACACGCTGCCAGAAGACTAAAAAGCGAGATCGCACCATTTGCCGGATGCCGGTCAACAAGCGGCTGGTGCTGACGCAGCCGAGGGCCATAAAAAGCGGCATAGGCACCCAGCAAGAGCGCGTCCTTGGCCAAATAGATCCACTGGCCGAATTCCGGGAAAGCCCACTTGCGCAGCGCCCCCTCGAAAACAGCCAGGCCCAAGGCGACAATGACCGCTTGCCGCCACCTCAACGCGCCAAAGAGCAGCAGAACACAGGCACCTGTCCAGAGAATCGGACCCATTCCCCCACGTTCCTTATTTCCTCAAAACCCCGGCCCCAGGGTAAACACAGCGCACTTTTTCGCATTCCGGAAGAACCGTCTAGCCATATCAGCCCCGCGGCGAGGGGGACTTTAACTGGGTCACTTTTTCGACAGCCTGGGCCAAGGCTTCCACATTCTCCCGCGGCGACCATGTCTCCATCCGTTCCCGCCCGGCCCTCCCCATGGCCCTGAGCCGCTCACGGTCGGCCAGCGCTTGCCTCAGGATGTCCGCGAGCGCTTGCACGTTCCCGCAGGGGTAGACGAATCCCGTCTTGCCCTGCGCGAGCAGGTCGTAGGCCGCCCCGACCCGGTGGCTGGCTACCACTGGTGTTCCGCACACTAACGCCTCGTTCACCGGCAGTCCCCACGGTTCGTGCTCTGACGCCGCCACCAGCAGGTCGCAGGAGGCATAAACCCGAGGCAGGTCGGTGTACCGGACCCAGCCCAGGAAGCGCACCTGGTCGATGATCCCGAGCGCTCTAGCCTCGGCGCGTAACGCGTCAGTGAGAGGGCCCTCCCCTACAAAGACGAGATAGCTGTTGGGCACGCCAGCCGCGGCAAAAGCGCGTAGCACATCGTGCGGCCGTTTTCGAGGAATCAGCTTGGCGCAGACAAGCACTACCGACGCGTCCTCAGGCACCCCCCAACCGCGGCGCACCACGCCCCTGTTCGTGCGGCCGGCGGCGGCCGAGATGGTGGCATTGTCCACGACGTACGGGGTAAGGGTAATGCGCTCCTCCGGGATACCCAGGGACCGTAAGAACTGCCTACCGGGGGTCGAGGGTACCAGGATGCCGTCGGCGAGCCGCAGGATAGCAGGCAACAAGCGCTTCTTCAGGGACACTTTCCAGGCCTTTCCATTCCACGAGTCCAGGTAGATAGCGTCCGTGGTCAGCAGCAGCGCCGTGCGCGACAGCTTGGCCGACGCGATGGCGACCCAAAAGCTCGCGTAGGCATAGCCGTAGACGACGCAACAGTCAACCCGCGGAACAAGTCCGGCCAAGCCGGGGTTGAAGAGCCCGAAGAAACTAGCCAGGCTAGGGCGGGGAGAGCGATTGGCCACGTAGGTCCACGGGTAGCTATCGGCTTGAGGTTCGTCAAAGACGTGCTTGTTGAGGTACTCCGCGTGGTTCCATAAGCGCGGGTCTGGCAGGCTGCAGTAGGCCACCAGTATGTCGAGCCTCGGATGGGCGGCCAGCAGGCGGAGCACAGCAGCGTCCCCTTGGACCGGCTGAGACGAAACCAGAAGCACGCGCCACTTGCGGTCAGGCATACCCAAGGACCCTGCAATACTGCCCCGCGATCACGTCCCAGGAGAAGTACCGGCGGTAGGCTGCGACGTTCCGTCGTCGCAGCTTTTGCCAGAGGTCTCCGTCGCTCAGCACCTGCGTCAGCCCTCGGGCCAAGGCCTCTCGGTCCCCGAGAGGAGCGAGCAAGACGCCGGCCTCTGTGATGGGATAGCCCGTTTCGGGGCCCTCGTAACCGACGACCGGCACGCCGCAGGCGATGCCAGCGACCGCTGTCGTGCGCCGGGTGGAGACGTGGGCACGAGGGCAGAGAAGCGCGTCCGCGCTTGTTAGGATCCGGCTGATTTCCGCGGCAGGGAGCAGCCCGCGCACGCTTACCCGGATTCCGGTCCCGTCGAAGGCGCGGAACACTTGGTCCCGAGCCTCGTCCGCGCCACGGCCGAGCACCACCAGACGGAGGGAGGATACCGCTGTCGACGCGCGCCGGAGCGCGTGAGCCATATCTCCGACCTCACACTCCGTCACGGAGGACGGAATACCCCGCCCGCCCGTGACTCCGAACACGACCACCGTCCTCGGCGGATCGGGGCCGGGCGCGGCACTTTCAGGCATCCCGGTGGGAATGGGGATGTTGCTCCCCACAGGAATAAGGGTTGCCCTGACGTCTCGCGCGCAGGCCACGCGCTCAGGCGGCACTGTGCACACCACGGCGTGGGACCGACGAGCGGCCTGGCGAGTTACCCACACCTGGACGAGGCGTCGTGCGCGGTCCTGCGGCCGAGAGCCGGGAAACGGCAAGGGGTCGTGCAAGACCAGCGCGACTTGACACCGCCTGCGTCTCAAGATCCCCGTCACTGCCAGAAGCCCTAGAGGGAATCCGTGCAGTGGCCACATCATCGGTGTGTACTGGACCAACACCCACTGCCCCTGCCACGCCCCGCTGGCCCGCCGCAGCCAGTCGAAAGCCCTTCCTAACCCAAGGCCCCTCCACGGAACACGCGCGAGGCTCAAGTCCAGCCCGCGGACAGCCAGTGCTTCGGCAAGCCGGGCGCAGTAGTCCTCGACCGCGTCGGTCGGCTGATCGGGGGGGCCGAGCAAGGCAACGATCTCAGGCCGCTCGCGGGCCTCCACGGGCTGCGCGAAGACATGCCGAGGAACCTCTCGCCGCCCTTCAACCCCTTCACGCTGTCCGGCCATGAGCCAATCCTTGATAGACGCAGGCTTTGCTCGTCGTGAGCTTCCAGGATCGAGATGCGCTGGTCTCCGTCTAGCCGAGCGGGCGACCAGAGCCTTGCAGGCCCACCACCTCACGGAAGCGCGACCACCACTGGTCGATCCCGAGAAGTTCCTCCACCACTGGTCGAGCGTCAGCGACCGCAGCACCACGGTAGAGCTGTGGATCTTGGAGTACGCTGCCCACAGCCCTTTCGAATCCGCCCACATCCTCACAGTCTGCAACCAGGAGGTCGCTCAGGGGGGGCGAGGCGAGGAGCAGCCGGCTTGCGCCGCCAGGGGCCGCAACGACCGGTGTCCCGCACGCGACCGCCTCGGCGACAACGTACCCGAACGGCTCGTATCGCGACGGACAAACAGAAAAGTCCGCGCTGTTGTACAGCAGGGGGAGAAGCTCGTAGCGGGCGTTCGGGTATGAGCGGACTCGGGGGTGAGTGCGGAGATCTGGCGGGAACTCTCCACGCAACGCCACCAGCCAGAGAAGGCCAGGGATCGTATCGATCAGACGGCGCACGATCGCGACCCCTTTGTGCGGACTCGCGCTTCCCACAAACAGTCCTATCGCCCCTCGGTCCGGTAGGCCCAGCTGCCGCCGACACTGGACCGGATTGACCGGTCTGAAATGCCCCGGGTCCAGAGGGCACCAGATCACGTGGCCGTTAAGGTCAAAGAAGGTCCTGATTTCTTCCCGTGTCTGATCGGAGTTACAGAGGCACAGCTTCCCGCGCCCTGACAACCGCTCGAGGACCATCGATTCCCACCACTTAGTCTTCAGGTAACTGTGATAGGGAAGAACAGACCGTACCGCGTCTGCCATGGCGCGGTAGGTCCCGTGGTATAAGTGCACTTGTCGGACGCTACCGACGAGAGGGAACCATCCTATGCCTGAGTTGGAGAGGATGAGGCGCACTCCCGGGTGGAGAGCATCATGGGCCGCGCGGCCAACGAAATACCCCTGAACGGCGCTCGCAATGGGCCACGCCCAGCGATTGTAGGGGCGCACGCTACGCCAGAATGGGGGGGCGCACCGTTGTGGGTGGAACACGTTGACCGTCATACCGGACTGTCTGAACCCGGCCACCACGTAGCTCAGGAAGCGCTCGACGCCCCCCAACCCCTCAAGCGGCCCCGAGGTGAGAATAAAGACCTCCGCCGCTGCCCTGTTCATGCAGGTGAAACCCACGCTCCCTCGGTCAACTGCGCACCCCGCCACTGTTCGGCGTTCCACCCCGTGGGACGGACACGTGGAGTCCATCCGGGCAGCACTCAAAGACGAATTGGTACGCAAAGAGGCCTGGGAAGGCCCTGGCCATCGCCATGCTCAGCCGTCCGCGCAAACCCGGTGCCTTGAATCCCGCGACCGGCAGCATCCGCAGGACGATCCACCCATTCTCGGAGAGCAGCCTTTCCGCTGATCTTTTTGTGAAAAACCAGCGGTGGGTCCGGTCCATAATCCCGTGATCGTGATACTCGAAGACACCGAGAGCGAGCCCCAGGCGAATCCTCCAATACGCGATGTTAGGTAGACAAACGTAGGCTCGCCGGAGCCGCCCTCCCGCAACGAACATGTCGGACAGTTCCTTGAGGACTCGCCCCGGATCGTTCAGGTGCTCCAGCACGTCGGCTAAGACGACCCCGTCAAACTCGGCGCCAGCCGCCCTCGCCAGGGGCAGCCGCTCGCCGCCATCGTTGCATCCGAGGTCGAGGAGGCGAAGGCCCTGAGGGATCGTCGCAAGTAGAAACCCGTGGCTCCCCCAGTCGGTTCCTGCCTGGATACGGTGCCAGATCGAGGGGTCCCAGCCATCGGGCCACCCTGGAAAGCCCGACAGTGCCCCCCGGATCATCTCGACGTAAAAGCGGCTCCCTCTTCCCTCGACAGATCTCCTCCCCAGGACCCGGAGGACGCAGGCGACAAGGAGCGTGATGGCATTCACCCCACCGACGCACAGCCGCACAGCGAGCTCCGCGAGCCTCCCACTCTGTTTCCGCCAGAACCGGAACTTGCTGTAGTTCAGCCAGAGCATGAGCATCGGGCCGAACCTATTGCCAACAGCGCTGGCGTGGTGAACGATCGTCACATGCGGCATCCAGACGAGTTTCCAGCCGCCCGATCGAATGCGTGCGCAGTAGTCGATCTCCTCGTAGCCGAAAAAGAAAACTTCATCGAATTCACCTACCCGGTTGTAGACCTCTCGTCTGAGAAAGAGGCATGAACCGCGAAGCCACTCCATTTCAACAACGTTGTCGTAGTCGACGCTGGGGTCCCAGGCTCTTTGCTTCCAGCCCCGGCCAAACAGCGCGTGCAGAGGCGTACCCCAGAAGATTTCTTCCCACACTGCATCCCGTAGCGTAGGCTGGCAACGAACCGAGGGCTGAAGCGTCCCATCCGGGAAGATGACTCGGGGGTTGAGGGCGCCTACCTCGGGGTGGGCCTCCAGGAACCTGACCATCCCGCTCAGGGCGTGGGGTGATACTTCGGTGTCGGCGTTGAGCACCCAGATGAAACGGCCGCGCGCGAGCCGCATGCCCGCATTGCAGGCCCGCGCGAATCCCGTATTGAACGCCCTCCGAGCGACCGTCACGAGAGGAAACCGCCGGCAAATCGCATCGATCGACTCATCGGATGAACCGTTGTCCACAACGACGACCTCGAACGACAGACCCTGCGGGTTGTCAAAGATCGAGGAGAGGCAGCGGTCGATGATGCCCCGGCCATTCCAGTTGGGGATGACAATCGAGACGTCAGGCGTTGCATCGGTCTCTTCGCGGCCGGGGCAGAGTCTCTCTCCAGCCACATGCCGCCCTACGCAGGGCGCGTGTGCCACCAGAAAACCGCCGTGTGGTAGCCCCACTGGATCTCCTCCTTGATGCGATGGTTGCTGCGGTAGCCCTCAACCGCTCTCCGACAAGGCAAGAGCTGCCCGTAGCCGTCGACGATCACGTATTACCCGATGGCCAGTTTGGGGGGAAGGGGGTGCAGGGCTCCCACACCGACCCATAGATGCGTCGATTCTCAACAGCGCCGGCTGTTCTATCGCGGGATCGGGGATGTATCAGAAAACCACCTTGCCAAAAATCGCACCTACTCGCCCCGAAGCCCATAGCGACTGAAGTTGTTCCCGACGTTCTGAACAGACAGCTTCAGCTCATGAAAGCTCCAGCGCCGGTCTCCGGTATCCACAGGGTGTCGCGGGTCGGGCTTTAGGAGACCCTCAAACAAGTCGGTCATCCAGATGTGGCGGCGGTCGGCGGCATGCGAACGTTGACCGGAACTTCCCGTGGAACTTTTGCGCGATGTAAGACCACGAGCGAATCGTAGAACTCAACCCTCTCAAGCAGCAGCGTAAGGAGCGGGACAGTAAAAGTGCTCCGGCGCTGGTCGGAGCCGAAGCGGAATACCTCCCAGCCCGTCACATCCTGGTAGTGCGCGTGCATTAGGTCGACGAGCCCTTTGGCGAAGTCGACGAAGGAGACCGGCCCAGTCCTAAACAAGGTCCAGTAGCAGGCGTGCGTATCCTCGGCGAGGTAGACGCCGCCATCAGCGAGGCCGTGAAGGAAGAGGAAGCGGAAGCTCTCGATCATGTGCGAGGTCAGATGGCTACCGTCGTCCACGATAACATCGAACGGCCCCAACTCGTCGATGATTGCACGCAGAAACGCGACGTCCTGTTGCTTGCCGATGCGGACGTCAATATTGCGCTTCGGGTGATCGAACTGACGGCAGGCAGCCTCGGTGTCTATGCCGACGATCGTCGCGGCCGGACCGAAGTAGCGCCGCCACATCTCTAAGGAGCCGCCGCCCGCGACGCCGATCTCGAGAAAGCGGATCTGCCTTCCGACCAAGTGCCTCAGAACGTCCTCGTAGACGGAAAGGTAGTGCAGCCACTTATGGACGTTCGGGGTGGTGAAGAAGAGATGCGCGAGCCCTCCCTCCGCCACAGGCAGTGCGTCTGTCGCCCGCCACAAGGTCGGGGCGGTAAGCTCCGACCCGAGGAGCTTCTGTATCCGAAGATCAGGACGGAAGGGGTAGAGCTTCCGGAGAAACGGGGGCCTCCGTGAAGGTGCGAGGTTAATGACGCCGAGCAGGCGCCTGATCGAGCCATTCACGAGCCTTTGCATCATAGGGCACACCTTCGGAGCCGTTGAATTCCAAAGTCATATCGCTCCTTGTTGGTTGCCGTCGGCGGCCATGGGCATGTGCTGCATGTAGACCTCTAGGGTCTTCCGAGCAATCTCTGGCCAGGCGAACCTGTGGGAAATCATCACAGACTCGCGCGCGAGCCCGGCATATATGGTGGGATCAAGAGTTAGCAAGCGGACGATCTCGGCGCTGAGGCTTTGCACATCTCCGGCCGGTACAAGCAGACGTTGGGAAAAGCAGTGGAGCATTTCCCGAGGTCCAGGAACATCGTAGGCCACGGTGGGAATACCCGCCGCCAGCTTCTCAAGCACGCCGAACCCGAACGTCTCGGCGTAACTCGGAAACGCCCCCACCGCCGAATCAGCCAGCAGGCCAGGGAGTTCCGGCGACCGGAAGTGTGGCACGATGCGGATCCAATCGACGGGTGGCAAGCCCAGATCGTGGAGCACAGTCCGAGGATTCTGCCCGGCCCCGAGGAACAGGAATCGCGCGCCCGGCACACGGCCCTTCACCCGGGCTACGATTGCGGGCCAATCGCCACAGCCCTTCCGCTCCTCCCAGCTTCCAATGAAGACCACCTGCTGGCTAGACTGCCGGCTGGCCAGGCCGCGTGCGGAGCTCTCCAGCGCCGCCTGGCGTTCGCGGGACAGTCCGAACGGAAGAACCACACACTTGCCGGCGGTGACAACCTGCGCAACGTACCCGAGCTCATCATGGTTTGGAACCACAATCAGATCCGAGACGCGGAAGCTTGCCTGGTGGTCAGCCGCGCTCGGACCGTAATACGGCCGCACCAATTGATTGAGACGCTTCCATTTAGCTAAGGAAACGCTCCCGAGACTTCGTGCGGTTTTTCCAGTTCTTGCGCGCGCGGCGGCCCGCAGGTAGGGCAAGTGAAATCCGTGCAGGCCAACGGATCTCGCCACCAGGAGACCCCTGAATCCGAGCTGCTCCCTCGAAAAAGGAACATCGCCAAGGTGGGCGTCGATGACGTCAAAGGCGTCAGGGTTTGCTGTGATAAACGCCCGTGCCCTAGCCGCAAACCGCCCACGTCTGAATCGGTCCAGTAACGTGGGCGGCCACCGGCCGAACGCGTCGAGCGCATCGAACTTTTGCACAGCGTGCCCCGCACGGCGGAACTCTTCGGCCAACTCCAGGTGCACCCTGGCCTCGCCTAGCTCACTCTGGAGCGGCAGGTGACAGACCATGAGGATCCGCAGCCGCCTCCGCATGGGAGGTCACGCACCCCGATAGGCTTGCAGGCAGCGCTCCGCTACCTTCCCCCACGTGAACCGTTCCAGCACCAGCCGGCGGCCGGCACGTCCCATCTCTTCTGCCTGCTTGGGGTGAGAGAGAAGCCACTCAATACGGTCGCGGAGGGCCGCCGGGTCATTGGGCGGCACGACAAATCCGGTGATCCCGTCCTTAACCACCTCCGGCATGGCGCCAACGTCGGTACACAGCACAGGCGTGCCACAGGCCATCGCCTCCAGCAGCGTCTGACCCAGGAGCTCCGGGACCGCCGTCCATTGCCCATAACGAGTTAGATACACGGAGGGGAGGACCAGCACTGCGCTCCTGCGGTAGAGCGACACCAGTTCGTCATCCTCAGCACTGAGAATGAAGCGCACGCACTTGCCCTCCGCCAGGTGGCGCAGGTCCCCTAGATAAGCGGCGCTGTACGGAGGGCCAACGACCCGCAAGGTCACATGCGCGGGCATGGCTTCGACCAAGTAATCGACCCCCTTGTGGGGCAGGATCCGCCCCACGAACAGCACTCCTTCTCGACGACCCCCGCGAGGACCCGGGGAAAAGCGCCGCGTGTCGACCCCGCCGTATATGACCTCGTTGCGGCGCGCGGGTTGGCCGCACACCGTCCGGCTGTACTCCGAGATGTGCAGGAACGCACGGGCCAGTCTTCCCAGGTTGACGTGGTAGGAGAGGCTCAGCGATCCCCCGCCGAGGGGCGTCACGAAGACCTTCTTCCGGAGGAGCGCGCCCAGGAGAAGAGCCAGGTCGGTCACGGGGGTCGTGAACTGATGGCAGTGGATGACGTGAGCTCGGGCAAGAACCGGGATGACCCGGAGGGAGATCCTGCCGAGCGGGTCCCCTCCGGTAATGGGATGCCCTCGAACGACGCGTATAGGTAAGGCGTTCATCTGGTAGGATCGGTCGCGTTCCGCGAGGGAGACGAACTCCGTCGATACACGCTCTGCCATGGCTTGAGCCAGGGCCATAGCGTACCGCTCCCCACCCCCTACTATAGAGTCTGCGCCGAAATACGTTGGACTAAGGTGGCATACCTTCAACTGTTACCACACTCCTTCGCCGAACAGGGTCACTTGCAGACTTCCAATTCAAAATAGAGAAACCACGCAGGAAAAATCCAAGCCAATCGGTGTTCATACAGCTTAGGAAAACGATTAGCAAAAACCTGAACAGCAAGGTCCCATGGAGAATTATGGAAGAAAATATATCTATGGAGAATCTTAAAGCGCGCCTTAGAGTAGTAAGAATATGGACTGTTCTCCGTGAAATAGTCGAAGGAGAAGAAACTTAACGAACGGGTGTGTGTCACATCAATAAAGGTATTCGCACATGAGAAATGTGGAACTGTAATAACAACCTTCGCTCCAGCTTTACTGATACGATGAATATCCTCCATAACCACTGTTAATCTGTCCAGATGTTCAATAACATCCTTGCACCACACCTCATCAAAGACGCTATCGCGAAAGGGATAAGGGAACTTGTTTAGATCAGCCACGACATCTGGCCGGGCGGCCAGGTTAATGTCTACATTGATAGCTTCAGTAACACTTCGGTCGAAACCAGATCCGAGGTTCAACCGGTAAGGCTTCCCTGTAGGACGAATCAGCAGCTTTCCGTCCCTTCTCTCATTCCATCCGGGGGGCGAAGCCATAACAAGACATGCTGCTCCTCTGTATCTGATCCCCCGACTCGACTGATTTTAGACCACGGTATGTAAGCATTCCATTAATGACAAAACTCGGTACGGTTGATAACATCGTGAATGCAAGTATGCCTCGTGTGGTTGAGACATCGAGAATCAGAAGCAGGCCGACTTGAACCAAGATAGTACCCGGAATATGAAGCCACACGAATTCTACCCATCCCTTTGCGGCGTTCATTACCCATATTGTTTGCGCCATGAATTGAGCCACCGCCAGCGCGACTGCAAGAACGAGGACGCTTTCCAGATGGCTGTAGTGTTCTCCCAGAACCCAAAGCAGCTGTTTTGGTAGAAGACCTGAAAGGGCGATGACTGTCATCCCCATAAGGGACACGCCACCAATAATTTGAAAATAGCGTTGACGAAGCACAGGACCTGATTGGCATCGGGCAAAATATGGCAGCACGGCGCTAGCGAAGACCCCCTGGACCGCAGTGAATATAAGGGCAAGCCGCCCCAGCACACTGACTTCGGCAATGGTTTGCACCCCAGCAAGCGTACCCGCCAACCACACGGTGAGTTGTCCCTGGACACAGTAGAAGATTGTGTTAGGCCAGAGGCTCCTGGCGAGTGATAGAAGGACGGCATGGTCTCCAGGATGAGCAGGGGCACGGAGATCAAGCGTCTCCCGCAGCCAGCGGTTAAGGAGAAACCCCTGCAAGGCGAGACCTACCACCAAGATGACAAGCGCTACGTGGGCATCAAGCACCAGGAGGGACGCAGCTCCCAGCAGCATCAGCCTCAACCCATGGAATATAAGATCGAGATACTGGCTGCGTGCGATCTGCCCACCGAGCCGGAGGGCCGCAACCTTGGTATCCACCGTGAGCTGGAGGGGGAAGGCTGACAAAATAAGCACAGTCAGAAATGCGGAGTACGAGGGAGAGGACCCGTTCGATAAGAGCATCCACAGAAGGAAGGGGACCACTACCAGGATGGCAGGCAGTGCAAGGTAGCGACGGACCTTAAGAGTGGTGCTTAGGAGCTGGCCAAACCGATGTGGGTCCCGCCAAACCTTTCCACCAATCTTGGAAAGGCCGATACTAGTTCCCATATCCGACAGAAGGGCCATCATGCCGAGGGCGGGCGTGGTAAGGGTGAAGTATGCGTATTTGCGACGTTCAAGCGAACGTATAAGGATCAGTCCATTCATGAAGGCAATGAGTTGGATGACGAGTTGGACGCAGAACAGCCCTGTGAACAGGGTAACCCATTGTAGAAGCTTAGGTGACAGTACAGCGTGAGAATCGTCCAAATGGCTGCGCCCTCGGAGCAGCGGGCCCAATGTCATTTCCCACCAGCATTTTCCCATGGGTTTCTCAAAAAGATTCCTCCACCTCCGGAGGCCGGCCACGGGATGGTTTTACAGTATCATGTCTGTAGGTCAACTCATAGAGCGTAAAGCCTTGGTGCGGTGCCGCCAGTGTCGAGGATGGTCCTGCTGGCACACCTAGCAAGTGAAGCACCTACATTCCCCCCACAAAGTGCCAGGTGCCGGTCCAGCCACTTCACACAAGGCCACAAGCACGTCTGCCGTGACCTTCGCCTTCGTCACTCAATGGACTACCTCGATACCTACTGAATCCGTTGCCAGTTTCAGGTGAATTATTGGTGGTAGATTCGGATAACCAACATCCTGGGGCAGAGCTTCCGAGAAGTGCGACGGCAAATGTGTAAGATAAGAAGGGTTAGCTGGTCCGTTCACCTAGCGAGAGGTGCGCTTCAGTGCCTGGCAACGAGCGGACAGGGCTTGCAAACGGATCGTCCAACTCTGAAGATCGCTCGCTGCGGTAACCTGACAGCTTGCCTTAGCGCCCGATCAAGATGAAGTCTCCATTGGGGATATGGGCAGGTTTTTTGAACAAAGCCCTCAAGCTCAGCCTCCTGGTTTTCGATACCGTGAATAATCTTCTCATAGAATTCAAAGGAACCCTCCCAGAATAGCCACTGAACACGGTACTCCTGAGGCAGACGAGTAAGTAGCTTTTTAGGCAACGAGAAACGCCAGTGGCTATGGATCATATGATACTTAAAAATAAAAATAACGCGGTTGTCCTCAATCTCAACTAACCATCGGTGATGGGAAAGTCCTGCCTGTCCAGGCCGCTCTATGGCCCGTGTGGATTCATAGAGACGGGATGGAACCTCTATATACCCTCGTTTCCCAATCCGGATCATTTCCGCGCAAACCCAGAGAGGGTCTCGGATATCTTCTAGCGTGTGAGAACAGATCACAAAGTCCACTGCCTTATCCTCGAACGGTAGAGGATGTCGGTCACATATATCCCTCTGAATCCACGTCTCTTTCGTGAACCACTCGCGATCACCACCTTGAAACGGTGGGCCGCCGAAGGTTCTATAAAACCCACGAGTCTCGTAAGGTTCGGAGTCTATCACGTAGTTTGCCCGGTTGAACGGACACGCCCAACCACCAATATCCACAACCAAATCGGCAGAATCTAAAAGGTCAAGAATCCGTCTGATGTTCAACGGTATCATGTCTGTAGGTCAACTCATAGAGCGTAAAGCCTTGGTGCGGTGCCGCCAGTGTCGAGGATGGTCCTGGCCAGTGAGTGCCCAGCGGAAGCCCTCAATGACCCCGGCCATCGGGTTGAGTCCATAGAGCCAGCGCCACTGCTCCGGCACCAACCTATTGGGATAGGCCACCGGTGAGGCGAACATCCAGGACTGGACCAGAAATGGGACCACATAACGCACATCCCGGTAGATGGCGTTCAGCACCGAAAGCCACAGGCCTACCCCCAGACCCGTCGCCAGAGCCAGCAGGAGAAATACGGGCAACAGCAGGAATGCAGCCGTCGGCCCAATGCTGTAGAAGACCATCATGCCGATGAGGATGGTGAAGGCGATGGCAAAGTCCACCAGCCCTGATAGGACCGTGGCCAGGGGCAGGATGAGGCGCGGAAAGTATATTTTCGTGATGATCCGCTGGTTGTCGACCATGGTGTTCGTCGCACCGGTTAAGGCATGGGCGAAGTACGTCCAGGGCAGCAGAGCACTATAAAAGAAGACGGGATAAGGCAGGCCCTCGGAGGGGATCTTGGCCAAAAGGCCGAAGAACAAACCAAAGATCACCATGGTGAAAAAGGGCTGAATGATGGCCCAGCCAGCTCCGATGACCGTTTGCTTGTAGCGCACCTTGATATCGCGCCAGACCAGAAAGTAGAGAAGCTCACGATATTCCCATAGGTCTTGTAGGTCTAACTGCAGCAATCCATGGGTGGGGCCTATGGTCACTTGTGTCTTCTGCCCGACATGCAGAGCGGATGGCTCTTGACTCGATACCAGCATATTTGCTCGCTAGCCTTTTGCTCCCAGGACGACCAGCGCCCAGGCGCGCGACCAGTGGAGCCTTCTACTCCGGAAAGCGCTCCACAGCCGGTGAACTGGCCTGCGATCGAGAAGGTCTGTACCCAAGGCGATATCCTCTTGGAAAACTACGTGTTACACTAGGGATATTTGACTGTACTCCGAAAACTGGGCTATAGTCCTCTCCTAGGGATCGATGCGCGTCTTGAATCGACCGTGAGACTTATGCAGATGGTCAAAGACAGGGGATCAAAAGAGTATGACACTGCACGAGATCATCCAGGATATCCATGGCTTGGAAGCAGAGCTGGCCCGACTGGAACGGCGTTATGGCCTGCTTTCGGCTGACTTCTACCACCTGTACAAAGCAGGTGAGCTAGAGCAGAACCGCCATTTCATTCAGTGGGTTGGATACTATGAAGCCAAATTGGAGCGTGAGGCACACTACCGAGAGATGATGTATGCTCATCTCCGCGAGCTGCGTGAGAGAACGGGCCTTGGTGCCCTAGAGCTCATTCCCGAAACCACTGCTACCGAAGCCTCGTAATGCCCATCCCCGATTTCCAGACCTACAGTGAGCTCGTCTACTCCCTACAGGAGCGTTATGCAAGCATTCAGCACTCGACCTTGGTTCTGGCTATCATTGGCTCTACACTGGCTAAACTTGAGGGACGGATAATCTTCGAAGGCGATGTAGTCCTGGATATTTGGGAACTCGTCGACCTTGCAGTCGGCCGCATTCGAAACTACAGCTATGAAATCTACCTGGCTGGCGAAAAAATCGCCTGGTATGACCCCTTTGAACATCCCCACGCCGCCGATCTGGCCAGTACGTATCCTCACCACAAGCACATCCCTCCAGATATCAAGCACCACCGTGTCCCGGCGCCCGGAATCAGCTTTGAGCAGCCGAATCTGCCCGCTTTGATCGAGGAAATCCAGCGCGAGATTCTCCGTTCGTGATCAAGGACTGATTCGCGACAAGGGGCGGCTCGGTCTGTCATCCCTGCGCACCCAAGACGACTAACGCCCAGGCGCGGGACCAGTGAAGCCTTCCGGCCCGAAACGACTGCCATAGCCGGTGCACCTCCTCCCGATCAAGAAGATCCCCACCTAACGCGATGTCTTCTAAGGCATCAGCGTGCTGCCGCATCCATTTCCTGAAGGGAAACGTGAAACCTTTTTTCTTCGCTCTGCCGATCTCCGTTAATAAGGGCTCTCCTACCGCATCAATAAGCAGCGGCTTATTCAGGTGACGGGCGAGTTTCAATTCTGCGGAGAGATGAGCGGTATATTCGACGAGCGTGTGATCCAGATATGGCACGCGCAGCTCGATCGAATGGGCCATGCTGAAGGTGTCGGCATCGCGTAAGAGCTGATCGTGCAGATACCGCTTCATCTCGATATAGTTAAACTCGTTCACATCCGACGCGCCATTGACGGCGGGAAGTCGCACCATCTCAAAGCTCCTTTCCACCGCCACTTCCGGCTCGGATCGGTTGAGGCCGAGGAGCTGGTCGATCTGTTCGGGGGCAAAAAAGCCGCGCACCAGCAAATAGAGCCTGTCGCCAGGTGCCCCACTGTGAAGATAGCGGAAGCGCATCCAGCGTTCCTGACCGCGAAGGCGACCATATGCAGAGACACTGTTAACAATGGCTTGTCCCACCAAGCGGGGAAGGGGAGACAGCCATCGCACTGGGTTTTTGTATCCGGTGATCCAGCGATAGTGTGGATATCCCCAGAAGATTTCATCCCCGCCTAGCCCGGAAAGCACCACGGTCAGGCCACATTCGCGAGCCGCTTTGGACACAAAATAGGTGTTCACGCCATCGTGCGTCGGTTGATCCATCGCCGCAAAAATACTCGGGAGTTCCCGCATGAAATCAGCACTGGTCACCAGGATCTCGCGGTGGTCTGCTCGGAACCTCTCAGCCATCTGACGCGCCTGCTGTGCCTCACTAAACTCCCTCTCCTCAAACACCACCGTAAGTGTCCTCAGGGTGGAGTCCTCGAGCCGACGGGCCAGCGCCGCCAGTGCAGCGGAATCCACGCCCCCGCTCAAGAAGATGCCAAGCGGCACATCGCTCACCAAATGCCGTTTAAGGGTATCCTCAAGCCTAGCGCGCATCTCAGCCGTGATGCTGGCGGCATCGCCTAAGTGCTCGTCGCCGGAGGCATACGACACATCCCAATAGCGCCGCATTGCCATGCCGTCGCGGCCCACCACCAGGTAATATCCCGGCAGCAGGCAACGTATGCCTTTGACGGTGGTGAGGGGCGAGGGCACGGACCCGAAGTGTAGGAAGCCGATCAGGGCCTCTCGGTCCAGGTCTCTCGAGACCATACCACTATCGAGCAGCGCCCTCACGCTTGAGGCGAAGGCTACGTTACCAGCCCTCTCCGAAACAGCGTAGTAGAGCGGCTTAATGCCGAAGCGGTCGCGGGCCAGGATGAGACGGGAAGTCGCATCGTCCGCGTCGGGAGGATTGGACGAGCGTTCAGCATGTCCGTTGGGGCGGGCATCATACAGAGCGAAGGCGAACATACCTCTGAGCCGTTTCAGCAGGCCGTCGATACCCCACGCCTCGTAGCCATGGATGATGACCTCGGTATCGCTCTGCGATGCGAAGAGATGTCCCTGTGTGATGAGCTCAGTACGCAGCTCTCGGTAGTTGTAGATCTCGCCATTGTAGATGATCCATACCGTGTCGTCTTCGTTCGACATCGGCTGGCGGCCGCTGGCGGAAAGATCGATGATCGCCAGCCGGCGGTGACCCAGGATGACCCGTCGATCATGATAGAGACCATCGGCATCTGGACCCCGATGGACTTGGGCGGCCATCATGCGTCTGACCGCGTCGATGTCGTCAGGGGTCATCCCGTTCTGCCGTTTGAAGAGACCTGCGATGCCGCACATGCGAGGAGTTGATAACCTTTGCTGCGACTATCCATGCTCTGCTGACGAACGTAAGCGGCCCAAGACCTGGCTCAAACCGTTAGTTGAGGATGCAGCAAGTCCGTCTTGCTCATGAGAATATGTCTCTAGGACGAGATTTTTATCATATATGATCTTTTTATCGCTAAGTATTTGGCCATGCACGGTACCGTTGCACCCTGCGAGTATGTCAGATTTAAGGCAGCTTCAGCTCTCCCTCCTGCCTGCCCCAGCCTAACATGTCCCTCGAACGACCTATAGATCCAGCCCTCACCACGGTTGAACCGCTGTATCCATGGCGAACGTGGCCATGGCATCGGTTTTGCCATATGAAGCCACAAATTTCATAATTTGTCATAATTTATTACATAAAACACAAGATGACTGCTTGTTTGCTGACGCACATCATCCCAATCCTTAGAACGCTTATGGCTCAGCTGCATACCTCGCTTACCGCCGCGATTGCCAGCCTCATGCTGGTCGGTTGCACGACCTTGCACGCAACAGAGAACATTCAATGGGCACGGGAGAAGAACCTTCCATATACCATCATGATCCTTCCACCGCGGCAATGGGCGAGGGCGGCCAATGCGCAGCGATTCGACCCAGCATCTCTCTGCATCTTCGTCGCGCCACAGAACATTTTGGTGCGATCAGATGTCGATCTGAATGCATGCCTCAACCACGAATTGGGACATATGCGGGAGTACCAGGAAGGTCTCTCCTACCATAGCAAGTATGGGTGGTAGCAAACCTGCGCTTCATCAGGTCCCGGAGAAATGAACTCACCTTCTGGAAATTAAAACTTTTCTCAAGATAGTGAGCCGTGTTTTACTTGTTTGAGGCTTATCGGTGGAGCGCCTCAACACTCACCTGGGCACGCCAGCGAGCCTCCTCCGGCGTCCCTCGGGCCATGGCTTGCACCAGCTGCCGATCGCCGGTTCGTTCCCAGACGGCTTGCACGATCGCGGCGGCATAGCTGGGCTCGAGCTGGACGGCGCTGTGTAACTCCTGAAGCGCTCGGGCCTGCTCTGCCTCAGATATCATGTCCCAGCGCTGCAGCGCGTAGAGTCCGGCGCTGTAATGGGTGAAGGCGGCCGTAGGCGCCAGGTGGGTGGCGGTCTGTAACAGCTGCCGCGACCACTGGGCCGTGCGCTCGGGATCCTGCCGGAGTTGAATGATCCAATGCTTGACGTCGTCGCCTCTCAGGAGAGAGGTCGCTGCCCGAACCTGCCGTCCGGCCATCCATGCGGCTAGACGGCTCACGTTCTCCAGGGTCCAGCCCCAGCTTAGATAGGGGAAGGGGGACGTCGGATTACGGAGAATGGCCTCTCGATACGCCGCTATGGCCTGCAGGCCGAAGACTAAGGCGCGGGTAGGGTCACTCGTCCAGTCCGCTCGCATGCTCCGTTCATACGCCAGGCCCAGGCGGTAATGGTAGTCGGCATGGCCGGGATCCAAGGCCACGGCGTGCGCCCACTGCTCGATCAGCAACTCAGGCTCTGCGCTGTGTATGGCCCCTCGCTCCAAGTTCTGCGCCAGTTGCGCCTGACGGTCGGCGGCGAAGCTCTGCACCACAGAGCCCGCGAACCACAGCGCCGTCAGCATGCTCAAGGGATACAGGGCCACGCGGACAGAACGGGACAGGCGCAGCTCCCTAACGCGGAAGATCGCCAGCGATCTGCCATGAGCATGCCGCAGGTGCACCGCCACGGCGATTGTCCCCAGGAGGACGGCAAAAGTCAGCGCATTGGCCGGAATATGGAGGTTAAAGTCGACGAGGCTGTGGATACCCATGGCGAGTACGCCGGCCATGCCGCCAACGACGATCCCACGCATCTCCGGATCATGTCGGGCAACCCACCGCTTGAGCGTGCGCCAGCAAAACCACCCCAGTCCCCCAACGACAATGAGGAAGCCTGCCACCCCCGTCTCGGCCAAGAGTTCGAGGTAATCGTTGTGGGCGTGATCCACAAGTCCCGCATCCAGGGCGGGCTTATGCCTGCGAAAGCTCGACACATAGGTTCCCAGCCCGGTCCCCAGCAGCGGGTAATCCCCGATCAGGTTGAGCGTGCCGCTCCAGATCAGTGGCCGACCTTCGTCAGGCTGGGAAAACCGCTCGACCACATGGTCGAGGCCCAGCCACAGGGCATAGACCAGCACACAAACCATCACCACCGGGATGACGATCCCTAGACGGCGCTCTTTGCGTCGCGGCAGACATACCACCAGCGTGAAGAAGGCGAGCGCGCAGGCAAAGCTGACGATGCCACCCCGTGAGGCGGAGAAGAGCAACGCCGCAGCCATGTTCACCAGGGCAAACGCGAGCAGAAGCAGCCGCCCATTCCGACCGCCGAGCATCGCCTTGAGGCGCTCCCGCCATCCGCCGCCAGCTCCCCCTGAGTTCCGGTGCACGAGCTGGCCCCACAGCCAGCCCAGCCCCAAAGGGATGACCATCGCCATATAGCCGGCGAAGTGGTTACGGTTCACATACGGACCGAAGGGAGAGCCGCCGAACTGCGGCTGCCACCACCAGTAGATCTTCGCCGTGCCGCTCGCCTTCTGGATGAGCCCCACCACCGCCATCACACCCCCGACGACGATGAGTGCCAGCAGCAACCGCATGAGCTGCGCGCGTGTCTGGACGGTGTTGACGACGATGAGGAAGGCAGCGGCATAGGTATATGCCTGTAGCATGGCCTGCCATGTGGCGTGCGGATAGAGGCTAACCGGCCGCCATCGACTGTTCGGCGAAGCACCGAACGCCTGCTGCGGTTCCAGGGAGGCCTCACTCCGGGCCTCGCCTGCGGGGAGCGCGGAGGCGATGAGGGGCAGTGGCTCGCGGTCCGGCCAGCCGGCCAGCGTCCGCTGGTAGAGCGCATACGTGGTGGGCGACAGGAGGCGCATGAGCCGTGGCGGCAGAGACAGGAGCTGCAGGCCGGTGAGGCCGAGGAAGAGGATGATCGGCAGGTTCAATGGCGTGCGCACCGCTCGCAGCTGCCGGCCATAGAGCAGCTTGAGCACCCACGCCAGGGTCATGAGCAGGGCCACCAGCTCGATGAGGGCGATGCTCCAGGGATAGACGCCGCCGAAGGCGAGGGGTGTGAAGATCACGAGGCATAGCAGGCTTCCCTGGATAGTTAAGGCGCAAAGGCGCTCCACTTAGGCGCTCTCTCCGTGTCCGTAATAATTGCGATAGTACTTATAGGCATAGGCGTAATAGGCCGAGCTGTCGCTGCGGACATCGACCATGTTGAGCACGCCGCCTACCACGGTGGCATTCGCATCAGCCAGCATGGCGATCCCACGCCGCAGCAGCTCGCGGGGCGTAGCACCACTCTTGACCACAAACACGACGCCATCCAGCCGCGAGGCGAGCACGACCGCGTCGGTCACCGCCATCAGCGGCGGAGAATCGAACAGCACAAAGTCGTAGCGCTCCTTGGCGCTGGCGATGAACGCCGTCAGCCGCACCGACTCCAGGAGCTCGGATGGACTGCTGGCAGCAGCGGGACAGGGGAGAACACTCAGGCGCTCGATCGCGGTGGGGCGCACGGCGGCGTCGAGCGGCACATCTTCGCCCAGGATCTGCACCAGGCTTGGCCCCTCGCCACTCAGCTGAAAGAGCTTCCCCAGCCGCGGCTTGCGCATGTCGGCATCCACTAAGAGGACTTTGCGCCCGGCCTGGGCGAGCGCGATGGCCAGATTGGCTGCCACTACTGTCTTGCCCTCTTCGGGCGCGACGCTGGCGATGAGCAAGGCCTTGCTGGGCAATTCGGCGCGGACGAGCATAATGCCGGTGCGGATGTTACGCACCGCCTCCGCCGCCGGGGAGTGCGGCCGTCGCTGTACGATCAACTCGCCGCCTTCCTGCCCAGCTGGCAGGATGCGGAACCGCATCATCGCTCCTAAATAGGGCAGGCCCAGGCCCTGCTCCAGGTCGTCTGGGGTGCGGACGGTGGTATCGAGGCTGTTGAGGCCGAAGGCGATGGCTAGACCGACCCCTAGCCCGAGCACTAGGCCCGTCAGCGCGCTGCGGGCTTTCTGAGGTTTGAACGGCACGCTCGGCACCTCCGCGGGGTCGATTAGGGAGGCATTGCCCATGCGGATCTGTTCGGTCACCCCGGTCTCGTTCAGCCGGCGCAGCAGCAGGTTATAGACCTCTTTTTGGGCCTCTATTTCACGCTTTAACACGCCGTACTGGATGGCCTTCTGATGGAACCCAAAGACCTCCCGCTTCGTTTCGTCGATCAGATTGCGCACATAGTCCTCCATCAGCCGGCCTAACTGGGCCTGCATCTCCACGCTCTGTCGCACCTGCTCGATGCCATGGCTCACATTGCTCTTCAGAGTGTTCAGCTGCAATTCCTTGCGCTGCAGCGATGGATGCTTGAAGCCGTAGCGATCGGACAACTCCGAGAGGTCCAACTCGAGCGTGGCATAGTTGGCTTTCAGCGTCTGGATAAACTGGTTCTGCATGATCAGGGGAAAGGATTCCACCAGCTTGGGGTCTTTGGCGATCCGTTGCAGCATCTGCGCCTGGCTTTCCATTTCTAGCCGCTTGACCCGCATATGGATATACATGTCGTTGAGGATGGCGATCTTTTTGACAAGGATCTCTTCTCCCCCCTCCGGCGATAGGATGTTTTCCCGCTCGCGGAAGGCTTGCAGGGCCTGCTCAGCCCATTCGATCCGTTTACGTTCCTCGCCGACCCTGTCCTCGAGCCAGTGCATCGCCGCCTGGGCGGCGTTGAATTTCAGCTCAACCGTGCGCTCCATATAGGCTTCGGCCAGCGTATTGACGATCTGCGTGATCAACACAGGATCGCGCCCCTCGAAGCTGATCGTCACCAGGCGGGTATTGCGGACGGGCTCGACCTTGAGGCGCGACAGGAAGGCATCGACGATCCAGCGGTCCTGTTCGTTGGCCCCGGCGGTAATCCCGGTTGGCGCTAGAGGGGGACGCAGGCCGATGCTCTCCAGCAACCCCTTGAGGTAGGCTTTCACCGGCATCAGAATATCCATCAGGCTGAACGACTTCTTCTCTGGCCTTCCGACGAATTCTGGATGCGCTTGCAGGTTCAGCTGGGCCACGACCTCACGCGCCAGCGAGCGGCTCTTCAGAATACCATACTGGGTGGGATAGTAATCGGACGCATCAGCCTCCGTGGGCAGGACTTCCGGCAGCCTCACCACCTGCGGGGCCGCGCGCTCGATCAGCAACTGCGCGGCGGCGCGATAGATGGGCGGGGCCCGGAAGGCGCTGATGGCGGCCAGTGTAGCGCCGACCAGGCTGGCGGTGATAAGCAACCATTTATACTTGCGGAGCACCTCCAGGTAGGATCGCACCACCGGGCCTTGTTGCGGTAATGGTTGTGCTCGCATAGCCACCCTCGCTCACAGCTCGGAATAGGGGATTCGGTATCCAAGGGTCAGGCGCTTTTGGGACTGTATGTGATCCTCAGAAATAGCTCTCGGGGACGACGATGACATCGCCGGGCTGCAGCGCGATATCCTTCATGCGCTCGCCGGCGATGATATCCCCCACCCGCACCCGGATGGTCCTCTCGACGTTCCCATCTACCCGGATGATGCGCGTCCGGTTCGGGGCCGCCAACGGGGTGAGGCCTCCCGCTTTGGACAACGCCTCTAGCACCGTCATCGATGTACCTTCGATGGGGTAGGTCCCCGGGTTTTTGACCTCACCGTAAACGATAATCGCGTCAGCCTTAGCAACGTAGATCGCATCGTGCGGCTGCACCGCCACGTTGAGGGCCGCATCGCCTTCCTTGAGGAGGCGGTCGAGGTTGAAGGTGATGGATTTCGTCTCGCCGTGCGCATCCGGGCGCAACAGGATCAAAGACTTGCTTCCTTCTTCGAGGCTGACGCCCCCCGCCATAGACAGTAGATCCAGCAGGGTCATCCGCCCGCCCCAGAGCTGGTAGGCGCCGGGCTTGTTCACCGCGCCCAGGACCGACACCCCCTTGCTGCGATATTCTTTCACCGCGACGGTGACCTGGGGACGCTTAAGATAGCCGTCTCTGAGCAGGGCTTCGAGCTTTTCCTGAGCCTGCGGCGGGGTCAGACCGGCGACATGGACATCCCCCACCAGAGGGAAGGGAATATAGCCGCTAGCTGAGACGCGAAAGCTGCCGCTCAGATCTTGCTCCTGGTACACATTGATCTCCAGGATGTCCATCCCACCGATGACATACTCCGAAGGGTTCTGCGCAAGACCTCCCGCCGCCGACGCTTCGGTTGCCGGGGTCAATCTGACATGCCTCTCAAAGCGTTGGGAAGGGCGCCCCACTGAAGCCGTCAGGTCTTTAAAGCTCAGTACTAGCTGGTTCTCTTGCTTCTGGATCTCATAATCCACGAGCTGACTGAGCACGATCTCCACCCGCGCTTGGCTGCCTCGCTCTTGCAGGTCGATGGCTTGTACCATGCCCTGATTGACCGGGATATGGGATGCCAGCTTCGCAAACTGACCATAGGGGATCTCGACCAGCACGCGTGGGGGCTGGTCGTGGTTCGAGAGATGGTAGGAGAAAGGCCCGGAGGCTCGGATGACCACTCGCGTGCCCTGCTCTCCTTCAGACGTCTCGATGGCGGCGATGGTCAGAGGCCTGAGCTGTCCCTCCCCCGGTTCAGGGCGCGTGGGCACGGCTGCGCACCCGATGATCATGGACATGCCGACGGCCATCGCCACGAGTTGTATACTGGGGAGCTTGCGCAGTCGTCGATCACACCTCATGGGGGCACCTCGCGACTCCACTCTCAGTCTCCCCTTGCACCGGAGAGACAGGGGATTAAAACCCTAAGGTAATACGTAAAATGGCTTGGTTATCGACATAGTCCAGCGCCTGGATGGTCGAGTCCTTGGTCCGATACAGATAGGACAACCCTGTCCTGAGCCACCGGGCAAATCGGTACTCCACCCCGCCCCCAAATCCATATAGGCGATCGAACCGGCGTTCAGGCTCGCCGGGGCTCACCCGTTCTTTAAACTCATCCAGCTCGAAGATCCCCTCGATAAAGGCCGAGATCTTCTGGGTGAAATCTCGGGTGACGCGCAGCCGTATAATGGTCGCATCGAAAAAGGTGAAGTCCTGGTTGGTCGATTCCTGGATAGCCCGTGTGACCAGCAGACTGCTCAGCAGACGGGGAGTGATGCGAAAGAGGACACCGGCCGAGGCAAAGGGCCGCACGACTTCCCCTCCGCGCTCAAAGTTCCGCAGCTCCGCCCCCACTTTGACGATTCCCGACAGCCGGGCGGCTGGATCTCTGCGCATGCCGATCGCAATGATGTGCCCAGTGGACGAGAAATCGGGATCGTCGGGGCGGAGGTTGGTGAAATCGACGAACTTATAATTGTACTCGATCACCCCGGAGAGCAACGGACGAACCTGGCGAAAGTATGTCAGGCCGATGGTGTTCTCGTTGCGATCGAGAAACTGGGCAATATTCTTCTGATCCAGATCGAGGCGAGTATAGAAAACATGGAATTCGTCGCGCCGGGTCAGGAAATAGCCGATATCGGCGGTGAGGAAGTTCTCCGTGCGTCGCGTGCGGGGCCCGATGTCGCTCTGCTCCGCGCTGCCGGACACCTCTGTGATGCTGCGGAAGCGGTTTGACATAGTGAAGGTCAAGCGCTGATCCGGTCGGACGAGCGGAACCTCGAGGTCGAGGCCGCCGGTGATTCCCTGGTTCTGAAAGTTCTCTTCCGAGTTATTGGCGAAGGCCGCCGCCTCCGCGAAGTAGCTCACAAACGGGGCGATCGTTCGGGCGCGGGTCAATCGGATGGGCAGGGCGATCTTCAAGTTAAAGGCCCCGTAGGAGATGAAGTCGTCCCGCGCATTACTGGGCTCCAGGAAGATATTCGAATCATATCGCTCCTCCAGGATGAATTCCGGGGAGATCTGAAAGGGACCAAGCGGTAGCGCCACGCCGAGCCCCGGGAGGGTTATCAGCAAGAGGACAGTCCCGCCGCCCACGAGACTGGCGAGGCGTCGTCGCATGCCGCTGGTCTTGCGATCGATCATGCCTGCGCGGCTCTTCTTCCTGTGCTGGAGACGACGTTACCGTGTAGGGCTGAGAGGGACCTCACGACCGATGACTGGCGTGCTTACAGCTGGCGGGGGTGGGGCTGCGGTCTCGATGGATAGCGCGGGCGGCGGCGGGGGCTGTCCCGGAAGGAGGGATGTTTGGCTCCCTGCCGCGATGGTCTGGGTGACGCCTGCAGAAGTCACCGTCACGTCGGGACCAGATACCACCACGATCCTGACGACCCCGGTCTCGGCGTTCTGGTCGATCTCTACGACGGCACCGCTAGGCAGCTCTGCGACGATTTCCCCTATGGTAACTGTCACTGGGCCGGCGATCACTTCGATCGTCACCAGTCCGCTGACGGGATCGACCACTACTGTGATACTGTCCTCCGGATCCAGGGCGATGGTGGCCACCCCACGTACGAAGGTCCCGGGCCCGGCGAGGGTCTCGGGAGTTTGCCCCGAGGCGAACGGGATGCAGCAATAGAGGCCGAGTAGCAGAGACGCGGCAGCGAACTTTCCCCGAAGCGCCCTCTGCAACCCTGCTACCCCCAACATCGAATGCATGACCTTCCCTCCGCTACGGATCAACGAACCAGCCAGTTCCGCGCCAGGCGAGCCTTCGATAACCGATGAATGGCTTCAGGCCGGGTGTCCGACACGCTGTCGAGCAGCTCGCCCCTGCTGTTGGAGTCCCTGAGGCCGTCTGTCCTTGCATCTCGAGGAAAGTTGTTTGATCACTGAGGGCGGAAGATATAGCCAAGGAAATCATGCTTACGCGAGCGTCGGGAGGCCAGCGCGACGGGGCCGCACGTGGAGCTTGGGCAGAAACCGATGCCAGTCCCTTGCCGCTAACCGGTCGGATCTCGTCTGCTCGCAATGGCTGCGCGCGTAGAGGGCGTACCACTATGGACCTCTCGAGGCTCGATCTGGGCGGCGGCTTCGCGCAGTGCATCTGGAGGGTCAAGGGCAGGCTCTCGTTCCTAACCCAGGCTCCGCCCCCTTTGGTGTCCGCCTGTTCCTGGACTCCAAAGGAGCGGGCGCGGGAACCACTGGCTCCTTTAGGCTGTCTGTCCGCGCCGTCATTTTGCCTGGCAGAGCGTTATTTTCAGCTGTTCGCGCTCGCCGCTGCGGACGAATCCTTGCATAGATCAGCACCAAGTACGGACTGACAGCTTATGGGTGAACCTTATGTCGGAATTTCCGTAAAGTCTGGAAATAGCTTGCCGTTGCTCTGGCTTTGGGCTACAAGAAAAAAGGGCGAATGTTTCCTCTCAGGCTCCCTCAGCAGTTATACTGCCTATTATGGTTTTCGATCCGTAAGCTGCCGTGATCTCCGCCAGCTTGCCGCGGACGGCGTGGGGTGTCCACGGTAGGTTATAAGTAGAGGCGGGCAGGTACTGCCACTTCGCGGTCGGGTAGGACGAGAGGTGGTGGACCCTGGCTAGGCGTGGATCTACACTCCACTTCCCCCGAAGCACGCCTGTACCCACCGCATGCGAACAGGGGAGTTGGAACCTCGACCAAGACAGAAGGCTGCGACAGAGAACCACCGTGGGAACGGTCTGTCGTACCTGAAGGTCTGAGAAGTACTCCCAGGTTTCCATGGTCCTGTGGTCCTAGGAAAACTGCACGGGACGGGGAGAGGGTCCCATATTTTCCCAGTGGCCTGCCTGAAGCTGCCTTACCACAAAGTCGATGATCCTGAAAGTCTTGCACTCTTTGGGGGCGAGCCAACAGTTGGCTCTATAAACCAATAAATCCGGTAGTGTATGACGATTATGATATAATTTGATATTAAAAAATTTATATAGATCATTATTGAGGTCTAAACGTGGCTTGTCAAGCGAAAATTTCCGAATCTGAGGAGATGGTTGTGGATGAGCGTTGCATGGTTTCCCCGCCTCGTATCTAGGCTGTGGCCGGGCATTGATAATTATTGAGACCTCGTGCTCAGCCTACCCATGCGGTATGCTCGCCACACACACTGCGGTGGGTGAGGAAGCGGATGTGCAATGCGATTCTACACCAACGTGCCTGCGGCATACTGCGGCATCGATCTGCACGCCCGGACGATGGACTGTCTGTCTCGTAAACCGAGACGGTGGAGAGCATGGAGAAGCTGGGGTCAAGGGCTCACTGCGGTAGAATACCTCCTGTCATCCATCCTCTCAAGTTCCCATTTTCCGCACTTCTGTTCGCAATGACGCTGCTGGCCTCCTTTCATCGGGGGTAACATGGTGGACCGCGGGAGGGAGGGTGAATCATGGAAAGCGAAGAGCTCGACAAATTGGACGTTGTGATCAAGACCGTGGGCAGCCTGCCCTTGTTGCGCGACTTTTTGGCGCGCATGGACTTGGGCGAGATTATCGATAGGCACTGTCCTCTGGCGGCTCAAACCGAGCTGTCCTGTGGCCAGGTGGCCGAACTTCTGGTCGCCAACCGGCTGAGGGCCCCCAAACCCCTGTATAAGGTGGCGCAATGGGCCAGCGACGCTGGGGGAGAAGAAGTCTTCGGGATGCCCGCCGAGCGGCTCAACGATGATCGGCGGGGGCGGGTCGGCGAGAGCCTGGGCCAGCATGCCGCCGTGCTGCAAGGGGAAATTGCCCGGCAGATTGCCAGGGGTTGCGCATCGGCTTGGAGCAGATTCCCGGGGATCTGACCACGATCGCGTTGGAAGGGGCCGATGAAGAGGAACCAGACCACGTGGCCACCCCTGGAGCATGGCTCCAGATCACATCGGCGAAAGAGGGGCAAGCGCGTGCCAAGAAGGCGATCAAGGTGGGATTGAAGGTGGCCAATGATGGGCAGGGCCCGCTCCCGACCTATTATGAACCCCTGGATGGGAATGCGTCGGGGTAGCACGTCACGCTGGCCAACATCACGCATCTCAAGGAGCAGCTCCAGCTGGATCGGATCATTCGCATCCATGATCACGGCTGTCAGAGTGCGAAGATTCTGGCCCATTCCCTGGCGCATGGGTTTGACACCATTGCGCCTATCACGTGGAAGAACACGATCGAGAAGTTGGTGCGCGCAGCGCTGGCGGCTGGCACTGTGTTGCAGCCGCTGGCGTATCGGCTGCGGTAGGCCAGCACGGCCTGCACCAGCGAGAGGTGGTCCGGCAGGGCGTTCGTCGCATAGACCCGCCAGCCCAGCCGGCCGACGGCGGTGGCCACTGCCCGGCGGTCGACGACGGCCTTGACGGGAGGTCCCGCGCCACTTGCACGCTCGCAGGTCGGCTGCCGCAGCGTCGCAGTCGGCGCTGGTGCACGCGTTCGGTATACTGTACCGCCAGCAGTCCCTGCACGCGGTACCGTTCTATGATCGCTTCCACCTCGGCCCGCAGCGCGGGCAGCTCGGTGAAGCGCCGCTTACCCCATCCCCGGGCGTTGAACGCGGCCACCTCGACCTGAGCCATGGCCAGCCGGGCATGCAGCGCTCTCTCCCTTATAGGAGTCGCCACCGGCTTGAATACTGGCCCGGGTCTCCAGCGCGCCCATCTTGCCGTCGCCTACGTACAGCAAGCCCGCGCTGTCCCAGGCTCTCCCGGACGCGGGTGATCGCTGGGAGATACCGCGGATCATCCGCCCGCTGCCCCGGCACGACGTCCGTGGCCACCGGCAATCCCAAGGGATCGAGCACCGACAGCATCACTTTCACCTGCGGCAAGTCGGGACGGTGGTCCTTGCTGTGGCCGAACTGAACCAGCCCGTCTTCGTTCACGCGCCAGTACCCACTGGCCGTGGTGGCATCCAGCCGCACGCGCTCGGCCTGCAGGTCGTACACGCACAGCAGGTGGTGGGTGAAGGCCCCTTCAAAGGCCTGCCACCGTTCGTCCTGACTCCACGCCTCCCGCACGGCCGCCAGCCGGTCGTCGCCGAGGTCCAGGGGATGGACCCGTTGGCCAGTCGCGCCGCACAGGGTCTGGAGGCGCTGCTTGGCCCAGGGTTGCACGTGGTTCAGGCGATGATCCGCCTCGGACAGAATGTGGGTCAACCACAGTACCGTCACCCACCCGAGGCTGAGGCCCACCCAGTTGCCATGGGTGGGAACGTGCTCGTCCAACAGAGGTTGTACCCCCATGCGGTCGAGTTGGGCCAAGCGTGACGGAATGTCATCGATGCGTTCACTGCGAATGGACAAGATCTCAGCCATGGCGCATCTCCTCCGCGCCCGAGGCCCTATCACAATATTTGAGCGAACCGTGGGTTAAGAATGCATGATCGGATGATTCCAAGGTGTCAGGGGCACGGGCCGGAACCTATCCGGGAAGTGAGATCACCGAGCACCCCTTGTTGACGTTTCTTCCCCGTTGCTGCTGTCACAACCATC
>Ga0073934_10003235_pt1 | contig 30723 bp, 31 predicted proteins | sample LarsenN4metaG_FD_76834 | JGI IMG/M metagenome (GOLD analysis project Ga0073934, IMG submission 76834) | Hot spring sediment bacterial and archeal communities from British Columbia, Canada, to study Microbial Dark Matter (Phase II) - Larsen... ...
ATCGACGACACTATCTCGGCGTAGAGCCCGTCCAGAAGCGCGGCGGTCATCTCCCGCTGCGCGTCGGTCATCTGCGGATAGAGGAAGCGGTGCGCCGCCGTTTTGTACTCCGCGATGTGGTGGTACTGGGGCGCCAGGCCGAGCCGCTCAAGGGCCACGCGCAGGAACGAGACTTCCGCGCGGGGGCCGTGAAGGCTGATCTCGGCGCTCTCGGGGACAACGACGGTGTCCGCCGCGCTGGCCAGCCAGTAGGCCTTCAGATCCATCGCGGGCAGGAAGGCGACGACCCGCTTCCCCGACCCGCGGAACGCCGCCACGGCGGCCCGGAGCCCCTCCACCGACGCCGGTCCGGCGCTGAGGTCGGCGACCTTCAGGACGATGCCGCGCACCCGCGCCTCGCCGGCGACGGCGCGCAGCCGGTCCCGCCACTCCTCCAGGCTGTCCTGCGGGGTCCCCGCGTCGAGCAGGCCGCGCCGCGCCAGGACACGGCGCAGGAGGCCTCCGGGCGCCTCGCGTCGCTCGGGCAGGGATCCCGAGACGGAGAGCACGACATAGTCGGGGGCGGGCAGCAGGGCCGCGAGGAGGTTGCGCGCTCCCCGCAGGGCATTGGCGATCAGATCGGCCAGCACGCCCAGGGGATTCATCGGGCGGCCTCCTCAGTCATACCCGAGCTCGGCCAGGCGGTCTTCGTCGATCCCGAAGTGATGGGCGATCTCGTGGACGACCGTGCGGCGGATCTCCTCGGTGATCTGCTCCGGGCTCTGACAGGCCTCTTCCAGCGGCCGCCGGAAGATCGTGACCTTGTCGGGCATCAGCGGCTCACTGACCACGCCTCGCTCGATGAGCGGCGTCCCCTCGTAGAGGCCGAAGAGCCACTCGTCAGACCCCAGCCCCAGCGCCGCGTACTGCTCCTTGCTGGGCCGCTCCTCGACCACGACGTCCACGTTGCGCATCGCCTCCTGGATGAACGGCGGCAGGCCGTCCAGCGCCTCGGCCACGAGCGCCTCGAACTGCTTCCGCGAGACTCTCACCGCGCGTCTCCTCTTCCGAGGTCATTGGACCCCGGCCGGTCGCATCCTCCGCCGGCGAGTGAAATACCTGGGGAGCAGACAGCGTTGAGGTATCGTGATGCGGATTGAGTTCTTCTATTGGGAGGAGTGCCCGTCGCACCCGGAGGCGCTGGCGCGGCTCCGCGCCGTCCTGCGCGAGGAGGGACTGGACGTTCCCGTCGAGGTCATCCGGGTCGAGACCGAGGCCGAGGCGGCGGCCCGGGCGTTCCCGGGGTCGCCCACCATCCGCATCGACGGCGCCGACATCCAGGCGCCGGAGGGCACGCCCATCGGGCTGTCCTGCCGCGTGTACCACACGGACGACGGGCGGGTGACGCCCCTGCCGACGGACGTGATGATCCGCCGGGCCGTGCGCGCCGCCCGCGCGGGTGCCGCGGCCCCGCCGGCCGTTCCGCGGGACGCCGCGGTGCCACGACCCGGAGAGGCGGAGCGTTAGTCGAGAACCCACGCCAGGACAGGAGGGCACCGCTATGCCGCTGGCCATCGAGTCGCGCGTCATCCCGTTCGCCCTGAGGGGGACCGACGGGGCCACGCACCGCACGGAGGACTACGCCGGCGCGCCGGTCTTCGGCGTCATCTTCCACTGCAACCACTGTCCGTACGCGCAGGCCTGGGAGGACCGGCTCATCGCGCTCCAGCGCGACTACGCGGCGCGCGGCGTGCGGTTCGTCCTGATCAACGCCAACGATCCGGTGAAGTACCCGGCCGACGACTTTGCGCACATGACGGCGCGCGCGGCGGACAAGAGCTATCCGTTCCCCTATCTGTTCGACGAGACTCAGGAGGTGGCCCGAGCGTACGGGGCCACGCGCACGCCTGAAGTCTTCCTCTTCGACCGTGACGGCGTGCTGCGCTATCACGGTGCCCCCGACGACAACTACGAGGACGCGGGAGCCGTCCGGCACCACTACCTGCGGGACGCCATCGACGCGCTGCTGGCCGGCACCACTCCGCCTGCGCCGCAGACGAAACCCGTGGGCTGCACGATCAAGTGGCGGTAGGGTATCCGGAGGGAGGTTTCATCGAGGGCGGCCGTACCGCCGGCCGCCCTCGGCGTTTTTTCGCGCTTCGCTCGATTGGCGCGTCCGCGGCCCCGCCTGCTACGCGTCGAAGTACAGGAAGAACTCTCCCGGATGCGGCCGCATCCGGATGAAGTCCACTTCCTTCTTCCGCTTGGTCTCGATCCACGTCTCGATGAGATCGCCGGTGAACACCCCGCCCTCCAGCAGGAAGGCGTGGTCGGCCTCCAGCGCCGCCAGCGCCTCCGGCAGCGACCCCGGCACCTGGGTGACCGCGGCCGCCTCGGCCTCCGGCAGCTCGTAGAGATCCACGTCCATCGGCGCCCCGGGATCGAGCTGGCGGCGGATCCCGTCCAGCCCCGCCATGAGCATCGCGGCGAAGGCCAGGTAGGGGTTGGCCGCCGGATCAGGCGGGCGGTACTCGATGCGCCTGCTGCGCGGGCTCGTCGAGTACACCGGGATGCGCACCGCCGCGCTGCGGTTGCGCTGCGAGTAGACGAGGTTCACCGGGGCCTCATAACCGGGCACGAGCCGGCGGTAGCTGTTCGTGGTCGGCGCGCAGAAGGCCATCAGCGCAGCCGAGTGCGCCAGCAGGCCGCCGATGTACCATCGCGCCGTCTCGCTGAGCTGCGCGTACCCGCCGGCGTCGAAGAAGAGATTCGTCCCGTCCTTCCACAGGCTCTGATGGCAGTGCATGCCCGAGCCGTTGTCCCCGAAGATGGGCTTGGGCATGAACGTCACCGTCTTGAAGTGCTCCCGCGCATACATCTTCACGAGGTACTTGTAGAGCTGCATCCGGTCGCCCATCTCGGTCATGGGCGCGAAGCGCAGGTCGATCTCACACTGCCCCGCCGAGGCCACCTCGTGATGATGGACCTCCACTTCCAGCCCCGCCTCCTGCAGCGTGAGGACGAGCCCGGAGCGGAAATCCTGGAGGCTGTCGGCCGGCGGCACCGGGAAATACCCCTCCTTATGCCGCGGCTTGTGGCCAAGGTTGGGCTTCTCGTCGCGCCCGGAGTTCCAGGCGGCCTCGGCGGAGTCCACGGCGTAGAAGGCACTGTGCGCATTGAGCTCGTAGCGCACGTCGTCGAACACGAAGAACTCCGCCTCCGGCCCCCAGTACGAGGTGGTGGCGATCCCCGACGACACCAGGTACCGCTCGGCCTTCTGGGAGATGTACCGCGGGTCGCGGGTGTACCGGCCTCGCGTCACGGGGTCGTAGACGTCGCAGGTCAGCAGCAGCGTCTTCACACGGAGGAGCGGATCCACGCGGGCCGAGGCGGCGTCCGGGAGGAGGATCATGTCGGACTCGTCGATGGCCTGGAACCCGCGGATGCTGCTGCCGTCGAAGCCGATGCCTTCCACGAACATGCTCTCGTCGAGCTCGGTGGTGGGCGCCGTGAAGTGCTGCGTCATGCCGAACAGGTCGGTGAACCGGAAGTCCACCATCTTCACGTCCTGGGCCCGGCAAAACTCGATGACCGAGGACGGATTGGCCATCGTCCGGTCCGAGATGTGGTTGACGGTCTGCTCCTTCATCGACATCCCTCCCCTGACACTCATGGTCCGACAAAAGACGACGGCGCCCCCAGGAAGGAGGCGCCATGGCCCAGAGAGTCTATGCGCTTCTGTATTATCCTGGAGCCTACCAGAGGGGTCAGGGGGCCGTCAAGGTATCCGGGGCCGACTCTCCCGGGCGCGGCGTCTCTGACGCCCGCGCCCGCGGAGGGGCAGCGGGGAATGGGCCTGCGCGCGCTCCGCGTTCGCACGGGTGGAACGTGGGAGCACTCCTGGAGGAAGCCATGCACTACACCTACCTGATCGTCGGCGGCGGGATGGCCGGGGACGCCGCGGTGCGCGGTATCCGCGAGGTGGACGAGCGCGGGACGATCGGCATGCTCGGGGCCGAGGACCATCAGCCGTACAACCGGCCCCCGCTGACCAAAGGGCTGTGGAAGGGGCAGCCGGAGGCGCAGATCTGGCGCGGCACGGCGGAGCTGGGCGCCGAGGTGCACACGGGACGGCGGGCGGTCGCTCTCGACCCCCGCGCCGGCGCGGTGCGGGATGACCGCGGCGTGAGCTACGGCTACGACACGCTGCTGCTGGCCACAGGCGGCGTGCCGAAGCGCCTGCCCTACGGCGGCGACGACATCATCTACCTCCGGACCTTCGATGACTACCGGCGGCTGCGCGCGCAGGCCGAGCGCACCGACCGGTTCACCGTGATCGGCGGCGGATTCATCGGCGCCGAAATCGCGGCGGCGCTGGCCATGAACGGCAAGCGCGTGACGATCCTGTTCCAGGAGACCGGCCTGGGCGGCCTCCTCTTCCCCCCGGCGCTGTCGGAGTTCCTGAACACGTACTACCGGGAGAGGGGCGTGGACGTGCGGCCGGGGGAGCGGGCCGCCGGCTACGAACGCCGGGGCGAGACCGGGATCCTCCGAACGACGTCCGGAGCCGAGATTGCGGGCGACGGTGTCGTGGCGGGGCTCGGGATCACCCCCAACGCGGACCTGGCGACGCTGGCAGGTCTGCGGGTGGACGGGGGGATCGTCGTGGACGAGTACCTGCGCACGACGGACCCCCGCATCTTCGCCGCCGGGGACGCGGCAAACTTCTACAGCCCGGTCCTCGGCCGCCGCCTGCGCTTTGAGCACGAGGACAACGCCAACACCATGGGGCACGCGGCCGGGCGCAACATGGCCGGCCGGAGGGAGCCCTACCACCATCTCCCGTTCTTCTACTCCGACCTGTTCGATCTCGGCTACGAGGCCGTCGGCGACGTGGACAGCGCTCTGGAGACCGTGGAGGATTGGAAGGAGCCGTTCCGGGAGGGGGTCGTCTACTACCTGGCGGACGGCAGGGTCCGGGGCGTGCTGCTGTGGAATGTCTGGGAGCAGGTGGAGAACGCGCGCGCGTTGATCGCTGAGCCGGGACCGTTCCGCCCGGAGACGCTGCGCGGCCGGCTCCCCGCGTAGCGGATGGCGCAGGGCTGGATCCAGCCGGACCGGCCGCGCCTCACCCGGCCGGGCCTCTTCCTCATCGGGGCCATCCTGCTGTTTCCGGCTGTGGCGGCGTTTGTCGCGGTCGCCGCGCCGAAGCTCGCCGCCCTCCAGCACCGCTCGCTCCCCGTGCTCACCGCCAACCACCTGGTCACGCTCGGCTGGGGCACTGTGGTGGCGATGGGGGCCCTGCACGTGCTGCTTCCCGCGGCGGCGGGCGTGCGCCAGGACGCTCCCCGCGTCGTCTCCTGGCAATTCGGCCTCCATCTGTCGGGCGTGCTCCTCCTCGGGGCAAGCTTCTGGACGCGCCACACGGGCGGTCTGATCGCCGGAGGCAGCGCGGTGGTGACGAGCGTGCTCGTCTCCGCGGGGACGGCCTGGTGGATCCTGGCCCGCCGCACGCGGTGGAGCTGGCCGCTGACCTACGTCACGGTGGCCATCGCCGGACTGGTGGCGGCGACCGGCTGGGGCACCCTGCTCGCCGTGAACTGGCGCTTCGCCTTCTGGCAGACCCTGCTGCGGCCGCCCGCGCTGACGGTCCACCTCACCCTGGGCTTGCTGCTGTGGTTCGCCGTCCTCATCATCGGCGTCTCCTACTACCTGCTCATCCGCTTCACGACGGAGCGGACGCTGGATGGCACGCGGGTCCGGCCGGTCTTCGCCGCCCTGCTCGCCGGCAGCCTCGCGCTGCTGGCCGGCGCCTTCACCCACCCGCTGGTCGCGCGGGCGGGCCTGGCGCTGCTCGGCGGCGGCGGCCTGCTCTATGTCACCGATCTGCGGCGCTTCGTCCGCGCCTGGGGCCGCGCGCTCGACGTGACGCGCGTGCACTGGCAGATCATCGCCGCCGAGACCACCGTCCTCAGCGTGGGGCTCATCGCCTACGCATCCGGCGTCCTTCCCGATCCGGTGCGCTGGGTCGTGGCGGGGGTCTCACTGTTCCTCACGGGCTGGGTGACGCTGGCGATTGCGGGGCAGGCCTACAAGATCACGCCGTTCCTCATGTGGTACTACCGGTTCGCCCTGGGGATGCCGGCCTACGACGTGCCCCGGCTGGAGGCGCCCTACTGGCCGCGCACGGCCGTGCCCCCGCTACTCCTGCTGGGGGCGGCCGGCCCGCTGATCAGCCTGGGCGTGCTGCTCGGGCTGGCCTGGCTGAGCGCCGCGGGAGGCGCCGCGTACTTCCTCGGCGCGTGCCTGTTCTCGTGGCTGCTCGGGTACTCGTGGCTTCCCCGGCTGTGGACGGTGCGCGGCCGCTCCGTCCTCCCGCCGCAGTGGCGAGGATGACGGCGGCCTAGCGGATCCTCCTCAGGAACATCGTCAGCGCGGCGTTGAACGCGTCGGGCTGCTCGATGTTGCTCACGTGGCCGGCGCTGGGGATGATGACGAGGTCGGCTCCGGGGATGGCCGCGGCCATCTTCCTGGAGCTCTCCACCGGCGTCGCCTTGTCATCCTCTCCCACCAGCACCAGGGTGGGCGCGGTGACGGTGGCGAGGAGCGCCGTGCTGTCCGGCCGCTCCGCCATGGCCCGCAGCCCCGCCGCCAGCGCGTCGGGCCGCGCGTCCTCCATCAGCCTCCGGACCTCCGCCACGGTCTCGGCACGAGACTCCCACGTCTTGGGCGAGACGACCAGCTTGGCGAAGTCCTCGAGGAAGCCCGCCGGCCCTTCGGCGCGGATCCGCTCGATCCCCGCGTACCGCCGCTGCCGTCCTTCTTCCGTATCGCCTTCCGGCCGCGTGTCCAGCAGCATGAGGCCGGACAGCCGCTCGGCGTGGCGGGCCAGATAGCGGAACGCGACGTAGCCGCCCATGGAGAAACCTCCCAGGACGAACCGGGGGAGGTGGAGATGCTCGACCAGGGCGTGCAGGTCATCGGCGAGCAGCTCGAGGTTCTCGGGGAGTCCGCCGGACTCGCCGAAGCCGCGGAAATCCGGCGTGATCACCCGGTGCCCGCGGGCCAGCGCGGCGGTCTGCGCGCGCCACATCCAGCGCGTGAACGGAAAGCCGTGGAGCAGGACGACCGGCATCCCCTGCCCCTGATCCTCCCAGGCTAGACGTATCCCGTTGAGCGTGGCGATCATGTCAGCGGGCTCCTTCGGCGGCGGTGAGCGGGGAGGTGCACGCCGGGCAGCGGGTCGCCTCCAGCGGAATCTGAGAGAAGCAGTACGGGCATGCCTTCGTCGCCGCCGGAGGCGTCTCGGGCCGCCGCAGCCGGTTCATCTGCCGCACGATGAGGAAGATGACGAAGCCAATGATGAGGAAGTCCACGACCTTGCTGAGGAAGACGCACGCCCAGGACGATACCGATGGCCCTGTCCAGCGCGTTGCCCTTCATGATGAACTCGCGGAACTCGCGCCGCACAACTCTCACCCCCCTACGCACTTCGACGGCGGCGCGGAAGAATCCGGCGCGCCAGATCCTGAGGGACTTGTCCCAACCCCAGCAGGCATCGCCTGGGCCCACGGGCAATTCCTCCTGGCGGGTTTTCAGAGAGCCGCGCAGGCGATGGGGGGCCCGGTCCGGGACGGGCCGCCGCAGAGGAGGCGGGATGATGAGGGAGGCAGGCGTCGGACGCGACACTCCGCACGCCGGCGAGTTGCGGCTCCTCTGGAGGGTGGCGCTGGCGGCCTTCGTGGTCAACGCGGTCATCGGGCTGATCAACGGCCAGCGCATCGGCATGATCGATCCGCGCGCCGAGCGCCCATTGCTGCTCACACACCTGCACACCGGAACGATCGGCTGGATCAGCCTCGGCCTCTTCGCTGCCGTCATCTGGCTGTACACGGCAGGGCGGTCGGCCGGCACGGCCTCGGCGCCCGTTCGTACCCTGGCGCGCTACGCTGCCGCCGCGATCGGCATTTACCCCTTGACGTTCTATCTCTTCTATCCGGGCGGGCCGCTCAGCAGTGGGGCGCTGCACGGCGTATTCGGAGCGCTGGCGCTGGCCGGGATCGTCTGGATGCTGGCCTGGACCATCCGGGAGAGCCGGCGCGTGTACCTGAGCGTCGCACGACTGGCCGCGTTGACCGCACTCATCAATCTCACGCTCGGCGCCCTCCTCGGCGTGCTGGTCGAGGCACGGTTCGCCGGGCTCCGGTTCCCGGGCAACGTGAACGAAGCGCACCCGGCGATGATGACCGTCGGGTACATCCTGCCCGCGGCGTTCGCCTTCGTTGAATGGCGGATGGGCGGCGGGATCGACGGACGGCGCACCCGCGCCGGCACGCTGTCGGTACTCCTGCTGCTGATCGGCGGCTGGCTCGCGGCCGCGGCGGCGACGGCCAACCTGCCGCAGCTCTTCCCCCCGATCCTGCTCCTCCAGGTCGTGGCCACGGTGATCTTCGCCGTCCGGATGGCCGGAGGCGTCATCCGGACACCGTGGCGCGGGCCGGGCGGCGAGCGGCACATCGCGATGACCGCCATCGCGGTGGTGATCGACGTCGCCCTTCTCGTCTACGCGGTCGTGGCGTACTTCGCGCGCAATCTCGAGCCGCCGCGGGGAATCCTGATCGGCATCGCGCACACGGAATTCGTCGGGGTGATGACCAACGCGGTGCTGGCCACCATCCTGCTGGCGACATCCGCCCAGCGTGCGCGAGTCTGGCCGTGGACGGACGCCATCATCTTCTGGGGGATCAACATCGGCTGGGCGGGGTTCGCCCTGGCGGAGTTGCTCGGGATGCCCGGTCTCGCCAGGGTCTTCACCCCTGTCCTGGGCCTCAGCGTGCTCGTCGCCGTCGCGGCACTCTGGATGCGCCTGGATGGCGCCGCCGCCCCGGCCCGAATTCCACAGCGCCGATGAGTCGCGGGCCGCTGAGGACCCGTCAGATGAGGGCCCAGACCAGGCCGATCATCCCAAGGAGTGTGGTCAGCACCAGCAGATAGCGGCCGGTCACGCGCATGACCAGCCCCTCCTGCCCCGCGAGGCCCGTCGTCGCCGTGGCGAGGACCACCTTCGCCGGCGTGATCATCGACCCCAGTGACGCCCCGGCCGTCTGCAGGGCCCCGATCAGCACGGGATCCAGCCGCAGCAGCACCGCGGCGTCCCGCTGCAGCGTGCCGAACAGGACGTTCGAGTTCGTGTTGCTGCCCGTGATCACCGCCCCGAGCACCCCGATGAACGGGGAGAGCAGCGGGAAGACCACGCCCGTCCGGGCGAGCACCGAGGCCAGGAGGTTGGTCATGCCGCTGTAGACCATGAGCATCGCCACACCGACCAGGGCCAGCACCGTGACGGTGGTGGGCACGGCCTGCCGGGCCGTGTTCCGCCACACCAGATCCAGCGGCGGGCGGTGGCCCAACCGCGTGAAGAGCCAGGCCGAGAGGACCGCGGCGTAGAGAATGAGCGCGCCCGGATGGCCGAGCACGGGCAGTGTCGCCCGGGCCTCCTCGGTGCCCCACCCGAACCCCGTGACGGTGCCCGGAAAGGCCACGGTGATCCGCGCCGCGGACAGGACGGCGTGCAGCGGCGGGATGAACGTGGTCAGGCCGACCAGCGCCAGGAGCACGTAGTAGGGCAGGAAGGCCAGGTGGAACGACATCCGGGAGACGCCGGGCACCGGCGGCCGGGGCGGCTCCCGGCGGCCCTCGGGCGGCGGCCACGCAGGCAGTAGGCCCCCGAGGCCCGCGCCGTAGCGGCGCGTCCACCGGGCGAGCTGAACCCCCGCCGCAAGCGCCGCCATGCTGGCCACCGACACGCCGATCGTCCAGTTGCCGGACACCACGACGAGCATCTGGACGACCCCCATCGTCAACCCCATGATCAGGACCGCGCCGAACGTGCGGCGCAGGGGCCGCCATCCGGCGTGGAGGTGGGTCACGGCGAACCCCGTGGCAACGGCGGTGACCCCGCCGAGGATGGCGACGTCCAGGGCGAGCTCGCGCGCGGGCAGGCCGGTGACGGCGCGCAGCGCCTGGAACGCCGTGGCCAGTGTGCCCAGACCTACGGCCCACGAATGGGCCACCAGCGGTACCGCCGCTGCCTCCAGCGGACGGAACCCCAACCCGAGCAGGAGCGGCGCGGTGACCGCCACCGGCACGCCGAACCCCTCCACGCCCTGCAGGAACGACGTGAAGGCGAACCCGACGATGAGCAGCTGCAGGATGTGGTCTTCGGTCAGCCGGGCGATGGCCTCGCCGATCCCCCGGATCGCGCCGGTGAGCGCGGCGATCTGATAGAGGGCGAGCGCGGTCCAGATGATATAGAGCACATCCAGGCTGAGCGCCACCGCGCGGGCCAGCGAGGTGGCGGCGCCGTGCGGCGGGAGACCGAAGACGGCCAGCGCCAGCAGCGCCGTGAGCGCGAGCGCAGCCACGCCTGCCCGCGGGCTCGGCCACCGCAGCCCCAGTAGTACAACGAGGAGAAAGATCAGCGGTAAGGCGGCCGCAGTGAGATGCCACAGATCAGCCGGCATGACACATCCGCGGCCATGCTAGCACAGCGGCGGACGCTGCGCAGCCCGCCGGGCGGCGAGGAGTCTAGCCTGCGGGCGCCGGGGCCGGGAGACGCGGCCGGCGGCGGACCGAGCGGAAGAGCGGGAGCAAGAACAACGCGACGGCCGCGAGGATGAACGTAAGCGTGATGGGCCGGGTGACGAAGATGGCGATCGAGCCCTGGCCCATGATGAGGCTCTGCCGCAGCGCCTGCTCGGTCATGTCCCCCAGCACGAGCGCCACGACCAGCGGCGCCAGCGGGTACTTCAGCTTCTTGAAGAGATACCCCATCACCCCCGACCCCAGCATGATCCAGAGGTCCAGGACCTGGTTGTTGGTCGCGTACGCCCCGATGCTGGAGAGGATGACGATGAGCGGGGCCAGGATGCCGAACGGGATGCGGTTGATAGAGGCGAACAACGGGACGAGCGTGAGCACGATGAGGACGCCGAGCACATTGGCGACGTACATGGAGCCGATGAGGCCCCAGACGAACTCGCGGTGTGTCTGAAAGAGCAACGCGCCCGGGTTGAGCCCCCAGATGAAGAAGCCGGCCAGCATGACCGCCGCCGTGGGCGATCCCGGGATGCCCAGCGTGATCATGGGGAGCAGAGAGCCGATGCCGGCAGCGTGCGCGGCGGTCTCCGGGGCCACCACCCCTTCGACCTCGCCCTTGCCGAACTTTCCCGGGTACTTGCTGAACTGCTTGGCCAGCCCGTAGCTCATGAAGGACGCCGGCGTGGCCCCGGTCCCAGGCAGCACACCGACCCAGAAGCCGAGGATCGTCCCCCGGATGATCGTCGCCCAGTAGCGCGGGAACAGTTTCCACGTCTCCCAGAGATCGCGGAAACCGATGCGCCCTCGCACGCCCTTGATGCGCAGACCCTCTTCCACGGTGAGGAAGATCTCCCCCAGCCCGAACAGCCCGATGGCCACGACGATGAAGTTCACGCCGCTCTGCAGCTGCACGAGGCCGAAGTTCATCCGCGGCGCGCCGCTGACGATGTCGAAGCCCACAGTGCTCAGCAGCAGCCCCAGCAGCGTCATGAAGATGGTCTTGGCGGGATCCCCGCCGCCCAGGCCGGCAAAGGTGGCGAAGGCCAGCATGAGCACGGCGAAGTTCTCCGGCGGCCCGAACTTCAGCGCCCACTCCGCCAGCGGCGGCGCGAAGAACGTGAACAGGAGGATGGCCACGGCGGCGCCGATGAACGATGAGGTGAAGGCCGCGGTAAGGGCCACCCCGGGCTTCCCCTGCTGCGCCAGCGGGTGGCCGTCGAACGTCGTGGCCACCGACCAGGGCTCGCCGGGGATGTTGAACAGGATGGACGTGATGGCCCCGCCGAACAGCGCCCCCCAGTACACAGAGCTCAGGAGAATAATCGCCGACGTCGGTGAGAGGTGGAAGGTCAGCGGCAGCAGGAGCGCCACGCCATTCGTACCGCCCAACCCGGGCAGCACGCCGATGGCCGTGCCGAGGATGAGGCCCACGAAGGCGATGGTCAGGTGCTCGGGCGTGAGCGCCACACCGAGCCCGTAGAGGAGGTTGTCGAAGACGCCGAACATCAGCGATCAGCTCCCGCCATGGCTATCTCCCATAGAGGAGGTACTCCAGCAGCGTCCCCTTGGGCATGGGCAGCAGGAACCAGCGCTCGAAGATGAAAAACAGCGCGACCGGCAGCAAGATGGAGACGAGCAGCACCGTCACCCACCGCTGCCGGCCGACGAAGATCATGTAGCCGGCGAGGTAGAGCCCGCCCCCGATGTAGATGCCGAGGTAGCGGAGCATGGAGATGACCGCGACCATGGGCAGGAAGACGATGAGCAGCGGCCGCACGGACTCCCGCTCGATAAACGGCGCGGCCCGTCCCGGAGGGACGGGCGCGCGCAGCGACCTGACCAGGATGAGCGCCATCTGGAACACGACGCCGACGACGAGCCAGAGCGGGAAGAAGCCCGACCCCGGCCCGGTCGGCGTCCAGGCCACGGGCAGCTTCAGGGTCTGCGGAATGAGCAGCACCGCGCCCACCAGGAGCAGCGCGGCGAACACCGTCTCCGCCCGGTGCATCGGCAGACCCGCTACTTGATCCAGCCGGCCTTGATCATCAGGTCCCGGACCTGGCCGTTCTTCGTGTCCAGCCAGCGGGCCAGTTCCGACCCTGCCAGGTAGGCCTTGTCGAAGCCCCCGTCGGCGATGAACTTCGCCATGTCCGGCGTGTCCAGCAGCTGCCGGAACAGCGTCTGATAGAACACCACGGCGGCCGTGGGCATGTTGGGGGGCCCGAAGATCCCCCGCAGCATCTGGTACTCGATGTTCGTGCCCGCCTCGCGCACGGTGGGGATGTCCTTCCACTGCGCGGCCTGCACGCGCTGGGCGGCGAAGATGGCCAGCGGCCGCAGCCGCCCGTCCTTCCATCCGGACAGCCCTTCCAGCGGGTTGTTCACCGTGAAGTCGACCTGCTTGCCGATCAGCGCGCCCGCGACGGCGCCGCCACCGGCGAACGGTACGTACGTGAAGTCCACGCCCCAGGCCTGCTCGAGGAGGACCATGATGATCTAGTCCTCCTGGCGGGAGCCGGTGCCGGCCATCTTGAGGCTGCCCCGCGGGGCAGCCTTGGCCGCGCGCTCGAAGTCCGCCAGGGTCTTGTGGGGCGAGTCGTTGTGCACCCACAGGACGAAGTTATCGAGCAGAAGCCGGGCGATCGGCGTCAGGTCCTTCCACTCGAACCGCGTCCCGTCGGGCATCTTGAGGTCCTGGTTGAGCGGGGTGAAGAAGACGTTGTCGAGGCTGATGAGGATCTGATGGGGATCGCCGGACCGCTCGATCATGAAGATGAACGCCTGCGCCCCGGCGCCGGCCGCGCGGTTCACGGGCACGAAGGGCTGGGGAGAGAGCCTGAACTTCGTCACCAGCGGCGCCATGAAGCGCGCCTGCAGATCGGCGCCCCCGCCGGTACCCGCGGGGATACTCCATTCAACAGGCCGCGAAGGCGTGAAGGCCGGCGCAGACGCCGCCGGCACGATGGTCACGAGGAGCAGAACCCCGAGTGCGAGGGCCGCACCCGTTCTCACGCGTTGCCACCAAAGCATCCGCTCACCCCCACAACGCGTTTCGGCCTACCGGTGAATTCACTCTATCTTCACGTCGGCCAGGCGATCACCCTCCCTCCACTGAGAACGTCGGAGCCCGTCTCCGCAGGACGCGCGGCAGACGGGCCCGGGACTTCATCAGGCTGTTGGATCACGACGCCGGGAGCTGATCCTTTGCCAGGTCGGTGTGGAAGGGGATGACCCCCGGGATCAGCCACTTCTCCCACATCTGATCGATCTTGTGCTGGAAGTAGTCGAAGTCGTCGTCGGTGAAGTGCGCGAACCGCCCCTGGCGCAAGAGGAAGTCCCGGACCGGCTTGCGCCGGGCGCGCTTCTCGGCGATCTGTTTGGTGCGGCCGTACAGCTTGAGCAGCCCGTCCTCCACCTCATACAACGGCCAGACGCCCGTCTCCACGGCCAGCTCGCCCAGCTCGTGGGAGAGCATCGGGTCGTAGTCCCAGCCTTTCGGGCAGGGATCCAGGGAGTGGATGAACGTCGGCCCGCCGATGGTCAGCGCCTTGCGCACGCGGTTCATCATGTCCACGGCGTAGGACGCATCCACCGTGGCCACGTAGCGGCACTCCGGGTGGCCCGCGGCCAGCATCCCCGCCATGTTCTTCTTCCACCGGGTCTGCATGATGCGCTTCGCCTTGCCGGGCGGGCTGAAGGTGGTGTGCGCGCCATACGGGGTGAGCCCGGAGAGCTGGATATCGGTGTTCGCGTAGCTCTCGTTGTCGTACAGCAGGATGAGGAAGTTGTACTGCGGATGGGTGAGGGCCGCGGAGATGGCCGACAGGCCCATGTCCGCCCCGCCGCCATCGCCGCAGAACGCGATGACGTTGATCGGCTCGTCCTTCATCTTCCCCTTCCGCATCAACGCCTTCAGCGCCGCCGCGGTGCCCAGGCCGGCCGAGCCGGAGCTGCCGAGCTGCGTGTGCATCCAGGGCACGACCCAGGACGTGCTGTAGTAGGTGGTGTTGGCCACGTACATGCAGCCGGTGCTGCCCAGCACGATGGTCCGCGGCCCCGCGGCCTTGACCATCAGCTTCATCACCAGAGCCGACTCGCAGCCCTGGCACGTGCGGTGCCCTGAGGTGAAGAACTCCTCGAGCGGCACCTTCTTGACCCCCTTGAACGGGTCGAGCTGCTGGGTCGGAACCGCCGTTTCGATCGCGTCCGCCATGGTCGTCTCCCTTGTTAGCGGCGCGGCGGCTTAGCCGCGCCGTCTGGATACAGGCCACCCGAAAGAAGTCGCATGTTATTCCCGAATACCCACCCACGTGATCAGCGGCTGGTTCTCCCCCGCCGCCGTCTTCAAGAGCATGTCCGACATCCGCTGCACGTCGGGCACGGTCACCTCGCGCCCGCCGAGCCCGCAGATGAACCCGAGCACGGGGGGCCGCTTCGCCGCCGGGTACAGCGCCGAACGGATCTCCGTAGCCAGCACCCCGCTGTAGTAGGGCGAGCCGAAGGAGAAGTCGCGGTCGATGACGCCGACCGCCTTGAAGCGCCCCAGCGTCGCGGCCAGCTCGTCGGCGGGGAAGGGCCGGAACCAGCGCAGCCGCACGAAGCCGACCTTCTTCCCCTCCCGCCGCATCCGGCGGATGGCCACCTTCACGGGCATGGACAGCGTGCCCATGCCGACCAGGACGACGTCGGCGTCATCGGTCTGGTACTCCTCGAAGAACGGGTTGCCGTAGTCGCGGCCGAAGATGCGCGCGAAGTCCTGGTAGGCCTCCCGGATGACGGTCTTGGCCCGCTTCATCGCCTCGTCGTTGTGCTTGCGGATCTCCATCAGCCAGTCTTCGTTCACCTGCGGGGCGACGGTGATGGGGTTGTCGGGGTGGAGGAGCAGGTCGCCCCGGTTGTAGGGGGGGAGGAAGGCGTTCACCCACTCCCGGGGCGGCACCTTGACCTGCGACTGCGAGTGCGTGAGGAACGCCCCGTCGCACCCGATGGCGCAGGGCAGGAACACGCGCCGGTCCTCGGCGACCCGGAAGGCGATGAGCGCCACATCCAGCGCCTCCTGCGCATTGTCCACCCAGACCAGCTGCCAGCCGAGGTCGCGGACGGCCAGCGCGTCGTTGTGCTCGACGCCGAACGCGCCGGGATCGTCCAGGGCGCGGTTGCCCACCATGGCCACCATGGGGATGCGCAGCGCCGGGGTGACGGTGAGCGCCTCGAAGGCGTACATCCAGCCCACGCCGCTGCTGCCGCAAAACACCCGCGCCCCGGCGGCCGAGGCGTGCTTGACGATCTCGAACTGCGAGTGCTCGCTTTCGGCGACGATGTACTCGCAGTCCAGCTCGCCGTTGGCCACCAGCTTGGCCACGTACTGCATGACCGTGTCGTACGGCCGGATGGGGTACGCCGTGATCACGTCCACGTCGGCGAGCTTGCAGGCGACGGCGATCGCCTCGCTGCCGCTGATGAGGGCCTCGTGCTCCTGGGGCGCAACCGCCACCTTCTCGATCGCCTGTGCCATCGGCTACTCCTCCTCGCCTGCGCCCGGGGTCGTACCGGCCTCCGGGTCCGTGGACGCGGCCTCCGGACCGGCCCCCCCGGCGATCTCCAGCATGGGCGGCAGCTGCTCCTCGTACTGCCCGCGGTAGCGGAAGCCGTGCGAGCGCTCCGGGCGGTGCTGGATCTTCTCCTGCAGCCACGCGGCGTACGCGGTCTTGTCCTTCTTCCACTGCTCCCACTGGCTCGCGTTATCGGTGAACGCGGTCTCGTTCACCATCGTCACGCAGTTCTGCACCGGGCAGACCGCCTCGCACACGCCGCAGCCGCAGCAGGCGTCCATGTTGGCGTCGTACAGGCCGTCGGGGGTGACGTCGAAGCAGGAGTCCGGGCACTGCAGCCAGCACAGCGTGCACTTCACGCACGTGTCGAAGTTCACCACCAGCCGCATGGTGCGCGTGGTGAACTTCTTGAACGTCGGGTTCCGCTCGGGGCGGTAGCCGCCGACCTGCTCGGTGGCGGGATCGGCGAACCCCGCGCCGCGCGCGATGGACGGGATGGCGATGCCTTCGCGCATCTCGTGCCACTTGGGCAGCTCGAACTCGAACGGCCGCTCGGGATTGCCCTCCGTGGGCGAGACGACCCGCGAGACGATCCGCTCCGCGGCCTTCCGCGCCGAGGCCACTTTGAGCGGCGAGTTCCACTCCTCCATGATGGCCCGCTCGACGTCGGCGAGGGTGAATAGCTCCGGCAGCACGCTGGCGATGGCGCCGAGGATGCGCACGTCGGTGTGGTCGTCCTTGTAGACCCACAGCCCGGAGAAGCTCGGCGTACCCTTGAGGATGGCCAGCCGGTAGGGGGTCTCCTTGCAGTGGGCCATGGGAATGAGCGACTCGGCGTCGTGCATCGAGGTTACGATGAGCGTGCCGCCCGGCCGCAGGAGGCGGTTGATGGGCTGCAGCCCGTACCACGCCCAGGACTCCACGCCCTTGAGCAGCGTGTCGTCCACGGCGATGGTGATGTCGACCTCCTTGGGCTCGTACTTGGCCATCCCTTCCTGCAGGGTCTCCTCGTCGGTGCCGATCACCGCGAAGTTCTTGGCGGGGATGCCGTTGCGCTCCGGGCTGTCCCCGTAGCGGCCGAAGGAGATGGCCCGCTTGCCGTTGGCGTGGGCGGCGAGCGCGATCCCGCGGCTGATGTTCTTGGCCAGGTTCTTCTGGAAGATCCCGCGGTAGACGATCTCGACCGCGAACAGGCGTCCCATCGGTGGACCACCCCTCCCTGAAACCTATCCGGCCCTCACGAACGGGGCTGGAGCAGGATGTGCTCGATCTCGCTCAGGTGCTGGCGCATGGCGGCCTCTGCGCCCTGGGCGTCCTTCCGGGTGATGCTGTCCAGGATCCGCAGGTGCCCCTGGAGCGACTTCTGCAATCGGCCCGGCACCTGCAGGGACCGCTCCCGGCTCTCCAGCAGCAAATCCATGAGGACGTCCAGGACCTTGAGGGCGACCGGGTTGCGGGCCAGGCGGGCCAGCGCGTAGTGGAACTCCGTGTCTTCGGCGGTGGTCAGCTCCCCTCGGACGGCCTTCTCGGTCTGGCGCCGCAGGATCTCCCGCAGCGTCGCCTCCTCCTCGGAGGTGGCGAAAGTCGCGGCCCGGGCGGCCAGCGGCGGCTCGATCATCTTGCGCACGTCGAGGAGATCGGCCAGCAGCGTGCGGTTGTGGACGAGGATGGACGCGAGCGGCTGGGCCAGCGCCGCGGGGCTGAGATCGAGGACGACGGTGCCGTCGCCCTGGCGGGGCTCCAGCAGGCCGATCATCTCCAGGGCCCGGATGGCGTCCCGCACAGACGTCCGGCTGACGCCGAAGCGTTCGGCCAGCTCACGCTCGGGCGGCAGCCGGTCGCCGGCCTTCAGCCGGCCTTCAGCGATTAGCCGGCGGATCTGGTCGGCGACCTCCTCGTAGACCTTGCTCCGCCGGACCGGCTCGAACTCCCCGATGGTCGACATGTGGCTCGTGCTGATTTCTTGACCCGCCCGCTCAGGATTGGTCCATTGGTCCAACCATGGACCACTCCCACTATTTCACGCAGGGGCGCTGTCCGTCAAGACGAAAGGACGACCGAACATGACGCAACGCTCTTGAGGAGGAAAGCACGATGATCCGAGCAGGCCGTCTTGCAGTGGTGATCGCGGCACCCCTGACGCTGGCGGCGTGCGGCACCACCTTCCAGTTCGGCGGCGGCGTGGTGCCGACCGGCGTCTACGTGGCGAACCGCGACGCGGCGAGCGTCACGGTGTACGCCCTGAGCGCCTCGGGCAATGCCGCCCCGCTGCGCACCATCGCCGGCGCGGCCACGGGGATCAACAGCCCGACCGGCGTGGCGGTCACAGGCACGGGCGTGACCTACGTGGCCAGCCAGAGCCTGCACAACATCGTGGTCTTCGCCGGCGGCGCGAACGGCAACGTCGCCCCGATCCGCACCATCGGCGGCGCGCTCACCCAGATGACGGCGTGTCTGGGCGATGTCATCGTGGATGGCAGCGGGATCCTCTACGTCGGCGGCACCTGCCAGGATGCGGTGTTCGTCTTCGCCGCCGGGGCCACCGGCAACGCGGCGCCCACCCGGGTCATCAGCGGCGCCGCGACCGCCATCACCGAGATCACCGGGCTGGGGCTGGACGGCTCCGGCAATCTCTACGCCGGCGACGTCGCGGTCTCGGACGGGAAGATCAACATCTACGCCGCGGGGGCCAACGGCGACGTCGCGCCGATCCGCACGATCAGCGGCGCGGCCACCGGGCTGAGCGGACCGCGCGGCGTGGTGGTCGTGCCCTAACGAGCGCACACCGAACGTCAGCCGAGCCGCCAGGCGGCGTGCCAGCTCGGCGGAAGCGGGAGGTCCGCGACGCCGGCGTAGATCGCCCACATCCCGTGATGGAGCGTCTCGTGCTGGAGAAGCCGGATGAGGTGGCGCAGGAGGCTGAGCTGCTCGCCATCCCACTGGATCACCCTGGCAGCGCCTTCCGTCCCGAGCCCGCGCAGCGCCTCACGGAGTGACGCGTCCAGCGCCTGCAGGTACCCTTCGAGGTGTTCTTTCGACTGCTCGACCTTGCGCTGCCGGGGCTGCGACGTGAAGTCCATGCGGCCCGTCTCCAGGGCGGCCAGGTAGCAGGCCTGGATGTCCCCGACGTGCCGGATCTGCCTGGAGAGCGGGCCGAAGCCCGCCGCCGGTGAGAAATTGAGCACAGCGGGCGGAAGCGCGCGAAGCAGATCGTAGGTCAGACCGCGGGTCTGCCCCCAGTCCTCCGCCCACTGGGCAAGCTCCGGCGCAGGGTACTTCTCATCCGCCACGCCGTCGGCACTTCAACCAGCTTCCGCGAAGCTCCTCTCGCGTCTACTGCTGCGCCTCCCGCAGGGCGGCGCGCCCTTCCCGCACCCGGTGGAAGAAGACGGGATCTTCCTTGAGCGACAGCGCGCGGGGCCGGGGCAGATCCACGGCGAGCTCCCGCACCACGCTGGAGGCGCTCCGCCCGGCCGCTGTGCGCCCCATGACCACGACGCGATCCGAGAGGAAGACGGCTTCCTCGATGGAGTGCGTGACGAAGACCACCGTGAGGTTGCGCTGGTCGTAGAGGCGCAGGAGCTCCAGGTTCATCCGGTCGCGGGTGATTTCGTCCAGCGCGCCGAAGGGCTCGTCCAGCAGCAGCACCTGGGGGTCGAGGGTGAGGGCCCGGGCGATGGCCACCCGCTGCTGCATCCCGCCGCTCAGCTTGTCCGGATAGTACGCGCCGAAGGCATCGAGCTCGACCGTGCGGAGCAGCCCGCGCCCCACCTCCGCGTACCGGCGCCGCCGGCTGCGCCACCGCCACCACCGGGCATCGCGCAGCCGCAGCGGCAGCAGCACGTTCTCCTCCGCGGTCAGCCACTCGAAGAGCACCGGCTGCTGGAAGATGACCCCGCAGAGGCCGTCCCGGACGGCCGCAGCGGGCGCGCGCCCGCAGACCTCGATGCGGCCCGCGCTGGCCTGCCGGATGCCCGCCAGCATGAACAGGACCGTCGTCTTCCCGCATCCCGACGGGCCGATCACGGAGACGAACTCCCCGGACCGGACGGTGAGCGAGAAGCCGGTGACCGCGTCGAGCACGCGCTCGGTCGGGGGACGGCCCCACAGGCTCGGCGCCCGCGCCACCTCGTACGTCTTGCTGACGCCCTCCATCTGAATGGGCGGACGGGACCCCACCTTGGGGTCCCGTCCGGATGCGGCTATGGCTTGACTCCGCTGGGGAACTTCGTCGTGTACGCCGCCTTGTAGTCCGGCATCGAGGGGAACACCCCGATCTTCACCAGGTCGGCGGCCATCCGCTCCCAGCCTTTGGCGTCGATGTAGCCCAGCCCCGTGGTCTTCGCGCCGCCGGCGGTGATGATCGACTGCAGGAAGTCCATCCCCTCCAGCTCATGGGCTTTGTCCAGGTTCTTGTTGTACTTGAGGAGGATCGTGGCGGCGTCCTCGCGGTTCTTGAGCGCGTAGTCCAGGCCCCTGTAGTGGCCGGCGACGAACTGCTGGACGATCTGCGGGTACTTCCGCACGATGTCCTCGGTCGTGAACACCACGTTCTCCGGCCAGTCGGGCCCGAGCTGCGCGATCGGATAGACATAGTACTTGTCTTTGACGAGCCGCTTGGCCACGAGCACCTCGTTGTACCCCATGGCGTGGGCGTACTGGTACTGCTTCTGCATCCAGGCGCCGATGGTCGCCGGGTCGCCCTGCTGGTTCACGATCTTGATCCGTTTCGACCAGTCCGCGCCGATCGCCGCCTTGATCTGCTTGTCGTAGCCGATCCACGTGGCCACGGTGCCCTGGATGTCCCGCGCGCTCGATAGCGGCTTCCAGGACAGGATGTGCACGGCCGATTTCTGGAAGTCGTGGGCCACCACCACCAGCGGCAGCCGCTGCTTCACGCGCGCTTCCAGGATGTTGTACGGGTAGTCCACGCCGAAGACGATCTCGCCGGCGCGCGCTTTGGCCATGACGCGGTCGATGGGCGACAGCCCGGGGCCGCCGCCGATCACCTGCACCTGCAGGGTGCCGAAGAAGCCTTTCTCCACCGCGACCGGGTCGCCCATGGACTCGTTGTGGATGAACCAGGCCTCGACGATGGACGCCTTCTGTCCCTGTGCCCCCGCGCCCGCGCTGAGCGCGAGGGCGAGAGCCGCAGCCAGGACGATCACCTGACGAATCCGCATCCCCCACCTCCCCCGAGTGTGTGGTGCTTCCTGCCTGACCCTACGTCCGGTCCCGCGTCATGCTCACGTGCCACGGGAGGAGCAGCCGCTCCGCCACCGTCACCGCGCCCAGCAGCACCCAGCCGATCAGCGTGCAGAACACGGCGGCCAGGAACACGCGCACCGTGTTCCCCACGTACCGCGAGTCCAGGATCATGTAGCCCAGGCCTTCGAACGCGCCGAACAGCTCCCCGACGATGGCGCCGTTCACGGCGGCCAGCACGCCGCCTTTCAGGCTGGTGAAGATGATCGGCAGGGCCGAGGGCAGCTTGAGCAGCAGCATGCGCTGGATCCATGTCGCGTTGTAGATGTCCATGACGTACTCGCGCATGGGATCCACGGAGATGAGCTCCTTGTGCGTGTGGTAGAGTACGGCGAAGAACGTGTACAGCGCGGCGATGACGATCTTGCTGGTGATGCCCAGGCCGAACCACACCACGACCAGCGACGCCAGCGCCACGAACGGCGTGCTGTTCAGCGTCACGATGATCCGGTAGAGGAAATCTTCCAGGGCCCTGGGCAGCCAGACGAAGGCCGCGGCCCCGACCAGCGCCGCCGCGGAGCCGAACACGAACCCCAGCACCGTCTCCTGTGCCGTGACGCCGGCGTAGTACAGCACGACGGAGGAGTCCTCGGCCAGCGCACGGACGATGGCCGACGGCGCCGGCAGCAGGTACGGCTGTCCGTAGAGGCGGGAGCCGAGCTCCCACGCCAGCACGGCGAACGCCGCGAAGACGGTCCAGGAGCCGAGCTCGGCAAGCGGCAGGCGCCGGGAGGGACGGACCGCCGCCATCAGAGACGGAACTGCACCGGTTCCTCGCGCCCGTTCCACCGCACGCGCGCGCGGGCGGGCTCGGTCTCGGCGACCACCCGGCCGTGGGAGACGACGTAGCGGCGGGTGGCCAGCGTGCGCAGGGCGTCCACCGGGGTCGGGGCGTCGAAGACGACGAGATCGGCGCGGCACCCGGGGTCCAGGCCGTAGGCGCCGGCCCCGAAGCACGCCGCCGCCCGGGACGTCACCATTTCCAGCATCATCTCCAGCTCGTCGCGGCCCGACATCTGCCCGTAATGCACCATGACGTAACAGGCGTGCAGGGGGTCGCCCACGCCCAGCGGGTACCAGGGATCCATGATGGAGTCGTGGCCGATGCAGACGTTGATGCCGTTGGCCAGCAGCTCCTTCACGCGGGTGAACCCGCGGCGGATCGGGTAGCCGTCGAAGCGGCCCTGCAGCACCGCGTTGTCCAGCGGGTTCGTCACGAAGTGCACGCCCGCGCGGCGCACCCAGCGGATCAGCCGGTAGGCGTACGCGTTGTTGTAGGAGTGCATCGCCGTGGTGTGGCTGGCCGTCACCCGTCCCTGCAGTCCCAGACGGATCGTCTCGGCGGCGACCAGCTCGAGGAAGCGCGACTGATCGTCGTCGGTCTCGTCGCAGTGCAGGTCGGCGGGGCGCCCGTACTCCGCGGCCAGCCGCAGGGCCGTGCGCACGTCCCGCTCGCCGTACTCGCGCGTCCACTCGTAGTGCGGGATGCCGCCGACCACATCCGCCCCCATCTGCAGGGCTCGGTCCATCAACTGCTCGCCGTCCGGGAACGAGTAGATCCCCTGCTGGGGAAACGCCACGATCTGCAGCGTGACGAGGTCGCGGATCTCCTCGCGCAGCTCGAGCAGGGCCCGCAGCGCTGTGAGCTCAGGGTCGCATACGTCCACGTGCGTCCGCACGTGGGTCACGCCGTGCGCCAGCATCCACTTCAGCGCCGTCGTGGCCCGCGCTTTCACGTCGCCGGCCGTGAGCGTACGCACCCGCTCCCCCCAGATCTCGATGCCCTCGAACAGCGAGCCCGTGCGGTTGTGCCGGGGCTGCCCGACGGTGAGCGCGGCGTCCAGATGGATGTGGGGCTCGACCAGCCCGGGTGTGACGAGGTTGCCGTCCGCGTCGAGCTCGACCGGCGCACGCTCGCTGAGGCGGGGGGCGACGGCGGCGATGCGGTCCCCGCGCACGCCGATGTCCTGCGGCGCGTCGCGTCCCTGAATAGCGGCTCGGCGGATGATGAGATCCATTGCAGCAGCGGCGGGTTTCCAGCAGAGTTCGTCGGAGGCCGAAGCGGTCCTGCCGCGGGCCCGTTATCCCGCCTGGCGCAGGTAGGTCGTGAAGTGCGCCCGGATCAGCTCCTCCGCCGCGGAGAGGTCGAAAGCCGGATCGTAGACCGCCTCGCGGTCGATGACCAGCGGCACCGCCAGCGCCCACGCCCCGGACAGCTCGGCCCCGACGCCGCGGGCGTCCTCAGTGAGCTCCACCTCCGCGCCCGGGGCGAGGGCGCGGGTGACCGCGACGATGCGCTCCTGGAGCCGCTCGATCCCGAGCAGGTTGTGAGCCACCTCCAGCGCGCGGTCGCGGGCATCCGCGGCGCTGCGGCCCCGCACGGGGGTGCGCGTCAGCGCGCGGCCGCGCTGGAGGTCATCGATGTACGCGCTGTACCGCCGGTCGGCGTCCGGACCCTCGATACGCAGCCGGAGCCGGCGCCCGAAGACTTCCACGTCGTCGGCCACCGGGGCCTCAGCTCGGGAGCGAGGCGGCCCGCTCGCGCGAGGCGGCCTGCACCTGGTCGAGCAACCGGGCCAGCCCGTCCGCCATCAGGGAGTACATCTCACGGAGCATGGGCAGCGCGGCGCGCGCCTGCTCCAGCGCCTCGGGCCCGCCTTCGGGCAGCATCCGGACCGACACGTGCGTGCCGTCGCCGGTGGCGGTGAGCTCCGTGGTGAAGAGCTGCACGCCCAGCGGCGTCTTCGAGCGATCGGTGACGTAGCGGAACGGCTTCCAGTCCACGTACTCTTCTTCGATCACGTAGTCCCCGTGCACGCAGTGGTTCTGCGTGCCCACGCCGCGCACACCCGCCGGGGTTCGCTCGTCCACCCGCTCGGTCCCGGCCTGCCACTGCACGCGTTTGTCGGGCGCGGTGAGGTAGTGCCAGACGATGGGGGGAGGCGCCGGCAGGTCCGCCTCCGCGAGGGTCAGCCCTTCGCCCGGCGCGATGTAGACGGCCCCCCGCTCTTGCTCCGCCTTCCACCGCGCCTCCAGGTCCAGCGCGTAGGCGCCGACCTTGCCCACGTCGTCGTACTCCTCCACGTGGGGGATGAGGCCCAGGAGCGCGGGGTCGAGCCCGAAGCGGGCGACGCAGGGCTCCGTGGCCATGGCGTATCCGCGGATGCCCGTGCGCTGCGTGAAGGAGTTCTTCAGCATGCGGTGGACCAGGATCACGTCACGCCCGACGAGCTCCTGATGGCCCGCCACGTCATGGAGCACGAACTGCCCGTGGTGGAGGAGGAACTTGAGGTTGAGCGTGGGGATCAGCCGGCAGGCGTTGCACTCGCAGGTGGTGTGCCGGTCGATCGTGCGCAGCCGCCGGGCGAAAGCGAAGTAGCACGACTCGATCATCGCCATGAGCGTCGAGCCGTCGGTGTCGTCCTCGTGCGCGTAGCAGAAGACCGCGTCGCCTTCCAGCTTCGCCAGGTGGAGCAGGCCGCGCATCTGCCGGACCAGCACGTTCATCAGGTCCGCGATGACGTCCTGGGAATGCTCCAGCTCTACGCCGGCCATGTACTTCGTGTACCCGGCGATGTCGCCGATCGCCAGAATCCCCTGCTCAACCGTCACCAAGCGGGCCTCGCGGCTTCAGTGTGCCGTTCCGATTTCCACGGTCGGGCGGCAGGCCCCTCCATGCCCGCGGAGGGGGTGCGGGGGACGCCGCGCGTGCGTCCCCCGCGTTTGTGCAGGCGCGGACGGACCGAGACGAAAGGTAGGTGATCGAGATGGCTGCCCCGCGACCTGTCATTGCCGTGACGATGGGCGATCCCGCCGGGATCGGGCCGGAGATCGTCGTCCGGGCGGCGGCCGAGCCCGCCGTCCGGGCGGCGGCGTCGCTCACGGTTATCGGCGACCGGGGTCGGCTCGAGGAGGCGGCCCGGATCAGCGGCGTCCCTCTGCGCTTCGGGGAAGCGGTGAGCCTCGTCGACCTCGGCAACGTGCCGCCGGGCCTGGCCTGGGGCCGCATCTCGCCGGAGGCCGGCCGGGCCGCCGGCCGGTATCTCGAGCGGGCGGTCGCCGACGCCCGCGCGGGACGGGTGGATGCCATCGCCACCGCGCCGCTGAACAAGGAGGCGCTGTGGCAGGCCGGCTACGCCTATCCGGGCCACACCGAGATGCTGGGCGCGCTGTGCGGCGTCCCCGATCCGCTGACGATGTTCCAGGTGCGGGGGATGCGGATCTTCTTCCTCTCCCGCCATCTCCCGCTGCGGGAGGCCATCGCCCTGGTGACGCGCGAGCGCGTCGCCGCCGTGCTGCCGCGCATCGCCGCGGAGCTCCAGGCGCTGGGGATCGCTTCCCCGCGCATCGCGGTCGCGGCGCTCAACCCGCATGCCGGCGAGGGCGGGGCGATGGGTCGTGAGGATGCGGAGCAGCTCGCCCCGGCGGTGGCGGCCGCGCAGGCGGCCGGCCTCGCGGTGAGCGGTCCCGTGCCGGCCGACTCCGTCTTTGCCCACGCCCTGGAGGGGCGTTACGACGCGGTGCTGTCGCTCTATCACGACCAGGGGCACATCGCGGCGAAGACGCTGGACTTCCACGGCGCGGTGAGCGTGACCCTGGGGCTGCCCTTCATCCGCACGTCGGTGGACCACGGTACCGCGTTCGACATCGCCGGGACGGGCGCCGCTCGCGCGGAGAGCATGGCTGAGGCGATCATCACCGCCGCCGATCTCCTCCGGCGCCGCCGCGCTGCCGGCGGAGGAGGCCCGGGCTAGGCCTGATCCTGCGGCTTCAGGCGGCGGATCCGCCACGCCGGCTCGATCCGGGCGAACGCCTCGACGACCTTCGCGTCGAACTGGACCCCGGCCATGCGGCGCAGGTGCGCCAGCGCCTCGTCCGGGCTCAGCGCGCCACGGTAGGGACGCTCCGACGTCAACGCGTCGTACACGTCGGCCACCGCCAGGATCCGCGCGGCGAGCGGGATCTCCTCGCCCCGCAGGCCGTGGGGATAGCCGCTGCCGTCGTACCACTCGTGATGGTGGAGCACGCCGGGCAGCTCCTCATGCAGCGACGCGATCCGCCCGATGACCTCGAACCCGCGCATCGGGTGCTCCTTGACGACGTCATACTCCTCGGCCGTCAGCCGGCCCGGCTTGCTGAGGATGGCGTCGGGCACGGAGAGCTTGCCCACGTCGTGGACCAGGCCGGCCCGGCCCAGGGACCGCAGCGTGGATCCGGGCAGCCGCAGCGCTTCGCCGATGAGGACCGCCATCTGGGAGACGCGGGCGGAATGGCCTTTCGTGTAGCGGTCGCGCGCCTCCACCGCGGCCACGAGGGCGACGATCGCCTCGGTGTAGGACGCCTCGATGCGGTCGATGGTGTCGGTGAGGAACAGTGTCTCGAATAGCCCGGCCAGCGACCGGTGGCGGGTGTAGGAGAGGCCGAAGCCGGCAATGGCGGTAAGGAAGCCGGCCAGCATGAGCAGGTGGTAGCCCCACCAGGAGAGGGCCCAGACCGGCGACAGCCACATCGCCACCTGCGCCTCCCCCAGTAGGACCATGCCGGCGGCCAGGGTGGCGTGGGCGGGAACCGCCGAGACGCGCCACTCCGAGAAGTAACGCCACGCGGCCAGGATGAACATTCCCACCGCGGCGAGCGCCATGACCGGCGTCTCCCCCGCGGCGGCGGACTGCAGCGGGACGGACCCGACCCGGGCCACCAGGCGCATCACGAGATCGGGCGCGCGCAGCGAAACGGCGAGGAAGGCCAGCCAGAGGAGGGCAAGCGCCGCGAGCACCGCCCGCCAGCGCGCGCCGAACCACTCGCCCACGCCAGCGCTCCACCGCACGGTGCTGAGGACGAAGGTGAGGCTCCCGGCGAACAGGCTCAGGCGCGCGGCGAGGCCGACGGTCGGGTTCATGCCCACCAGGACGCCGGGCGTCGTCACCGCGTGGACGAGGAAGATCCCCGAGATGCTGAGGAACCCCAGGTTGAGGAAGAAGGCCCGGGCATCGCGCAGCCGGCCGCTTCCCACGGTAATGCCCGCCGAGATGGCAAACCCGATGAGCGAGACGAACGTGACGATACCCGGGCGCATCGCGGGTCTAGACGCGGAAGCTGAGTGGAGAGGTCTAGGGGCGGCGCCCAGGCGGCACCTTTGTGACAAGGGGCGGGCCAGGTCTGAGGCGGTCCGCACGCGGTCCCTGGGCGATGGAGGCGAGGCACATGAAGCGGGGCGCGGCCCTCTTGGTGGTGCTCGGTGTGCTGGCGTTCGCGGCGGGGGACGCCCGCGGCGCGGAGGCCTGGAAGCGCTTCGTCCATCCGTCGCTCGGATTCTCGCTCAGCTATCCCCCGGACTGGGCCGCCCGCTCCGAGCAGGGCATCGTGGGCGTGGCGCTGGTCGGCCCCGAGATCCCGGGCGCGCACGGGCTGCGCATCAACGTGAACGTCGTCTCCGAGATGCTGCCCCGGGAGGGCAACCTCGAGCTCATCGAGTCGATCGCGGAGCGGCAGGTGTCCCTCATCCTCAGCGGCTACCGCCGTCTGCGCAGCGACCGCACCACCCTGGGCGGGCGGCCGGCCATCCTCCGCTACTTCACCTGGCGGCGCAACGACGGAGCGGAGATCTATCAGATGCAGCTGTTCACGTACGCCGGCCGGCGCGCGTACGTCGTGACGGGGACGACCCTGGCCACCTCGCCCACGATCGAGCAGGACGCCGGATTGCTGCAGCGGGTCGTCGCCACCTTCAGGGTCGGCAAGTAGGCGTCCCCCGGCGGAGAACACCTGCCCGCTCTTGACAGAACCGGATAATTCGGGTCCAATAGAGCAGTATTTGTCATCGCGCGCGGTCGGCGGCGAGGTTCCGTTCACTGAAGCTGTTCCAGCAGAGGCGCATCATGGCCGCCGGTGCCTTCGTGGCGCTGGCGGTGCTTATCTGGACCGCTCTATCCTCCGGACAGAGCGGTCCTCCTCCGTTTCCGGTCATCGGGCGGACTGCGCCTGACTTCACCCTCACCGACCACCAGGGACGGCAGATCCGGCTCGGACAGTTCCGGGGGCGGCTCGTCCTGCTGAACTTCATCTATACCAACTGCGCGGACGTCTGCCCCATTACGACCGCCACGCTGACCCGGGTGCAACGCGGGCTGATCACCCGGGGATGGTGGGGCCGGGACGTCGTCTTCCTGACCGTCACGACCGATCCGGCGCGGGACACCACCGCCGCCCTGGCCACGTACGCCAGGCGGTATCAGGCCGACCCTCGGGGCTGGCACTTCTTGACGGGCGACCTGCCCACGCTGCGTAAGGTCTATCGAGCCTACGGGATCGCCGTCCGATCCCGCGGGGCGGCCCAGGAGCACGATCTCCCGACGTTCGTCATCGACCGCAAGGGCAGGGTTCTCGGCGCGTACGGCGTGGGGTTCGAGAGCGAAGACGTCGTGCACGATCTTGCCCAGCTGCGCTGAGCCCGCTGAGGGACGGACGCAGCCCGCGGCCCATCGCCACGCATTGAAAGGGGGATGGAAGAGCACCACGCAGGTACGCAGGTAGGCGGGACACTCTGGCTATCTCGTTATTGGAGGGATGGAATGAAACGGCACGTTGCCTTGCTCGTGGCCCTCGCACTCCTGCTGGTCTCCGCCGCGGCCATGCCCGCGGCCGGAGCGAAGCGCACCTGGACGGTCGTCGCCGGGGGCGGAACCCAGGATCAGGCCATTGTCCTGAACGCCTTCTTCCCGCGCACATTGGAGATCGCCGCGGGAGACACGGTCTCCTGGGAGTTCCGGGGTTTCCACAACGTCGCATTCCCCGGGGGCACGCGGCTGCCCTCGTTCGAGATGATGGTCGGGAACAAGATGTACGTGAACCCGCAGGTCGTCTTCCCGGCGGGCAGCCGCAGCTTCAGCGGGATGGGCTACCACAACTCGGGCCTCCCGCTCGATCCGGCCAAGCCGTTCACCTACGCGCTCACGTTCACCAAACCGGGCACGTACACGTACGCCTGCATCATCCATTCGGGGATGACCGGCAAGATCGTGGTCGGCACCAAGGCGATGGGGTCGCCGGCGTCCGCCGTCCAGCGCGGTCTCCAGGAGATGAAGGCCTCCCTGGCGGCCGGGCAGAGCGCCTGGACGAAGTTCACGACCAAGAAGATGGGCGGCGAGGTCGTCGTCCCGCTCATCGGCGACCTCGGCGCGGGGTACTCCATCTTCCGCTTCACGCCGCAGCCGCTGCGCGTCGCGGTGGGCACTACGGTCACCTGGACGATGCAGGACCCATTCGAGATCCACACCGTGACGTTCACCAGCGGGCAGAAGCCGCCGGCGTTCGAGATCGTCGAGCCGCAGGCGCAGGGCCCGCCGAAGGTCCTCATCAACCCGCGCGCGGCCGCCCCGGCCGGGGGGAAGACCTATGACGGCACGGGATACGTGAACTCCGGGATCCTCTTCCCGTCCGGCGCGCCGGCCAACCTGCCCAAGAGCTACAGCCTGAGCTTCCTGCGGGCGGGGACGTATGAGTACTGGTGTCTCACCCACGCCAGTCTCGGCATGAAGGGCACCGTGATCGTAGAATAGCGCACATCCGCGCTGACCGCGCGGGCACGGGTGCACGCACAGGGGGCCGGCGCTGTCGCCGGCCCCCTGCCGTATCTCCGCTGCCTCTCGACCGCCTACTCCCGCGCTTCGGCCATCTTCCGGAGGAGCTGGATCTGCCCGAGGTGATAGGACGTGTGCGCCAGGGAGTGCAGGAGCGCCCAGGAGGCCGTCTCCGTCCTCCGCTTGTCATGGGGGCCGAACGTGACCTCGCGGGCCAGATCACCGGCCCGGAGCGACTCCAGGACCGTGCGGACCTCTTCATACGCCGCCTGGAGACGGGCCACTTCCTGCTCCTTCCTCAGCGGCTCACGGCCGAACTCGGCGTCGCGGTCCCGGATCACCTTGCCGCCGCCGGCGACCTCGGCGATCCAGTAGCGCTCGCTGCCCGCCACGTGGCGGAGCAGGATCCCGATGGTGTTGGACAGCCGCGGATGCGCCCAGTTCACCTCGTGGTCGGTCAGCGGGGCGACCACCTCGAAGATGTCCTTGTGCAGCTTCTCCAGGATCTGGACAAACGGGCGCACCTGCGCATCCACACCGATCCCTCCTCCTCACGAGCGTCCTGGCAGCGTGCTCCAGAGCCTGCTCCCGTCGCGGGTACCAGCGGCGCGGACGGCGGCCGCGGACGGCGGCGCCGCGCGGCGCGATGCCTGCGCGGGAAACTCAGGGCGCAGTGCGAACTTTGATGGCATGACCCTCAAAGCCTCCCGCGATGCCGTCCCGCGCCGCACGGTCACGCTCGACGCCGG
>Ga0073934_10003240_pt1 | contig 30686 bp, 34 predicted proteins | sample LarsenN4metaG_FD_76834 | JGI IMG/M metagenome (GOLD analysis project Ga0073934, IMG submission 76834) | Hot spring sediment bacterial and archeal communities from British Columbia, Canada, to study Microbial Dark Matter (Phase II) - Larsen... ...
GTCGACCATCGCGCGCATGGACCGGCTGATCGTGCTCGACCGCGGCCGCATCGTCGAGCAGGGAAGCCACGACCAGTTGTTGCGCCTCAACGGCCACTATGCTGCGCTGTGGCGACGGCAGTCGGGCGGCTTCATCGATGTCGCAGAGGCGCCGCAGGCTGCCGAGTGATCCACGCATGTCCGAGCCGGTGCTGCACAAGTACTTCGACTTCGGCGATCGCGCGCTCGCCAACCTCACGCTGCCCTCGGGGCAACGCGTGCTGCTTACCATCGTGCCGGCCGGCTTTGCCGTGCATCGGCTGCATCTGCTCGGGACGATCCCCGGCCACTGCCTGTTCGGCGCCAACGAGCCGGGCTACAAGCAGATGATGGCGGTGGCGGCACGCGATGCCCGCACGTTGCCGCCGTTGCCGCGCGCCAGGAAACACAAGGACGAGGCCGCCACTCACGCCTTCCTCGATGCGGCCGCCGCCGACCTGAAGGCGGCAGCGGACGGCAAGGCGGCGCCCGGCCCGGTCGCCGCGCGCGACCTCGAACACCCGCCGGAGCGTCCGCTCTCACTGTTCACGCGGCTCGCGCTAACAGCGCGCGACGAAACCGACCTCGTCCGCATCTACGAACGCCTCCGCAATACGTCGGGTTGACCCGGCCTCGGGCTCGACCGCGGTAAACTACCAAGACGTGAGTTCGCCGGCCGCTCCCGCGGACCGACGCACAGATCATGTCCCCGGCGGCTCCATCGCGCTCTTGCGAAGATGCACGGCGGCCTCCGGCGAGGCCATGAACCTGATGAAGGCGCGCGCCGCGTCCGGCTGCTTCGAGATGGTCAGCACGCCGACGGAGAAATAGAGGTATTCCTGCAAATTCCCCGGCAGCGGCCCGACATAGTCTGCGCCGGCCACGGGAACAATGGCATTGGACTGCTGCATGCCAATCTCCACCTCACCCTTGGCGACGAACACCGCGACCGGCGTGCCTTGGAGATAGCGCACCTTCTCCTTGACCTGGTCGAAGATGCCGAGCTGCTTGAGGCCGCGCTCGGCGATCAGGCCGCTGCCGGTCTTCGAATAGCCGATCGATTTCGCCTTCAGCATGGTCTGTCTGAAGGCGTCGACTGTGCCGATGTCGGGCTTCGGTGCGCCCTTCCTGATCGCGACCCCCACGCCGGCGCGCGCGAACTGCACGCTGCTGCCCGGCACGACCTTGCCCTGCTGCTCCAGCGCGGCGAGGTTGGGCGTGAAATTCGCGACGATGTCGCCGGGCTCGTTGGCGTCGAGCGCCTTCGGCAACGCCGGACCGATACGCCGCGCGACCACGACCTTGTGGCCGCTCGCCTTCTCGTAGGCGGCGGCGAGATCGGTCACGCCCGAGAGCGAGCCCATGGAGGTGAAGATGGTGATCTCCGCAGCGTGCGACATCGTACCGACCGACATGATTGACGCGACCATCAGCGCACCGACGACCGGCAGTGCTCCCATGACGCCCTCCCCTTGCGTTTGTTCAGTTCGCGATCAGCCCCTGGCCGGCTGCTCATGGACCTTGCGCAGCAGCGGCGCAGCCGCCGGCGAGACCATGAACCTGATCATCTCCCGCGCGGCGTCCTGTTGCTTCGAGACTGTCAGCAGCGCAACGCTGTTTGGGCACGGGATGTTCAGAAATCCCGGTACCGGTCCGACATAGTCGGTGCCCGGCGCCCCGACCATGATGTTGGTCTGCTGGATTCCGATCTCGAAGTCGCCGCGGGCCAGGAAAAAGGTGACCGGGCCGGTGCCGCCGCCGGTGAGCTGGACCTTGGGCTTGATCTGTTCGGTAATTCCGAGCTTGGCGATCCCGAGCGCAACGTGCTGACCGCTGCATCCGCGCGAATAGCCGATCGATTTCGCCTTGAGCAGCGCCGCCTTGTAGGCTTCCACCGTGCTGATGTCCGGCTTCGGCGCGCCGGCGCGTACCGACACGCCAAGGCCGGCGAGCGTGAACGGCGTCACCGTATCGGCGACCACCCGGCCCCGCTTCACGAGGTTGTCCATCGCCGGCGGTCCGAGCGAGATCAGGTCGGCGGGCCCGTTGGCAAGCCGCTGCTCCAGCGCCTTGCCGGTCTCCTCCAGCACGGTCACCTTGTGGGCGCTCGCGCGCGCAAACCCGGCGGCGAGCGCGCGCACGCCGGGCGAGGCGCCCTGGTTGCTCAGGATGATGAGTTCGGCGGCCATCGTCATCGTGCTTCCCGATATGCAGACCAGCAACGCGCCGATCACGCGCAGCCAGGATTTCATGGCGCCCTCCCGGTTGATTGTTCTTGCGGGCGATCCTAGTCGCATTTCTAGCCGTCGGCCAGTTCCCGCATGATGCGGTGGAGCGCAGCCTGCCCCTCGAAGCCGATACCGGGACGATCCGACAGCGTGAGGGAGCCGTTGTCGATGCGCGCATCGTCGGCGAAGCCGCCGAAAGCGCCGAACACGCCGGGATAGGACTCCGCACCGCCAAGCCCGAAGCCGGCGGCGATGGCGAGCGACATCTGGTTGCCGCCATGCGGGAACAAGAGGCTGCGCGGCCAGCGATGTCGTGCCAGCATCGAAAGCGTGCGCTCATACTGCACGACGCCGTAGGCCTGCGGCGGGTCGACCTGGATGACGTCCCGGCGCTCCGGTTTGAGGCCGCCGAAGCGCACGAGGTTCTCCACGTCGGGTGTCGAGAACAGGTTCTCCCCGGTCGAGAGCGGCTGATCGTAGATGCCGGCGATCTCCGCCAGCAGCCCGAAATCGAGCGGATCGCAAGGCTCCTCAAACCAGCGCAGCCCAAACGGCGCCAGGCCCTTCGCGTAGGCCAGCGCCTCCTCGCGCCCGAACTTGCAGTTGGCGTCGACCGCGAGTAGCGCATGCGCCGGCAGGATGCGCCTCACTGCCTCCACGCGCTTGAGGTCCTCGGCGAGCGGCAGGCCGCCCACTTTCATCTTCACCATGGTGTAGCCGGCGTCGAGGTGCTGGCGCATCTCATCCTGGAGGTCGGCGATGGTCTGGCCCGGCCAGTACCAGCCGCCGCCGACGTAGCAGAACACCTTGTCGGCGACCTTGCCGCCATTGAAGCGCTCGGCCAGCAGCCGGTGCAGCGGCTTCCCCGCGATCTTGGCGACGGCGTCCCACACCGCCACCTCGATGGTGCCGATGGCGATCGAGCGTTCGCTGTGGCCGCCCGCCTTCTCGCGCTGCATCATGCAGGCGAGGATCTTCTCCGGATCGAGGTTGCCGGCATCGTCGAGCAGCGTATCGGGCTTCGCCGCCAGAATGCGCGGGATGAACCGCGCGCGCATCTGCGCGCCGCAGGCGTAGCGGCCGGTGGAGTTGAAGGCGAAGCCCGCGACCGGCCGGCCCTCGCGCACGACATCGGTGATTACGGCAACCACCGAGGTCGTCATCTCCGAGAAGTCGAAGCTGGAATTGGCCAGCGACGATTTCAATGCAATTGCGGTCTCGCGGATATCGACGATGCGCATGGCCGTTTCCGATCCTACAGCGGTCCGCGGAAAATGAAGTACGCGCCGGCCGCGACCAACAGGAAGCCGATCGCATAGTTCCACGTGATCGGCTCCTTGAGATAGAAGACGGAGAACCCGGCGAAGACCAGGAGCGTGACGACTTCCTGGATGGTCTTGAGCTGCGCCGTGGTGTAGACGGCGCTGCCGAAACGGTTCGCCGGCACCGCCAGGCAATATTCGATGAAGGCGATGCCCCAGGCGGCGAAAGTCACCGCCACGAGCGGCGCGTCCTTGAAGCGCAGATGGCCGTACCACGCGAGCGTCATGAACACGTTCGACGCAACGAGGAGCAGGATCGGCGTCAGATACGCCGACGAAAAGGCAGCTGGCATGGGTGTCTTCTGTTGAATTCGGGACTGGACGACGAGTCCGGCCCCGTTGGGGGTGTGCCGGCAGGTCCGACTATCCACAATCCGCGAAGCCTGTCACGGCCATGTAACAGGCCTGGGCCTAGTCTTGGCGCCGCGAAGAGTCATGTTGCGTCCGCGTAGCGTCGATTCGCGTAGATTCGAACTGGTTCCAGCCTGCACTGCCCCAGGCTGGAACCGTTTTTGCCGCCGCCTATTGCCGTAGCCCGATTTCCGCACTATGGGGCCCCCGGTCAAACGATCCCGGAGACCCTTGATGCGCCCTGCCCTCTTGACCGCGCTGGCCGCATCGGCGCTTGCGGCGGCCGGCGCAATGGCGCCCGGCGCCGCCGAGCAGGCTCCGCAGCCGCGCGCATACCAGCCGGTTCCCGTCGCCTTGCCGCAGCCGGTGCAGGACGACAGCTTCCATGCGTTCCGCAAGCTCCTTGTCGACATCGCAGGTCGCAAGGATCGTGTCGCGCTCGCCAAGCTGATCGCGCGCGACTTCTTCTGGATCGCCGATGGCAAGGACATTGCCGTCAGGTCGCGGCCCGGGATCGATACGCTGTCGCGCGCGATCGATCTTCGGTCCCCCGATGGCGAAGGCTGGGACATGCTCGCAGCCTTCGCGTCCGATCCGACCGCGGACCCCGATCCCCGGCGCAAGGGCGTGATCTGCGCGCCGGGCGACCCGAAATACGATGCGGCGGCCGCTGACGCGATCGGCAAGCTTACGGGAACGCCGCCGTCGGCGTGGTACTTCCCGCTGAAAGACGGCATCGACGTGCGATCGGGCATGACCGGCGACAGTCCGGTCATCGGCACGCTCGGCATGCATCTCGTCTGGGTCCATCCCGACGATTCACCGCTTGCCGCGGTCCGAACCGAGGTGGTGCGCATCGTCATGCCGTCCGGCAAGCTTGGCTTTGTCAGCACCGAGTCCCTGGCGGCCCTGCCCGCCGATCTGCTCTGCTACGTCAAGGCCGGCAACGCCTGGAGCATCGCCGGCGTGGTCGGTGGTGATGCCCCCGGCAAGTAGAGGCCGACGCGGCGGACCGCGCCGGGACTAATCACGGAAATCAGGTGTTTAACGTCAGCGCACGCGCCGTCCGTGGCGGCGGCGCAACAATTGCGCGAAGGCGCCGTTCCGGCGCAGTCGGGTAGCAAGACAGGGAGGACGGCAATGTCGGGAATTCGTCTGGGGGCCATGGCATCCGCGGTGGTTGCCATCGGGCTCGCGCTGGCGGCAGGGCCGGTGACGGCCGAACAGGCACAAGAGAAGGCAAAGGAGAAAGCCAAGCGTCCGCAGATCGAGACCACCAAGGTCGACGGCACGGACAACGTCTACATCTTCCGCAACGGCAACCACCAGTCGATGTTCGTGGTCACAAAGCAAGGCGTGATCGCCACCGACCCGGTCGCCTATGGCCGGCCGACCGGCGCGCAGGACTATATCAACGAGATCCGCAAGATCACGCAGGCACCGATCCGCTACCTGATCTACAGCCACCACCATCTCGACCACATCGCCGGCGGCAAGGCCTTCAAGGACGCCGGCGCGGTCGTGGTCGCGCACCGTACCGCGCGCAGACGGCTCGCCGCCATCAATCATCCCAACACCCCGCTGCCGGATCGCGTGGTCGGCAACTACACGGCCATCTCGCTCGGCGGCACGACGCTCGAACTGCACTATCTCGGCCTCAACCATTCCGACTCGACGCTGGTGATGCGGCTGCCGCGCGAGCGGATCATCTTCGTGGTCGATACCATCCTGGTGGGCACCGTGCCGGGCCGCGGCATGATCGATTTCCATCCGCTGGAAACGGAAGCGTTCATGAAGCGCGTGCTGGCGATGAACTGGGATCGCCTGATCCCCGGCCATCCCGGGCAGCCGGGCGGTCGGCTCGGCACCAAAAAGGACGCCGAGAACATCCTCAAATTCTATCAGGCGGCCTCGGCCGAAGGCCGCAGAGCGGGAGAAGCCGGCCAGTGCTGGCTGCCGGCCGAAAAGGAATTCAAGGTCGCGGGGTTCGAGGACTGGCCCGGCTATGCCGCCGCGATGCCGTTTGTCGGCCGGCGCTATTGCGGGCTCTGGGGCCGCGGCACTTGACGTGACGCGCGGGCGGCGCGCCAATCCGGCATGATCCCCGCCCGCCCCGAATCGGCATCCGTTGCGCGCCGGCTGACGTGCGCGCGTTGCGGTGCTGCCTTCGACTGTAGCCTCGGCGGCAAGTGCTGGTGCGACGCCGAGCCGTACCGCCTGCCCGTTCCGGACGCCGGCGCAGAGGATTGCCTCTGCCCGGCCTGTCTGCGGGCTGCGGCAGCGGAACGGCGCTATTGACGGCGTCCCGTTCCTCCTCTGTCATGCGCCGGACCCGCGGGACATCCAGCAACCGCCGCGCGTCGATCAAACCTCGTACCCGAAGGTGCTGGATTATCCACCTTTGCGGATGATGACGCCAAACTTGAAGCAGGACGCCAGGCCATGATCATCGAGACCGAACAGGACGTCACCAAGGCGGTTCTTGCCGAGGTCGCGCGCGCGCCGAATGCGCGCTTCCGCGAGGTCATGTCGGCCTTCGTGCGCCACCTGCACGACTTTGCCCGCGAGGTGAAGCTGACCGAGGAGGAGTTCCGCGAGGCGATGAGCATCATCGTCAGAATCGGGCAGGCCTCGAACGAGACGCACAACGAGGCGGTGCTGATCTCCGGCTCGCTCGGCTTCTCGCAGCTCATCGTGATGCTCAACAACGGCGCCAGCGACCAGGGCGACACCGACGCGAGCCTGCTCGGCCCGTTCTGGCGCATGCATTCGCCGCCCACGCCGAACGGCGGGTCGATCGTGCGCTCGCCGACGCCGGGCGATCCGATATTCGTCAACGCAAGATTCGTGGACCGCCGCGGCAAGCCGGTGGCAGGCGCCGAGGTCGACATCTGGCATTCGTCGACGGAAGGCTTCTACGAGAACCAGGACCCGGTGCAGGCCGACATGAACCTGCGCGGCAAGTTCACGACCGACGCCGATGGACGCATTGCGTTCCGCAGCATCAAGCCCGCGGGCTATCCGATCCCGATCGACGGGCCGACCGGCGATCTCCTGCGCGCGCAGGGCCGCCACAACATGCGGCCTGCGCATCTGCACTTCCTGGTCACCAAGGAGGGCTACAAGACGCTGATCTCGCAGGTCTACGTCCAGGACGACCGCTTTATCGACTCGGACGTGCAGTTCGGCGTGACGCGGCGCCTGATCGGCAACTACGTACGCCACGAGAACGAGCCGGCGCCGGCGCCGGACGTGAAGGGAGCCTGGTACTCGCTCGACCACACCTTCGTGATGGAGCCCGGCGCGACCAAGCTTCCGCGCCCCCCGATCACCGGCAAGGCGAAAGGCGAGCGCCCCAAGATCCCGCATCTGGCGTAGCGTACCCGGCGTCCCCGCCTTCGCGGAGACGACGGTTTGCACGCCCGTTACCGCACCGCGATCGGCGCGCCGCCGCCGGGCGGATCATGATCGACCATGGCGGGAATGCGGTTGTTCGGCGAGATCGCCAGGAACTCCTTCTTGAACTGCTCGCCCTTGCCGATGTTCACCGGAAAGATCGTGTAGGGCAAACCCGCCTCTTCCAGAAAAATCGTGACCTTGTGGCCGCTGGCGTGGTCCAGTCATGCAGGTCGATCATGAACGCTGTCCCTCATTGCAAGCCAGCGCGGGCGGCCGGCGCCGTTGACATTATGTATCGGACGATACAAAATTCCCCGCGACGCCGGAAGCGGGACATACAGGAACGTGGCCCGGCGCCTCGCTGGCCACGTTCGTTGGCCGGTCCCGTTCGATCGCCAAGGAGGAGGAACTCATGGACGCCAAGATCAGGCCGGCACCGCGACTTGCACCGCTGCCCGTCGACGTCAATCCCGCGCTGAAGGATGTGTTCGAAGCCTCCAGGAAGCGCATGGGATTCGTGCCCAACAGCCAGCTCATCATGCAGCGCAAGCCGAAGATCCTGCAGGCGTTTGGGGCGCTGTCGGCGGCGGTGAACGATCCCGAGGGCAAGGTGCCCAGCAGCTTCAAGCGGTTGATCGGGCATGTCGCGAGCCGCTCCGCCGGGTGTCAATACTGTATGGCGCATACCGCCGAGGGCGCGCACAAGCAGGGCATCGACGAGCAGAAGCTTGACGCCGTCTGGAGCTATCAGACGAGCCCGCTGTTCTCGCCGGCCGAGCGCGCGGCGCTCGACGTGGCGGTGGCGGCCGGCAGCGTGCCGAACGCCGTCACCGACGAGATGTTCCTCGAACTGAAGAAGCACTGGACCGAGGAGCAGATCGTAGAGATCGTCGCTGTGATCGCCATTTTCGGATTCCTCAATCGTTGGAACGACACGATGGCGACGCCGCTTGAGGACGATCCGGCGCATTTCGGCGAAACGCACCTCGCCCAGCACGGCTGGACTATCGGCAAGCACGCGCGCTGATTGCCTCCGCACGGAGCGGACGCGGGCGCCCGGTCGCGCCGGAAGGCGCATTGCTGATTTTTCTCGCCGGTATCGGGCAAGGTGCTCGTCCAGCAATCGGGCTGGTGCGTTCCGGCTTCGAGCTGGAACGATTCAAATACCTGATGACGGCCGCGCCGGCGCGCAGTAGCCTTGGCATGGCCCGGCCGGTGAGGCCGGAGCGCCACAAGAAGAATATGGCGACGCCGCAAAGGCGCGCTTCACGGGAGGACATCATGGAAACGATCGAGCGCCGCACATTCGTGCGAGGCGCCGCGGTGGGTGCGCTGGCATTCACCGTCGGCGGCGTGGAAACGCTGCTCCTGCCAAGCGAAGCGCGGGCACAAAAGGTCCCGCTCAAGGTCCTGACCGCCGACGAGGCGCGCCGGCTGGAGACCATCGGGGAAGCGCTTGTTCCCGGTGCGCGCGAGGCCGGCATCGCGCATTTCGTCGACCAGCAATGCTCGGTGCCGCCGCACGAGGCACTGCTCAGCATCCGCATTGCCAATGTACGTCCACCTTTCGTCAATTTCTATCGTGCGGCACTGAACGAGATCGACCGCCAGTGCAACGCCCGGCACGCCAAGCCATTCGCCGGGCTGAGCGCCGACGAGCAGCGCACATTCATCGCCACCATGCGCGTGGGCAAGCATCCGGACTGGAAGGGCCCGCCGGCCCAGCAGGCGGTGTACGGGCACTTGCGCTCCAACGCCGTGGACGTTGTCTATGGAACCATGGAGGGCGCCGAACGGCTCGGCGTCCCCTACATGGCGCTTGTCGCTCCAACGGCGAGGTGGTGACATGGCAACGCAGGAGAAAGTCGACGTCGCCATCGTGGGCGCAGGCCCGTCCGGCTCCATCTTCGCCGACGTGCTGGCGCGCGCCGGCAAGAAGGTCGTGATCCTCGAATTCGGTCCCGACTGGGATTACACGAAGTTCGTGAGCTCCGAGATCTGGAGCAAGCGCCTCAAGCACGCCCCGCGCTTCCAACTCGCCGGCAAGAACAATCCCGGCCACGGCTCGAATGCCGGCTGGGGCACCGGCGGCGCGATGATCCACTTCTTCGCCAACTGGCCGCGGCTGCATCCGGACGACTTCCGGGTGAAGAGCAAGTACGGCAAGGGCCTCGACTGGCCGATCTCCTATGACGAGCTGTCGCCCTATTACGACCGCATCGCCGAGGATGTCGGCATCTCCGGCGACGCGGCCGCAGAGCGGCGCTGGTATCCGATCGCCAAGGATTATCCGATGCCGCCGCTGAAGACCTTCCGCAACGGCAGCATCTTCCTTGATGCATTCAAGGCACACGGCATTCCGCTGGCGCCGATGCCGGTCGCCATCAACAGCACGGAGTACAAGGGCCGGCCGGCCTGCACCAATTGCGGCTGGTGCCACGCCGGCTGCGCCATCGGCGCGCATGGCACGCCGCTGGTCAGCCATCTGCGCGACGCGCGCCAACGTGGCGCCGAGGTGCGGCCGTTCAGCTATGTCACGCGCGTCCTCACCAATGCGAGCGGCGACCGCGTCACCGGCGTCGAATACTACGACGGCAAGCGCGAGCAGCACGTGCAGCCGGCGGCAACCGTGGTGCTGGCCGCCTTTTCGGTGGAGATTCCGCGCATCCTGCTCAACTCCGCGACCGACAAGCACCCGAAGGGCCTGTCCAACCGCAACGGGCTGGTCGGCAAATATCTGATGTGCCACAGCAACGCCGGCGTCTGGGCGCTGTTCGACGAGGACGTCCAGAACCACATGGGCACCGCCGCCAACCAGTTCATGTCGTATGAGCACTACGACAACAAGAGACGCTCGAAGAACGGTTTCGGCAGCATCTTCCTGCGCACCGGCTCGGCGCTGAAGCCGAATGTCGGCATTGCGGGATCGCGTCCCGACCTGTTCGGACAGCCGCTGGCCGAGTACATGAAACGCGCGGTGCGCGGCCTCACCCGGGTCAGCTTCTCCGGCGAGCAGATGCCGATTCCGGAAAACCGCGTCGAGCTTTCCGGCGACAAGGACGAGTTCGGCATGCCGATCCCGCGCGTCATCCACGGCTACGATCAGGACGCAATCGGCAGCTGGCAGCAGGGGCGCGAGGACGCCTATGCGATCGTCCGGGCCGCCAAGCCCAGAGAGGTCTGGGGTGCCGGCGCGCCGGGGACCTCGCACCTGCTGGGCGGTACCATCATGGGAACGGATGCAAGCAATTCGGTGACCAACAGCTACGGACAGACCCACGAGCTGGCGAACCTCTACCTCGCCGGCGGCGGCCTGTTCCCGACCGAGGGCGCGGTCAACCCGACCAACACGCTGATGGCGGTGTCGCTGCGCGGCGCCGAGCACATGGCCAAGAACTTCGGCGCGATCGCGAGCTGATCGCACGGCCGGACCGCTGCGGGGTGCAGACCTGCGCCCTGCGGCAGACAAGCGTGGCCGGCCCGCAGGCGCCGCGTTCAGTAGCGCGCGATCACGGGCGCCGGCACGAACCGGTAATTCACCCCGAGCTTGACCGTGTGGGCGGTGACCTCGACGGTTTGGCGGTAGAACTCGCCCGGCGTGCTGCTCGGGCCGGCGGTGGCGATCTTGCCGAAATCGAAATAGGCATATTCGGCCTTGGCGCTCCAACCGGCACCGAACAGCCACTCCACGCCGCCGCCGGCTGACCACCCGGTCATCACCTTGCTCCCGGTCATGGTCAGCGTGGTGGTCCCGCAGGTCGCCGGCGGCGCCACGCAGGGATCGATGGTCGACGCTTCGGCGTCGAGGAAGGCCACGCCGCCCTTGCCGTAGAACAGCGCATTGCCGCTGGCGAAGCCCAGCCGCCCATAGATCGCGTCATAGAGCGCTGACTTGAATCGTGTGACGGTGTCGTTGGTGTTGGGAAGGTCGTTCGGCTCGACCGCCGAACCTTTGAGGCCAAGGTATCCGGCCTCGCCTTCGACACCGTAGACGATGGCGCCGGACTGGATGTTGTATCCGACCGTGCCGCCGCCAAAGAAGCCTGCGACTTCGGCAGTGTAGGGCGCACCGAAGAAATTGTAGAAGAAGCCGGTATTGCTGTCGAACGGCGCGGTCGCCGCCGCGTTGCCCCAGCCATAGCCGGCGAACAGACCGACATAGAAGCCGCCCCAGGCCGGGGCCGCGGCAACCGCAACCGGCGCCGGCCGCGTTGCCACGCGCGCGGGCAGATCGGCCGCCTGTGATCGGGTGGCAGTGAGAAGAAGACCCGCCGTCGCCACGGCGGCAGTCATGGCGGCAGTCATGATGATACGCATCATACGTTCTCCTGTACGGGCAGACTCGCGCTGCCCCATCGAACAGCGTTAGAATTGGTATCCGACCTTGACGCCGACCTGATTGAGGCTTTCGTTCGCGCGACAGCCGGTCAGGACCGTGCCGGCCGAGGAATGGTCGAGCGTGAGCATCACGCTCCAGTGCTGGTCGAAGCGGTAACCGTGGTTCACGCCGACATGGAACAGGACGCGGCAGCCCAAGGCGTTGCGATTGGGATCGTAATAATACAGCTGCCCGTTGTGCCATGTTGCGCCGAAATACAGCTCGCCGAAAATCCGTTCGGTGTAATAGTGAGTCCAGGTGGCTCCCGCGTACACGAAACTGGTGCCGTGCGACGTATGGGCAACCACGCCGACATGGAGCCGGGGCGTGAAGAGTTCGGGCAACACCGGAATCACGAAGAACCGGGGAAAGAGCAGCTCCGCGTTGACGCCGACGGTGCCTTTCTCGGCGCCCAGCACTTCGCCGAGCACACCGGCGCGCAGTTCAAAGCGTTGCGGATCGTAGAGGCTGGGCGCGGGCACGCTGACCCACGGGTTCGCCGGCGAAGCGATCGGGCGCGGCGGCAGGTCGGCCGCATGGACCACGACGCTTTGGGCGCTCAGCAGGGCGATCATGACGGCAAGCGCCAGCGACCGCGGCATCGCGGTCGACAGCGCGCGCATGATCCTGGTCGCGGCAACCCACGCCGCTGGCATGACTGCCACCCCCGAGCCCCTAACCGACGCGATTCTATGGTCTCCGGGCAGGCCGAGTCCAGTCGGCCGGCCTCCGCTCAAGGCTGCGGTTCACAAGGAAAACGCCAGCATTCATCGCACCTTAGAAGGCCTCGCCGGCATCCGCGCCGCGTTCACTCTGTTGCAAATGCCTGTGCGACCGTGGCGCAGGCGCCACAGATTCGAGCCGCCTGCGGCTTGGCATCCACGGCGAGAACCGGCACGCCGGACAGTCCGGCGATCGACGCCGGGCCTCTGTGGGCGCGGATGCAACCGCCCGACCTGTACAACAGGGCGTTAGAACCGCGACAGGATGACGTAGGCCAGGCCGCAATAGGCGGCGAACAGCGCGGCTCGCCACGCGGCCGTGACACTGTCGTTGTGCTCGGTCAGGCAGGGGACGGCGATCTGCCAGCCCGACACCGCCGGGATGCACGTCGCCGCGGAACTCAGTCCTTTGGCCATGCTTGGAAACGCGGAGGCAAAGCCGTTCATCGCCCAGACCGTCCAATGGCCAGCGGCCAGAAATAACGGCTGAGCGGCATCGCCCAGCCACACAATCGGGCTGAACAGCGTCGCCAATATCTGCGGTATCCACGCCAGCCATGCGTGGCCGAACAGCCTGTCGACGCCGAGATCGAAAGCGGCCGCGCCGGTCATACCGTTGAACAGCGCCAAACCCAGGCCGACGACATAGACGGCGCCCGCAAGCAACAGGATCGTCGAGACAAATCCTCCTGCGCGCACCCAGAAGGATTGTCGTGCCGCTTCGCGCTCTGGCACGGTGCCACGCACGATGAAGCGCGCGATGTCGTCCCACTGGCTTTCCTTGATGCCGGCCGAGTGGCCGCCGTCGACGTACCGCACCTCACCAAACCGGTCGCGCGGTAGCGCCTCCTCGGGCTTGAACCCATCGTGGCCGGCACTGCCGAGGTCGAAGATCCGCAGCGGCTGCATCCCCTTGGGGAACAGCGCCACCACCGCATCCTTGGTGGCGACGTAGTTGAGCACGCCCTGCACGCGCGCGTCATCGCCGCCAGCCAAGAGCGGCGCCCACTCGTAGCGTTTGCGAACCACGCTGCCGGCAAACACGACGCGCTTGAACCTGACGGCGGGATAGTCCGCCAGCGCCCGCGCCGCCAGATAGGTGCCGTTGGAATGCCCGACATACGAGATTTGCGCGTTGGGAAAGCGCGCCTTGGCCTCGGTATAGCGCTCCATCAGCCAGGCGGTCTTCATCCTGCGAACCCACGGCAGCACGAACGGGAACATGGCGAAATAGCCATAGCTCGGCGTCAGCGAATGAAACAGCCGCCTTTCGCCTGCCGTCGATGCGTTCTGCGCCTGCCATTCCCGCTTGATGGTGTGCGCGATCTTCTGGGTCCAGAAGCCGCGATCGCGAATCCCGTGAATGACAAAGACCACGTCCCGCACGTCGGGGTTCGGCGCCGGCGCGTCGTCGTCCGCGAGATGCTCCGGTGCCAACGCGATCGCTTGGAGACCGGCCGCGTCGGCGCACACGGCGGCGGCAAAGATGCGACCGCGAATGACCGCAAGGGTCTCCTCGTCGACCTCCGGGTCGGCCAGCGCATCGGTGATCAAGGCACGCAGTCCAGACACGGAATCGGGCGCGGCCGTGCTGCCGCGGCGGGCGTCCCAGGTCCTGAACTTCGGATCGTCGGCCCGCATGCGGACCACGCTGCTGTGGTCGGTCCCCGGCATTTCCAGGAAGTAGAAGCGGCCACCGGTGTCCGGCAGGAGATCGATGGCGTGATCCACCGTGTCCTTGGGCGACACGCTGTCGTCGACCGTGCCGAGTGCCTGCACCACGATGAGCACATCCGCCACGTCCCGGCTGGCCAGCCGCTTCGCCTGCAGGATCGCCAGCCATTGCAGCCGGGTCTGGATGATGAAGGGGGCGCCCTGGCGAATCGCAAAAACCGTCGGTCCGCGCCCGAAAAACGGCGCCATCAATTCGCCGATGAGCGATCCGATCGACCATTGCGCCGACAGAAGCCAGTTGCGAGCCGAGGCGGCCGACCAGCCCCGGCTCATACCCGCCAGCAGCACCAGCCGGGTGATCCGGTCGCCCCACCGGCACCCCGACTTGTAGGCCTTGAAGGCACCCTCGAACGGGGCCAGCGGCGGATTTCCGGGCGCCAGCGACGTTTCCCCGAGCGCCAGGATGACGATCTTGCGCGCCAGCACCGCGCCGAAGCTGTGACCGACGAAACGGATACGACGATAGCCGCCTTCGTGCGCGTCCCAGCGGCGGTCGATTTCCGCGATGATGTCGCATACGATTTTTTCGGCCGGCACAAAACAGAAGACCCCGCGCCACCCGCAAAAGGGCAGCCGCGGCACCAGGATGTCGGACTCCGGTCGGCAGCGCTGGATCACCTCGATGACGCCGGCCATGGACTCCGGCGAGCCGCCGAGTCCGTGGATCACGACCGCGAGGTCGGTGCTTTTTCCTTTCGCCGCGTGGAACACAAAATCCATGAGTCCCTCCCGAACACCCACATCGCTCGGCATTGTTCCCGCCGGTCCGCGACGCAAAGGCGATGCACCCAGCGGTTGAGCGTAACCGAGGCCCAATCCGGGAGTAAAGATTGTCCTTTCCTCCCCGGCAGGGCGGACCCATATTCGAACGATGGCGAAAACACCCGGAACGCCGCGCAATCCGGCGAAGCATTCGAAGAAGGACCCGGCAAAACCGACGCGCGCCAAGGCGCACCGGCCCGAGGCGCCGCCGGCCGACCCGGCGCTTGACCGGCTGCTCAATCCCGCGATCGAGCACGGCATCGCCGGCATGGGTTCGGGCACCGGGCTCAAGCCGCCGCCGGACAATTCGTTCGATCGCCGCGCGGATTTTTCCGCCGCCCACCGGGCGCGCAAGTCGACGCAAGGGCTGAGCGAGGCGCCGCAGTCGGGCTATGTCGCCAAGGCGCCGCCGGACTCGCCGGCGATCAACGCCGGACTCGCGCAGGCGCTGGGCTATCGGCTGCCGGACGACGACATCGCGGACAGCGACCTGGCCGCGCCCTCCGGTGTTGTCGCCAGCGCGCGGGCGCTCGAAAAGCTGCTGCGCGAGGGCCGGCGCGAGTTCGCCGAGCTTGAAGGCGGAATCTGGACACCGCACCGCCCGCCGCGCCCGGAGAAATCGGAAGGCGGCCGCCGGCTCGTCATCAGGTCGGACTTCGAGCCCAAGGGCGACCAGCCGCTGGCCATCGACGAACTGGTCGAGGGCGTCAAGCGGCGCGACCGCATGCAGGTGCTGCTCGGCGTCACCGGCTCCGGCAAGACCTTCACCATGGCCAAGGTGATCGAGCGCACGCAACGCCCCGCGCTCATCCTCGCGCCCAACAAGACGCTGGCGGCGCAGCTTTACGGTGAGTTCAGGTCGTTCTTCCCCGACAACGCGGTGGAGTATTTCGTCTCCTACTACGACTACTACCAGCCGGAAGCCTATATCCCGCGCACCGACACCTATATCGAGAAGGACTCGTCCATCAACGAGCAGATCGACCGCATGCGGCACTCGGCGACGCGTGCGCTCTTGGAACGCGACGACGTGATCATCGTCGCCTCGGTATCGTGCATCTACGGCATCGGCTCGGTCGAGACCTATTCGGCGATGACGTTCTCGATCAAGCGCGGCGAGCGGCTGAACCAGCGGCAATTGCTCGCCGACCTGGTGGCGCTGCAATACAAGCGTACCGCCGGCGATTTCTTTCGCGGGTCCTTCCGGGTGCGCGGCGATACCGTCGACGTGTTCCCCGCGCACTACGAAGACCGCGCCTGGCGCATCAACCTGTTCGGCGACGAGGTGGAATCGATCGACGAATTCGATCCGCTTACGGGCCAGAAGACCGACGAGCTTGAGTTCGTCAAGATCTATGCCAATTCGCACTACGTGACGCCGCGGCCGACGCTGATCCAGGCCGTCGCCGGCATCAAGCAGGAACTGAAATGGCGGCTCGAACAGCTCAACGCCGCCGGCCGCCTGCTGGAGGCGCAGCGGCTCGAGCAGCGCACCGTCTACGACCTGGAAATGATGGAGGCGACCGGAAGCTGCGCCGGCATCGAGAACTATTCGCGCTATCTCACCGGAAGGAAGCCCGGCGAGCCGCCGCCGACGCTGTTCGAATACGTGCCCGACAACGCGCTCGTCTTCGTCGACGAGAGCCACGTCACCATTCCGCAGCTTGGCGGCATGTATCGCGGCGACTTCCGGCGCAAGGCGACGCTGGCCGAATACGGCTTCCGCCTGCCCTCCTGCATGGACAACCGGCCGCTGCGCTTCGAGGAATGGGACGCCATGCGGCCGCAGACCGTCGCGGTCTCCGCCACGCCCGGCGGCTGGGAGATCGACCAGGCCGGCGGCGTGTTCGTCGAGCAGGTGATCCGCCCCACCGGCCTGATCGATCCGCCGGTGGACATCCGGCCGGCGCGCACCCAGGTCGACGATCTCGTCGGCGAAGTGCGGCAGGTGGCGCTTAAGGGCTACCGCGCGCTGGTCACGGTGCTGACCAAGCGCATGGCCGAGGACCTGACCGAATACCTGCACGAGCAGGGCATCCGCGTGCGCTACATGCACTCCGACATCGACACCATCGAGCGCATCGAGATCATCCGCGACCTGCGGCTCGGCGCCTTCGACGTGCTGGTCGGCATCAATCTCCTGCGCGAAGGCCTCGACATCCCGGAATGCGCGCTGGTCGCCATCCTCGATGCCGACAAGGAGGGCTTCCTGCGCAGCGAGACGTCATTGATTCAAACGATCGGGCGCGCGGCGCGCAACGTCGACGGCAAGGTGATCCTCTACGCCGATGCCGAGACCGGCTCGATGGCGCGCGCCATGGCGGAGACCGCGCGCCGGCGCGAGAAGCAGATGGAGTATAACAGGGCGAACGGCATCACGCCTGAAAGCATCAAGAAGGGCATCGCCGACATCCTCGACTCGGTCTACGAACGCGACCACGTGCTGGTCTCGACCGCCGGCGGCATCGCAGGCCTGGGCGACGACGAGACCGCCACCATCGGGCACAATTTCGAGGCGGTGATCGCCGACCTGGAGACGCGCATGCGCGAGGCCGCCGCCGATCTCGACTTCGAGGAGGCCGCCCGCCTGCGCGACGAGCTCAAGCGCCTGCGCGCCACCGAGATGGCGGTGCTCGACGATCCGACCGGGAAGTTTCCGGGCGCTTCAAATGGCAGGACGAGCGGGCAGCGCGCTCCGTCACCCTCTCCCCAAAGCCCGTCGAAGACGGGCGTGAGCGCCCTTTTGCCGGGAGAGGGTCGCCGCCCACAGCGCGGCGGGGCGAGGGGTCGCGCCGTTGGCGAGCAACGCAGCCGCATCCACAAGCCGACCCTCGACGAGATGGGCATCGCGACCTGGCACGAAGTCGCGCCGCACCGGCCGGACGCCGGCGACAAGCGCGGCGCGCCCGCCGAAACGCCCGGCGCCAAGGCGGGCCCGCGCTCGACCATGGGCCGGCCGGGGCAACGCGGCGGCTGGAAGCCGCGGGGACGGTAGCACTGCCATTCTCATTGCGCTATTCCCTGATATAGAATACCATCGCTCGCCATGATCCGCTCGTTCAGGGACGCGGCAACGGCCCGTTTGTTCGCGGACGAGGACGTGCCCCGCTTCCGTGGCATCGAGCGGCAGGCCCGCCGCAAGTTGATGCTGTTGAATAACGCCGGCAACCTGAGTGACTTGCGCTCGCCACCGGGCAACCGTCTTGAGGCACTGAAAGGAAATCGCGCAGGCCAATACTCGGTACGGATCGATGACCAATGGCGCATCTGCTTTCGCTGGCGTGATGGCGCCGCCGAAGATGTCGGAATCGTGGACTACCACTAGGGTTCAGCAACCATGGCAAAGGCAAGAAAGCTCGATCCTATTCCGCCCGGTGAAATCCTCGCCGAGGAATTTATGAAACCCCACCGCATCAGCCAAAACCGGCTGGCGCGCGACCTCGACGTAAACCCGGCCCGCATCAACGACATTGTTCATGGCCGATCCGCGATCACCGCGTCGATAGCACTGCGCCTCGCAAAATACTTCGGCACCACACCCGAGCTGTGGATGAACTTGCAGTCGGACTATGACCTGCGCCGCGCGCGCGCTGGTGATTGGCTGCGCATTGAGAAACGAATTAGGATGCTGGCGGCGGAATAGTCATGCACGTGCGATGATGATTGCCCGCATTGCGGTGCCCGCCACATGTCGCCCTACGACAGCGACGAGTTGACGGTGATAGTCGAGAAAGTAGGCGCTGAATTCTTCGTGCTTTGGTCGCCGGAAACCGCCGAACATGATCCGGACTATCGTCAATTCGGCCCCTTCCGTACACGGACGTCGGCTGAGACTTTCGCGACTACTTGCTGGCGTTCGTACAGCTAGACGAGTTTCTCGCTTCCCCGCCATGCCCAAGAGGAAACTTCCCCTGATCCACCCCGGCGAAATCCTGCGCGAGGAATTCCTCGTTCCGCTCGGCCTCTCGCCCGGCAAGCTCGCCAAGGCGATGGGCGTGCCGCGAACGCGTGTCGAACGCATTGCGGCCGAGACGAGCGACATCAGCGCCGATACCGCGCTCCGCCTCAGCCGTGCGCTCGGCACGTCTGCACAGCTCTGGCTCAACCTGCAAACGAGCTATGATATGGAGACAGCGCGGCGGGCCATTGGACGCGAGCTCGACCGGATACCCCGTGTGACCGGCAAGACCGCAGCCTGAGCAACGGCGAGACGCTCGCGACGGCGCGCAAGCCTGCGAATCGAAAAAAAACGCCGTCCCGCCAAACGTCCGCGCAAGCCTGCGTCCCGCAAGGCCCGGCGCGCTGACCCCTCGACCGCGGAATCGTGGTCGGATCGCGTTGGCGACCGAGAGGGTGACGCGGACCGGTGCTCACCCCGCCCCCGCCACCGTCGCCTCCTGCCCGGCGCGCGCGATCGCCTGGGCGACGAAGCCCGATGCCTTCATCTCCTCCACGAAGGCGCGCAGCCAGGCGGCGCCGGCGTCGCGGCCCTTGGGCAGGCACATCGCCTGCTGGATTTCCATGAAGCGGCCGGGCAGCATGCGCGCCACCGGGCTCGCCTCGACAAAGCGCGCCACGCCCTGCTTCACGCCGGCCACCGCTTCGAGACCCTGGCGCATGAACACGTCGAAGGAATCCTCCGCGCGCACGAGCGTGGCGGCTTTCAGCGAGCGGGTCAGGAACAGGTCGTAGGCCGCGCCCTTGTTGACGGCGACGCGCACCCCTTCGCGGTCGATATCGGCATTGGTGGCGAGCCCAGAGTCGGCGCGCACCGCGTACACGCCCTCGATGATCACATAGGCCGCGGTGAAATCGATGTCGGCGGCGCGCGCCGGCTCGATCGCCAGGAAGCCGATGTCGCACGCCCCCGACCGCACCGCCTCGAACGACTTGCCGGCGCCGTCGATCACCACCTGCTCCAGCGGCACGCCAAGCCGCCGCTCCAGCTCGCGCGCGAGATCGATGGTGATGCCGCAGGGCGCGCCGGTCACCGGATTGCGCTGCACCAGCACGGGATTGGCGATGTTGATGGCGGCGCGCAGCGTGCCGCGCGGCGCGAGCGAACGGACGACATCGGCGGACGGTGCGGCTGTCACGATGCGGTACTCCCCCTGGTGTGTGCCCGGCCGGGCCCTTCCTTCGAACAACGATGGCGTGCCGGGTCAAGCCCGGCAATGCCGCATCCGGTCATTTCGTCGCCGATTGGCGCCGGCCTGCGCACGGCCCGGCGTGTCGACCGGATCGCCCGGACGTAGAATGGTCTGCGATTCGGAGCCTCGTCTTGCGCCGCTCGACCGCCGCCATCGTCTGGCTCGTGATCTTCGCCGTGCTGGCGGCGGTGGCGCATGTCGTGCGTCCGCCCACCCGCGCCCCCGGCGCGCCCGTCACCGGCATGGCGCGCGTGGTCGACGGCGACTCGCTTGAAATCGCCGGCGTGCGCATCCGCCTGCACGGCATCGATGCGCCGGAGCGCGACCAGAACTGCCGCGACGCCGAGGGCAGAGGCTATGCCTGCGGCCACGCGGCGGCCCGCGCACTGGCCGCCGTCGTCGCCGGACGCGGCGTCACCTGCACGCCGGTCGAGGTCGACCGGTACAACCGCGACGTCGCGACCTGCACCGCCGATGGCGTCGACATCGGCGAAACCATGGTGCGCGCGGGGCACGCGCTCGACGATCCGCGCCATAGCCGCGGCCGCTATGCGGCAGCGGAACGCGAAGCGCGCGATGCCCGCCGCGGGCTGTGGGCGGGAGAGTTCGAGCGCCCCGCCACCTGGCGTCAGCAGAACGCGGCGCGGCCATGATGCGCGTCCCCATCATGGCACTGGCTGCCACGCTGGCATGCGTTGCGGCACAGGCGCAGGAGCCCGCGCGCGTCACTTTTCCCAGCGCCGACGGACGCACCATGCTGACCGGCTACGTGTTCATGCCGACGGCGCGTTCCGCGCGCATGCCCGCCGTCGTCATGATGCACGGCCGCGCCGGCGCCTATTCGAAGAAGGCCGGCGGACGCTACGAGGCCGCCACGATTTCGGCGCGCCATCGTACCTGGGGGGCGCTGTGGGCGGCGCAGGGCTTCGTCGCGGTGCTGGTTGACGGTTTCGGGCCGCGCGGCTACCCGGCCGGCTTTCCGCGCTTCAGCTACGACGTCCGCCCCGACGCCGTGAACGAGACGACCGCACGGCCGCTCGATGCCTATGGCGCGCTGGCCTGGCTGCGCGGGCGTGACGACATCGCCGCCGACCGCATCGGACTGCATGGCTGGTCGAATGGCGGCAGCGCGGCGCTCGCCACCATGGCGGCAGGCGCGGGAGTCATGCCGCCGGGGTCGCTCAAGGGGTTCGCGGCTGCGCTGGCCTTTTATCCGGGCTGCCGCTTGCGCGGCAGGTTCGATCGCACCGGCTACCGGCCCTCCGGACCGGTGCGCGTCTTCCACGGCACCGCCGACGAGGAAACCTCGGCGCGCCGCTGCCTGCGGCTGGTGGAGCGCAGCCGCAAACTCGGCGGCGACATCGCCATCACGCTCTATCCCGGGGCGACCCACGGTTTCGACGACCCGGGCCCGGTGCGGCAGCGGGTTGCGGCCAACCGGGCCGCCCGAGCGGACGCGGTCGCGCACGCGCAGCGGTTCTTCGCGGAGCGGCTGATTGCGGCGGCGCCGGCACCATGACACCGGCATCCATCGAAAATACCGCCGATTCAGATGGTTAATGCCAATCTGGCGCGTCGAAAGCTGCCCGACTGTGGCGCTTTTGCACTAGTTCGCATGGCGCTGCGGCGCGATGATGGGAGCTTCTGTCCCGGGGGTGATTCTGATGAGGCTCCGCCCATGGCTGGGCGTTGGTGCGGTCGGCGCGGCGGTCCTGCTGGCGCCGCCGGCGGCGACGCTTGCCGCCGATTTTCCCCCCGTTTCGGCGCCGCCGATGCAGGCGCCGGCCGTGGTCGCGGCACCACCGCCCTATAGCTGGTACGGACTCTTCGTTGGCATCCAGGGCGGTTACGGCTTCGGCGGCAAGGCGATCAGTTATACGCCGAACGCCAGCTATGCCGCGCTGTTCGCGTCAGGCGCCGTGCCAAGCCCGGTCGCCGACGACCCCGCCGGCTTCGTCGGCGGCATCACCTACGGCACCAACTTCCAGTTCGGCCGCCTGGTCGTCGGCTCCGAGTCGGACTGGTCGTACAGCGACATTCGCAAGAGCGAGACACGCGGACCGCTGACCGGCTTCTCCACGCAGGTGACCGCCGAGCAACGCCTGAAATATTTCAGCACCACGCGCGCGCGCGCCGGCGTGCTGATGACCGATCACTGGCTCCTCTACGGCACCGGCGGCCTCGCCAGCGGCGGCGTCGAGGGCAGCAGCGCGTTCAACCTGGTGGCACCGGCAGCCTGTGCCGGCGCCGGCAATTGTCCGGTGGGATCGCGCTCGAAGACGCTGTGGGGCTGGGCCGCGGGCGGCGGCATCGAATTCGCCAACGGTCCCTGGTCGCTCAAGGTCGACTACCTGTACTACGATCTCGGCAAGCTGAACTACAGCGTGGCCGATCCCACGCTGCCGGCCGGCGTCATTACCGCCTCGCACCGGTTTTCCGGCAGCGTCGTGCGCGCCGGTCTGAACTACCGCTTCAACTGGACGCTGTTCGATCTGGTGCTGGGACGACGGTAGTCCCGGGCCATCCCGCCCGCTCCTGCTGCAAATTCGTCGCCAGGGACAACGGCTTGGCGGTCGTTTGGTCGCGCCCGCTCCCGCCTTCCGGGCCGCCGCCCGGAGCGTCCCACGAAACAATCCTGAAACATTCCGCGACATCACCCGGAAACATGGGCCTGCTACAAACGCATCACTGCGGGCTTGGCCCGCGACGCGAAGGCCGAGTGACGAACGATGCTGACCCCCCGCTTCCTCGCCCTCCCGGCCATCGCGCTGACTGTGATCGTGGCGCTTTCCCAGGCTCACCACGGAGCCACTGCGCGGCAGACCGACACCCCCACGGTCCATCGTGCAGTCAATTGCGCCTCGGTTGCGACCGAAGCCGCCTGCGCCCTCGCCGGCAACAGCGGAATCAGCATGGTGCGCTAACCCCCGCACCAACGGTACCAAGGCCTGCCTCCAAGAACGGCCAGATAGGACCCGGATCGTCCCCCCCCCGACGATCCGGGTCTCTTCTTGTTTCGACACCCGTTGTCACCCGACCGTCCATGTCCCCGGTGGCTGCACTCACCGACATTTGACCGTGCCTGCCTCACATCGCTTCGTCCGGTCACGGAACTTTGGCTAGAATGATTGCAGCGTATGCCGTGGCAACTGGGAATTCAGACGCGCGGCGGCAAAGGGAGGGCCATCATGACGCTACCTCGAACCATGATTCTGTCGGCCATCGCGGCGGCGATCGTTGTCGCGGCCGGTGCTTCCGTCAAAGCACAGCGCGGCGACCTCATCACGTTCCCGGCGGACTATGCCAAGGGCGTTCTGTACGGAACCGTCGACCGTGCCGACCTCAAACAGGTGCGTCACCTCTACGTCAACAACAAGGCTGCGCTCGACGCCGCCAAGAACGGCCAGCCGCTGCCGAACGGCACCGTGCTCACGATGGTGCAATACGCCGCCCAGGTCGACGACAAGGGCAACCCGATCAAGGATGCGAAGGGGCGCTTCATCAAGACCGACAAGATCGTCGGCTATACCGTGATGGAGAAGCAGCCGGGCTGGGGCAAGAGCGTGCCGGAGGACATCCGTAACGGCGATTGGCAGTACCAGGCGTTCACCACCGATCGCAAACCGAACCCGAAGGCCGTGCTCGCGAACTGCTTCAAATGTCACAAGCCGCTCGACAAGCAGGACTTCGTATTCTCGTGGAACCCGCTTCGGGGCGTGCCGAATTGACGGCAGCCGGTTGAGGGGCCGTCAGGGACAGGGCCGGCCCTGACTGGGTCCTGTCCGTCGGGTTTGTTCGGTTCGACGAGCGCGCGACCGGGCGCCTGCGCGGCCGCCCGCCGCGCCCAACCTTGCCACAAATAGGTGTATGATGCCCCGGGGTCGTCGTCTCGGGTGGGAGTTGGACAATGCGTTATCGTCTGCTTGGTGTCTTGCTGATGTCGGCAATCGCCGTGCCGGCACTTGGGCAGCAATGGCCCGATCCTCCACCGCCGGCACAGACCGCCAAGCCGAAAGCCAAGGCAAAGCAGCCGCCGCGCCAGCTCGACGACGTCGAAGAACTCACGCCCGGGCAGATCAAGCGGGCGCAGGAATTCGACTCCCGGCCCGGCGCGCCCAAGGAAGCGCCGCAGGCGGTGAAACGGCCGCCCAAGGGCGGCGGCGGGCCGCCGGCACGGCAGATCGCGTGCAAGGGACCGTTTGCGAAGGACTCCAGCCATATCCGGCTTGCGCAGGTGTTCGGCACCCAGAACGTCACGTTCACCGAAGTGGAGGGGCCGAACAATTCGAAACTGATGGCGTCGGTGTTGTTCCCCAAGGACCCCAAGCGGCGGCTCGAAGTCCTTTGGCTCAACGATGCCTCGCGCTCGGGCACGCAGGTGATCGCGATCAACGGCCAGTCGGCCTGGAGCGCGCCGCAGGGGCTTCGCCTTGGCATGCAGGTCGCCGCCATCGAGAAGCTCAACAAGAAGCCGTTCAAGCTGACGGCCTTCGGCGCCGACGGAGGCACGGTGGCCGACTGGCAGGGCGGCGCTCTGGGCTCGCTGCCGGGCGGCTGCAAGGTCGGCATGCGGCTGGTCGCGGATCGGCGCGCGTCGCAGGACGTCCGCAGCAAGCTCGCGGCAGCGAAGGAATTGCAATCGAGCGACGCCGAGGTGCGCGCGGCGCGCGCGGCGATCGCTGAGATTCTGATCGGCTACTGATGCGGCTTGCGCACAGTGCCGGAGGGCGTTGCGCGCGGAAATGGGGGCGAACGTGTCGACCCGTCGGAGCGGTCGAGATCGGTCGGCGACGGTCGTGCTGCTTGCGGCACTGCTGACAGGTCCCGGAATCGCGCAGGAGTCCGAGAAATCCCGGCTTGACGGCTTCGGACCGCCGGCAGGTGTGGCCGCGCCCGCGGCCACCGACTACGACCCGATTCAGGTTCCATCCGGAGGGCGGCCGCTGGTCGTGGCGCGCTTCGATGCGGTCCCGCGTCAGCTCCGCGCCGCGATCGAACGCGCCAAGTGCAATGTCACCGAATCCCTGATGGCCAAGTATCCGGTGCTGATCTTCCGCCCGGCCGACGGCCGCAGCGTCATGGCGGTAGCGCCCTGCCTCAGCGCGACGCCGGACAGCCGCGCATTCCTGTTCGAGCGCTCGGTCGAGCAGGAACCGACGCCGATGACATTTCCCGTAGTCGCCCTGGCCGGCGGCATCAGCGCATCGAGCAGGCCCGGCCTGATGACATGGGAACCGCGCACCATGACGCTCACGGCCTGGATCGGCAGCGACACCTGCCCGGCGCGCGAGATCCGTCACACCTACCGTCAAGGCGGCGGCGACCTCAACGGATTTGCGCTGTCGAGGATCGAGCATCGCCGGCTCCGTTGCACCACGCCGGAAGCCGAATGGCGGACGCTGTGGCAATCGCCAGCATGGAACCTGCAACCGTAACGCGACTGCCGCGCAGCGCTTCGGCCGCGCCGCCACCGCATCCCATGTAGTCTCGGCACAGCGCGATAACGCGTGGTTATCTGCCTCGAAATCGTCATATGAAAGAGCGCCGGCCGGCCGCGAAGTCGTCACATTCTGGTGCGGCAATCCGGCCCGGGTGTGGGTGGCGCATGATGCGCTCTTAACGGGGGTGGCCATGACGTTGATCAAGACCAACAAGCCTGTCGACCTCGACCAACGCGACCAGCGAGAAAACGGTGTGGAGGGTGAAATCCGCGAGTTCGTCCGCCGCGACGGACAGGCGCTGCGGCGCGCACCGGAAAACGACAGCGAAGTGGTCGCGCACAACATCGCCACGCTGTTGCAGCGGGTGGCGGGAACCTCGGTTCAGGAGGTCGACCGGCTGATCGTGGAGCTACAAAAGCTGCGCGAACTGTTGCAGACCGAGGGAGCCCGCGTTCAGCGCGAGATCACCGAATACGCGCATATGAGCCAGTCGGCGATGCAGTCGACCAAGATCATCGCCGAGAGCCTGGCGCAGTGGAAGGGGGACGGCCTGCGCGGCGCGCGCGGTTAGACGCCGACCGTCTCCCGCACGGCCAGTCGACCGCGCCTCAGTGGAACACGAGCTTGTAGCGCGGGATCATGTCCGCCACCTGACGCGTCTCCGCGCTGACCACCAGAATGCGGTCATCGAGCTTTGCGAATTTATAGCCCGCGACCTGCGGGATGCGGCGGACCACCATAGCCGGAATGTCGTGCAGTTCGACCGAGTCGGGCAGCGGCATTCCCGCCGGCGGCACATGCAGGAAGGTGTCGGGGATGCCCGGCAGATTGATCACGCCGAGAAAGATGAACCCGCGCTGCTCGTCGGACAGCGTCAGGCGCGACGCACCCGCGCGCCCGATGCTTCCGGTCACCTCGGTGTCGAAATCGTCGATGATGGCCGCGTAAGGCGTGTCCGCAGGCGAACCGGCCAAGGTGCCGCGCTGCTGCGCGGTGACCACCCCAATGAGGCCGCCAAGCGCGAGCAGGAGCGCGCTGACCTGAAGTGCGGATCGCATCGAAACCTCCCCGAATTCCCCGGACCCGAGGCTAGCGAGCGATCACTCCCGCATTGTTAACGGCCGGCAGCCCGGCTGTGGGCCGCGCCGACATGGTCAACGGACCTTCAACGGCGGTGGTCAACGGACCATCAACGGGGCTGCGCATGGTCAACGCAAGGTGAAGGGGCTGCTCCGCCGGAAACACATTTCACTTGCGGGCGGGTTTTCACTACGGTGCCGCGGCGCCTGTCGCGCTCTGCCGGGGATTCCATCACTGTGTTCGGAGCCGTTCTCGCCGTCTTGTCGGCCGCCTCCTTCGGCTTGAACAACGCCATGACGCGGCGTGGAGTCCTGGTCGGCTCGGTCGGCCAGGCGCTGGCGATCGGCGTCCCGATCGGGCTGCCGATGTTCTTCCTGTTTACGGCAGCGGGCGGCGGGTTTGGCGCGCTCGCGGGCTTCTCGCGCGACGCCCTGGCCATCATGGCGCTGACCGGCATCCTGCATTTCATCTGCGGCAGGTACTGCAATTACCGCTCGGTCAAGGCGATGGGCGCCATCCTGTCGGGCCCGGTGGTACAGCTCAGCCTGATGGTGTCGCTGTTCATCGCCATCACGATGCTGCACGAGGGCCTGACGCCGCTGCGCGTCGTGGGAATCGTGCTGGTGATCCTCGGCCCGCTGCTGATGCACCGCTCCGACCCCGCGCGCGCCGCACCGGCCGCGCGCATCGATGCCGGTGCCGCCGCCGCCGGCCGCTCGATGGCGGCGGGACCGCCGCCGTTTCGGCCCCGCTATGCGGAAGGCTATCTGTTCGGCATCCTGGCTGCAGCCTGCTACGGCGTGACGCCGGTCCTCATCCGCATCGTTGTGGAACGCGGCAGTCTCGTGGACAGCATGGCCGCGGGCCTCGTCTCCTACGGCGCCGCGACGATCGTGGTCGCGCTGCTGATGCTGTGGCCGGGGCAGTTGCGTCATGTGCTGGCCATCGACCGGACCTCCGCAAAGTGGTTCGTCGGCTCCGGCGTGCTTGTGACCGTGTCGCAGGCGTTCCTCTATCTCGCGCTGGTGGTCGCGCCGGTATCGGTGGTGATGCCGGTGCTCCAGCTCCACCTGGTGTTTCGCTATCTGTTCGCCCGTCTCCTGAACCCGCAGCACGAAGTGTTCGGCGGCATGATGATGCTGGCGACGGCGCTGTCGGTGAGCGGGGCGGCGGCGCTCTCGCTCGATCCCGAATTCGTGATCGCAACGGTGGCGCTGCCGGAGTCGCTGGTGGCGGTTCTGCGCTGGAAACTGCTGTGAGCATTCCCGCCGGTTAACGATTCTTCCGCGGTTTGGCCCAAATCCGTCGCAAAAAAGCCGACGGATCGCGGCAGACTCGCGAAATCAAGGACAGGCACGGGATGCAATTCATGGATCGGACTCTTCGCTGCGGCGCCGGCAGCGCGATGGTCGCGTGGGCGGCGCTTGTCAGCGCGTCCGTCGCTGGCGCGCAATCGGCGGATGTCGGTGCAACGGAGCGCGCGACGGCGGAAATCGTCGACGTGAGGGATATTGAGGGTTCCGGCATCCTGCACGACCCGCTGCCCGACCTGCCAACGCCGCTGCCGAGACTCCCCGCCATCGACCCGTCGAAATTCACCGCCGGGTTGCCGAGCAATCCGTGGAGCGGAAAGGCCGGGATCGACAATCGCGCGCCGCCGAACGCGGAACTGCGTCCGGAGCACGGGTTGCCCGGAGCAACGCCGGAGCAGGGCGTCGGCGTCGCCTGGGCGACCATTTCGGCGCCGGGGCTGATGGCCTGGGACAGGACCTCCATCGAAGCCCGCGTCGATCCCTATCAGGAAGGCAGGTTCGGCGTGACCGCGAGCCGGTCGGTACCGGTCGGCAGCATGCTGTCGCTCACCCTTCAGAACGGGTTGCTGCTGACGCAGTCGCTTCCGCCCTCCGGCGCGACGCCAGGCTCCGCCTCGGCGAGCCAGCACAATGTCGAAGGCAGTCACGCGGTGCGGTTCACGCTCCTGCCGGCCGACACGACCCTGTCGATCGGCGTCGCGAGCGGTGACGACCGCTGGCGCCGTTCGCTGAGTGCGGAGCAGAAACTGTTCGGCGGCCCGCTCAATATCACCGGCGCCGTGAGCGAGACCGCCAATGGCGACCTGAGCCGGAGTCTCAAGGCCGGCTTCCGGCGCAGCTGGTGACCGTAGCGGACCACGCGCAGCATGGCGCTCACAGCGTGTGCGGCGGCCCGTCCTGCAGGCGCAGCTTGGCGCGCAGCGCATTGATCCGGCGCCGGGCTTCCTCTTGCGTCAGCCCTTCGCGAAACGCCTCGAGTTCATAGGCCTGTTCGGCCAGCGCCTTGAGCTCCGAGGCTTGTTCGCGCGTCATTGCGACGGTCCACGGCGCAAGGACGCGGTTACCGCGTGACGTCAGCCACCACGATGCCGGTGACCGGGTCCACCAGCAGCACCCGGCCCGCCACCACCATGTACTGGTAGGACCGCACCGCAGGGACCTCGGTGACGATCTCGCGCGGCAGCGGGGCGAGCGGCGCGGTGGCCGGCAGCCGGCGACCGACGGCATAGGCGTTGGCGCTATAGGCGTCCGGCTCCACCACCCATTGCCGGCGGAGCGGCGGCTCGTAGGCATCGCCATAGGCATAGGCATCCAGCGAACGCGTGATCACCCGCTCGCGCACGACCGGCGCCGGGGCGACCGGCTCGGTCACGACGCGCTCCCGGACGATCGGCCCGCGACCGCGGCCCTGAGGAATGATGGTGCGGTAGATGATCGTGCGCTGCGCCTGGGTGAGCGGAAGGGGCTGCGTGGTTATGACCGGGCGCGTCTCATATTCCTGCACCCACTGGGCGCCCGCAGGCGATGTCCCTGCAAGCAATGTGAGCACGACGGCCGCATGACCGAAATGCATCCTCATAGTGGCCTCCTTTGCCAAGAGTTTCGCCGAACCCGTTTCAACGCGTGGGCGACAAGGGCGTTCCGCTGCCGTGCGCCGCCGCGATCGGCGCTGCACCGGTTCCCGATTGCGTCGGCCCGGTGCGCACGACGATCGACGGCCGCCATTTCGGCGACGGCACCGGCGTGCTTCCCTATCTCGACGCGCTCCCTGCCGCGGTGAGCCGGTCGCGCGCGCGGATTGACGAGCCGCGCGGCCGAGGTGCGGCTACTGCGGGATGATGTCGACCACCCGCATGGTCGTCGGATCGATCAGCACAAGCTGGTTCTGCATCACCGTGTACTTGACCGCCTTTGCACCGGGAACCTGGGTGAGCACCTCGTCAGGCAGCAGATAGAGTTCGATCGCCGGCGGCACCGGCGCGCCGACCGATGCGACGAAACTTGGCGGAGCATTGATCGGCTTGTTCGCCCTGCGCACGGCCGCGGCAATGGTGTGCTTTTGCGCCTCGGTCAACCGCAACGCCGACGCATGCGGATCGCCGCGACCGACCGTACCGTCCTGAATCGCGGGAGGCGTGGAGCCGGGCTGCGCCGATGCCGGACCCGAGAATGCCACGCCCGATGCCCCGAGCATCGCAAGCGCCAGCGCTCCATGGCGAAAACATGACGTCATCGGTTCCTCCTGAGTCTCGTGCCATTCGCACAACGCCTGCGGCGCGGCGGCGTTCCGCGGTCAGCGGGCCGGAGCCGGGAGCGCGGGCCGCAAGATCAACGCCAGAGGCAGTGTCAGGAGGACGACGCACGCGACCACGACCAGGGCAACCTGCACGCCGAGGACATCGCCGACGACGCCGAACAGCGCCGGGGCGAGTGCGCCGGCGCCGATGGAACCGGTGTAGAACACGCTGAAAGCGCGGGCACGGCGATCCGGCGTCACCAGATCGGGCACCGAGCCGTACAGCACCGACGAGGTTCCGTTGAGCGCAATGCCGATCACCGGCAGCAGCAGCATGCCGGCCTCGAGCGGCAGCGGCAGCAGGACCAGGATCGCGACGGCGGTGAGCCCTTCGGTGAGCCACACGGTCGCGATGGCGCCGATCCGCGCGCCGATGAAGGCACAGACCAGCTTGCCGACGGCGCCGCCGGCGAACACCAGCGTCAGCGCCAGTCCGACGGTGGGCAGGCCGGCGCCCTTGGCGATGAGCAGGAACGGCAGGAAGGTGAGGAA
>Ga0073934_10003241_pt1 | contig 30684 bp, 22 predicted proteins | sample LarsenN4metaG_FD_76834 | JGI IMG/M metagenome (GOLD analysis project Ga0073934, IMG submission 76834) | Hot spring sediment bacterial and archeal communities from British Columbia, Canada, to study Microbial Dark Matter (Phase II) - Larsen... ...
ATGGGCAGAGATTGTCCGGTGGCAGGTTCCGCGCTCCGTCTACGAAGGGCTCATCAACACTGCCGGTTTACACGAGCAGATCCGGGCGCTGATGCGCCGTGGGCGGCCGACATCCAGGCTTGTGGTCGTGTTGACCCGGGTACGGCCCCTGAAGCCGGTCTTGGTCCGAGGTCCCGAGCTGGGATGGGAGCACCTGGCCGCATCGTGCGCGATTCCGGTGTTGCACGGCCCTGTCCGTTTGCCGGAAGGAATCCACGTGGACGGCGGAGTGCTTTCTCCGCTGCCCCTATGGGCTGCCCGGGAGCTGGGAGCAAGCCGCATCGTGGCCGTGGATTGCGTACCGCGGCTGCCGGTTCTGAGTCCGGCGCTCGGTTGGCTGCGCCGTCGGCGCGGCGGCGGATCCGCGTCAGGGATTCCAACACTGACGATCGCGCCCGGAAAGCCGCTAGGGGGAATGCGGCAGGCGCTTCAGTGGAAGCTTGAAAACGTCCGGCGATGGCTGGACCAGGGCGCCGAAGACGGGGCTCGGGCATGGGCCGCGCAGAACTGGCAGTGAGCGCCCAGAAGCGTCTTGCACGCAACAAATCCGTCATGTTATGTTTTAGCCTTCGGCGCCGGGACGCGCCGCAACGAGCATGCCAACCTATCGAATTCATCGAATGAAAGAGGCGCCGAGGAGCAGTTTCCGCTGGGCTCCGCACACGGCCGGAACGGCGGCGGTCAGGCCGCGCGACTATGAGCCGGGCGGGGAGGTGGAGGCGCCAAACGTTTACGCGGCGTGGGCCGAACTTCAGACGCGGGATCGGCCCTTGCAGGTCGGAGACCTGCTCGAGGAAGGCGACGCGCGGCTGTTCGTATTCAAGTACGTCGGATTCGAGCCGGCGTGCTGGCAGGCCGCGGAGGTCAGGCAGGGAGGCGAGGCGGAGGCCGGTGCGCCGATCCGGGGAGCCGTTGTTCCGTTCCCGCGGAGCCAGGCGCGGCAGGCAGGTGAAACCGGTGTATGATAGTTCACGAGATGGAATTCGAACGGCCGGCCGGCGCCGGAGTGGCGGAGTCCGACCCGGCTGAGGCAGACGCGGACTGTTGCGGCCAGCCACTGAATTGTTACGCTCTGGTGGCGTATCTTCCGCGCCCATTAGGGCCATTTCTCGACAAATTGAGGCGGGATCTGGAACATTGCCGGATCGAGCCCCGGGCGCACGTCACGCTTCTTCCTCCGCGTCCGCTGGCGGCGGACTTGGGGGAGGAGGGCGCGCGGTGCGAACTGGACCGGCACATGGTGCAGATTACCCCGGTCGAGATCGAGGCGGGCGGCATTGAGATTTTCGAAAAAACCTACGTGGTTTACGCGTCGATCAGCCGCGGCTTCGAGGATCTGATCGAGATGCACCAACGGCTGAACAAGGGCCGGCTGCACTATGACGAGCCGTTTACCTACCACCCGCACATCACCCTGGCGCAAGGTCTGGACGCCAGCGCAGCGGCAGCGGTTCGCGAGGAGGCGGCGGCACGCTGGAGCCGCTACCGGGGCTCGCGTCGATTCCGGATCGACAGCCTGACATTCGTTCGCAATCTGGACTGCGGGCGGTGGGTCGACCTAGCCGCCTATAGCCTGGCGACGCCCGTGTTGCGGTGAATTTCGCAGGATCCGGCGGCAGCTACTCAAACAGGCGGGTCTGGCCTTCGGCGGGTTCCGGTTTTGCTTTTCGGGTCTTCCCGGGAATTCCGATGATTCCCATGATGCGGCACTCCTTCAAAGCGGCGCGCGGCAGAAACAGCCTCTGGTTATTCGAGGAGGCGTCGGGCGGCGCAAGGTGGAAGCCATGGGGGTCAAACAGAAGCAGATCGTTGGGCGCGACGCCCTCGATGAAATCGTTGTCCTGAAAAATGGCTCGCAGCCAGATGCCTTCGGTCTTGGGCCGGGAGGCAAAGAGCCGGCGCTCCTGCCGCCATCCGGAGCCATCGAAATCTTTAACAAAACAAACGACCTTGATCTCGGTGTAGGGAATCACGGACACGGCGCCGGAGGGTGTCAACAGTTCCACGCCATCGGCCACAAGCCATGCCTGAGGGTTGACGAAACCGGCCACGGACTGGCGGTCGAAACGGTAGACGACGACTTTCTTGCTGGTCGATGACGGCAACAGGGGCTCCTGGCGAGTCGATTTTGTTTAAAACAATTTTGTGAGTATTGTATCATTGGCTCAATGACAGAGGTGTCCGGCGTGGAAAGCCAGATCTGCCGCTTCCTCGACTATTGCCGGATCGAAAAGGGTCTGTCCCGGAATTCGATCGCCGCCTATGGCCGGGATCTCCGCCGATTCGCTTCGTTCCCGGCAGGGGACGCGGCGGGGGGCGAAGCCGACCGGGTGCGGCGCTATCTCGATTCCCTGTATGAGGCGGGGATGTCGAGCCGGTCGATCGCGCGGCATCTGACCAGTTTGCGGAATTTTTACGGGTTTCTTGTCCGCGAGGGCGAAATCGGCGCCGACCCGGTGAGTGGGATTCCGTTGCCGCGGCAGCCGCGGACCGTTCCCAAGCGGCTGAGCGGGGAGGAGGTGGCCGGATTGCTGGCCGCGCCGGAGGCGACGACGGCGGTGGGGCTGCGGGACCGGGCGATGCTGGAGTTGTGTTACGCGTCGGGCCCGCGGGTGAGCGAGTTGTGCCGCGCCGGCGTGCGCGACATCGATCTCGAGATGGGTGTGCTGAAGGTCACGGGCAAGGGCAACAAGCAGCGGCTGATTCCGGTGGGCAGGTCGGCGATCGAGGCCATCCGGGCATACCTGGAAGCGGGCCGTGGCGCGCTGCTCGGAAAGCGGCAAAGCGGCTACCTTTTTGTGACGGCGCGCGGCGGTCCGTTGACGCGGCAGGCGTTCTGGAAGGCGATCCGGGGATACGGGCTGAAGGCGGGAATCCGGCTGCGGGTGACGCCGCACCTGATGCGGCACAGCTTCGCGACGCACCTGCTTGAGGGAGGGGCGGACCTGCGCAGCGTGCAGACGATGCTGGGGCACGCCGACATTTCGACGACCCAGATCTATACGCACGTGATGAGCACGCGGTTGCGCCAGACGATCGACGAGCACCACCCGCGGGCATGAGGCTGTGGAGACAGCCAAGGAGACGGAATGAGCGACTACATGTTCATGTTGGAAAGCCACCTCAGTCCGGAGCAGAATCACGTCGTGGCGGTGATGGAATCGGTGGCGGCGCAGGCCGGAGCGCGCGCGTTTCTGGCCGGCGGGGCCCTGCGTGACATGATGGGCGGCTTTCCGATCCGCGACCTCGATTTCACGATCGAGGGAAACGCGGCGAAAGTTCTCAAGCTATTGGAGAAGGTGCACGGGGTGCGGGAGATCGGCGAGATCGAGAACCGGCGGGCCAAGCAGGTCCGGTTCACCAACGGGGTGGTGGCGGAGGTGGCCCAGGCGCACGTGGCGCGGTACGGCAAACCGGGCAGAGCGCCCGAGGTCAGGCCGGCCGACATCCGGGACGACCTTCTGGGCCGCGATTTCACGGTCAATTCCGTGGCGCTCTCGCTCAACCGTGGTTCGCGGGGGCTGCTGCTCGATCCGACCAACGGGCTGTCCGACCTGGAGCGGCGGGAGTTGCGGGCCAACTCGAGCCGCACGCTGTGGGACGACCCCTCGCGAATCCTGCGGATGTTCCGGCTGAAGGCGAGAATGTCGATGGAGATCGACGAGCGGACGCTCAACCAGTACGCGAGCGTTCGCGAGGCCGGGCTTGAGAAAAGGATTCCGGTTCAGGCGCTCGTCGACGAATTGAGGCGGATCGCCGACGAACCGCATCCGGAGGCGGTTCTCGAGGCGCTCGACCGGGAGAAGCTTCTGGCAGCCGTGTCGCCGGCGCTGACCGGCAGCAAGCTCAACACAGCCGGATTCGCGCGCCTCCAGAAACTGCGCCAGTCGATTCCGTTCGGGGTGGAGTTTCCCGTATGGAATTTTCCTCTTTTCCTCTCCCTACTTACAGAAAAACTGACTCCGAAAGAGCGGGCGGCGGTGCTGAAACTGCCGTTTACACGGGCTGAGATCAAGGCGCTCGGGCAGCTCGAGCAGAAGTGGAAAAAACTCGAGAAACTTACTAAGTCACCCAAGCTGAACAAGGCGTCGCGGGTCTGGGAAGCGCTGCGGGACGTGCCGGGCGAAGAGATTCTATACCTGCTGCTGCGGTCCAACGAGCGGCTGGTGCAGGACCGGGTCCGGAATTATCTTCACAGACTGCTGCCGATGGCGCAGGAGGTCACCGACGCCGCCGTGGCGAAGGAGGGGCTGGATCCGGGAAGCGCGAAATTCCGGGCCGCCAAGGACGAACTGATCCGGGCGCGGCTGGACGCCCGGGTCAAGAAGGCGGCGCAAGAAAGCGCTCCGCCCGCCGCGGCGGCCGCCCCGGGGGGACGGAGGGAGGAGCCGGCTCACGGTTTGCGCAGCCACAGATAACAGTGGTTTCCGAGCCGGCCGGCGCGCGAGGCGGGCAGCAGCAGAAGGTCCAGATAGCGAAACGGGAACAGGAGCCATCCGAGGGTGAAGTGGACGGCGCCGCGCCACCAGCGCCAGGGCAGCCATAACTTCACATACTCGAGCAGGAAGACGAGGACGGTGGCGGTGGGGCCGGTGCGCCAGCCCTCGTGCACGACTTCCAGCCCGCGGGCGAGTTCGCGCAGGCCTTCGATGGTGAACCGCCGGTAGTCATTCGGATAGGCGTGGAACGGGTGGCAGAACGGCGTCACCAGGTGAATGAGTCCGCCGGGGGCCGTGACGCGGGTAATCTCGCGGATGGCGAGGACGGGGTCGGTGACATGTTCGAGGACGGCGTCGCACTCGACCGTTTCAAACACCGCTGAGGCAAACGGGAGGCGAGTGACGTCGCCGGCGACATCGACGCCGGGCAGCAGGAAGAGGTCGAGGTTGACGTAGCCGTCGACGCGGGAGCCGGCGCCGCCGATGTAGAGATTCCAGCGGCCGCGGGGAGGATACTTCGGTTCGCGCGGGTTCATCACCAGCGGCGGCGGCGGCGCCAGGAGGCGGGTGAGGCGGTCCCACCAGCGGCGCGACGTCCGGCGCCGGTACAGCGACTCGACGCCGCCGCGGCAATCCTGCCGGGTCAAAACCGGCACTCTCCCTGGACGGCTTCCCGAAGCAGTTTCATGTAAGCGGCGTCCGGGATTTCGATGGCTCCGAACCGGGCCAGGTGGGGGGTGAGATACTGCACTTCGAGCAGGCTGAACCCGCGCTCGCGCAGGCGGAACACCAACTGCGCGAGGGCGACTTTGGACATATCGCGCTCGCGGTGAAATTTCGATTCGGCGAAGAAGGCGCAACCGATGGCGACTCCGTAGACTCCTCCGGCGAGGCCGGAGGGCGTCCAGACTTCGACGGAATGCGCATCGCCGGAGTCGTGCAGTCGACGGTAGACGGAGAGGATGGGGGCGGTGATCCAGGTGCCTTCCCCGGGCCGGTCCGCGCACGCCTGGATGACGGAAGCGAAGTCCTGATCGAAGGTCACGCGGAAGCGTCCGAGGCGAAGCGTCCGGAGCAGGGATCGCGAGACGTGGAACCGGTCAAGCGGGATGATGGCTCGGCGGGACGGCCGGCGCCAGGTGATGAGACTGTGGTCCGGGCTGCCCATCGGGAACAGACCGCGCCGGTAGTTGGCGAGCACCATTCCGGGCGTCAGCGTGTGTGTAACCCCGCAAAGGTCCATTGACGTCGGATATTCTAATATGATCATGCCAAACAAGCTGGGAGTCTTGCTCTTTTCCGCCGCGCTCGGAGCGGGCGCGGAAACAGTCCTTTCGCCGGATCCCTGGCCCCGCTGGAGAGGTCCGTTCGACAACGGGGTGGCGCGCGGAGACGCGCCGACAGAGTGGAGCGACACGAAAAATGTTGCGTGGAAAGTGGCGATCCCGGGCCGCGGATTTTCGACCCCGGTGATTTGGGGCGACCGGCTTTTTCTCACCACGGCGGTACCGACGGAGAGCGCCCCGGCCGGACAGCCGGGCGAGGGCGGCGGCAGGGGCGCGGGCGGGGGAGCGGCGGCGGGCGTTGAGCACAAGTTCATAGTGATGGCGCTCGACCGGCGGACGGGGAAGACCGTTTGGGAAGCGGTCGCCACGGTGGCGCGGCCACACGAGGGATACCACCGAAAGTACGGCAGCTTCGCCTCCAACAGCCCGGTGACGGACGGGAAGCATCTGTGGGCGTTCTTCGGATCGCGGGGCATCTACTGCTACACGCTCGACGGCCGGCTTGTATGGAAGAAGTCCTTCCGGCCGTTGAAGATGCGGAACCAGTTCGGCGAGGGAACGGCGGCGGTGCTGGCAGAGGACCGGCTGATTCTGAACTTCGACGATGAGACGGATTCGTTCCTGGTCGCCCTCGACAAGACGACAGGTGAGGAGTTGTGGCGTATGGCGCGCGACGAGCCGAGTTCGTGGGCTCCGCCGAAACTGGTCGAGCACGACGGTGTCAAACAGATCGTTGTGTCCGCGACACGCAAGGTGCGCTCGTACGACCCGCAGACAGGGAAACTGCTGTGGGAGTGCGGCGGACTGGGAACGAACGTTATTCCGGCTCCGGTCGACGCCGACGGGCGGCTGTTTGTGATGAGCGGCCACCGGGAGCCCAACCTGCTCGCGATTAAACTCGGAGGAAAGGGGGACCTGACAGGTACGGACGCGGTGCTGTGGACCAACCAGCGCGGAAACGCCTACACAGCGTCTCCGGTGCTTGATGGCGGCAAGCTGTATTTCGTCACTGACAATGGCATGCTGACCTGTCTCGACGCGGCGACGGGTAAACCGTACTATGCTCAAGTCCGACTGCCGAAGCCATACAACTTCAAGGCGTCGCCGGTGGCGGCGAACGGAAAGCTGTACCTGGCGACCGAACAGGGCGACGTGGTGGTGGTCAAGATGGGCGAGAAGTTCGAGGTCCTGGCGACCAACACGTTGACGGACCAGTTTTTCGTCGCCAGTCCGGTGGTGGCGGACGGCGATCTCTATTTGCGCAGCCACGAAAACGTCTACTGCATCCGGCAACAATAGTCCGGCCCGGATGCGACATCGGGGTGGCGGAGAGGTATCCCGCCGGGGCCGGAAGGGTGACTCATGTTTTGTCCGGCGTTGCCGATAGCCGGATGGGGTGGTGTGAAATGAAGCGCGCGCTGATCACCGGCGTGACCGGTCAGGACGGCTCGTATCTGGCGGAACTTCTGCTGAGCAAGGGTTACGAGGTGCACGGCGTCAAGCGGAGGAGTTCGAGTTTCAATACCGGCCGTGTCGATGGCGTCTACCGTGATTTTCATGAAGCCGGAGCGAGGTTTTTTCTTCACTACGCCGATCTGGCCGACGCCGCCAGCCTGATCCGGCTGATGTATGACATCCGTCCGGACGAAGTGTACAACCTGGCTGCGCAGAGCCACGTGCGAGTCAGCTACGAGATACCGGAGTATACGGCTGACGTGACGGCCACAGGGGCGCTGCGGATGCTGGAGAGCATTCGGATGGCGGGCGTGCGAAGCCGCTTCTACCAGGCTTCTTCGAGCGAAATGTTTGGATCCGCTCCGCCGCCACAAAGCGAGGAGACGCGATTCCATCCCCGCAGTCCCTACGGATGCGCGAAGCTGTTCGCGCATACGATGACAGTGAACTATCGGGAAAGCTACGGAATGTTCGCCGTAAGCGGGATTCTATTCAATCACGAGTCGCCGCGGCGGGGGGAGACATTCGTGACGCGGAAGATCGCGCGGGCGGTGGCGCATATCAAACTGGGGCTTCAGGATGTCCTCTACCTGGGCAACCTGGACGCACGGCGCGACTGGGGCTACGCGCCGGAGTACGTGGAGGCGATGTGGCGCATGCTCCAGCAGGATGAGCCGGGCGATTTCGTTATCGGCACGGGGGAGACCCACACCGTGCGGGAGTTTGTCAGCGCCGCGTTCGAGCACGCGGATCTCGACTGGCGGGACTGGGTGAAGACGGATCCGCGCTACCTGCGGCCGGCCGAAGTCGATGTGCTGAAGGCGGACCCGTCGCGGGCGCGCACCCGGCTCGGCTGGGAGCACAGGGTGGGTTTTCGCGGGTTGGTGGCTCTGATGGTGGATTCCGAGCTGAAGGAACTTCGCGATCGGCAGGCCGGGCGCGTCGAGCGGGCGGTGGAAGCAGCCGGCCGATAACGCCTAGGGAAAACAGACTCAGAGGCTTTTGTACAGGTTGCTGTACCGGATCGCGGATTCGGTCCAGGAAAAGTCGAGACGCATCGCCTCGCGCATGCGGCTCCGCCAGTCGGCGGGGTCGCGCCAGGCGGTCAAGCCGGCCCGGATCGCCAGCAGGAGATCCGCGGGTGAATACCCCCAGAACTTGAAGCCGACCCGGCCATGCACGGTGTCGTCGAGGCCGCCAGTGGCCCGCACGATCGGAAGCGTGCCATAACGCAGGCTGTACATCTGGTTCAACCCGCAGGGTTCGAAACGGCTGGGCATCAGGAACATGTCGGCGCCGGCTTCGATTTTGTGGGAAAGGCGGTGGTTGTAGCCGAAGTAGCCCCACACCTTTCGGGGGAACCGCTCGCTGAGGGACGCGAAGAATTTTTCGAGAGTCCGGTCGCCGGAGCCGAGGAAGACGAAGTTGACGTCTTCTTCGAGGAACAACTGCCAGGCGATTTCGGCGAACAGGTCGAGACCTTTCTGCCAGGCGAAGCGGGAGACCAGCCCGATGAGGGGCGTGTCTTGGGAATCAGCGGGAAGTCCCGCCTCCCCGACCAGGTCGCGCTTGCAGGCGGCCTTGCCGGCAAGGTCGTCGGCCGAGTAGCGGGAATGGATATAGGGGTCCGTCTCCGGGTTCCACTCGCCGTAGTCGACTCCGTTGAGGATGCCGTGCAGCCGCGAAGAGTGGGCGCGCAGCAGGCCGTCGAGGCCGAATCCGAACTCGGGCGTCTGGATCTCGGCGGCGTAGCGGGGGCTTACGGTGGTGATCGCGTCGGAAAAAACGATTCCGGCCTTCATGAAGTTGACGTCGCCGTAGTACTCGATTCCCTCAGGCTGGTAGAGCCAGGGGTCGAGTCCGAGGTCGGCGAAGACATGGGGACCGAAGCGGCCCTGGTGCTCGAGGTTGTGGATCGTGAAAACGATCCTGACGTCGCGGAAGAGAGGGTCGAGATTGAAGCGCGTCCGGAGGTAGGCCCCCACCAGGGCCGACTGCCAGTCATGGAGGTGGACGATATCGGCGTGGAAGAGGAACCGGAGAATGCCGAGAACGGCCTGGCAGAAGGTGGCGAAGCGGAGGTGGTTATCCGCGTAGTCGTGGCCGTAGGCGGAATACAGGCCGGGACGGTCAAACAGCCAGGGGCAATCGACGAAGTAGAATCGAACTCCATCGTGAACCCGCGTCCAGAACGAGGTATGAATCGCGTGAGGACCCAGGTAAATGAGGTAGCTGTCCCAGACGCGCTCGCAGCCGTCGAGGCTGATGCTTCCGTAGCGCGGGATGACGACGGCGACCTCATTGCCTTGATCCTTCAGAGCGGCAGGGAGAGCGCCGAGGACGTCCGCGAGGCCGCCGGTTTTGGCGAAGGGCGCCGCCTCGGAAGCTGCCATCAGAATACGCAACATGGAATGTTCCTCTCACGGGGCCCCGGGTGGAACCCGAATCATTCATAACGCAAGGCCTCAACCGGGTCCATGCGGGCAGCCTGAAACGCCGGCCAAACGCCGAAAAACAGGCCGACGGCCACGGATACTCCAAATCCGGTGGCGACCGCCCAGGGAGGGACCTCGCTGGGAAGGGAGGGAACCAGCACGCCGACGAGGAACGTCGCGGCAACCGCGAACAGGATTCCCGCCAGCCCGCCGAGCCCAGTCAGAGTCACAGCCTCCATCAGGAATTGAACCACGATATCAGTGCGGCGGGCGCCGAGGGCCTTGCGCACACCGATTTCGCGGGTCCGTTCGGTGACGCTCACCAGCATGATGTTCATCACTCCGATGCCACCGACCAGCAGTCCCAGCGCCGAGATGGCGATCGAGACAAGCAGGATCATGCCGGTGAGGGCATCGAAGCGCTTGATGATCTGGTCGGGGGTAGACAGGGCGAAGTCGTCGTCTCCGGTGGTCCGGCGGGCTTTTCTCATCGCCGCGCGCACTTCCTCGAGGGCCTGGTCGCGAAGGCCCGGGCGCGACTTGGCTACGATGAAATACTTATCCACCTGGGGATAGCGGAGTTGCGCGGTGCGGAGCGGAATCGCGATCTGGCGGTCCAGGCCGTTCTCGCCGAAGAAGCCTCCCTTGGCCGGCGCGAAGACGCCAATGACGCGGTACTCGGCTCCGTCGAGCAGGAACGCCCTGCCGACCGCGTCCTGTTCGGGAAAGAGCGCCGCCGCGGTGTTGGCCCCGATGACGGCCACTTTTTCCCCGCGCTGCGCCTCTTCGGCCGAGTACAGGCGTCCGCTCTGTAGTTCGCGCGGTTGGGTGACAAAGCCGGAGAGGGAGATTCCGGCCACATTCACGTTGTCGGATTCGTAGCCGGCGACGCGGGCGGTCATCGGGCGTCCATTCATGATGGGAGGGATGAAGACGGAGACACTGGTCGTCTCGACCGACGGACAGTATCTCTCGATGAACTCTGCGTACTCTGGCCGGATCGGCCTGCGCTTGCGCTCTTTGGGCAGGCCCTCCTGAGACGGATCGCCAGAGACCTTGCTGACGAAGATATTGTCCGGGCCGAACTCCTCGAAGAACGTCACGACGCCTTTGCGGAGCCCGGTGAGCAGGCTCGAGACGGTCACGACGGTCGTGATGCCGATGACGATTCCGAGGATCGTGAGGGCTGAGCGGAAGCGGTGAGCCCAAACCGCATCCAGGGCCATCCTGACGTTTTCGCCGGCCGAGATCCGCATCGATTACTCCGCGCGAAGCGCCTCCACCGGGTCCATGTTCGCGGCGCGGGAAGCGGGATACCAGCCCGAGAGGATGCCGGCGAGGCTCGAGACCGCGATCCCCAGGACGACGTAGGTCGTCGTCACGGGCAGTTCCACTTCGAAGAAAATGCTCAGCAGGCGCGCGCCGGCGACTCCGGTGACCACGCCGAGGACGCCTCCACAGGCGGCCAGCATAACGGCTTCGGTGAGGAACTGGAGCATGATGTCGGCCCGATGGGCGCCGAGGGACTTGCGGATGCCGATCTCGCGAGTCCGCTCGGTGACGCTGACGAGCATGATGTTCATTACGACGATGCCGCCGACGACGAGGGAGATGCAGGTTACGGGAACGACCACGGCGGCGACGAGGCCGAGCACCTGGTCGACAAAGCCCCGAATGGCGTCGGGCGTCAGTGTGTCGAAGTTGTCTTCGGCGCCCGGGGGTGTGTGGAACCGGGTCCGCAGGGCGACGCGGGTGATGTCGAGGCCGGAGTAGAAGTCGAGCCCGGAGTCCGGTCTCGGCTTTCCGAAGACGGCCATGGAAGTCTCGGGTCCGAACAGGCGGGTGAACCACGCGGAAGGGAGGAAGACCTGGTTGTCCTGGTTTTGACCGCCGGTCGAGCCCATTTTTTCCTGGACTCCGACGACGCGGAAGTCGAGGCCGCGAATCAGGATGATCTGGTCAAGGGGGGACTCGCCGGGAAACAGTGTCTGCGCGACCTCCCAGCCGACCACGGCCACGGGCTGTCTCATCCGTTCTTCCTGTTCGGTAAAGAAGCGCCCCTGTTCGATGGCGAGGTCGCGGATCTCGGCGAGGGCGGCGTTCACTCCGATCACAGTCGCGCCTTCCAGGGTGAGGGACCGGCGCTTGACGTCTTCGATGCGAAGGCGATACGGGCTATACAGGATCAAATTCCCGGTCGTAGCCCGGAGGTAGGCCAGATCTTCCATGCGAATCCGCTTGTTGCGCCGGAGTTTAGCGGCTCTTTCGGAGCGCGTGGAACGGCCGACCTGCGCAATCTGGGCTACCAGGTACGAATCGGTTCCGAAGGCCCGGGCGGTGGACTCTTCGGCATACGAGCCGAGGCCGTCAATGGCGGCGCCGACCAGAACGACGCTGGCGACGCCGATGACAATTCCGAGAAGGGTCAAAGCCGAGCGCAACTTGTGGGCAACAATCGAATCGACCGCCAGTTGGCAGGCTGTAAGCAGAGCATAAGTGAGCCGCCGGGAGGCGGGATTGGGGACACTCATGTAGGACGGTCTATCCCCATTTTAATGCCTTATTCCGTTGAGTCCGTACCAGGAACCGGCGAAGATCTAGGCAGGGTACATGTCATTGTGATTGCAGAGCAGCGATTTGTGAGGCCGACCTCAGGCAGTTGCCCTTCGGTGGCGCGTGTAGCACACTTAAGGAAACGCCCGGCGATTTCGGGGCGGGAATTCGGCGAGCGAGTGGATACTGCTTTGAGCCAAACGTTATCTGGTGAAGGGGGATTCGGCCACTGGGCGGCGCCCGGAAGCCCGATCAGCGTGGAGTATTCGCTGGCGGTAATGGAAGAACTGCGGGCCGCGGCGGAAGACGGCTTCCAGAAGATCCCGCACGGGGGGATCGAGGTTGGAGCGATCCTGTTCGGGACGCATGAAGAAGGCCGGGTTCGAATCCTCGAGTGGCGGCCGATTCCGTGCGAGCACCAGCGCGGACCGGGGTTTGTGCTTTCCGAAAACGACCGCGCAAGGCTTGCGGCGCTGCTGGCCGAGTGCGCCGCGCAGCCGGAGTTGCGCGGGCTGGAGCCGGTGGGTTGGTTTCACACGCACACCCGGAGCGGAATGTTTCTGTCGGCGGAGGATGTCGCGCTGTTCGACCAGTTCTTCCCGGAGGCGTGGCAGGTGTCGCTGGTGATGGTTTGCGCGAAGCACCAGACGACGAAGGCGGGCTTTTTCTGCCGCGAGACAGACGGGACGCTGCTGACGGAGGCCAGTCACAAGGTTTTTCCGGTGGAGTTCAATCCGGCCGCCGCGGCGGCTCCGCGCCGGGCGTCGGCCGCGCCGGTGCGAAGTCAGCCGCTGGCGCCGAAGTCGCCACCGCCGGCGGCGGAAAGAGAACGGCTGTCGCGGTTTGAGGAACCGGCGCCGGTTCCGGCGAGCCAGCCGGCGCCCGGCTACGAGAATCTGGGAGTGCTGGCAACCGGGCTGCACGTGGTTTCGCAGACCAACGACGCGGCAGCAGCGGCGGGCGGAGCGGCCCCGAGGGAGAAGGGTCCGGCTTCCGCACGGGAGCCGGAAGTGATTCCGCTGCCGAACCGTGCCCCGGGCGACGCCAGAATCGCCCTGCATTGGAAGGTCCTCGGAGCGGTAGCCTGCCTTGCCGTGCTGAGTTTTCTCGGGCGGGCGCTTTGGAATCCGAAGGCGCCGCCGGCCAGCGTGATGCGCATCGAAGACCACCAGAACGAAATCCTGGTGTTGTGGGATCATTCTCTGCCGGTGATCCGGAGAGCAGACAGGGGCTTGCTGCGAATCATCGACGGCCGCAACAGCCGCAGCATCCCGCTCGACATGATCGCGGTCCGGCGCGGATCGGTCACTTACGCCCGCGAGTCGGGGGACGTGGAAATACGGCTCACCGTGTACGAGCAAGGCAAGGAGTTGCTGCACGAACAGGCACGCTACGTGGGACAGCCGGTGACACGGCCGATCCTCAGCACGGAGCAGGATCGAAAGCAGCTCGAGGAGCATGCCGCCCGCATCCGTCAGGCGCTGGTCGAGGAGGAGAAACGCGGGGCGAGGCTGCGCGAGGAACTGCGTCTGGCCACGGCCCGCCAGAAAGCCCGCTGAGGCCCCGTGCATGGCGCGCCTGATCGAGAAGCCTTCTGTCATTGAAGCAGCCGGAAACAAGCCGAAGCTGATTCAGGAGTTCATCGGACGGGTCAACTCCGGCACAGCGGCGGTGAGCATCGCCCGCATGGTCAGCCCGCCTGGGTGGGCCGAGCCGGGACAAACTCCCGAGTTTGACGAGTACACGGTGGTTCTCGAAGGGGAGTTGATCGTGGAGACAGCGGACGGCGCCACCGTTGTGAGGGCGGGACAGGCGATCGTTGTGAACGCCGGCGAATGGGTTCGCTACAGCACGCCGGGTGTGGGGGCATCCTACCTCGCCGTATGCGTGCCGGCATTTTCCCCTGGCACGGTCCATCGCGATGAGTGACTCCGTCCGGCCGGGGAGAAAGATGGGTCAGGACTCGAGGCCGCCTGGTGTCCTAAACTAGGTCTACTGCGGGTCCTCATCTACAATCCGAATGCCGGCCGGATCCGCCGGCGCTCCCGATACCTGAACAACGCCATCGAACTGCTGCGGGCCCGGTATCCCGAACTGGAAGTGTGGCCGACGAAGGGGCCCGGCCACGCGACGGAGCTGGCCGCGGAGGCCGCCTCGCGAGGCGCGCTTCTGGTGATATCGGCGGGCGGGGACGGCACCGCCAATGAGGTCGCCAACGGCCTGGTGGGAACGAGCACCGCGCTGGCGTCGATTCCCTGCGGAACGGCGAACGTACTGGCCTGCGAAACCCGGACCAACCTTCCGCCCGGCGAGATCGCCGGCCTCATCCCGACGATGCGGCCGGAACGGATCGCGGTGGGCAAGGTCACGCCGGCGGGGGGGAATCCGCGCTACTTCCTGCTGATGGCAGGGGCGGGATTCGACGCGATGGTGAACCAGCGTGTCGATCCATCGTTCAAAAACCGGTTCGGCAAGCTCGCCTACTGGCACGCAGGCCTGACGATGACAGGAAGGCGTCTTCCGCGGATGGAGGTCACGGCGAACGGGCGGACGGTGGAGACGGGTTTCGCGCTGATGGCCCGGGTCCGGAACTACGGCGGAGACCTGCAAATCGCCTCGCGCGCATCGCTGCTCGAGGACCAGTTCGAGCTGGTGACTTTTCGGGGGCGAACGTCGTGGCCGTACCTGATCTACCTGGGCGGCGCGCTGGTGGGAAAGGCGACCAGCCTCCCGGGCGTCAGATCGGCGCTGACGGACCATGTCCACGTTCACTCGGAGACGCCCGGGGTCCCGGTGCAGGCCGATGGAGAAATGGTCGGGGAGGCGCCGGCCAGGGTGGAGATCGTTTCCGACGCTCTTACCTTGATGGTTCCGCTCGAATTCGAGGGATAAGAGACGTTCAAATCCCTGTGAATTGCGCGCCGCTTGAGGTACGATTTCAATCATGTCCGGTTTCCGTTTCGCCATCCGGGCTCTGCTGCGGAACCCGTTGTTCACCGCGATCGCGGTGGTTTCGCTGGGGCTGGGAATCGGCGCGAACACGGCCATCTTCACGATCGTCGATCAGCTTCTGATCCGGAATCTTCCCGTGCGGGATCCGGGCAGCCTGGTGATGCTTTACCAGGAGGGTCTCCACCTCGGGTTCAACCAGGGTCAGCGGATGCATTCCTACGAAATGTATCAGGATATTCAGCAAAAGGCGGCCTCGCTTTCCGAGGTGATCTGCCGCAGGATGGTCACCTCTTCGCTGGCGGCGGGCCAGTTGGCCGAGCGCGTCACGGTGGAACTGGTCTCCGGCAACTACTTTTCCATGCTCGGAGTGGGGGCGGCGGCCGGGAGAGTCTTGCAATCGGAGGAAGACGACCGCGTGTTCGGCGGCCATCCGGTCGTGGTTCTGAGCCACTCGTTCTGGTCGGCGCGTTTCAACCGGGACCGCTCGGTGGTGGGAAGGAAGGTTCTGGTCAACAACCACCCGATGACGATCGTGGGAGTGGCGGAAGAGTCCTTCGCGGGACTGGATCCGGCCAGCGCTCCCAGCCTGTGGGCGCCGATTCTGATGATGGCGGAGATCCATCCGGACTGGCCGCTCCTCCGGCAGCATGGCCGGCGCGCCCGCTGGCTCCAGATCTTCGCGCGGTTGAAGCCGGGCTACACGATTGAGTCGGCGCGGGCTCCGGTCGAGGGAGTCTTTCGGCAAGTGAGGGCCTACGAGGCGACCCTGCCGGCCGCGCGCGCCTGGACCGAGGCGTCGCGGCGGAGGTTCCTCGAGGGTACGATGCATCTCGACTACGCAGGCAGGGGCTACTCGCAGACCCGGCAAGACTATTCGTTCGGTTTACTGTGCACGACGGGCATGGTGGGTCTGCTGTTGCTGATCGCCTGCGCCAACGTGGCCAGCCTCTTGATCGCGCGGGCCTACGCGAGGCAGAAGGAGATCGCCGTGAGGCTTTCGTTGGGCGGCACGCGGGGAAACCTGATCCGGCAGTTGCTGGCCGAGAGCCTGGTGCTGGCGGGGTTGGGAACGCTGGCCGGGCTGGCGGTTTCGGTGGCTGCCACCCGCGCCCTGTTGGCGTTCGTGACGCCGGCGGGCGGGAGCACGGCGATCAGTCCGTACCCGGACCTGCGGATTCTGGCGTTCACGCTGGGTGTCACGGTGATGACGGCGTTGCTGTGCGGTCTGGCGCCGGCCATTCAGGCGACCCGCCCGGACCTCTGGAGCACGTTGAAGGATCCCGCCGGGGCGGCGCCGGGCACAGGGAAGTCCGTGTGGCTTCGCAAAGGCCTGGTGGCGGGACAGGTGGGGTTCTGTTTCCTCCTGCTGTTCGGCGCGGGACTGTTTGTTCGCAGCCTTCAGAACCTCCGGAGAGGGGAAACGGGTTTTCGCGAGATCGAAGACATCGTCACGTTTCAGGTGGCGCCCGGGCTGAACGGGTACGACAACAACGGCTCCATGCGCCTGTACAGGGAGCTGCGGGACCGTCTGGGCGCGCTTCCGGGTGTGCGGTCCATCGGGCAGGCATCGGTGCCGCTGCTGCACGGCTTCGAGTGGGACAACGCCGTCACGGTGGAGGGGCATACGCCGCGGGAAGGCGAGGAGGTGCGGGTGCATGTCAACGCGGTGTCGCCGCGGTTTTTCGAGACTCTCGGCGTGCGGGTCACGGAAGGCCGGGTCTTCGAGGATCGTGAGTTTGTGTCGTCGTCGTCGGAACCGGCGTCGGTTGTCGTCAATCGCGCCTTCGCCGATCAATATTTCCCGGGGCGTGCCGCAACCGGGCGGCGCATCGGGCTGGGGTCGAATCCGGGCACGCCTTTGAATCTCGCCATCGTCGGCGTCGTGGCGGACTCTCTCTACGAGGGTCCGAGGCAGGGGATCCGCCGAATGGTGTACTTTCCAACGGCGACGCGACGCGGCGCGGCCTTCTACCTGCGAGCGGGGCTGCCTCCCGCGACTATGTTCGGAATGGTGAGGAAGGCGGTGGCCGAGATCGACCCATCGCTGCCGGTGTTCGATCTGAAGACGCTGGCGGGCCAGTTGGACGAAACGCTGTCGACCGAGCGGCTGGTGGCGTCTCTGGCCGCAGGACTGGGACTGCTAGCCACGGCGCTGGCGAGCGTCGGGCTCTATGGCGTGATGGCGTTCGTGGCGGCGCGGCGGACACGGGAGATCGGAATCCGCATGGCTTTGGGCGCGCAGCCGTCCGGCGTGATGTGGCTGGTGATGAAGGAGGTGCTCGTGCTGGTGTGCGCCGGAGCGGCGGCGGGCTTGCCGGCGGCGCTGGCGCTCGGCAGGCTGGTCTCGGCGCAATTGTACGGGGTGCCTTTTCATGACGGCTGGAGCGCCGCAGTGACGATTGGGGTGATCACCTCCGCCTCTTTGGCCGCGGGATTGGCGCCGGCGTGGAGGGCCAGCCGCACCGATCCGATTGTGGCGCTGCGGCAGGAATAGGAGATAGCAAGTTTCCGCAATCGGACCGAACCAACCCGGCCGCGGTTGCGTCCAAGGCTGACATGGGCCCGTTGATGTCCGATTTCCGGTTCGCGCTGCGAACCATCCAGCGGGGTCCGCTGTTCGCCACCGTGGCCATCCTTTCGCTGGCGCTCGGCATTGGCGCCAACACGGCGATCTTCACGCTGCTGGACCAGTTGCTGCTCCGGGAACTGCCGATCCGGGATCCGGACCGGCTGGTGATGCTCTACCAGCAGGGTTCACACAACGGCAGCAACATTGGCGACCGCATGCACTCCTACCCCATCTATCGCGATTATCAGCAGAAGGGCGCGCCTTTCGAGGAAGTCCTCTGCCGGCGGCTGGTGTCCACGTCGGTCAGCGTCGATAATCAGACCGAGCGCTTGGAAGCCGAGATGGTTTCCGGAAACTACTTTTCGATGCTCGGCGTGAAGGCCGCGGCCGGCCGCGTGTTCCGCTCGGCCGAAGATGACCAGGTCTACCGCGGGCATCCCGTGGCCGTGCTCGGATACGACTACTGGATGAACCGCTTCGGGGGCGACCGCGGCGTGGTCGGCAAGAAGATTCTCGTGAACAACCACCCGATGATCATCGTCGGAGTCTCGGCGCGCGGCTTCTACGGACTCGATCCGGCGCAGTCCGCGCAGATCCGGATTCCGATCCTCATGAAACCGGTGGTGGCTCCCGAGTGGGCCTGGGTTGAGATGGAGAACCGGCGCGCGCGATGGGTGCAGGTCTTCGCCCGGTTGAAGCCCGGCTACACGGCGGCGACGGCGCAGACCGCAATGCAGGTGCTGTTCCGGCAAATCCGCGAGTATGAGGCCGGCCTGCCGGCGGCGCGGACCTGGTCGGCTTACAGCCGAGAGCAGTTTCTCAAAGGGAGGCTGATCGTGGAACCGGCGGCGACGGGCTATTCAAGCGTGCGCAACAGCGTGTCAGCGGCGCTGGTTGTGCTGATGTGCATGGTGGGCCTGGTTCTGTTGATCGCCTGCGCGAACGTGGCCAACCTGTTGATCGCCCGCGCCTACGCGCGGCAGCGGGAGATCGCCGTACGGCTGTCGCTCGGCGCGACCCGGGCACAGCTGGTGCGGCAACTGCTGGTGGAAAGTTTCCTTCTGTCGGCGGCGGGTGCGGCGGCCGGGATCGGACTTGCGGTTGTGCTGACGCGGAGCCTGCTCGCGCTGGCGCCCGTGGAGGGCAATCCGCTGCTGCTTTCGGCGGCGCCGGATGCGCGCATTCTGGGATTCACGCTGTCGGTCACGATTCTGACCGCGTTCCTGTTCGGACTCGTTCCGGCGCTCAGGGCGAGCCGTCCGGATCCCTGGACGACGCTCAAGGACGCGGTCGGCTCGATTGCCGGCGCGGGAGGTTCGCTGTTTTTTCGCAAGGGCCTGGTGGCGGCGCAGGTGGGCCTGAGCTTCCTGCTGTTGTTCGGGGCTGGTCTGTTCGTGCGAAGCCTCCAAAACCTGAAAGCGGCGGATACCGGATTTCGCGAACTCACCCACCTGGTGACGTTCCAGATTTCGCCGGCGTTGAGCGGCTACGACGACGCGCGAACCGTCCGGCTGTATGAGGACCTGCTGGCGCGGCTGCGCGCGCTACCCGGCGTCCTTTCGGCGGCCCACGCCTGGGTGGCCCTGCTTCACGGCGTCGAGTGGGACAGCACCGTCACAGTCGAGGGCCATCCGGCCAAGGACGGGGAGGACATGCAGGCGTTTATGAACCGCCTGTCGCCGGGTTATTTCGCGACGATGGGCATCCGCATTCTCGAGGGGCGCGACTTCGACCGCCGGGACATCCGAAAGGACAGCAAAGCGGTGATCGTCAACCGGCGCTTTGCCGAGCATTATTTTCCGGGAAGATCCGCGCTGGGACGGCGGCTGGGGAGCGGGTCCGGTCCAGGAACGAAGCTCGACTTCGAGATTGTGGGCGTGGTGGAGAACTCACTGTACGAAGGGCCGCGCGAGGGAGTCCGAAGGCAGGTGTTTGTGCCGTCATGGGGGTCCGGCAGCGCGGCATTCTACGTCCGCACGAGCATGGAACCAGCCACCGCCTACAAGTTGATCCGCGAGGAGGTGGCCGCGCTCGATGGTTCGATTCCGATCTACGAGTTGAAGACGCTCGCCCAGCAATTGGATGAAACGCTGCTGACCGAGCGGCTGGTGGCGATGCTTTCGGCGGGCTTCGGCCTTCTCGCCACGGTGCTGGCGGCCATCGGACTGTACGGCGTAATGGCGTTCGCCGTGACGAGACGCACCCGGGAGATGGGCGTGCGGATGGCGCTCGGAGCGCGACCGGCGGCGGTGGTGTGGCTGGTGATGCGCGAAGTGCTTGCTCTGGTCGGCATCGGACTGCTCGCCGGCGCGCCCGCGGCGATCGCACTTGGACACTTCGTTTCGTCGCAGTTGTACGGCATTGAGCCGCGCGATCCTGGGGTGGCGTCGGCGACCGTGGCGATCCTGTCGCTTGCGGCGGCCGCGGCCGGGTTCCTGCCGGCGTGGCGGGCCAACCGGACCAGCCCCGTGCTGGCGCTGCGGTACGAGTAGTCAGCGAGCCGGGACCAGCGCGGGCTATGCCGACGAAAACGTCTTATCCCGAGATCTCGGGCTTGATCTCCGGCGGCGGATAGCCGGCGGTGCCGAGTACGTTGCGAATCTTCTGCTGAGAGTCGAAGAAGACCTGCCAGTAGTGATCGTTGTGGCAGAAGGGACGGATAGCCAGGGTCGAGCCGAAGGGGGCGTAGGAGAGAACCTTGAGCTCCGGGGCGGGGTCGGCGAGCACGTTCGGGATTCTCCGGATCTCCTCGGCGAGTTGCGCCAGGGCCTTGGCGGGGTCCTCCGTGTTGGCCAACTGCGCCGTCAACTCCACGCGCCGATACGGGTTGGCTGAGAAGTTCTGGACCGTGTCGGAGAAGATCTTGTTGTTGCCGACATAGGTGCGGATGTTGTCGGGCGTGTTGATCGTGGTGACCGACTTCTTCGACCGTTCCGGTGACACCTCCGGCGCTGATGAAGTCGCCCACTTTGAACGGCTTCAGGACAACGAGAAAGGCGCCGGCGGCGAAGTTCGACAGCAGACCGCCCCAGGCAGCGCCGATCGCCAGACCGGCGCCGGCCAGCATGGCGGCGAACGTGGTCGTCTGCACGCCGAAGAGTTCGAGAATGGCGACGACCAGGACAATGTTGAGCAGAACGGAGACCGTGTTCTGGACGTAGCGGATGATCGTCGCATCGATCTTCTGCCGCGTCATGCCGGCGCCTACGAGTCTCAGGGCAAAACTGATGATCCACCGGCCGGCGATCCAGAGGAGTAGTGCGCCGAGCAGTTTCTCGCCTACCTGGTAGGCACGGAGAGTGAGGGAATTGATGGTCGCTTCATCCATTGGGGGTTACTCGCTTCGCGCCAGTATACCCCGGCCAAGTTACGGTTAGAACAACAATTTGAGGCCGAACTGAACCTGTCTCATATCGAGTCTCGTGGCCGAGACTTTGCCGAAATCGGGATTGAGGGTGCGCCTGTCCCAGGCAGGATTCAGAATGACGGCGGCGGGAGGAACGAGAAACTCACGATTCGGGATGGCGTACTCGGGGTGGTTGAGGAGATTGAAAAACTCGGCCCGGAACTGGATGCGGGCGGACTCGGTCAAACCGACGTTCTTCAGCAACGCGATATTGGCGGTGGCGACGCCATCGGAATCCACGATGTTGCGTCCGGCCTGGCCGAAGTTTCCGAGCGGAGTGGGGGCGCGGCGGACGAAGTCCGGACCGGGGACGAACAGGAAGGGAAAGGAGGTGACGGCGACCGGCGGCAGGACGAAGGCGTTGGTGTTGAACCAGGCCGAAGTGGTCCTGGGCCCGGCGTTGGGATCGCCCGCCAGGTCCGGGCGGCCGCGGCGGGAGGAACCGATGCCGTAGTAGTCGCCGTTGAGATTGACGGTAAACGGCAGGCCTGTTTCGAAGGTCAGGATGCCGCCGAGTTGCCAGTCGCGGAACAGGAAGTTCCTCCGGAACGGAAGGTCGTAGGCGAAGCTGGCGACGGCGCGATGGCGGATATCGAAGGAGGAGCGCGCCTTTTCGAGCGACTTGTCGAACGGGTTCTGGTCGCTGGCCGAGGCATCGTTGATCGGGATTCCGAGGCTGTCGTTGTCGATCGATTTGGCGAACGTGTAGCTGGCGTCGAAGGTGAGGCCGCGGGAGTAGCGCTTCTCCACCCTGAGGGTTCCGCCGTGGAAGGTGGAGAACCCGTTGTGAGTCATCAGGAAGGCGAAGAAGAGTCCGGGGGCTTCCGGCAGAGTATTGAAGCGCAGGAAGGCCGGGCCCTGGACGGCGATCTCAGGGGGAGGGCCACCCTGAAAACCCTGGCCCGGGACCGGAATGCCGACGTTGGCGTTGGCGCCGCGGTTGGCCGGCACCGATCCGCCCAGTTGCGCCCCAGGGAGAGGGTAGTTGTAGAGGCGGTTGCTGAAGAGCTTCGTTCCTTTTGAGCCAACATAGCCGAGACTGAGGGCGACCTGGCCGGGCAGGGAGCGCTCGAGGGTGAGGTTCCACTGCTGCATGTAACCGGTGAGGAAATTCTGGTCCGGCACCTGGCTGACGTTGAGAACGGTTGGGGCGGGGAACTCCGCTCCTGCTCCGGCGATGGTGGTGCGGGCGGCCGGGCTGCCGGCATTCGCGAAGGTGACCTGGAAGCGGTTGGAGTAGGGCGGCTGTGTGGTCAGCAGCGCGCGTGTCGAGTACATGGGGCGGGAGTAGAAGATGCCGTAGCCGCCGCGGATGACCATGACGCCGGTTCCGGCGGGGTCGAAGGCGAACCCGAACCTGGGGGCAAGGTTGTTGCGGTCATTTCGGACAACGCCGCGGGGCAGGCCCAACTCCTCCGTGGTCCGGACCGGGAAGCGAAAGACGCCGGCGGGATTCCGAACGCTGATCTCGGACTGGCTGAAGCCGGGGGTCTGGCTGAGCCAGACACGGTCGGCCGGCCGGCCGCCATGACTGGCGATCACGAACGAGCGAGTGGCGACGTCGAAGGTCGACAGGCGGTCGTACTTCTCGTAGAGAGAACCGAAGAACTCGTAGCGCAGGCCGAGGTTAAGCGTGAGGTTGCGATTGACGCGCCAATCTGTTTGAGCGAAGGCGGCATACTCGTTGCCGAACAGGTAGCCTTCGTTGATGTCGGCCAGGTTGAACGTGTCCGGGTGGCCCATCAAAAAGTCGGCGAACGCGTTTCCGGAGAAGGCGCCGGAGGTTCCGCCGCCGAAGTTGTACTGGCCCCGCGGGATCTGGTAGGACCGGGGGGCGAACTGGACCCGCCTGTAGAAGCCGCCCGCTTTCCACGTATGGCGTCCGTGGATGGCGGTGAGGACGTACTCGCCGGAGTATTCGTTGTTGACGCGCGCCAGCGTGAACTCGATGTCGCCGAATTCGGGCAAGCCGGCGACCGAGAATCGGGGATATCCGCGCTGGGACGGCGGCAGGTCGGTGATCCCCTTGAGCCCCTGCTCACGGGCGAAGTTGTTGCCGGCATTTTCGTGAATCTGGCCGCCGGAGACGCGGTTGTAGCCGAGACGAAGCTCTCCGAGCAGGCGGGGCGAGAAGGTGCGCGTCCAGCCCATGGCGGCATTGCGCGCGTGCAGAGTCAGCGCATTGCCGAAGCCGGGATAGGAGGCCCGGTTGGTGCCGATGACGCTGCGCGTCCCGAACGGAAGGAAGCCTTCGGCGTCCGATCCGACAAACCGGCCCCAGACCCGGTCGCGGTCTCCGTAGTTGCGGTCGACGCGAAAAATGCCCTGGGTGGTGGTGTTGCCTTCGCTCGGCTGGGCGACATAGTTCTGGGAGATGCCCGGGCGGTTCGGCAGGGGAATCACAGCGGTCATGGCGCGTGCGGCCGGATCCAGCCGGGAGGCGGGAATGACGTTGGGAGTGGGGAACTCCTGTCCGGTTAGCGGTTCGATGATGCGTCCCGTATTGGATCCGGGAGCGCGGAGTTCCCGGAAGTCCCCCTGGCGCATGGCGAGGGTGGGGACAGTTTGAAGCTGTGTGATCGACTTGCGGACGCGAAGTCCTTCGAATGCGCCAAAGAAGAAGGTCTTGCCCTTCTGCACAGGACCGCCGGCGCTGGCGCCGAACTGGTTCTGCCGGAAGGGAGGGATGTCGGCCTCGCCGTCTCCGGTGCGGTCAATGAGGTCAAAGGGATTGCGGGAGTCTAGGGCGCTGTTGCGAAAGAAATGAAAAACCGACCCGTGCAACTGGTCCGTGCCGGACTTGATCGAAAGGTTGATATTCGCGCCACCCTGTCCGCCGGATTCCGCCGCGTAGCTGGAGGACTGGACTTTGAACTCCTGGATGGCGTCGACGGACGGAAGGACGGTCGGCGAGTTATAGAAGCGATCGTTGGCCGAGACGCCATCGATGGAGAAGTAGTTGTCCGATTCGCGGGCGCCGTAAACGGTGATGTTGGCTCCGGCGAGGTTCCCGGTGAGTTCGCTGCGCAGGCTGCCGCCCGAGTTCTGGACCACGCCGGGTGTCAGCTTGGCGAGTTCGAGGAACTGGCGGCCGTTCAGGGGCAGTTCCACGATCCGGCGGTTCTCGATGACGCCGCCCTTGGCGCCGCTCTGGGTGTCGACGAGGGGAGGGTCGGCCGTGATGGTGACAGATTCAACAACCGTACTGGGCTGGAGGGCGACCTTGAGCCGGTAGCTCCGATCGAGTTCGACGATGACGTCTCGAACCTCCTCGCGGGCCATGCCGGAGGCTTCGATTTCGAGCCGGTAGCGGCCAATCGGCAGAGCCGGAAGAACCCAGGCACCATCGGGCTGGGACACGGTCTGCCGTTGAAAACCGGTTGCGACGTTGATTCCGCGTATCGACGCGTTGGCGACGGGGAGGTCTTGTGAATCAACTACCAAGCCGACGATGCTGCCCGTTGTTGTCTGGGCTGCGGCGATACAACTGAGTGTCAACAACAGACCGGGAAGCAAACCGGAGGGCTTCATTAACTACTCATTCTAAACACTCCGCCGGGGAAACCCAAATCGCGGCAGGGCCGGTTTGAATCCGGCGTTCGAACCGGCCCTGCCGGGGAGCGGCCGGGGGCGCTTAGAACACCACCCGCATTCCGAACTGAATCAGCCGGGGCTCTTCCGTGTCGAACATCTGACCGAAGCGGGCGGCCGTGATGGTGACGTTAGGAAGCCTCCACTGTACGTTGTTGAAGAGATTGAAGAACTCCGCTCGAAATTCCAGCGTCGGGGGATTGTCGCCGCGCCACAGGCGGGTCTTCTTGGCGAAGGTCAGGTCGGTATTGAATCGGCCCGCTCCACGGAAGGCGCCACGGCCGAGAGTGCCGTAGGTGCGCTGCTCCGGGGTGGGTATGGCGTTTCCGATGCTGGAGTAGGATGCGGTCGAGAAGTTGGCCGGCGCGAACCAGTAGTTGGCGGTGCGGCCGCTGAAAACCTGGTCGCGCTTCGGGTCGAAAGTGGTGACGCCTGCGCCGACCAGGTCGGCCCGGACGATGTTGGGGTCTCCGGCGCCGGACGGGCCAGGACGGGTACGGTTCCGGGCGATTCCGGAATAGACGTCGAGGGGGAATCCGGTGCGGTAGCTGAGAATGGGGTAGATGCTCCAGCCGCCGAGCAGGCCGCGAAGAGTGCCGGTCAGGTCGCGTCCGAACGGAAGGTCCCAGCCGCCGCTGAAGGTCAGGCGGTGGTTGACGTCGAAATCAGACGGGCCATAGAACTGGCGGGAGTTGTAAAACGAGGTTCGGGAGGTGATTTCGCGGAAGCCGGACACGTTGTCGAGCGTTTTGCCGAACGTGTAGCCGAGGGTGTAGTAGACGTCACCGAAGCGTCCGGCGCCGCCGGGACGGCGCGTCAGGCTCACCTGAAGGCTGTTGTAGTTGGCGCTCCCGACGTTTTCAAAGCTGTCAAGGAAGCTGAAGTTAGGACCGAACAGGCGGTTGGCCGTACCGAGGATCATCGGGTTGGCGTCGACAAGCGCGGTCAGCTTCCGGCTGGAACTGCCGACGTAGTTGATCTCCGCGGTTGTGTTCGCCATGACTTCCCGCTGAATGCTGAGGTTGTACTGGAAGATGTACGGCGTGCGCAGGTTCGGGTTCACGTAGTAGACGCCGGCGCCTCCAACGGGGAGGAAGCCCGCCGCTCCGAAATCGATATCGCGGGCGGGAGGCCGAGACGGGAACGAGTTCGGCGTGCCGGTGGCCGTGAACGGATCGGCGAAGATCCGGGGCTCGGCCGCCGGGTTTCCGGGAAGGGGATCCGGGTACAGGTCCGCGAATCCGAAGAACGGGGCCTGGCCGTTGAACTGGAGGTTGTCCTCGCCCTTGAGGATGTCGTAGAACATGCCGAAGCCGCCTCGAATCGATGTCTTGTTTGTATTGCCCGGGCTCCAGGCGAAGCCGAACCGGGGCGCGAAGTCGTTCTTGTCGGGGAAATTGGCTCCCTTGGGGGCTTCGGGATCGCCGGGGAACAGGAGTCCCTGCGGCGCTTTGGGGAAGCGTGTGGACTGGGCGCCGCGCTTCAGCGAGAAAGAGCGGCCCTGCTGGTCGAACTTCGGCTGGGAGTAGTCATAGCGCAGGCCGAAGGTGAGCGTCAGGCCCGGCCGCAGCCGCCATTCATCCTGTACGAAGAAGCTGCCGGTGCGGCTGCGGATGTCGGACGGGGCGGAGCCGAACTGGGTGTAGTTGTCGGGGAGGCCGAGCAGGAAGTCCGCGAAGTCGTTGCCGGAGCCAATACCGCCATTTGCGCGGGCGCCGCTGAAGTAGAAATAGCCGTTGACGAAGAAGTCGAAGACCGTGTTGTTCTGATAGGGGGAAAACGCGCCACCGAACTTGAAGTAGTGCCTGTTCCTGATCCAGGACAGCGTGTTGAACCAGGAGTAGGTGTTGTTGACGAGGTCGGTGGGACCATTGAGGTTAAAGCCGAGCCGGAGACCACTGGCGAAGTCGAGCACGGGCGGCCCGGAAGAGCGGTCCGGCGTGGTGGCGAAGCCAAGATCAGCCGCCTTGGGGAGATCTCGCGCAGGCCGGAACTGAGACGTGTTGTTTCGATTGGCGTTGAAGCGGAATTCGTTTAAAACGTTGGCCGAGAAGGTGCGATTCCAGGTGATCTGGCCGAAGTAGTTGCGGACTTCGGTGGTGTGCGGGAAACCCGGGCCGCTCGACGTATAGGGAAACGGGGTCAGGATCGGGGCCTTGCGGGCGCCCAGGGTGGCTGAAAAGCGATCTTTGTCGCTCAGGTTGAAGTCGATTTTGTTGGTAGTCTCGTTGTGGTCGTTTTTCGAGGAACCCTGGCCGTTGAACGCGCCGGAGGGGTCTGAGGGGACGATGTTGGCCGCAATGTATTTCTGTGCAATGCTGTTGATCCGATTCGGAGCGATGATCGCCCGGCTGGCCAGTTCCGGGTTTGGCTGGAAGTAGGGGTGGGCGAGAAGAAAGGCGGCGACGCCGCGGTCTGGAACGCCACCAGGGCCGGAGCGGGAAAAGTCGCCGCGGAGCTGGTCCGGCGTGAAGACGGGGACGTTGTTCTGCGAGACGACGGTACGCTGGCGCTGGCCCTGGAAGCTCGAGAAGAAAAAGAGCCTGTTCTTGACCGCCGGTCCGCCGAAGGTGAAGCCAAACTGGTTGCGCTTCAGGACGGGGCGGGGCAATCCGGCGCGATTGTTGAAGAACGTGTTGGCGTTGAGCTTCTCGTTGCGGAGGAAGTTGAAGGCGCTGCCGTGAAACTGATTGGTTCCGGACCGGGTGACCACGCTGACAATGCCGCCCGCATTGCGGCCGTATTCCGCGGTGTAGTTGGACTGGAGGATCTTGAACTCGGCAAGGGTGTCGGGGTTCGGATTGAAGACGATGCCATTTGAAAGAAGGTTATTGTTGTTGCCGCCGTCGAGCAGGAACGTGACCGAGTCGGAACGCATGCCGGAGATGTTGAAGATGCCGGCTGCGCCGGAATTCTGGCGCGCTTCGGTGACGCCCGGTTGCAGCAACGCAAGATTCAGGGCGTTGCGGCCGTTCAAGGGCATGTCGACAATGGGCCGGCTGGTGACAGAACGGCCGACCGTGGCGGTGACGGTTTCGACGCCCGAGGCGGTCGCCTCGACCGAAACGACTTCCGACACGGCGCCGACTTCCATTCGCAGGTCGACGCGGAGAGACTGGTTGATTTGCAGTCTCTGGTTTTCCACGGTGATCTTACGGAAGCCTTCCTTCTCTCCCGAGACGCGGTAGACCCCGATGGGGACGTAGAGCACCTGATACTGGCCCTGTTCGTCGGTGGTTGCAGTCCGGGTGAGTCCGGTCGCCAGTTCCGTAACAGAGACCTTGACGGCCGGCACAACCGAGCCCGAGGGATCGGTCACGGTGCCGACGATACGGCCGGAGGCATCCTGCGCCTGCGCGGTGACGCAGGCGAGAGCCAGAACAAGCAAAAGGATTCGGTTAGAGTTTCGCATTTTGTTGTCAACCCCTTGTCAAAACAGACAGTCGGAGGCTGGCTGGCCGCCGCGGAGGAGACCGGCGGCGGGAGCGGAGGGAATCGGCGGACGTGGCGCGGCTACGGTTCGTGGACGGCCAAAACTAGAGTCAAGATTAGGTTCCCCATGGCAGTCCGCTGGACGCGGAGTTGCCTCAACCATCCTAAAGTCTTGTTATCAGTGTATAACAGATCAGAGCCTTGCTGTAAAGAGAGAACTGCTCGAGTGTCGTTAGCATGTGAATTGTCCGGTCCGGTTAGCACGTGAAATGTCCGCTTCGGCGGCGGGCGAAGCTGGATTGTGGGACTTATTGCCAACCAGCAAGTATCCGCTGCGGAAATGGAGCGGATGATGAAAGTACAGGAAGTGATCTTGAAAGCGATGGCCGGGACTTTGAAGTGGTGGGAAGCGGCCGAGATCATTGGGGTTTCAGACCGGACGATGCGACGGTGGCGGGAGCGTTACCAGGAACACGGCTACGACGGGCTGTACGACTATCGCCGGAATCAGCCGAGCCCGAAGCGGATTGCGACCGAGATCCTGGAGAAGGTGCTGCATCTGTACCGCGAGCAGTACTTCGACTTCAACGTGCGCCACTTTCACGAGAAGTTGGCCGAGGCGCACAGCATCCGGCTCAGCTACACCTGGGTGAAACTGGCGTTGCAGGGGGCTGGACTCGTGCCGAAGCGGCGGAAGCGGGCTAAGCACCGGCGGCGGCGCCAGCGGCGGCCGTTGCCGGGCATGCTGCTGCACATGGACGGGAGCGAGCACGCATGGTTTCAAGATGGGCGCTATTACGATCTGCTGGTGATCCTGGATGACGCCAACAGCGAGATCTACTACGCGCAACTGGTGGATGAGGAATGTACGCGCACGGTTATGGTCGCGCTACGGGAGGTGATTGAAAAGCATGGCATCTTCTGCGCGCTCTACAGCGATCGCGGCAGCCATTTCTTCGTGACGCCGAGGGCGGGGGAGAAGGTGGATGCCGACCGCGTGACGCAAGTGGGGCGGGCGTTGCGCGAACTGGGGGTCAAGATGATCCCGGCGTATTCGCCGCAAGCCCGCGGTCGGATGGAGCGGAGCTACGGCACCTGGCAGGGACGGCTGCCGCAAGAGTTGCGGATTCGCGGAATCAAAACGGTCGAAGAGGCGAACCGGTTTCTGCGGGCGGAGTACATAGCGGAATTCAACCGCCGGTTCACGGTCCAAGCGGCGCAGCGGGGAAGCGCGTTCCAACGGACCAAGCGGCGGGATCTGGATTGGGTCTTCTCCCTTCAGCACGAGCGGCGGGTGAACCAGGACAACACGGTAGCACTCGACAACCGCGTGTTGCAGATCTCGAAGACGCGCTGGCGTGTACTTAGCTGAAGATCTCCGGACACCGGAGCGCGCTCCGGTGAGTCGATTTTAGCTCAGGCGACTCGTTCCTGAAGCATGTCTTTCACTCCATCCAAGAACGCCTGGTAGGGCGTCCTGCCTTTGGTGCGATAGCCCTGATGGGCTCGCTGCCGGTTGTAGAAGTCGAGGTATTTGTCCAGGTCCGTCTGAAGCTGCTCGACGCTCTCGTACAGCGTCCTGCGGAAGGCCACCGAGAAGAATTCCTCCTTGACGGTGCGGTGGAACCGCTCGCAGAAGCCGTTGGTCTCCGGCGAGCGCACTTCGGTGCGGCGGTGGCGGACCTGGCTGATGACCAGGTAGAGCTCGAAGGGGTGTTGCAACTCCTTGCCGCAGAACTCGCGGCCGTTGTCGGTCAGGAGGTGTTCGACGGTCACGCCATGCTCGTCGTAGAAGGGCAGCACGTGGTTATGCAACGTATCGGCGGCCGTGATCGGCGCCTTCGACAGGTAGAGCCGGGCGAAGCCGAGAGAGCAGTGCGCATCGACCACGCTCTGCAGATAGATCTTGCCCACGCCCTTGATGGTGCCCACGAAGTAGGTGTCCTGGCAGAGCAGGTAGCCGGGATGGGGCGCTTCCACGCTGTTCCGGATCCACGGTAGCGGCCGCGGTGCTTCTGGATCAGCCGGATCATGCGCTCAGTGAGCACGCCGCCCTCGGCGGCTGCCTTCTGCTCCAGCCACAGCAGGCGCTGGATGCGCAGCGTCAGGCCATGGCGCTGCCAGACGGCCCGCACGGCCGAAGGCGCCACGCCGATGCCGATCAGCCGAAGCTGCTGACTGATGCGCAGGTAGCTGTAGGTGGGGTACTGCGCGGTCATGTCCAGGATCTGTTTCTCCAACTCCGGCGGGGTCTGGTTGGGCATGCGCGGCTTGCGGCGGATGCCCGGCGCCAGGCCTTCGGCGCCGAGCTTCTCATATGCTTCCTTGATTTCGTAATAGTGGCTGCGGCTGATGCCGGCCAGCTTGCAGGCTTGCTTGACGTTCTGCAGTTGCTCGGCCAGGGCCAGCAGGTCTGGGGGATGTCCGGTTTTTTGTTGAACACTGAGTTTTGAGGGCGACGGCTCTCCACCCAGAGCCTGTGATAGGTTCTGGGCAATTCCAATCAAGGAGAGCCGTCAGATGAAGA
>Ga0073934_10003242_pt1 | contig 30672 bp, 29 predicted proteins | sample LarsenN4metaG_FD_76834 | JGI IMG/M metagenome (GOLD analysis project Ga0073934, IMG submission 76834) | Hot spring sediment bacterial and archeal communities from British Columbia, Canada, to study Microbial Dark Matter (Phase II) - Larsen... ...
GCTCGGGGTCCTTGAACGCCTCGGTGAACACCACCTTCACCGCAACCTCGCGCCCGGCGAACGGGTCCTGACACAGGTACACCTCGGAGGTGGCGCCCTCGCCGAGTTTGCGCAGCACCGGGTACTTGCCGATGCGCTCGAACTTGAGCGCCTCGCTCACCGCCGCCCCTTCGCCATGCGCCGCCGCGCGGCCGCCGCCGCCCGGCGCACCTGCGCCGGCGCGGTGCCGCCCTCGTGCCTGCGCGCGGCGACCGAACCCTCGGGCGTGAGCACGCGGGCGACATCCGCCCCGATCGCCGGGCTGAAGCGCCTGAGCACCGCAAGCGGCAGCTCGGCGAGCGCGCAGCCGCGGCGCTCGGCCTCGCGCACCGCGCGCGCCACCGCCTCGTGCGCGTCGCGGAAGGCGACGCCCTTTCTGACAAGGTAGTCCGCGAGGTCGGTGGCGGTGGCGTGGCCTTCCAGCGCCGCGGCGCGCATCGCCTGCGGCACCGGCTCCATGCCCTCGACGATGCCGGCCATCGCCTCGAGCGCGTCCTTGAGCGTGTCCACGGTGTCGAACAGCGGCTCCTTGTCCTCCTGGTTGTCCTTGTTGTAGGCGAGCGGCTGCGCCTTCATGAGCGCGAGCAGCGCCGCGACATGGCCGAACACGCGCGCGCTCTTGCCGCGCACCAGTTCCGGCACGTCCGGGTTCTTCTTCTGCGGCATGATCGAGCTGCCGGTGCAGAAGCGGTCGGGGATGCGCACGAAGCCGAAACGCGGGTTCATCCAGAGGATGATCTCCTCGGCGAAACGCGACAGGTGCATCATCGCGATCGCGGCGCAGGCCGCGAATTCGATCGCGAAGTCGCGGTCGGACACCGCATCGAGCGAGTTGGCCGCCACCGCCTCGAAGCCGAGCGCGCGCGCGACCATGCGGCGGTTGATCGGGAACGACGTCCCCGCGAGCGCCGCCGCCCCGAGCGGCAGCACGTTGACGCGCCGGCGGCAGTCGGCGAGGCGCGCGCGGTCGCGCGCGAGCATCTCGAACCAGGCGAGCAGGTGGTGGCCGAAGGTGACCGGCTGCGCCACCTGCAGATGCGTGAAGCCGGGCATCACCAGCGCCGCGTGGCGCTCGGCCTGATCCACGAGCCGCGCCTGCAGCGTCGCCAGGCGCCGGTCAATCTCGTCCATCTGGCCGCGCAGCCACAGCCGCAGGTCGGTCGCGACCTGGTCGTTGCGCGAGCGCGCGGTGTGCAGGCGCTTGCCCGCTTCGCCGATCAGGGCGATCAGGCGGCGCTCGATGTTCGAGTGCACGTCCTCCAGCGCCACCGACCAGCGGAAGCGCCCGGAGGCGATCTCGCCGCGGATGCGCTTGAGGCCGCGCTCGATCGCGGCGGCGTCGCGCCGCGACAGGATGCCGCAGGCGGCGAGCATGCGCGCGTGCGCGATCGAGGCGGCGATGTCCTCGCGCGCCAGCCGCCGGTCGAATCCGACCGAGGCGGTGAAGCGCTGCACGAACCCGTCCACCGGTTCGCTGAAACGGCCCGACCAGCGCCCCGCACGCTGCAGCCGGGCCGGGCGCGCGGCGCGCCTCCTTGGTTTCGGGGAACCCATACGGAATAGAATGCGGCGGAAAGACCGCGCGCACTCGATGGCCAGTATAAGCCAAAACCCGCGGGCGGACGGTCTGCCCGATTTGCGCAACCTCGGCGTGATCGCGCGCATCCTCGTCGCCGTCAATGCGCTCGCCTTTGCCGCCGCGCTCGCTGCGTATCCGGATTTCGCCGCCGCGGTGCAGGCGTTCGTGCGCTCGGCGGCGCTGGTCGAGCCGGTGCTGATCGCGAGCTTGGCCACGCTCTGGCTCGCCGCGCCGTGGCTCGCGCGGCTGCCGTACGCGGCCGGCTGCGCCGCGGTGCTCGTGCTGGTCGCCCTGCTCGCCGCGGGTGCGCACGCGATGCTCGGCGAAGTGGCGGGGGCGGACCTCGGGCGCGCGCTCGCGTTCGCCCTCGCCAGCGCGGCGCTGATCCTCGCGTGGCTGCGGCTGCGCGAGCGGGCGTTTTCGCCGGCGCTCGCCGAGGCGCGACTGGCCGCGCTGCAGGCGAGGATCCGCCCGCACTTCCTCTTCAACAGCCTGAACGCGGTGCTGGGACTCCTGCGCCGCGAGCCGCGGCGCGCCGAGCAGGTGATCGAGGATCTCGCCGAGCTTTTCCGCGCGCTGCTCACCGACGGGCGTTCGTTCGTGCGCCTGGGCGACGAGATCGCGCTTCTTGAGCGCTACGCCGCGATCGAGCAGTTGCGCCTGGGCGAGCGGCTGCGGCTCACCTGGGAGCTGGACGCGGCGCCCGTGGACGCGCTGCTGCCGCCGCTCGTGCTGCAGCCGCTGCTGGAGAACGCCGTGCACCACGGCGTCGAGCCCGCCGCCGGCCCCGGCGAGGTGCGGGTGCGGATCGAGCGGCGCGGCGAGCGCGTGCGCGCCGTGATCGAGAACACGCTGGCGCCGGCGCCCGAGGGTGCGGGGCACGCGCATCGCCACGGCAGCGGCATGGCGCTCGCGAACGTCCGCGAGCGCCTCGCCCTGTTCTACGACGCCGAGGCGCGGCTGGAAACCGCCGCGAGCGACGGCCGCTATCGCGTCGAGATTGACCTTCCCTACCGGAGCGGGGCATCGTGAGCGAGCCGCTGCGCGTGTTCATCGCCGATGACGAGGCGCCGGCGCGAGAGCGCCTCAAGGCGCTGCTCGGCGACATCGCCGTCGAGGTGCCGACCGCGCTCGCGGGCGAGTCGGCGAACGGCCTAGAGACGCTCGAACGGCTGCCGGCGGCGACCGCGCACGTGCTGCTGCTCGACATCCAGATGCCCGGAATGAGCGGGCTGGAGGTCGCGCGCCACGCCGCGGGGCTGGAGCGGCCGCCGGCGGTGATCTTCGTCACCGCCCACGACCGGCACGCGGTCGAGGCGTTCGAGCTGAACGCGCTCGATTACCTGCTGAAGCCGGTGCGGGCGGCGCGGCTCGCCGCGGCGCTGAAAAAGGCGGCCGCCGCCGGTCCGGTCGAGCCGGAGCGGCTCGCGCGCGCGGCCGGCGCCGCGCGCGAGTACTTTTCGGTGGCCGCGCGCAACCGCATCACGCTGGTGCCGGTGCGGGAGGTGCTCTACCTGCGCGCCGAGCACAAGTACGTGACGCTGCGCACGCGCGCGGGCGAGCATCTGATCGAGGAGTCGCTGGTGCACCTGGAGCGCGAGTTCGCCGGGCGCTTCGTTCGCATCCACCGCAACTGCCTGGTGGCGCGCGGCGCGATCCGCGGCTTCGAGCGCGCCGGAGGCGACGCGGACGGCGAGCCGCGCTGGGAGGTCTTGCTCGAAGGAGTGCCGGAGCGGCTGCCGGTCAGCCGGCGCCAGTGGCACGCGGTGCGCGACGCGATCGCCGAGGCGCGCCGTGGCTGAGGACTTGCGCCGACTCGTCATCGCCACGCGCAGGAGCCGGCTCGCGCTGTGGCAGGCCGAGCGCGTGCGGGCGCGGCTCGCGGCCGCGCGCGCCGGGCTCGCCGTCGAGCTGCTGCCGCTCTCGACGAAAGGCGACGAACTGCTGGAGACCTCGCTCGCCAAGGCGGGCGGCAAGGGCCTGTTCGTGAAGGAGCTGGAGGCGGCGCTCGTGGACGGGCGCGCCGACCTGGCGGTTCATTCCATGAAGGACGTGCCGGCGGAGCTGCCTCCCGGATTCGTGCTTGCGGCGATCGCCGAGCGCGACGATCCGCGCGACGCGTTCTGCTCGGCGCGCTACGGTTCGCTCGCCGACATGCCGGCGGGCGCGGTGGTCGGCACATCGAGCCTGCGGCGTGCGGCGCAGATCCGGGCGGCGCATCCGCGCCTTGCGATCGCGCCGCTGCGCGGCAACGTCGAGACGCGCCTCGCCAAGCTCGACCGGGGCGAGTGCGACGCGGCGGTGCTCGCGGTCGCGGGCTTGAAGCGACTGGGCCTTGCCGGGCGCATCCGGGCGCTGCTCGCGCCGCAGGAAACCCTCCCGGCGCCGGGGCAGGCGGCGCTCGGCATCGAGTGTCTCGCCGAGCGCGAGGATGTGCGACGGCTCGTCGCGACCCTGGAGGACCCGGTGGCGGCCGCGTGCGTGCGCGCCGAGCGCGCGGTGAGCCGCGCGCTCGGGGGCAACTGCGCCGTGCCGCTCGCCGCCTTTGCCGAGGCGCACGAGGGGCGCCTCGCGCTTCGCGCACTCGTCGCCTCGCCCGATGGCAGCCGCGTGGTGCGCGCCGAATGCGAGGGCTCCGAAGCCGACCCCGAGGCGCTCGGCGAGGCGGTGGCGCGCATGCTGCGCGAGCGGGGAGCGGCCGCGATTCTCGCCGCGCTGGGGACATGAGCCTGCCGCTCGCCGGGCGGCGCATCGTCGTCACCCGCCCCGCCGGGCAGTCGGCAGGCCTTGCGCGGCTCATTCGCGAGGCGGGCGGCGAGCCGGTCCTCTTTCCCGCGCTGGAGATCCTGCCGCCCTCGGATCCGGCCGCGCTCGCGGCGGTGCTCGCGCGCCTGGACGAGTTCGACCTCGCGATCTTCATCAGCCGCAACGCGGTGGACTGGGGGCTGAGAACGCTTGGGCGGGCCTGGCCGGAGCAGGTGCGCGTCGCCGCTGTCGGCGCGGGCACTGCGCGCGCACTCGCCGAGCGCGGGATCGGCGGCGTGATCGTGCCGCAGGGACCGCAGCCGGACAGCGAGGCGCTGCTCGCGCGACCGGAGCTCGCCGACGTGCGCGCGAGGAGAGTGCTTATCTTCCGCGGCGAGGGAGGAAGGGAAGTCCTGCGCGAGACCCTCGTCGCGCGCGGGGCCGAGGTCGAGTACGCCGAGTGCTATCGTCGCGCGCGGCCGCGGGCCGACGGCGCGGCGCTCGCCGCGGCCTGGGCGCGCGGCGAGGTGGACGCGGCGACGGTCAATTCCGCCGAGGCGCTAGAGAACCTGTGCGCCCTCATCGGCGAAGCCGGCGTGCGCGCCGCGCGCGCGACGCCGCTCTTCGTGCCGCACCCGCGCGTCGCCAAGGCGGCGGTCGAGCTCGGCTTCGCCCGGATCCTCGTCGCCGGGCCGGGCGACGAGGCGATGCGCGACCGGCTGGTGGCATACTTCGCGGCACAGTCCTTCGCGGCGCGATGAGCGAAACTTCCTCCGAGCAGGCAGGCGGCACCGGACCCGGCGCGGGCCGGCGCTGGATTTTCGCCGCCGCGCTTGCTGTTCTCGGCGCCATGGTCGCGGCGCTGTGGCTAGACACGCGCGGCCGGATCGAGGCGACGCAGGAGGAGCTGGCGCGGCGCCTGCGCGACATCGAGGCCGACGGCCGGGAAGCGCGGGCGCAGTCGCGCCGCGCCGAGGAGGCGGTGCACGAGCTGCAGACGCGGATCGGCACGCTGGAAGCGCGGCTCGCGGAGTCGCAGAGCCAGCAGGCGGCGCTTGAGTCGCTCTATCAGGAGCTCGCGCGCAGCCGCGACGAATGGCAGCTCGCCGAGATCGAGCAGGTGCTCGCGATCGCGCAGCAGCAGCTGCAGCTCTCCGGGAACGTGCGCGCCGCGCTCCTTGCGCTGCAGCTCGCGGAATCGCGCCTTGCGCGCTCGGACCGGCCGCAGTTCCTGGCGGTGCGCCGGGCGCTCGCGCGCGACATCGAGCGGCTGCGCGCGCTGCCGGCCCTGGATGTGGCGGGGATGAGCCTGCGCCTGGACGGGTTGATCGCCGCGGTGGACGGATTGCCGCTCGCCTACGAGGAGCGCGCGCCGCGCGAGGCGCGCGCAAAGGACCCGGCGGCGGCGGAGGAAGGGGTGCTCGCGCGTCTCGGCGCCGAGATCTGGCGCGAGCTGAAGGGCCTGGTGGTGGTGCGGCGCATCGAGGGCGACGCCCCGCCGCTCGTGCCGCCGCGCGAGGCGTACTTCCTGCGCGAGAACCTGAAGCTGCGGCTGCTCAGCGCGCGCATCGCGCTGCTGTCGCGCAACGAGGCCGGATACCGCGAGGACCTGCGCGCCGCGCAGGCCTGGATCCAGCGCTACTTCGACGCGCGAGCCAAGCCCGCCCAGGCGGCGCTCGCACAGCTGAAGTCGCTCGCTTCGGCGACGCTTTCGTTCGAGGTGCCCTCGCTCACCGAAAGCCTGGACGCGGTGCGCGGTGTCAAGACGCGCCGCGAGCGCCGCTGAAGGGGCGCGCGCGATGCGGGGGCTGCTGTGGCTGATCGCGACATTCGCGGCGGCGGTCGCGCTGGCGGTGCTCGGGCGCGTCACCGAAGGCGTGGTGGTGCTGGTGCTTCCGCCCTGGCGCATCGAGGCTTCGCTCGCGCTGGTGGCGGTGGTGCTCGCCGGCGCGTTCGTGCTCGGATACGCGGTGGTGCGGCTGGTGCATCACACGCTCGCCCTGCCGGCCGAGGTGCGCGCCTGGCGCGAGCGGCGCCGGCAGACGCAGGCGCAGCTTGCGCTCGCGGCCGCGCTGCAGGCGTACTTCGAGGGGCGCTACGCCCGCGCCGAACGAGAGGCGGCGCTGGCGTGGGAGGCGGGCGCCGCCCCGGGCGTTGCGGCGCTCATCGCCGCGCGCGCCGCGCACCAGTTGCGCGACCGTGAGCGGCGCGACGAGTGGCTGCGGCGCGCCGAGTCCGGCGGCCAGACGCTCGCCGCCGCGGTGCTGCTCACGCGCGCGGAATTCGCGCTCGACGAGCGGGATTTCGCGGCCGCGCGCGACGCGCTGAAGAGCCTCGCCGGTACCGGGCCGCGCTCGATCGCCGCGGCGCGCATGCTCCTTCGCGCCGAGCGCGGCCTGCAGAACTGGGAGGAGGTGCTGCGTCTGGCGGCGCTGCTCGGCAAGCGCTCCGCGATCGCGCCGGCGGTGGCCGAGGAGCACCGCGTCCAGGCGCACGTCGCGCTGCTGGAGCGCGCGGGCAGCGACCGGGCGGCGCTCGCGGCGTACTGGAAGCGGATCCCGGCGGAAGAACGCGTGCACCCGCGCATCGCCGCGGCGGCGGCGCGGCTCGCCACGGCCGTCGGCGACGCGGCGCTTGCGCGCGAAGCGCTGGAGGCGAGCATCGCGGCCGACTGGAACGAGGCGCTCGTCGAGCAGTACGCCGAGCTGCCGGCGCTCCAGCGCGAGGAGCTGGAGCGCGAGGCGCGCGCGCGCATCGAACGCGCCGAGCGCTGGCTCGCGGCGCGGCCCAAGGAGCCGAAGCTGCTGCTCGCGCTCGGGCGACTGTGCCAGCAGGCGGGCCTGTGGGGCAAGGCGCGCGACTACTTGGAGGCGAGCCTTTCGTTCGAAAGCTCGCGCGCGGCGCATCTGGCGCTCGCGCGCCTTGCCGATCGCGAAGGGCGCGCCGAGGAGGCCGAACGCCACCACCGCATGGGCGCGGAGCTGCCCTGAGGCGCCGCGGACAGAAACAGGGTCGGACCCGGGTCTGACCCTGTTTTTGCGGCTGGCGCTAGATCCAGTCCCGCCGCTTCAGGAAGTCTTTGACGAGGCGCTCTTCGGGAGAGCCGGGCTCGGGCGCCCAGTCATAGCGCCATGCCGCGAGCGGCGGCATGGACATTAGGATGGACTCGGTGCGCCCACCCGATTGCAGCCCGAAGAGCGTGCCGCGGTCGTACACCAGATTGAACTCGACGTAGCGGCCGCGGCGCAGGAGCTGAAAGGCGCGCTCGCGCTCGCCCCAGGGCATCGTGCGCCGGCGCTCGATGATGGGGCCGTAGGCGGCGAGGAAATGGTCGCCGACCGAGCGCACGAGCGCGAACGCGGTGGCGAAATCCGGCTCGGCGAGATCGTCGAAGAAGATGCCGCCGACGCCGCGCGCTTCGCCTCTGTGCCTGAGGAAGAAATACTCGTCGCACCATCGCTTGAACCGGGAATAGAGGTCGGCGCCGAAGGGCTCCAGCGCTCGCCGGCACACGGTGTGAAAGTGGCGCGCATCGTCCTCGAAGCCGTAGTACGGGGTCAGATCCATGCCGCCGCCGAACCACCAGACGGGCGGCTCGCCTTCCTTCGTGGCGACGAAGAGGCGCACGTTCATGTGCGCGGTCGGGCAGTAGGGGTTGCGGGGATGGAGGACCACCGACACCCCGCTTGCCTCGAAGGCGCGGCCGGCGAGCTGCGGTCGGGCGGCGCTCGCCGAGGCGGGGAGCGCCGGACCGAAGACGTGCGAGAACGCGACGCCGGCGCGCTCGAAGAGCGCGCCGTCTTCGAGCACGCGGGTGACGCCTCCGCCGCCCTCGGCGCGTCGCCAGGCGTCGGCGCGGAAACGCGCCCCGTCGAGCATCTCCAGCGCGCGCGCAAGGCGCTCGGCGAAGGCCGCGAAGTGCTCGCGAACCGCGACGGCGTCCACGCGGCTCAGCCCGCGTTCTTCGCCGCGCCTTGCGCCTCGCGCAGCGCCCGATACCCGATGTCGCGCCGGTACTGCATCCCGGGAAAGCGGATTTTTTCCACCGCCTCGTAGGCGCGGGCGCGCGCGATCCGCAGCGAATCGCCGAGCGCGGTCACGCAAAGCACCCTGCCGCCGGCGGTAACCAGGCGTCCGCCTTCGAGTCGCGTGCCGGCATGAAACACCCGGCAGTCCTCGGAGGGACGCGGCAGACCCTCGATCGGGTCGCCCTTGCGCGGCGCATCCGGATAGCCCGCCGCGGCGAGCACGACGCCGAGCGCGGCACGCCGGTCCCACTCGGCCTGCGCTGCGTCGAGCCGGCCTTCCAGCGCTCGCTCCAGAAGTTCCAGCAGGTCCGAACGCAGGCGCATCAGGATCGGCTGCGTCTCCGGGTCGCCCAGCCGGCAGTTGAATTCGAGCGTCTTGGGGTTCCCGGCGCGGTCAATCATCAGACCGGCGTAGAGAAAGCCGACGTAGGGCGTGCCTTCCTTCGCCATGCCGGCGATCGCGGGACCGATGATCTCGCGCATCACGCGCGCGTGCACCTGCGGGGTCACGATCGGCGCGGGCGAGTACGCGCCCATGCCGCCGGTGTTCGGGCCCTGATCGCCGTCGGCGAGCCGCTTGTGGTCCTGGCTGCTCGCCAGCGGCAGCGCCACCTGGCCGTCGGAGATCACGATGAAGCTCGCCTCCTCGCCCTCGAGGCATTCCTCGATGACGACGCGGCGTCCGGCCTCGCCGAGCGCGCCGCGCTCCATGAACGCGTCAATCGCCGCGTGCGCCTCGGCGACGCTCGCCGCCACCACCACGCCCTTGCCGGCGGCAAGGCCGTCGGCCTTGACGACGATCGGCGCGCCGTGGCGCTCGACGTACGCCTTCGCCTGCGCGGCGGAACCGAACACCGCATGGCGCGCGGTCGGAATCCCGTGGCGCGCCATGAAGCGCTTGGCGAACTCCTTCGAGCTTTCGAGCCGCGCCGCGGCGCGCACCGGCCCGAAGATCCTGAGGCCGGCGGCCTGGAACGCGTCCACGATGCCGGCGGCGAGCGGCGCTTCCGGACCCACCACGGTGAGCGCGATGTTCTCGCGCCGGGCGAATTCGATCAGCTCGTCGGTCGCGCCGAGGGCGACGTTTTCCAGTCCGGGCTCGGTCGCGGTGCCGCCGTTGCCGGGCGAGACGAACACCTTCTGCACCCGCGGGCTGCCGGCGAGCTTCCAGGCGAGCGCGTGCTCGCGGCCCCCCGAGCCGATCACCAGCAGCTTCATGCGCTAGTGGCGGAAATGGCGCACGCCCGTGAACACCATCGCCACGCCGCGCTCATCGGCCGCCGCGATCACCTCGGCGTCGCGCACGCTGCCGCCGGGCTGGATCACCGCGGCGGCGCCGGCGTCGGCCACCGCATCCAGCCCGTCGCGGAACGGAAAGAACGCGTCGGAGGCGACGACCGAACCGGCCAGGTCGAGCCCGGCGTTCGCCGCCTTGATCGCGGCGATGCGCACGCTGTCCACGCGGCTCATCTGGCCGGCGCCGACGCCGAGCGTCGCCCCGCCGCGGCAGAAGACGATGGCGTTCGACTTCACGAACTTCGCCACCTTCCAGGCAAAGAGCAGATCGGTCCACTGCGCCTCGGTGGGCGCCTTTTTCGTCACCACCTTCATCTCCGCGCGCGCCGCGGTGCGCGCATCGCTCGACTGCACCAGCAGCCCGCCGCCGACGCGCCGGTAGTCGTGCGCCTGCGCCTCGTGCGCGAGCGGCACCTCCAGCACGCGCAGGTTCGATTTCGTCGCGAGCGCCTCGCGCGCGGCGGGCTCGACGCGCGGGGCGACGATCACCTCGGCGAACTGCCGGCCGATCTCCTCGGCGGTGGCCCGGTCGAGCGCGCGGTTGAAGGCGAGGATGCCGCCGAAGGCCGATACCGGGTCGGTGGCGAACGCCTTGCGGTAGGCCGCGAGCGGCGTTTCGCCCACCGCGGCGCCGCAGGGGTTGGCGTGCTTGACGATGACGCACGCGGGCTCGGAGAAGCTCTTCGCGCATTCCCAGGCGGCGTCGGCATCGGCGATGTTGTTGTAAGAGAGCTCCTTGCCCTGCAGCATCGTGTAACCGGCGATCGCGCCCGCCACCGGGTGCGCGTCGCGGTAGAGCGCGCCCGACTGGTGAGGGTTCTCGCCGTAGCGCAGGTCCTGGCGCTTGAAGAACTGCAGCGTGAGCACGTCCGGATAGGCGCGGCGCCGGCCTTCGCCGTCGAGCGCCGACAGGTAATTGGCGATCGCGCCGTCGTAGGCGGCGGTGTGCGCGAACGCCTTCGTCGCGAGCGCAAGGCGCGTGCGGTCGGACACGCCGCCGCTCGCCCGGATTTCCTCGAGCACCGCGTCGTAATCGGCCGGGTCGGTCACCACGGCGACGCCGGAGTGGTTCTTCGCCGCCGCGCGCAGCATCGCCGGGCCGCCGACGTCAATGTTCTCGATCGCCTCCGCCAGCGTGCACGCCGGGTCGGCCACCGTGGCCGCGAACGGATACAGGTTGACCACGACGAGGTCAATCGGCGCGATGCCGGCGCGCTCCAGTTGCGCCAGGTGCTCGCGCGAGTCGCGCCGCGCGAGCAACCCGGCGTGGATCTTCGGGTGCAGCGTCTTGACGCGGCCATCGAGCATCTCCGGAAAACCGGTCCAGGCCGATACCTCGATGACCGGCACGCCTTCCTTTTCCAGCAGCCGCGCGGTGCCGCCGGTGGAAAGGATCTCGACGCCGAGCGCGGCGAGCGCGCGCGCGAAGCCGGCGATGCCGGCCTTGTCGGAGACGCTGATGAGCGCCCGCTCGACCCTCACGCCTTGATCCGCAGCTGCTGAATCTTCTTGCGCAGGGTGTTGCGGTCTATGCCGAGCATGGCCGCGGCCTGCGACTGGTTGCCCGCCGCCTTGTGCAGCACCGTCTCGATGAGCGGCTTCTCGACGTTGCGCAGCACCATGTCGTAGATGGCGGTCGGCTTCTCCCCGTCCATGTCCTTGAAGTAGCGCTCGACCGAGCGCCGGACCGCTTCGGCAAGCTCGGTGTTGCGGGTCATGCCGCTTCCTTCATCGCGGGTTGCGCTCCCTGCCATTCGAGCGCCTCGAAGAACCGGCGCACCGCCGCGAGCTGCGCGCCGGCGGACTCGGTCGCGCAGGCGATGCGCCGCAGCGTCTCCCCGCCGGGCAGGTCGCGCACGTACCAGCCGATGTGCTTGCGCGCGATCCGCACGCCCGCCGCCTCGCCGTAGAGCGCATACAGCCCCTCCAGATGCTCCAGCACCACCGCACGCATCTCGGCGAGCGTCGGGCCGGGCGCCTCCTCGCCGGTGGCGAGCGCGTGCGCCAGGCTGCGGAAGATCCACGGCCGGCCGAGCGCGGCCCGGCCGATCATGACGCCGTCGGCGCCGGTGCGCTCGAGCACCGCGCGCGCCTTGGCGGCGCTCGCGATGTCGCCGTTGGCGATGACGGGAATGCGCACCGCGCGCTTGACCTCGGCGACGGTGTCGTATTCCGCCTCGCCGCGAAAGCCGCAGGCGCGCGTGCGGCCGTGCACGGCCAGCATCTTCACTCCGCAGTCCTCGGCGATGCGCGCGATGCGCACCGCGTTCCTGCGCGCCGGAGAGGACCCGGTGCGGATCTTGAGCGTCACCGGCACCGCGACCGCCGCGACCACCGCTTCCAGGATCCGCGCCACCAGCGGCTCGTTCTCGAGCAGCGCCGAGCCCGCGGCGGCGTTGCAGACTTTCTTCGCCGGGCAGCCCATGTTGATGTCGATGATGCTCGCACCTTCGTCCACGTTGAAGCGCGCGCAATCGGCCATCATGCTCGGGTCGGCGCCGGCGATCTGCACCGAAACCGGGCCGGGTTCGCCCGCGTGCGCACGCCGCAGGCGCGACTTTCTCGTGCCGCGCAGCTCCGGTCGCACCGCGATCATCTCGGTAGCGGCGAGCGCCGCGCCGTAGCGCCGCGCCAGGCGCCGGAACGGCTGATCGGTGACGCCCGCCATCGGAGCGGCGAACACGCGGCTCGCCAGGACATGCGCGCCGAGCTGCATCGAATTCTGGTCTTGTGGAAACGCGTGCGTGAAGGCGGTGCATTCTATCCGCTTTCGACGCCGGCGGGCATCGCTGTTGCGTTTCGCAAACAGCGGCGGCAGAATTTACGGCACCGCGTTCGTGCCGAAGATCATGCGGCGCGCAAAAAAGCGCCGCGCCGGCGCGCACGCGTCCAGCGCGGTGAGCGCCGCGCCGCGAACGGCGCGGCTGATCGGGTCGTCGGCAAGGAACGCGCCGGCGAGAAGATCGGTGACGCCGATCGTCGCGCGCGCATCGAGCGCGCGTGTGGCGGCGAAGCGCGCCAGAACCGGTGCCTCGCCGGGATCGTCCGCCTCCTGCAACAGCCGCGCCAGGTCCCAGGCGTCGCGCAGTCCGAGATTGAGTCCCTGGCCGGCGACCGGGTGCAGCGTCTGCGCCGTGTTGCCGATGAACGCCTCGCGAACGCCGATGCGCGAGGCGCGCACGCGCAGCGCAAGCGGCACGCGGCTGCGTTCGCGGGCGGCGACAAAGCGCCCGGCGCGCGCGCCGAAGGCGGCCTGCAGGGCGTCGAGAAACTGCGCCTCGGGTGCGGCGACGAGCTGCGCGGCGCGCGCCGGACGCATCGCCCAGACCAGTCCGTACGATCCCTGCAAGGGAAGAAGCGCAAGCGGGCCCTCACTCGTGAACCGCTCGAACGCGGTGTGCGCCGCCGGCGGCCGGCACTCGATGCGCGCGACCACGGCGTCCTGGCCGTAGGTCTTCTCGTTCGCCCCCGCCGAGGCGCCCTCGGCATGCACCACCAGCGCCGCGGCCGGCGCGGCGTGCTCGATCGGAATGCCGCGGGCGCGAACGAGTCCGCGCAGGGCCGCGACCAGCTCGTCATAGCCGGTGACGTAGCCGAGGGCGGGCACGCCGGCGTCCTGCGCCTCGATGCGCGTGCGGCCGAAGCCGCGCGCTTGCGAGACGTGGATGGTCCGGATCGGCGTGGCCGCGATCGCGTCCCACGCGCCGACGCGCGCCAGGATCAGCCGGCTTGCGTGCGACAGCGCGATCGGCCGGAAGCGCGCCTTGCCGTCCGGTACGTGCGGCGCGACCAGCACGACCGGCCGGCGCGCGCCCTGAAGCGCGAGCGCGAGCACGCATCCGACAGGCCCGGCGCCGCGGATCGCGATCTCAGAGCGCGTCACGCCGGATCGCCTCGATGTCGGCGACCGATTTCGGCGCCGCCGCGGTCAGCACTTCGCAGCCTTCCTCGGTGACCGCGACGTCATCCTCGATGCGCACGCCGATCCCGTGCCAGCGCTGCGGAACGTCGGGCGCGGCGCGGATGTACAGTCCCGGCTCGACCGTGTGGACCATGCCGGCGGCGAGCGTGCGCCAGTTTCCGCCGCGCTTGTACTCGCCGGCGTCGTGCACGTCCATGCCGAGCCAGTGGCCGGTGCGGTGCATGTAGAAGCGCTTGTAGGTCTCCTTCTCCAGCGCTTCGTCGAGGCTGCCGGCGAGCAGTCCCAGGTCGAGTAGCCCCTGCGCGAGCACCCGCACCGCCGCCTCGTGCGGCTCGTTCCAGCCGGCTCCGGCGCGCACCCTGGCGATCGCGGCCGCCTGCGCGGCGAGCACCAGCTCGTAGATCGCGCGCTGCGCGGCGCTGAACGCGCGCCCGACCGGAAAGGTGCGGGTGATGTCGGCGGCGTAGCCCTCGAATTCGCAGCCCGCGTCAATGAGCAGCAGGTCGCCCTCGCGCAGCACGGCATCGTTGGCGACGTAGTGCAGCACGCAGGCGTTGGCGCCGCCGGCGACGATCGGTACGTAAGCGGGGAACCGCGCGCCGTGGCGGCGGAATTCGTGCAGCAGCTCCGCCTCCACCTCGTACTCGTAGCGCCCGGGGCGCGCGAAGGTCATGGCGCGCCGGTGCGCGCCGGCGCTGATCGCGGCGGCGCGGCGCATGAGCGCCAGCTCGTGCGCGTCCTTGACCAGCCGCATCTCGTCCAGGATGGCGCGCACGTCGTGCAGGCGCTCGGGGGCGTTCACGCCCGCGCGCGCGCGGGCGCGCACGGCGTTCAGCCAGCGCATCACGCGCGCATCCCAGTCCGGATCGGCGCCGAGCGGCGTGTAGAGCGCCGGCCGGTCGGCGGCCAGCGTGCTCACCATTTCGTCCAGCGCCCCGATCGGGTGCGCCTCGTCCACGCCGAAATGCTCGCGGGCGCGCTCGGGTCCCCAGCGCACTCCGTCCCAGATCTCGCGCTCTTCGTCGCGCGGCCGGCAGAAGAGCAGACTTTTCGGCTCGGCGCCCCCGGCGAGCACCAGCGCCGCCTCCGGTTCGGGAAAGCCGGTGAGGTAATAGAAATGGCTGTCGTGGCGGTACGGATAGTGCGTGTCGCGGTTGCGCACGCGCTCGGGCGCGGTCGGGATCACCGCCAGCCCTTCGCCGATGGCGGCGGCGAGCCGGGCGCGGCGCGCGCGGTAGACCGAGACCGGGAAATCCTGCGGCGTCATGCGTTCCTTTCTCGCAGACGGGCTTGCAGCGCCGCGAGCCGCTCCGGCGTGCCCGCGTCGCACCAGAACCCGCGGTGGACTTCGCCGCTTGCCGCGCCGCGCGCGGCGGCGGCGCGCAGCAGCGGCCCGAGCGGCGCGCGCGTTCCGGCGGCGATGCCGGCGACGATGCGGGGTGCGAGCACCGCGATGCCGGCGTAAGTGTAGCGCGGCGCCGCTGCCAGTCCCAGGCGCTCGCCTGCGAGCGAGAAATCGCCTTGCGGGTGGTGCGGCGGATTGGGCACCAGCACCAGGTGCGCGAGGTCTTCGCCGAGCGCGACGCGACGCAGCCGCCCATAGTCGTAGTCGGCGAACACGTCGGCGTTGACCAGGGCGAAGGGCGCATCGCCCAGCAGCGCGCGCGCGGCCGCGATGCCGCCGGCGGTCTCGAGCGGCTCGGGTTCGCGCGACCAGGCGATGGCGAGGCCGTACTCCGCGCCCGAGCCGAAGCGCGCGACGATGCGATCGGCCAGATGCGCGACGTTCACCACCACCTCGCGAAAGCCGGCGGCGGCGAGGCGCTCTAGGTGCCAGGCGAGGAGGGGCTTGCCGCCCGCCTCCAGCAGCGGCTTCGGAACCGCGTCGCTCAGCGGGCGCATGCGCTCGCCGCGCCCGGCCGCGAGCACCATCGCCTTCATCGCTCGATTTCGTCCAGCAGTCGCGCAAGCGGCGCGAGCAGCCGGTAGCGGCGCGCCGTCGCACGCGCGTAGCCGAGAAAGCGCGGCGTGTCCTGCAGATACCCGGATTTGCCGTCGCGGTAGTGAAGACGCGCGAAGATGCCCAGCACCTTCAGGTGCCGCTGCAGGCCCATCCACTCGAAGGCGCGCCAGAACTCGCCGAAGTCGGCCTCGACCGGGAGCCCGGCGCCGCGCGCGCGCTCCCAGTAGCGCACCGCCCAGTCGAGCACCTGCTCTTCCGGCCAGCTGATGAAGGCGTCGCGCACGAGCGACACGATGTCATAGGTGATCGGCCCCTCGACCGCGTCCTGGAAATCGAGCACGCCGGGATTGGGCTCGGCGACCATCAGGTTCCTCGGCATGTAGTCGCGGTGCACGTACACGCGCGGCTGCGCGAGCGCCGAGGCGACGAGCAGCCGCGCGACGGCCGCGAACGCTTCCTGCTGCGCAGGCGCAAGCGGCCGGCCGAGATGGCGCGCGCAGTACCACTCGGGAAAGAGCGCCATCTCGCGCGCAAGCAGCGCCTCGTCGTAAGACGGCAGCTCGCCGGGCCTGGTGGCGAGCTGCCAGCGCACCAGCGCCGCGGTGGCGTCGCGCATGAGGGGCGCCGGATCAAGGCCGCCGAGCGCTTCCAGATACGTGAGTGTGCCGAGGTCGGTGAGCAGCAGAAAGCCCTGCGCCGGGTCCTGCGCCAGCACCTCGGGCGCGTTCACGCCGGCCGCGCGCAGCAGGCGCGCGACGCGCACGAACGGCGCGCAGTCCTCGCGCTCCGGCGGCGCGTCCATGGCGATCGCGGTGGCGCCGTCGGCGAACCGCACGCGGAAGTAGCGCCGGAAGCTCGCGTCGGCGGAGGCCGGCGCGATCGTGAACGGGGCGCCGCGAACCTGCGCCGCAAGCCAGCGCCGGAGCGCGACGAGCCTCGAATCCATTGCGGAATGCGGCGAATTGTGCCACTTTTCGGTCCCCGGATTCTCTCCCGGTTCGATTCGCGCCGATGCGGTTTCCTGCGGCCCGGCTTGCCGCGTTCTCCCTCCTCGCGCTCGGGGCGCCGGCCGCGCTCGCGCAGACGCCCGCCGGCCGCGAGCCGGGCCCGACCACGATCGAGGCCGAGCGCATCGAGGGGGTTTCCGACATCGAGGTGAGCGCGCGCGGCGCGGCGGAGCTGCGCCGCGACGACGTCACGGTGTTCGGCGAGCGGCTGCGCTACAACCGCGAGCTGGGCAGGATCGAGGCCGAGGGCGGCGTACGGCTGGAACGCGGCGCCGACCGCTTCTTCGGGCCGAGCCTGCGCTATGACACCCGCTCCGACACCGGCGTGTTCGAGGAACCGACCTTCATCCTGAATCGCGCGCAGACCGCGCGCGGCAGGGCCGAGCGACTGGAATTCCTCGGCCGCGACCGTCTGCGGCTGACCCGGGGCTCGTACACCAGCTGCGAGCCGGGGCGCGAGGACTGGCGCATCGAGGCGGGCGAGCTGGAGCTGGATTACGAAGCCGAGGAGGGTCGCGCGCGCGACACGCGCCTCGAATTCCTCGGCACCACGCTGTTTGCGCTCCCCTACGCGTCGTTCCCGCTGGAAAAGCGCCGCAAGAGCGGGTTTCTCGCGCCCTACTACGCGCAGTCCACGCGCCGGGGGCTGGAGCTCGGCGTCTCGTATTACTGGAACATCGCGCCGGAGTATGACCTGACGCTGACCCCGGTGCACATGAGCAAGCGCGGCGAGCAGCTGAAGTCGCACTTCCGCTACCTCGGCGCGCGCTATGCCGGCGAGATTCGCCACGAATACCTGTTCAACGACCGCGAGCTCAACCGCGCGCGCACCGGCCTGTCGCTGGTGCACGAGCATCGCTTCCGCGACGGCTTCGACGCCAGGCTCGACCTCAACAGGGTGTCCGACGACCGCTATTTCGCGGATCTGCGCTCGCACGTGCGCAATGTCTCGGTCGCCAACCTGCAGCGCGAGGGGATTCTCAACTACTCGACCTCGCTGGGCAGTGTGCCGGTCGGCATGCAGTTCAGGATCCAGAGGTTCCAGACGCTGCAGGACCCGCTCGCGCCGATCGTCGAGCCCTACGACCGACTGCCGCAGGTGCAGTTCAGCGCCACGCGCAACGATCTCGGCGGGCTGCTCGATCTCGCCGTTCCGGGCGAATACGTGCGCTTTGCGCACCGCACCCTGGTCGAGGGCTCGCGGCTGACGTTCAATCCCACCGTCGCGGCGCCGGTGCTCGCGCCGGGCTACTTCCTGACGCCCAGGCTCGGCCTGCGTACCGTGAGCTACAACCTCTCGCGCACCGCCCCGGGCCAGCCCGACAGCCCTTCGCTCGGCATCCCGTGGCTGTCGGTGGACGGGGGTCTCGTGTTCGAGCGCGAGACGCGCATCGCCGGCCGCACGCTCACGCAGACGCTCGAGCCGCGCCTCTTTTACGTGTACGTTCCGTACCGCGCGCAGGACCAGATCCCGCTGTTCGACACCGCGCTCGCCGACTTCAACTACGCGAACCTGTTCACCGAGAACCGCTTCACCGGCGGCGACCGCTTCGGCGACGCCAACCAGCTCACGCTCGCGGCGACCTCGCGCGTGCTCGATGCGCGCGGCGAGGAGCTGGCGCGCGCCACCCTCGGCCAGCGCTACTACTTCAAGAACGAGCGCGTCGGCCTCACCGCGACCGCGCCGCTGCGCAGCGTGGACACCTCCGACCTCATCGCCTCGGTGGGCGGGCGGCTGTGGCGCGACTGGACGTTCGACGGCACGATGCAGTATTCGACGCGCGAGTCGCGCGCCGAGCGCTACGGCGTGTCGCTGCGCTATTCGCCCGAGATCGCGAAGGTGCTGAACGCCACCTACCGCTTCAACCGCGACCTGCTGCGGCAGGTGGACCTCTCCGGGCAGTGGCCAATGCAGCCCGGCTGGTACGCGATCGGGCGGATGAACTACTCGTTCCGCGACAAGCGGCTGCTGGAGGGGCTGGGCGGAATCGAATACAACGCCGGCTGCTGGGTGTTCCGCGCCGTCTTCTCTCGCGTGCAGGCGGCGACCCAGATCAGCAGCACGACGCTGCTGTTCCAGCTCGAGCTGAACGGGCTCGGTCAGATCGGCTCGGACGACACCGTCGCCTACCTGAAGCGCCAGGTGCCGGGCTACGCGGTGACCAATCCGGCCGACGCGTCGCTCGTGCCGCCGAGCGCGCGACCGCGGCTGCCGTTCGAGCAGGTGTTCTAGCGATGCGGTGGATGCGCGGGATCGCGGCCGTGGCGCTCGCGCTCGCCGCCGGCGCGGCGGCGGCGCAGCGCATCGCGCTCGTGGACCGCATCGTCGCGGTGGTCAACCGCGACGTGGTCACCTGGTCGGAGCTGCGCGAGCGCGTCGAGGCGACCGAACGGCAGCTGCGGCGCCAGGGCACGCCGCCGCCCGAGCGCCAGGTGCTCGAGCGCCAGCTGCTGGAACGCCTCATCCTCGAGAAGGCGCAACTGCAGCTCGCGCAGGAGAACGGCATCCGCGTGGACGAGGTCCAGCTCGACCGCGCGCTCGAACGCATCGCGCAGGACAACGGCCTGACGCTTGCCGAGTTCCGGCGCGCGCTGGAACGCGACGGCATCGCCTTCGAGCGCTTTCGCGAGGAGGTGCGCACGCAGATCATGCTCGCGCGGCTTCGCGAGCGCGAGGTGGACGATCGCATCGAGGTGAGCGAGACCGAGGTGGACCTGTTCCTCGAACAGAACCGCGCCGCCGGCGGCGGCGCCGAGTACAACCTCGCCCACGTCCTGGTGCGCCTGCCCGAGCAGGCCTCGCCCGAGCGCATCGCCGAGGCGCGCGCGCGGGCCGAGCGCGCGCGCGCCGAGGCGCTCGCCGGCGGCGACTTCGCGCGAATCGCGGCGAGCTATTCCGACGCCGCGGACGCTCTGTCGGGCGGCCAGATGGGCTGGCGCGCCGCCGACCGGCTGCCCGAGATCTTCGCCGCCGCGCTGAGGAACATGAAGCCGGGGGACGTGAGCGAGGTCCTGCGCAGCCCCGGCGGCTTTCATGTGCTGAAGCTCCTGGAGGTGCGCAGCGCCGAGGGCGAAGTGCGCGTGACGCAGACGCGGGCGCGGCACATCCTGGTGCGCACCAGCGAAACGGTGTCCGAGGCGGAGGCGCGGCGCAAGCTCGCCGATCTGCGCGAGCGCATCGTGATCGGCAAGGCGGACTTCGGCGAGCTCGCGCGCCAGCACTCGGAAGACGCGACCGCGGCGCGCGGCGGCGACCTCGACTGGGTGTTCCCGGGGGACACGGTGCCGGAGTTCGAGCGCGCGATGAACGCGCTCGCCCCGGGCGAGGTGAGCGAGCCGGTGAAGACGCCGTTCGGCTGGCACCTGATCCAGGTGCTGGAGCGCCGCACCGCCGGCCTCACCCCCGAGCGCCGGCGGCTGCAGGCGCGGCTTGCGCTGCGCGAGAGGAAGTCCGAGGAGGCGTATCAGGAGTGGCTGCGCCAGCTGCGCGACCGCGCCTACGTCGAGATCCGGCTCGATCAGCTCTGATGCGGCACCGCCCGAGGAAGCGCTTCGGGCAGCATTTCCTGCACGATCCCGCGGTTCTCGCGCGCATCGTCGCCGCGATCGCGCCGCAGCCGGACGAGCTGCTCGTCGAGATCGGGCCAGGCGAGGGTGCGCTCACGCGCCTGCTCGCCGCGCGCGCCGCGCGGCTCGTCGCGATCGAGATTGACCGCGATCTCGCCGCGCGGCTGCGGCGCGAGTTCCCCGCCGAGCGCATCGAGCTCCATTGCGCCGACGCGCTCGAGTTCGACCTTGCGCGACTGCCCCCCGGCGCGCGACTGGTCGGGAACCTTCCGTACAACATCTCCACGCCGTTCCTCTTTCGCGTGGCCGGGCTGGGCGCGCAGGTGCGCGACTGCCATTTCATGCTGCAGCGCGAAGTGGTCGAGCGCATGGTGGCGGCGCCCTCGACGCCGCAATACGGACGTCTGTCGGTGATGCTGCAGGTGCGCTTCGCGATGGAACGGCTTTTCAGCGTCGCGCCGGGTGCTTTCCGGCCGCCGCCGAAGGTCGAGTCGGCGCTGGTGCGCATGCGGCCGCTCGGCGCGCCCGAACCCCCGGCCGCCTTCGCCGACCTGGTGCGCCGCGCCTTCAGCGCACGGCGCAAGACCCTGCGCAATGCGCTCGGGCTCGCGGCGGAGGAACTCGCCGCGCTGGGCCTCGACCCGGCGCTGCGTCCCGAGAACCTCTCGCCGCAGGACTACCTGCGCATCGCGGCTACCCGCGCTCGATGAACTCGATCTTGTAGCCGTCGGGATCCTGCACGAAGGCGATGACCGTCGTTCCGCCCTTCACCGGCCCGGCCTCGCGCGTGACGGTGCCGCCTCTCGCGCGCACCGCCGCGCAGGCGGCGGCCGCGTCCGGAACCTCGATCGCGATGTGGCCGAAGCCGTTGCCCAGATCGTAGCGATCCACGCCGTAGTTGTAGGTGAGCTCGAGCACCGCCGATCTGTCCTCGCTGTCGTAGCCGACGAAGGCGAGCGAGTACTTCTGCTCGGGCCGATCCACGGTGCGCAGCAGCTTCATGCCGAGCACCTCGGTGTAGAACTTCACCGAGCGCTCGAGGTTTCCGACCCGCAGCATGGTGTGAAGAATCCTCATCGTGTCCTCCGCTTCGCGAGCGTCAGTCTAACCGGTCGCGGGGCACAGCTCGCGCTGCTGCGCCTCGATCCATTGCTCGGCCTCGGCGTTCACCTGCGCCGGATCGCGTCCGGCGGTCTCGATCGGCCGGCCGATGCGGAACGTCACCGTGCCCGGGCGCTTGAGGAAGGACCGGGGCGGCCACACGAGCCCGGCGTTGTGCGCGACCGGCACCACCGGAGCGCCCGCGTGCACCGCGAGCCACGCGCCGCCCAGCCGGTAGCGGCGCCGCTCGCCGGGGGCGACGCGCGTACCCTCGGGGAACACGATCACCCAGAACCCCTGCGCCAGGCGCTCGCGCCCGCGGCGCGCGATCTGGCGCAGCGCGCGCACGCCGCGCGCGCGGTCAATCGCGATCGGGCTCATGAGCGCCAGCCCCCAGCCGAAGAACGGGATCCAGAGCAGCTCGCGCTTGAGCACGTGCACCTGCGGCGGAAAGATCTGGTTGAACGCGAGCGTCTCGTAGGCCGACTGGTGCTTGGCGAGCACCACCGCCGGACGGCGCGGCAGGTGCTCGGCGCCCTCCACCCGGTAGCGGATGCCGAGCAGCACGCGCGCAAGCGCGACCGCGATGCGGGTCCAGAACGCGATGGCGCGGTTGCGCGCGAGCGGCGGCAGCGGCGCGCAGGCGAGCGCGAACAGCGCGTACGGCGGGGTGACGGCGAGCAGGGCGAGGTAGAACAGCGCCGAGCGCAGCGCCCTCATGGTGCAAGGCGTGCGGCGACCGCGGCGAGGTCCGGATAGATCTCGGTGCCGGGCGGCAGGTCGCCCGCCTCGCGGGTCCTTTTTCCCTTGCCGGTGAGCACCAGCATCGGCCGCGCGCCGACGGCGGCGGCCGCCTGCAGGTCCTTGAGCGAATCGCCGACGACGGGCACGCCGGCGAGCTCGACGTTGAGCCGGCGCGCGATCTCGTGCAGCATCCCGGGCTTCGGCTTGCGGCAGGCGCAGTTCGCGTCGGCCGCGTGCGGGCAGAAGAAGATGGCGTCAATGCGCCCGCCGGCGTGCGCCACCGCGCGGTGCATCTCGGCGTGGATCGCGTTCAGCGTCGCCATGTCGAACAGACCGCGCGCGAGGCCCGACTGGTTGGTCGCCAGGACCACGCGCCAGCCGCCGTGGTTCAGGCGCGCGATCGCCTCCAGGCTTCCCGGGATCGGCTTCCACTCCGCCGGCGACTTGATGTACTGGTCGCTGTCGTAGTTGATCGTGCCGTCGCGGTCGAGAACGATCAGCTTCACGCGGCTAGCCTGGAGATGTCGGCGACTTCGTTGAGCAGCGCGCCCAGCCGCCGCAGCAGCGCGTGCCGATTGGCGCGCACGCGCGGATCGTCGGCGTTGACGCGCACGCGCTCGAAGAACGCGTCCACCGGGCCGCGCAGGGTCGCGACCGCGGCGAGCGTGCCGGCGTAGTCGCGACGCGCCATGCGCTGCGCCACGTCCGGCTCGATCGCGCGCACCGAAGCGAACAGCGAGCGCTCGGCCGGGTCGGCGAGGAGCGATTCCTCCAGCGCGCCTTCGGCCACCTCGGACTTGCGCAGGATGTTGCGGATGCGCTTGTTCGCCGCGGCGAGGCTCTCGGCTTCCGGCGCGCGCCGGAACGCCTGGACGGCGCACACGCGGGCGAGCACCTCGTCGAGCGGCGGGCGCCTGCGGATCACGGCCTCGACGCAATCCTTGTCATGGAGCGCCGCCAGGCTGTGCCGGTAACGCTCGAGGATGAACTCGTAGACTTCCTCCGCCGCGGTCGGCGAGAGCGTGCGCGGCGGAAACAGCGACGCGGCATGCGCCAGGATCTCGCGCACGTCCGGAGCGGCGCGGCCGGCGGGCGGGGCGGCGGCGCCGAGCAGTTCGAAGACGCTGATCACGCCGAGCGCGGCCCGGCGCAGTCCGAAAGGGTCCTTCTCGCCGCTCGGCGTCTCGCCGATTCCGAACAGGCCAACCAGCATGTCCACGCGGTCGGCGAGATACAGGCAGGCGCTCACCCGGTGGTGCGGGCCGGACAGCGCGGGAAAGCGCGGCAGGTACTGCTCGCCGATCGCCTCGCAGACCGCTTCCGGCTCGCCATCGTGGCGCGCGTAGTAGCGGCCCATGATCCCCTGCAGCTCCGGAAACTCGCCCACCATGCCGGTCAGCAGATCGGCCTTGGCGAGCCAGGCGGCGCGCTCGGCGAGCGCCGTATCCGCCCCGAGCCCGCGCGCGATGTGGCCCGCGAGCAGTTGCAGGCGTTCGACGCGCTCGAGCTGCGTTCCGAGCCTTCCGTGGTACACCACGCGCGCGAGTTGCGGCACGCGCGCCTCCAGCCTCGTTTTGCGGTCCTGCTCGTAGAAGAAACGCGCGTCCTCCAGGCGCGGCCGCACCACGCGCTCGTTGCCGGCGACGATGTGCCGGGGATCGGCGACGCGCATGTTGGCGACGATGAGAAACCGGGGCAGGAGCCTTCCGCCGGCGTCGAACAGCGGAAAATACTTCTGGTTCTGGCGCATGGTGAGCACCAGGCACTCGGGAGGCACTTCCAGGTAGCGCGGGTCGAACGCCCCGGCGTACACGGTCGGGTACTCGACGAGCGCGGTGACCTCCTCGAGCAGGCCTTCGTAGTCGCCGAGGCTCGCGCCCAGGCGCGCCGCCTCGGTCCGGAGCTGCGCCTCGATCTCGCGCCTGCGCGCCTCGAACGCGGCGATGACCCGGCCTTCTTCGAGCAGCCTGCGCTCGTACTCGTCGGGGCTTCGCAGCACGATCTCGGCGGCGCCGAGGAAGCGGTGACCGCGGGTGCGGTTCGAGGATTCCAGGCCGAGGACTTTCCCGGGCACGACGCGCTCGCCGTGCAGCATCACCAGGCCGTGCACCGGCCGCACGAACTCGGCCTCGCCCTCGCCCCAGCGCATGCGCTTCGGGACCGGGAGCTGGGCGAGGGCGCGCTCGACCTTGGAGGCGAGGCTCGCCTCAAGCGCGGCGCCGCGGACGATTTTGCGGCATGCGTACAGCGTGCCCTTTTCCGTCTCGACGCGCACCAGGTCGCTCACCGCGACGCCGTGCCTGCGGGCGAATCCCTCGACCGCCTGCGGCGAGGCGCTCGCCGGGGGCCCCCGATGCTCGACCGCCCGGTCCGGCGCGACGGCGCGGACTTCCGGCACGAGCACGGCGAGGCGCCGCGGCGTCGCGAATGTGCGCCCCTGGACCGCCTCGCCGACGAAGCCGTCCTGGCGCAGCTCGGCGAGGAGCGCCTCGCGCAGGCTCTCCGACATCGCGCGCAACGCCTTCGGCGGCAGCTCCTCGGTGAGGAGCTCGACGAGCAGCGGCGCCTGCATCTACGCCGCCATCCGCGCGAGCATCGGAAAGCCGAGCCGTTCGCGCGACTCGTGATACGCCTGCGCCACCGCGCGCGCGAGCGCGCGCACGCGGGCGATGTACGCCGCGCGTTCGGTGACCGAGATCGCGCCGCGCGCATCGAGCAGGTTGAAGGCGTGCGAGGCCTTCATCACCATCTCGTAGGCGGGCAGCACGCACTGCGCCTCGACCAGGCGCTTCGCCTCGGACTCGAATTCGCCGAAGTGGCGGAACAGGATGTCGGTGCTCGCCAGCTCGAAGTTGTAGCGCGACTGCTCGACCTCGTTCTGGCGGTACACGTCGCCATAGGTGACGCCCGGCGTCCACACCAGGTCGAACACCGATTCCTTGCCCTGCAGATACATCGCCAGGCGCTCCAGACCGTAGGTGATCTCGCCCAGCACCGGGCGGCAGGCGAGGCTGCCCACTTCCTGGAAGTAGGTGAACTGGGTGATCTCCATGCCATCCAGCCACACCTCCCAGCCGAGGCCCCAGGCGCCGAGCGTGGGCGATTCCCAATCGTCCTCGACGAACCGGATGTCGTGCTCGTGCGGATCAATGCCGAGCGCGACGAGCGAGTCGAGGTACTGGTCCTGAATGTCCGCCGGCGAGGGTTTCAGCACCACCTGATACTGGTAGTAGTGCTGCAGGCGGTTCGGGTTCTCGCCGTAGCGGCCGTCCTTGGGGCGCCGCGAGGGCTGGACGTACGCCGCCTTCCAGGGTTCCGGGCCGATTGCGCGCAGAAACGTCGCGGTGTGGAAGGTGCCGGCGCCGACTTCGATGTCGTAGGGCTGCAGCAGCACGCAGCCGCGGCGGTCCCAGTACTGGGAAAGGCGCAGGATGAGGTTCTGGAAGGTGAGCATCGGCGGCCGATTTTAGCGAACGGCGCGCGCGCGCCAGGCGAGGACCGCGAAGAGGAGCGCGGCGAGGGCGATCGCCGGCGCGTCGCCCGCGAGCACCCAGGGCGTCGCGCCCGCGTGGCCGCGCACCTCGGCCTCGACCCGGCCGCGCGTGAACTGGGGCATGGTCGCGCGTACCGATCCGTCCGGGGCGATCGCCGCGGTGATGCCGGTGTTCGCGGCGGTGAGATGCCAGCGCCCGGCCTCCAGCGCCCGCATGCGCGCGATCTGCAGATGCTGCGCCGGCGCGAGCGAGTCGCCGAACCACGCGACGTTGGAGACGTTGACGAGCAGCGTCGCCTCCGGAAGCATGCGCCGGATCTCGGCGCCGTAAGCGTCCTCGTAGCAGATGTTGATCGCCACGCGCTCGCCGGCCACCGCGAGCGGGCGCTGGTCCGGCCGCCCGCGCGAGAAGTCCGAAAGCGGGATCGCGAGCACGCGCACGATCCACGAAAAGCCCGGCGGCACGAATTCGCCGAACGGCACCAGGTGCACCTTGTGGTAGGCCTGCGCCGGCGAAGTCCCGAGGCTCACCACGCTGTTGTAGTAGGCGCGGCCGGCGCGCGTCGGCACGCCGAGCAGCAGATCGCCGCGGTTTCGCTCGGCGGCGGCCGCGAGGCGCGCGAGGTACGCGGGATCCACGCGGTCGAGAAAGCGCGGCACCGCCGTCTCGGGCAGGACGATGAGCCGCGCGCGCGTTTCCTCGGCGAGGCGCGCGTAGGTTTCGAGGATCGCCTCGTAGCGCTCCTCGCTGAACTTCATCTCCTGCGCGACGTTGCCCTGCAGCAGCGCGATCGCGAGCGGCTCGCCGGCGGGTCGCGTCCACTCGATGAGACGCAGCGCGTAACCGGCGGCGAGCAGCAGGGCGAGGGCGAGGAGCGCGCCGCGACGCGCGTGACCGCGCGCGGCGCACCAGGCGAGACCGGCGGCGGCGGCGAGCGCGAGCGAGACCGCGTACACGCCGGCGAGCGGCGCGAAGCCGGCGAGGGCGTCGTCGGTCGCGGCATAGCCGAGCGAGAGCCAGGGAAAGCCGGTGAGCACCCAGCCGCGCAGCCATTCGGCGAGCACCCACGCGGCCGGAAAGGCGAGCGCGGCGCGCGCTGGCAGCGGCGCGCCGCGCGCTAGGCGCGCCTCCAGCCACGCCGCCGCCGCCGGAAAGAGCGCCAGAAAGACGCAGAAGCCGAGCGTGGCGAGCGCGGCGAGCGGCGCGGGCATGCCGCCGAAGCGGGCGAGACTCACGTACACCCAGGACACCCCCGTGCCGAACAGGCCCAGGCCGAAGGCGAAGCCGAGGGCGAACGCGCGCGCGGGCGACGCCGCCGCCATCAGCAGGTGCACGAGCACCGCGAGCGCGACGACGAGCACCGGCAGCAGGCCGGCGGGCGCGAAGCCCGCCACCGCCGCCGCGCCGGCGGCAAGCGCGAGCGCGACGGGCTTCACGCCTTCGGCTTGTCGACGATCAGCGTATAGACGCGCCGGCTGTCGGCGCGCAGGACCTGGAAGCGCAGCCCGCCGAGCGTGAACGTTTCGCCGCGCCTGGGCAGCCGCCCGAGGTGCGCGATGACGAGCCCGCCGATCGTGTCGCTCGCGTCCTCGGGAAAGTCGGTGCCGAAGGCGGCGTTGAAGTCGGCGATCTGCGTGATCGCCTTCACCCGCCAGCGCCCGCCGGGCTCGGGCAGGATGTTGTCGCTCGCCTCGTCGAAGTCGTACTCGTCCTCGATGTCGCCGACGATCTGCTCGAGCACGTCCTCGATGGTCACCAGTCCGGCGACGCCGCCGTACTCGTCCACCACGATCGCCATGTGGTTGCGGCTGGCGCGGAATTCGCGCAGCAGCACGTTGAGGCGCTTCGCTTCCGGCACGAACACCGCCGGCCGGAGCATCTCGCGCACGTTGAACTCCTCCTTGCCGGTGAAGTAGCGCAGAAGGTCCTTGGCGAGCAGGATGCCGATCACGTCGTCGCGGTCGCGGTCGATCACCGGAAAGCGCGAGTGCGCGGTGGCGATCACCTGCGGAATGATGTCCTCGACCCGGGCGTGGATGTCAATGACGTCCATCTGCGCGCGCGGGATCATGATGTCGCGCACCTGCATCTCCGAGACCGTCAGCGCGCCCTCGATGATCGAGAGCGCGTCGGCGTCGAGCAGGTTTCGCTGATAGGCCGAGCGCAGCAGCTGCACCAGCCCTTCGCGGTCCGCCGGCTCGCGCAGCAGCAGCGCCGAGAGGCGCTCGAGGAGGCGCGGTCGTGAGGGGTCGTTCATGGGCTGGAAAGCGCGCGGCGCGGCGCCTGGCGGCTCATTTTACCGCGTACGGGTCGGCGAACCCGAGCCGGCGCAGAATGCGGGCCTCGGCGCGCTGCATGCGCGCGGCCTCGGCGCGGCGGGCATGATCGTAGCCGCGCAGATGCAGCATGCCGTGCACGACCATGTGCGCGTAGTGCGCGGCGAGGCTCCTGCCTTGCGCGATCGCCTCGCGCCGGATCACCGGATGGCAGAGCACGATGTCGCCGGCGCCGCCGCCGTAGGCGAAGGCGAGCACGTTGGTCGCGTAATCGCGCCGCCGGAAGACGCGGTTGAGGCGCCGCGCCTCGGGCGCGCCCACCACGCGCAGCGTCACCGTCATGCCGGCGCGCGCGGCGGCGCGCGCGTAGCGCGCGAGCGCGCGCGCCGCGGGCGCGCCGCGCGCGGCGCGCTGCACCGCGAGCCGCGGCCTAGCCGCCCGTCTCGCCGCCCGCGTCGCGGTCGTAGGCATCAATGATGCGGGCGACCAGAGGATGGCGAACGACGTCGGCGGCCGTGAACGTGCTGAAGGCGATGCCGCGCACGCCCGAGAGGATGCGGCGCGCCTCGACGAGCCCGCTCTTCTGCCCGCGCGCGAGATCAATCTGCGTGATGTCGCCGGTCACCACCGCCTTGGCGCCGAAGCCGATGCGCGTCAGGAACATCTTCATCTGCTCGGGCGTCGTGTTCTGCGCCTCGTCGAGGATGATGAAGGCGTGGTTGAGCGTGCGCCCGCGCATGTAGGCGAGCGGCGCGAGTTCGATCGCGCCGCGCTCGAGCAGCCGCGCCGTCTCCTCCAGGCCGGCGAGGTCGTACAGCGCGTCGTAGAGCGGGCGCAGGTACGGGTCCACCTTCTGCGCCAGGTCCCCGGGAAGAAACCCCAGGCGCTCGCCCGCCTCCACCGCCGGACGCACGAGCACGATGCGTTTGGCCTTGTCGCGCCGCAGCGCATCCACCGCGCAGGCGACGGCGAGATAGGTCTTGCCGGTGCCCGCCGGCCCGATGCCGAAGGTGAGGTCGTGGCTGAGGATGTTGTCAATGTACTCGACCTGATGCGGGGTGCGGCCGTGCAGGTCGGGCCGGCGCGTGAGCAGCTTCGGCGCGGCCTCGACGGCGGCGGCGAGCGGCCGGCCGTGCGCCAGCTCGGCGAGGCCGAGCTGGAGGTCGTCCACCGTCAGGTCGGCGCCGGCGCGATCGTAGAAATGCGCGAGCGCGCGCGCCGCGCGCTCGGCCTGGGCGCGCGCGCCGCGCACCGCGAAGTGCGCCCCGCGCCGGGTGATCGCCACATCGAGCGCCGCCTCGATCTGGCGCAGATTCTCGTCCATCACCCCGCACAGCCGGGCGAGGCGCTCGTTGTCCACCGGCTCGAGGCGCACCTCGATCGGCCTAGCCCGCTGCTGCAACGAGCTCACCTCTCAGGCTGTGCGGCGCGACGGCGGTGATGCGCACCTCGGCGTAGCGGTGCACGAGCGTCCCGTCGCCGGCGAAGTTGACGACGCGGTTGCAGGCGGTGCGGCCGGCGAGTTCGTCGGGCCGCTTCCTCGAGCGCCCCTCGACCAGCACGCGCTGCACGGTGCCGACCTTCGCTTCGGCCGCGGCGCGCGCCTGCGCCTCGATGAGCGCATTGAGGCGCGCCAGGCGCTCCAGCTTCGCCTCGCGCGGCGTGTCGTCGGCGAGTTCCGCCGCCGGCGTGCCGGGCCGCGGGCTGTAGACGAAGGCGAAGGCGCCGTCGAACGCGCACTCGCGCGCCAGCGCGAGCGTCGCCTCGAAGTCCCGCTCGGTTTCGCCCGGAAAGCCGACGATGAAGTCGGTGGTGAGGCTCACGTCCGGCCGCGCGCGCCGCAGCCGGCGCACGATCGCGCGGTACTCGAGCGCCGTGTAGCCGCGTTTCATCGCCGCGAGCACGCGATCCGAACCCGACTGCACCGGCAGATGAACGTGCGGCGCGAGCGCCTCGATCTCCGCGTGCGCGCGCACGAGCCGGGCGGTGAACTCGCGCGGATGCGAGCTGGTGTAGCGTACGCGCGCGACGCCCTCGACCGCGGCGACGTAGCCGAGCAGCGCGGCGAAATCGGCCGGCTCGCCGTCTATCGTGCCGCGCCAGGCGTTGACGTTCTGCCCGAGCAGCGTCACCTCGCGCACGCCGCGCGCGGCGAGCGAGGCGACCTCGGCGATCACGTCCTCGAACGGCCGGAACACCTCGCGGCCCCGCGTGTAGGGCACGACGCAGAAGCTGCAGTACTTGCTGCAGCCCTCCATGATCGAGACGAAGGCGCAGGCGCCCTCGGCGCGCGGCTCCGGCAGCCGGTCGAACTTCTCGATCTCCGGAAAGGAGACGTCCACCTGCGGCCGGCCGCTTGCCCGCCGGCGCGCGATCAGCTCCGGCAGCCGGTGCAGCGTCTGCGGGCCGAACACCACGTCCACGTACGGCGCGCGCTCGAGCAGCGCCTCGCCCTCCTGGCTGGCGACGCAGCCGCCGACGGCGATCAGCACCTGCGGCCGCGCGCGCTTGACGCGCCGCACCCGGCCGAGGTCGGCGAACAGCTTCTCCTGCGCCTTTTCGCGCACCGAACAGGTGTTGTACACAATGAGGTCCGCCTCCTCGGGCGAGGCGGCGAGGCCGAGTCCTTCGCGTTGCGCCAGCACGTCGGCGATCCGCGCCGAGTCATACTCGTTCATCTGGCAGCCGAAGGTGCGGATGAAAACCTTTTCGGGCATGGCGGGGCGGCGCCTCAGCGCCGCGGATCGGGCTGCGCCGCTTCGGCCGGCGTGAGGATCCAGACGCGGCGCAGGTTGCCCTCGCCGTCGAGCTGGTACTTGACCAGCGAGTTGGGCGGAAGCTGCGTCGGCAGCACGATGCGGTTCTCGCCGTCGCGGATCTGCGCGCCGGGCGCAAGACGGGCCGGCTTGCC
>Ga0073934_10003244_pt1 | contig 30647 bp, 30 predicted proteins | sample LarsenN4metaG_FD_76834 | JGI IMG/M metagenome (GOLD analysis project Ga0073934, IMG submission 76834) | Hot spring sediment bacterial and archeal communities from British Columbia, Canada, to study Microbial Dark Matter (Phase II) - Larsen... ...
CAAGCTTTATCCGATAACCAAAACAACGAACGCGACATTCCCAACAGCCTCCTGCCTTAGCGAAGACCCCCTGAATCAATGTGTGCATACATTTTCAAGCGGCTGATTGGGTTTAGACCCTAGACAGCGAAGAACCCGCAGTGCCGCTGGACGGCGAATTTGTCGGCCTTCAGATCGGCTTCAATGCCATCGTCGGCAACAATTTCATGCTCGGGATTGAGGGCGGCCTCTCGTCGGGCGGCCTTGCCGGACTCGTTCAGTACGTGGACGCCGAACCGATCCTTGGTCCGGTGACGTTGACCGAGCAGATACACTGGATCGCCAGTATCCGCGGCCGCGCCGGGTGGGTAATGGGCGACTGGATGCCATACGTCACTGCAGGTTGGGCGCGCGCCGATTCAACCCGCACGACCGGCTTCATGCAGACGATAACACTGGGGCATTCCGGCTGGACCGCAGGGGCAGGCATCGAATGGATGTTCGCCCCGCATTGGACCCTCAGGGCCGAGTACAAATACTATTCGTTCGGTCCCATGACCTATGAATGGGCGATAGGCGGACCGTCCATCGTGAACTTCAATTTCAGCACGGCCGAAATCGGCCTGAACTACAAGTTCTGAATGCATTCTGATTTTGAACGCATTCTGAACGCAGGTGCATTCTGAATGCACCGAACCTCCGCGTCGGGCGGTGCCGGCACCGCCGATGTCCAGCATGCAACAGACTCTTTCCCCACGATTCACAACACATCACAGGGACGCGTGACGGTCCCGCAACAGCCGCACGCGAATGCATTGGAAAAACCGCCTCCGCGCTTTCTCCGGCTGTCCCCCGCCACTAGACCTTTGCGCGTGGCGGGCTCATGGGGGTGAGTAACTGGTCAACGAGGAGTGCCTCCATGCGCATGGGTATGAGAGTCTTGGGGCTGGGAGCCGCGGCGGTCCTGGCCAGCGTCTCGGTTGCATCTGCCGCCGATCTCGGCGGCCCACCCGCGCCGCCTTACGCGTCATATGCGCCGGAGTTCGATTGGTCCGGCCTCTATTTCGGCATCCAGGGAGGCTACGACTGGAACAGGGCGACAACCCCGCCATTCGCGGCGTCCGAAACCGGAGTCATTGCAGGCTTCTACGGAGGGTACAATTTTCAGTTCGATCCGAACTGGATCGTTGGCTTCGACGCCAGCATCAATTGGGACAACGCAAGGGGCGGCGATCCGGACGTAGGAGTACCAAACTCCGCAGGCCCGACCTGGAAGGGCTTCGTACGCGGGCGCGCCGGATACGTAGTGGACAATTTCCTTTTCTATGCGACAGGCGGTGCGGCAGTAATGAGCTACAGCGCCGTGGTCAGCGGCGTCGGCTCAGGCAACGCTACGCCTTGGGGCTGGACCGCCGGACTGGGGGTCGAGATGGCGCTGTCCGAGAATTGGATCGGCCGGATCGACTATGCCTATCAAGATTTTGGCACATTCACGCTCGGTGGAGCTGCTCCTGTAGGAGGGACCCCGGTGTCCCTAACTGCCAGTACGCTCATGGTGGGCATCGCCCGCAAATTTTGATGGGGGCATGAAGAGGGGGGTCCGGTGGCCATCCACCGGGCCCCCTTCATTCCCGTCCTCAGTCCCCTTACCGCGGCAGCGGTATCCCAGTACCGCTACCAGAACCGTCTGAATTTCAATACAGATTCGGTCGAGCCCGCTTGACCCGCGACCCTCGGTCGACTATATCAACGCGCCTCGGACAGGCGGCGTCCGCTGCCGCGCCTGACGTTCCCGGATTTTCCGACATGAAAACGTACACGGCCAAACCGGCTTCCGTTGAGAAGAAGTGGATCCTTATCGATGCCGCAGGCCTGGTCGTCGGCCGCCTCGCCACCATCGTCGCGATGCGCCTGCGCGGCAAGCACAAGCCGGGCTTCACCCCGCACGTCGACGACGGCGACAATGTCGTGATTGTAAACGCCGAGAAGGCAGTGCTGACCGGCGACAAGTACAATCAGAAGAAATATCAGTGGCACACCGGCTACATCGGCGGCATCAAGGAACGTACCGCCCGCCAGATCTATGAGGGCAAGTTCCCCGAACGCATCATCGAGAAGGCCGTCGAGCGCATGCTGCCCCGCGGTCCGCTCGGACGGCGCCAGTTGAAGAACCTGCGTGTCTACAAGGGGTCAGAGCACCCACACGCGGCGCAGCAGCCGGAGAAGCTCGATGTCGCTGCAATGAGCCGCAAGAACGTGAGGAGCGCCTGAGCATGGCCGCCGATCTGCAATCGCTTCGGGACTTGCAGGCCCCTGCCGCCCCTTCGGCGGCGCCCGTCCATGTCCAGAAGCTCGACGCCAAGGGCCGCGCCTACGCGACCGGCAAGCGCAAGGACGCGGTGGCCCGCGTCTGGGTGCGCCCGGGTTCGGGACGCATCGTTGTGAACGACAGGGATTTCTCGGCCTATTTTGCGCGGCCCGTGTTGCAGATGATCGTGCAGCAGCCGATCGTTGCCGCCAACCGGAGCGGTCAGTACGACATCCACGCCACTGTTTCCGGCGGCGGTCTGTCGGGCCAGGCCGGCGCGCTGCGCCACGGTATTTCAAAGGCGCTGACGCTCTATGAACCGGAGCTTCGCCCTGTGCTCAAGAAGGGCGGCTTCCTCACCCGCGACGCCCGCGTCGTCGAGCGAAAGAAGTACGGCCGCCGCAAGGCCCGCCGTTCGTTCCAGTTCTCCAAGCGCTAGGCTGCCGGAGCATCGAGGATCGAGGGGCGGGTCGAACTCCGCCCCTTTTTTGTTCGACAAGGCCGCCTTCGCCATACCGGCCGGCGAACCGGGAGTACCCGCACCATGAGCGACTCCACGCGCCCGACAGACAACGCATTTCTGGGCCCGTTGACGGGCGGCAGCCGCGAGCCGACCTATGGCGGCGCGCTCTCGTTCATGCGGCGGCGCTACACGCGTGACCTTGGCGGCGTCGATCTCGTCGTCTGGGGAATTCCGTTCGATGCCGCCGTGTCCAACCGGCCCGGCGCCCGCTTTGGCCCACAGGCGATCCGGCGCGCCTCCGCGATCCTCGACGGCGACCCGCAATACCCGTTCGGCGTCGATCCCTTCGCCGAGCTCGCGGTGATCGACTATGGCGACTGCGGACTCGACTACGGACACCCCGACCGCGCAGCCGACGAAATCGCGCGCCAGGCGTCTGTCATTCTCAACGCCGGGTGCAGCCTCTTCTCCCTCGGAGGCGACCACTTCGTCACGTATCCGCTGCTCCGTGCCCACGCCGCGAAGCACGGTCGGCTCGGATTGATCCAGTTCGACGCGCATCAGGACACATGGAACGACGACGGCGCGCGGATCGATCACGGTACCTTCGTTCCGCGGGCGATCGACGAAGGCCTGATCGACCCTGCCCGCTCGGTTCAGGTCGGCATACGTACGCACGCGCCGAAGGACGGGGGCATCGATGTCGTCTCCATGCGCGACCTGGACGCGCTCGGCGTAGCCGGCGTGATCGAGCGTGTGCGCCGGCGGGTGGGAACGGGAGTGGCCTACCTCACCTTCGACATCGATTGCCTGGACCCGGCCTTCGCTCCTGGAACGGGAACGCCGGTGTCAGGCGGTCTGTCGAGTCGCGAGGCGCTGGCGATCCTTCACGGTATCCTCGGCCTCGACATCGTCGGAGGCGATGTCGTGGAGGTCTCGCCGCCCTACGATCATGCTGACATAACCGCCCTCGGAGCCGCGACCGTGGCGATGTACTTCATCGGCGGGGTGGCGGCGAAACGGAAAGGCCGGTAGCGGAGCCCACCATGGTTGCCACAGTGTTCATCGACGGCGAGTCCGGCACGACCGGACTTCAGATCAGGCAGCGGCTGGAAGGCCGCCGCGACATCGCACTCGCGTCGATCGGGAAGGATCGGCGGAGAGACCCTGCCGCGCGCGCCGAGATCATGAACGACGCCGATGCTGTCATCCTCTGCCTACCCGACGATGCAGCGCGCGAAGCGGTAGGCATGATTCGGAACAACCGCACCCGTGTGATCGACGCCTCGACTGCGCACCGGGTCGCGCCCAACTGGGTCTACGGGTTCCCGGAAATGGACAACACGCAGCGCGACGCGATCGCGCGCGCTGCGCGGGTAACCAACCCCGGCTGCTATGCCACCGGCGCGATCGCACTGCTGCGGCCGCTGATCGGTCGCAAGCTCGTTGCGGCCGATTGGCCCGTCACGATCAACGCGGTTTCGGGCTACACCGGCGGCGGCAAGCAGCTTGTCGCCGCATTCGAGGATCCGAATTCGCCCGACGCCACGCGCGACAACTTCCGGCTCTATGCGATGGGAGTGACGCAGAAGCATATCGCGGAGATACAGGCGTATTCCGGCCTCGCACACCGGCCGCTTTTCATTCCGGGCGTAGGCCGGTTCGCACAGGGCATGCTCGTTTCGGTGCCGCTACAGCTATGGGCGATGAAAGGGCAGCCCGATCTCGCTTCGCTGCACGCCGCCCTTGCGGAGCACTACGCCGGCGAAACCTTCGTCGAAGTCGTGCCGCTTGAGGCGTCGCTCGCGATCGGGCGCGCAACTTCGCTCGACCCGCGCAACCCTGAGCCCGAAGCTCTCAACGGGACCAACCGGATGCGGCTGTTCGTCTTCGGTAACGAGGAGCATCGCCAGGCCGTCCTCCTCGCCCAGCTCGACAATCTCGGCAAGGGCGCGGCAGGCCAGGCCGTGCAGAACCTCAACCTGATGCTTGGGCTGGACGAGACGACCGGCCTTCTGGAAGGGATGGCGCCGTCATAGGAAGCGGCGGCCACATGCCGCGTAGCAGCACGATTGCGTGGCCGAGCACAGCGGCCGCGCCGAGCTGGTGCAGCAGGCCGAGCGCCAGCGGCACCTGCGCGACCAGCGTCGCGATGCCGATCGCCCCCTGCAGAAGCACAAGCCCCGCAAGCACGGCAGCGCGCCGTGCCGCACGGGTCCCCGGCATCCACCGCCAAGCCGCCCAGGCAACGACGAGTGCCATGCCAGCCACGGCATATGCGACGACGCGGTGATCGAACTGCACGGTGGTGATGTTCTCGAAGAAATCGCGCCAGAGCGGCTCGACGGTGAACATGCCGGCAGGAACGAACCGCCCGTCCATCAGCGGCCAAGTGTTGTAGGTCAGTCCGGCGTCGAGCCCGGCGACCAGCCCGCCGAGATATATCTGCATGAAGACAAGCGCGAGCAGAACCCCGGCCAGCCACTTGAGCCCGGCAGGTGCCGGAGCGAAGTGCCGGGGCGGCGCGATGCTCTGCGCGACCCAGCCGACATAGGCAAGGATCGCGAACGCCAGCGTGAGATGCGTCGCGAGCCGGTACTGGCTCACGTCGGTCCGCTCGCTCAGCCCGCTTGCCACCATCCACCAGCCGACCGCACCCTGAAGCCCGCCGAGCAAGACCATCGCGACGATCCTGGGCGCGAGCTTCCGCTCGATTCGCCGGGTGAACCAGAAATAGGCGAGCGGCAGTACCACCACGAGCCCAATGAGCCGCCCGAGCATGCGGTGGCTCCACTCCCACCAGAAGATCGTCTTGAATTCATTGAGCGTCATCCCGGCGTTGATCTGCCGATACTCCGGGATTTGCTTGTACTTGGCGAACTCCTCCTCCCAGTCGGCATCCGACAGGGGGGGCACGACCCCGTGGATCGGTTTCCATTCGGTTATGGACAGACCGGAATCGGTGAGCCGCGTCGCCCCTCCGACCAGGATCATCAGCACCAGCAGACCGGCAACAAAATAGAGCCAGCGGCGGACGAGCGTACGGTTGCGCTCTGCTTCCACGGGTAGGGCGGCTGTCGGTGTCATCGGGGCCCCGGTATAGCCGTGGCCGCCCGCCTGGACCATATGGATGGCCAATTGGTCGCGGGCATGTTGTGGCCCCCTTCCCCGCGCCTCGAATCCGCGTTATGGCGCCCCTGATGCCCGGGAGAGGCTCATGAGCATCCGCACCCGAAAGCTGCTTGGGACCCTGTTGTTGCTCGTCTTTCTGGGCTGCTATTCGCTGGCCGCGATGGCGGTCGCCGTTTGGACGCTTCCCGGCGCATCGCACCTCACACAATGGCTGTATTACGCAATCGCCGGACTGCTCTGGGTGCTCCCGGCGGGCCTGATCGTCACGTGGATGCAGAGGCCCTGACCGGTTCGCCGGGGCCCAGGAACCTGTGCCGCAGAGCGAAAACCGCCCCGGACAGCATCAGATCGAGGTAACGGATCGACTGATAGCGTCCGTCGATCGGCACGCGCGGCAATGCGGTCGGCCGCGAAGCATCGTCGGCAACAAGGACGTTGCTGCGGGAGGTCACGCCCGTCGAGAAGCCCAGCTCCGCGACCGCCGCAAACTCGCGTGCGCCGGCGTCGCCCGCCGCCCCATAGGGATAGGCGAAATGCCGTGGCCGAACGCCGAGCGCCGCCTCGATCACGCGCGCACTGTCGCGGATCTCCGCCCGCGCCCTCTGCGCCGGAAGGGCGGAAAGCCTGGGGTGTGTCACCGAGTGCGCGCCAATCGTGACCAGCGGGTCGGCGGCGAGGCGCCTGATGTCGTCCCAGTCCATCATATCGGCGTCGGCGATCGCCGCAGCATCGACGCCGTACCGCCAGGAAAGCTCGCGCATTGCTTCCCTCTGCACCTCCTCGCCCATCGCCATGAACCACTCTTTGAGCGCCGCGAATGCCGCCGATTTCTGCCGCGTCGTGCGGCAGGGCAGAATCTCGGTTGGCCCCTCGCGTGCGATCGCGACCGACACCTGACGCGCGACGATCTCCTCGAGCGTCAGCCACCAGACCGTGCTGGTGCGGTCCGCGAAGCCGGTCGTAACAAACACGGTGAACGGGCAACCCTCCCGTTTGAGCACCGGGTAGGCATGCTCGACCGTACCGCGATAACCGTCGTCGAAGGTCAACACGGCGAAACGCCGGCCGGCGGGATCGGCCAGCCGCCGCATTGCCTCGTCGAGATCGACGATGTCGATCCCGTGCTCGCGCAAACGCGTGACGATTGCCGCCAGAAACGACGGGGCGATTTCGAATGCCGCGTTCGGCGCGAAGTCGTGGCCCGTATCGGGACGCACGCGATGCATCCGCAGGATCGCACCCCGTCCGGCGGTATACCTGCCCAGCAGGCGGTGGAGGCCGCCCGCATGCGCAAGGCCGATCCCGATGCGGTTCAGCACATCGCGCATGGATTGCAGGAGACCCTCTCCCATGTGGGGAACGATCCCCACAAAAAAACGCCGCATTTGCGTCGGCGACAAGCGGTCACTATAGTCGCCGCCGGTCGGAGCGTGGCGCAGCCTGGTAGCGCACTTGACTGGGGGTCAAGGGGTCGCTGGTTCAAATCCAGTCGCTCCGACCAGTACCCGGCCGACAACCTGGATGTGAGAGAAGGGTGGCGGGTGAGCGCGCCTCCGACAGCGCTTCCCCGTTCGCACATCATGAGCGAAAGGCAAGGCACAGCTCCCGAGTTCCCCGCCGAACCGATCGACGTCGTCGCGACGCCGTTTCAACGGTTCGTCCACACCGAGTCGGTCGGCGGCATCGTGTTGCTGCTGGCAGCGATTCTCGCGCTGCTTGTCGCCAATTCGGCGCTCGGCCCGCTTGTCGAATCGTTCTGGACCATGCCGACCGGCGCTCACATCGGCCCCGCCGTCTGGGACTACCCGCTGCGCCACTGGATCAACGACGGCCTCGTCACCCTGTTCTTTTTTGTCGTCGGCCTCGAGATCAAGAGAGAGATCGCATATGGCGAGCTGAGCAGCCCGGGCGCTGCGATCCTCCCTCTCGTGGCGGCGGTCGGCGGCATGGTTGTGCCGGCGGCCCTCTACCTCGCTCTGGCTTCGGGCCCGGAGGCGTCGGCGGGCTGGGGCGTCGTGATGGCGACGGACATCGCCTTCGTGGTGGGCTGCCTCGCTTTGCTCGGAAAGCGCGTCCCGGACAGCCTGCGCGCATTCGTGCTGGCGCTGGCTATAATCCACGATATCGGCGCGATCCTGGTGATCGCTATCGGCTACAGCAGCGAATTCAACGCCCTGCCGTTCGCGGCGGCGGTGGTGGGCCTTGGCATCACCTACCTGATGCAAAGGCTGGGCGTGCGGCCCGTATTGGCATACTGGTTCGTCGGCCTCCTGATCTGGCTCGCGATGCATGAATCCGGGATTCACCCGACGATTGCGGGCGTCGCGTTGGGGCTTCTCACGCCAGTGCGGGCCTGGGTGGACGACGAGCGACTGGATCGTTTCCTGAGCTGGGCCAGACCGGCGGCCGATCGATCCGCGACAAGGCCTGACAAGGCAATGCGCCGGCAGGTCGCCCGTGCAGTGCGCGAGAGCATTCCACCGCAGCAGCGGCTGGAGGACGAACTTCATCCGTGGTCCGCGTTCTTCGTCCTGCCGCTGTTCGCCCTGGCCAATGCGGGCGTCGCCATCTCGCTTGCCGGCGTGTTCGACCCCATAACGCTGGCCGTCATTGTCGGGCTCGCCGTCGGAAAGCCGCTGGGAATCTTCGGCTTCAGCTGGGTGGCGGTGAAGCTGGGCTTCGCCCGAAAGCCGCCGGAGTACAGCTGGGCGATGCTGCTTGCGGCAGGTTCGCTCGCCGGCATCGGCTTCACCATGTCGCTGTTCATAGGCAATCTGGCGTTCGAGGGCGCCGCACTGGAGTCCGCGAAGCTGGGCATCCTGATTGCGTCACTGATATCCGCTGCCGTGGGCATGACATTGTTCTGGTCCATGTCGAAGAAGGATGGCCTGGGCGCAGCAGCCCGGAACGCACGGTCCTAATCGGCCTGACGCCGGCGTCGCCGGGTCAGCCTTCGAAGGCGGGTCGCGCCGGTCACGGCCCGTCGCGCCCGGTCTCCTGCGCCGCGAAAAGAAACGCTCGCCGGAGCCATGCGCTTCCGGGATCGCTCGTGCGCTCCATGGCGCCGAGCAGCGTGGTCCACTCGTCGGCAGGTGCAGCGTCGGAATACCGCCGCGCTGCCCACGTCGCCAACGTTCCGAGCGAAACGCCGCTCCGGTCGCAATGCGCCTGCAGGCGGGCAAGCAGCGTCACATCGCCGACCCTGAGAATGGTTTCGGCAGCGGTCGCGTCGTCCGCGAGGTCAGCGATAATGTCACCGAGGAGCATGGATCTTCACTCCGCCGACGCGATGTGCCTCAGCCCCCTGCATTTCAATGCCGTCGATGACGGCGCGCGAAACGAGGCTGGCAACATATTGGGCGGCGGCCTTGCGGCGCACCCGTTCGGAAAGATAGCCGCGGAGCCGGTCGGCCACCGCCTCAAACGGAAGATCCTTGCGCGGGATGCGTCGTTCGAGCCGGATGACGTGAAACCCGTACCGCGTTTCCACCGGCTGGCGGGTGGTCTCGCCCTCGGCAAGCTCCGCAACCGCTGCCGCAAACTCCGGAGTCGTGGTGTCCGGTGTCAGTTGACCGAGCCAGCCGCCCTCGCCGGCCGACGCGCAGTCGGAGTGCTCTCGCGCCAACCGGTCGAAGCTTCCGGGATCGCGGGTCAGCTCATCGGCAATCGCCTCCGCCGTGTCCCGCGCCCGAGCATAGGCCGAGGCATCGGAAGCGCGCGCGGCGACCAGGATATGTCGCGCCTCGATCAGCTCAGGCGCCCGGAATCGCGACCGGTTCCGCTCGTAGTAGCGCCGCAATTCGTCTTCCGTCGGCTCGGGCACCCGCACGTTCTGCTCCAGCAGCGCGCGAATCCGTGCCTCCTCGTCGGTCTCCCGCCGGCCCGCCGCGTCGGCCTGCGGCTCGGCCTCGACCTGGAGGGCCTGGGCCTCCTGAAGGAGAAGCTCGCGGATGACCAGCGCTTCCGCCGCCGCTCGCCACGATGCTGTTGCGGTAGGCGCCGGATGGTGCTGGGTTTCGCGCGCGATAGCCGCGTGCGGTATCGCTCTCCCGTTCACAGTGATTTCCCGGCGAACCGGTGCCGCCCCGCGGGGCCGGGTGTCGAGAACCGTCGTCACGGTCGCCATGCCTGTTGCGCGCCAGGCCGGACTGCGGCCGTCGTGCGCCGCGACGTCGGCAGCTCCGATGCGCCTGAACGGGTCGCCTCCCGGCTGCGGACGATCTGGTATCCGCGCCTGCCGAGGTACCACACTGGCGCACTCCAGATGTGAACCAGGCGCGTGAACGGGAAGACGAGGAAGATCGTCATGCCCAGGAAGATGTGTGCCTTGAATATGGGGTGGGCGTCGGCAATCAGGTCCGCAACGCCGGGCTGAAGCGTGACGATGCCCTGTGCCCACGTGATGAATTTCACCATCTCACCGCCGTCGAGATGCTGGACAGAAACGGAGATGGAGGCCATTCCGAGGATCAACTGAACATAGAGGATGAGAAGGATGGCGATATCGCCGAATGACGATGTCTTGCGAATGCGCGAGTCGAAAAGGCGGCGGTGAATCAGAAGCGTCAGGCCTATGAAGCAGGCAACTCCCGCAACGCCGCCGACGACGATCGCCATCCACTGCTTGAACGTGTGCGAGATGCCCAGCGCGTCGAAAACCTGGATCGGCGTCAGCAGCCCGACGAAGTGACCGAGGAAGATCACGAGAATTCCGAAATGGAAGAGGTTCGATCCCCAGAAGAGCTGTCGGCGGCGCAGAATCTGGCTCGATCCGGACCGCCAAGTGTACTGCTCGCGGTCGAAGCGGAGAATGCTGCCCACAACGAAAACGATGAGGCAGAGATAGGGATACCAGCCAAAGACTGCGTGATTGAGGAACTCCGGCATGGCGTTCTCCATCATTGGATGTCGGCGGCAGGCCGTCTTGCCGCCCGAAGCCGCGCTACAAGCCCGTCGTGACAGGCCGACGCCGTGGGCCCGAAGGTGACCGGCTCCTCCGCCCAGACCGCGTCGAGCGCCGCGAGATCCGTCGGATCCGTGTCCGCTTCGTCGAGTGGCGCCTCTTCGTCCGCTGGCGCATCCGGTCGACCGGCCAACGCCGTCAACGCCTCGAACACAGCCGCATAGGCCGATTTCCGCTTCTGCAGCCGCTCGCCGAGCGCCGCGAGCACGTGCCGTGCGTCGCCCAGCAACGCGCGTCCCTCTTCTGCAGGGACCAGCGAAAGGAACTCCAGAAACAGCGGCAGGAAATCCGGAAGCTCGCCCGCATCGATGAACAGACCGTTCTGCTCGTACAGATTCTTCAGGTCGATCATCGCCTGGCCGCGGTCGCGGCTCTCCCCGTGAACGTGCTCGAACAGATGAAGCGACAGCGAGCGTGTCCGGTCGAACAGGAGCACGTATCTTTCCTGGAGGTCGTAGATATCCCCGGTGGCAAGCTCCCGGATAAGCGTATGCAGGCGTGCAAGAACCGGCTCCGGCAGCACTCGGTCTCTTTCGAGCGTCTCGCTGACGGCGCCGGTTGCTGCCTGCAGCTCCTCGGTCGGATAGGTGAGCAGCGCCGAGAGCGCCTTGAGAGTGTTGGCCATCACGCGACCTCCATCGGATTGCGCGCGCGCCGACGCCCGCCGAAGAGATTCACTTCGGTTTCTCCACCTGAACATCCGTTGCCGAACGAGAAGCCGCACGAGCCCCGCAAGTCGTATGCGTCCTCGCCAAGTTCGCGATGCGCAGTCGGAATGACGAACCGGTCCTCGTAATTGGCGATCGCCATGATGTGGTACATCTCGTCGATCTGCGCCGGTACGAGACCCACCCGCGCGGCGATGCCCTCGTCGATCACCCCGTCCACGGTTTTCGCCCGCATGTAGGCGCGCATGGCGAGCATGCGCTCGAGGGCCAGCGCGACGGGCTCCTCCTTCCCGGCCGTGAGCAGATTGGCCAGGTAGCGCAGCGGAATGCGGAGCGAGCGGACATCCGGCATCTCGCCGTCATGCCCGATCTTGCCGGCCTCCGCCGCCGACTGGATCGGCGAAAGCGGCGGCACGTACCAGACCATCGGCAGGGTCCGGTATTCCGGGTGCAGCGGAAACGCGACCTTCCACTCCATCGCCATCTTCCAGACGGGCGAACGCCGAGCGGCTTCGAGCCAGTTGTCCGGCACACCGTCCGCCCGGGCACGCGCGATCACGCGTGCATCGTTGGGATCGAGGAAGATGTCGAGCTGCGCCTGGTAGAGGTCTTGCTCCTCCGGCACGCTCGCCGCCTGCTCGATGCGGTCCGCGTCATAGAGCATCACGCCGAGATAGCGGATGCGACCGACACAGGTTTCCGAGCAGACCGTGGGCTGGCCGGCCTCGATGCGGGGATAGCAGAAGATGCATTTCTCGGATTTTCCGCTCGACCAGTTGTAGTAGACCTTCTTGTAGGGGCAGCCGGAAACGCACATGCGCCAGCCGCGGCACTTGTCCTGATCAATGAGAACGATCCCGTCCTCCTCCCGCTTGTAGATCGCGCCCGACGGACAGGCAGCAACGCAGGCGGGGTTCAGACAGTGCTCGCACAGCCGCGGCAGGTACATCATGAACGTGTTTTCGAACTGGCCGTAGATATCCTTCTCCACGCCCTCGAAATTGACGTCGACCGAGCGCTTGTCGAACTCGCCGCCAAGAATCTCCTCCCAGTTCGGACCCCACTCGATCTTCTTCATGCGCTCGCCGGTGATAAGCGAGCGCGGTTGGGCGGTCGGAAAAGCCTCGAGCTCCGGCGCCTTCTGCAGGTGCTCGTAGTCGAACGTGAACGGTTCGTAGTAGTCGTCGATTTCCGGCAGATCGGGATTGGCGAATATCCTTGCGAGAACGCGCCACTTGGCCCCGATCCGCGGCTCGATCGACCCGTTGCTCTTGCGGACCCAGCCGCCGTTCCACCGCTTCTGGTTCTCCCATTCCTTCGGATAACCGATGCCCGGCTTGGTCTCGACATTGTTGAACCACGCGTATTCCATCCCTTCGCGCGTGGTCCAGACATTCTTGCAGGTCACCGAACAGGTGTGGCAGCCGATGCATTTGTCGAGGTTCAGCACCATCGCGATCTGCGCGCGGACTTTCATGGTTCAGCCTCCCACGCCGGAAGCCGCGTCGAGCGGCGCCGGCTGATCGGCGGTCGGCCGGTCGAGCCAGTCGACCTTCGCCATCTTGCGGACAATGACGAATTCGTCGCGGTTGGTGCCGATCGTTCCGTAGTAGTTGAAGCCGTAGGACTGCTGCGCGTAACCGCCGATCATGTGGGTCGGCTTGACGACGGCGCGCGTCACCGAGTTGTGGATTCCGCCGCGCTGTCCGGTGATCTCGGAACCCGGCACGTTCACGATCTTCTCCTGCGCATGGTACATCAGGCACATGCCTTCCTTGACGCGCTGGGAAACGACGGCGCGCGCGACCAGCGCACCGTTCAGGTTGTAGGCCTCGATCCAGTCGTTGTCCTCGATGCCCGCTCGCCTGGCGTCGACCTCGCTGATCCAGACGATCGGTCCGCCACGCGAGAGCGTCAGCATCAGCAGATTGTCCGTATACGTGGAATGAATGCCCCATTTCTGGTGCGGCGTGATGAAATTGAGAACGATCTGCTTCTCGCCGTTCGGCTTTGCGTCGATCATCGGCTTGACCGCCTTCAGATCGACGGGCGGGCGGTAGACGCAAAGCGCCTCGCCGAAGGCGCGCATCCACAAATGGTCCTGATAGAGCTGCTGCCGACCCGTGAGCGTCCGCCATGGAATAAGCTCGTGCACATTCGTGTAGCCGGCGTTGTAGCAGACCTTCTCCGACTCCAGCCCCGACCAGATCGGCGAGGAGATGATCTTGCGCGGCTGCGCCACGACATCGCGGAAGCGAATCTTCTCGTCCTCCTTGGGGACCGCGAGATGCGTGTGGTCGCGGCCCGTCGTCCTGGACAGCGCATCCCAGGCCTTGACTGCGACTTCGCCGTTCGTTTCCGGCGCAAGCGAAAGGATGACCTCTGCCGCGTCGATGTCGGACTCGATCCGCGCAAGCCCTTTGGTCGGCCCTTCCTCTGTCACCACGCCGTTGAGGCGCTTCAGGAACTCCACTTCGTGCGCGGTATTCCACGCAATGCCCTTGCCGCCGTTGCCGATCTTCTCCATCAGCGGGCCGAGCGACGTGAAGCGCTTGTAGAGATTGGGATAGTCGCGCTCGACCACGGTCACCGCCGGCATGGTCTTGCCGGGGATGGGAGCGACCTCCCCCTTCTTCCACTCCTTGACGTCGAGCGCTTGCGCGATCTCGGCCGGCGTGTCGTGCAGAATCGGCGTCAGCACGACATCCTTCTCCACCCCGAGCACCTCGGGAGCGACTTCGGAGAATTTCTTCGCAATGCCCTTGTAGATCTCCCAGTCGCTCTTGCATTCCCAAACCGGATCGACCGCCGCCGTGAGCGGATGGATGAACGGATGCATGTCGGACGTATTGAGATCGTTCTTCTCGTACCAGGTCGCCGTCGGCAGGACTATGTCCGAGTAGACGCATGTGGTGGACATGCGGAAGTCGACGGTCACCAGCAGGTCGAGCTTTCCTTCGGGCGCCTCGTCGTGCCAGGCGACTTCCTTCGGCTTCCTCTTCCCCGTCGCGCCGAGATCCTTGCCCTGCACGCCATGGGTGGTACCGAGCAGGTGCTTGAGGAAATACTCGTGGCCCTTGCCCGAGGAGCCGAGCAGATTCGAGCGCCATACGAAGAGATTGCGCGGCCAGTTGTCGGGATGATCCGGATCCTCGCAGGACATCTGCAACTCTCCGGACTTCAGCGCCTTCGCCACATAGTCCCTGGGTTCGAGACCGGCAGCCTCGGCCCTTTTTGCGATCGTCAGCGGATTCTGCCGAAGCTGCGGCGTCGAAGGCAGCCACCCCATGCGCTCGGCGCGCACATTGTAGTCGATCAGCGCGCCGTCCCAGGGACCCGGCGGCGCGGTCGGCGATACGATCTCCTCGACGCCGATCTGTTCGTACCGCCACTGATCGGTATGCGCGTACCAGAAGGAGGTCGAGTTCTGCTGGCGCGGCGGCCGGCCCCAGTCGAGCGCGAAGGCGAGCGGCAGCCAGCCTGACTGTGGGCGGAGCTTCTCCTGTCCGACATAGTGCGACCAGCCGCCGCCCGATTGGCCGACGCAGCCGCACATCACCAGCATGTTGATGACGCCGCGGTAGTTCATGTCGGAGTGGTACCAGTGGTTCATCGCCGCGCCGATGATCACCATCGAGCGGCCGCGCGTCTTTTCCGCGTTCAGCGCAAATTCGCGGGCCGTCGTGACGATCTGCGCGCGCGGCACACCGGTGATGCGCTCCGCCCAGGCGGGCGTGTAGGGCTCGTTGTCGTCGTAGGATCTGGCCACGTGCATTCCCCCGAAGCCGCGATCCACTCCGTAATTGGCGAGAAAGAGGTCGTAGACGGTGGCGACCAGCGCCTCGCCGTCGGCCAGCGCGACGCGCCTGGCCGGCACCTTCCGCACCAGCACATCCGGATGGTCGGTGCCCACGAAGTGATCGTGCTCCCGGTTGCCGAAATAGGGAAAGGCAACGTCCGCCAGCTCGTCCCGGGTATCGGCGAGCGACAGCCGGAGCTTCGTATCCCGCCCTTTTGAATCCTTTTCCTCAAGGTTCCATTTGCCCGTCTCGCCCCAGCGGAAACCGACCGAGCCGTGCGGCACGACGATCTCGCCCGACGCCGCATCGTATGCCACGGTCTTCCATTCCGGATTGTTGGTTTCGCCGAGTCCGTCGGCAAAATCGGAGGCCCGAACGAGCCGATCGGGTACCAGCCTCCCGTCCTGCCTCACCAGCCGCACCAGCATCGGCATGTCCGTGTAGCGCCGCGCGTAGTCCGCGAAATAGTCGGGCAGGCGCTCGACATGGAATTCTTTCAGGATGACGTGCCCCATCGCCATGGCGAGGGCTGCGTCCGTGCCCTGTTTCACCGAAATCCAGAGGTCGGCAAATTTCGACGCTTCCGAGTAGTCTGGCGAGATGACGACGCTCTTCGCGCCCTTGTAGCGAACCTCGGTGTAGAAGTGCGCGTCGGGCGTGCGCGTCTGCGGGACGTTGGAGCCCCAGATGAGCAGGAAGCCGGCATTGTACCAGTCGGCCGATTCCGGCACGTCGGTTTGCTCGCCCCAGGTCTGCGGCGAGGATGGGGGCAGGTCGCAATACCAGTCGTAGAACGACATGCACGTACCGCCGAGCAGCGACAGGTAGCGCGAGCCGGCCGCATAGGAGACCATCGACATCGCCGGTATCGGGGAGAAACCGATGACCCGATCCGGGCCGTGTTTCTTGACCGTATAGGCATTCGCGGCGGCGACGATTTCGTTGACCTCGTCCCACGTCGCCCGAACGAACCCGCCGAGTCCGCGCTTGGAGACATAGGACGCACGCTTCGCCGGATCCTCGACGATGGATGCCCACGCCGCCACCGGCGCGCGCGATGCCCGCGCCTCGCGCCACAGTTTCAGGAGCCGCGAGCGCACAAGCGGGTATTTCACGCGGTTGCCGGAATAGAGGTACCAGCTATAGCTCGCGCCGCGCGAGCAACCGCGCGGTTCGTGGTTCGGGAGGTCGGGGCGCGTCCGCGGATAGTCGGTCTGCTGGGTCTCCCACGTGACGATCCCGCCCTTCACATAGATCTTCCACGAGCACGATCCCGTGCAGTTGGCGCCGTGGGTGGAACGAACGATTCTGTCGTGCTGCCAGCGCTTCCGGTATCCCTCCTCCCAGCCACGGTCTTCTGTCGTGACGATGCCGTGGCCGCCGGCGAACGGCTCGCGCTGCCGGGCGAAGAATGTCAGGCGGTCGAGAAGATGGCTCATGTCCTTGCCTCTGCCGGGCTTGGCTCGGTCCGCGGATACGGCCAATGTCCAGCTCGCGAAACCTGTGTTTTTCCCATAAGGGATTCACCGGATGTCCTCAGCACGGCTTCTCCGCGCCTTTGCGTGCGTAAAACCACCAGTTGATGCCGATGCAGACGAGGTAGAAGAACGCCGCCCAGTAGAAGAAGGCGTTGGGCGATCCGAACCAGGCAATCGAGTAGCCGATCAAGATTCCGGCCGCGAACGGCCCATAGGCCGCCATCGCCGCCGTCCAGCCGATGATGCCGCCGGCCTGCCGCGGCGGAAAGATCATCGGCATCTGCTTGAAGGTGGACGCGTTCCCTGCCCCGGCGAAGAAGAAGAGCGCCAGCATCGCGCCCACGAACCAGGGGAAGGACGCCATTGACGTCGGCGCGGTGAAGAATGTCACCGCAATCGCCGAGACAAGCATGCCGATTCCCGACCAATGAGTGACGCGCGCCCCGCCGAGGCGATCCGAGATCGGCCCCGCGACAATCCGGGAGATCGACCCTACCAGCGGACCGAGGAAGGCGAAGGTGAGTGGATCCGGCGCGCCTTCGAGCCCCCCATAGACCTGCTTGATGAGCAGCGGGAAGGTCGCCGAGAAGCCCGAGAACGAACCGAATGTCATGATGTAGAGCAGCGTCATGAAGAAGCCGTGCTTCTCCTTGAAGATGTCGAGCTGCTCGCGAAAATTCGCGCGCACGGGCACGCTCCGCAGCATGAACCAGGCCGCAATCGCAAAGACGAGGATGAACGGCACGTATACGGCCGTCGCATTCTGAAGCCACACCGACGCGGTTGTGCCGTCGGGTTTGGTCATCACCTGCGGCGCCCCAAGCAACGTGCCGGCAAGCGCGAACCCTATGATCCAGGGCGTCACGAACTGAACGACGCTCACGCCGAAATTGCCGATGCCGGCCTGAATCGCCAACGCCGTTCCCTGCAGCCGCTTCGGGAAGAACAGACTCGTCGAAGGCATGAAGGAGGAGAAGTTTCCGCCGCCGAGGCCCGCCAGAAAGGCAAGCGTCATCAGGAGCCAGAATGGGGTTTCCGGATCCTGAATTGCGAAGAACCAGCCGACCGCCGGGATCAGCAGCAACAGGGTGGAGATCGTCACCACGTGGCGCGTGCCATAGAGCGGAACCAGGAAGGTATGGACGATCCTGAGCGTGCCGCCGGCCAGACCGGGCATGGCGGCAAGCCAGAAGAGCTGCGTTGTCGACAGCTTGAAGCCGATCGACGGCAGGCGCACGACGAGCGCCGAAACCACGAACCACACAATGAATGCCATCGTAAGGTTGGCCGTGGTGATCCACAGCGTCCGCCACGCGAGCCGCTTGCCGCGCAGGTTCCAGAACCCCTCGTCCTCCGGAGTCCATTTGTCGAGCCAGGTACCGCCGCTCGCCGCTGGGAGAGGGGTCTTGTCCGCCCGGGTGTCTGCCATGGCCGTCTCTCTCGCCTATCGTGGTTGGGCGTGGACCGCCGGGCGCGAGCCCGACGGCAACCGTGCGTCTTCATCCGCCGAACGTCCTTGCGGCAGCGGCGTTCCCGGAAGCACCGGTCCGAGAATGTCGGCCTCCGGCAGGTATTTCGGGCCCGCCAGGGCGGGAATCCTCCGCCTCTCCATGTAGAGAATGGAGAAGTGCATCCAGACGAGCGAAACGGCGGCGATGAGGAAGAGCAGCATGAAGCAGCTCGTCCAGACGCCGACGAGGTCGTTCATCGCGCCGAAGGCGATCGGCAAGACGAATCCGCCGAGTCCCCCGATCAGCCCGACCACGCCGCCGACCGGCCCGACTCTTCCCGGATAGTAGACGGGAATGTGCTTGTAGACGGCTGCTTTGCCGAGGCTCATGAAGAAGCCGAGCACGAAGGTCAGCGCCGTGAAAGGGATGAAGCCGAGTGCGATGGTGAACTCGATCGGCCCGCGGATTCCATCGACCACATAGGTCGTGGCCGGGTAACTGAGCAGGAACGTGCACGCGACGGACCCGATGAAGGTCCAGTACATCACGCGGCGGGCTCCGAAGCGATCCGACAGCGTGCCGCCGAGGATGCGGAACAGCGAGCCCGGGATCGAATATGCCGCTCCCAGCAATCCCGCAGTCACGATGTCCAGACCGTAGACGCCGACATAGTATCGCGGCAGCCACAGGGCAAGCGCGACGAAACCGCCGAAGACGAAGAAATAGTACAGGGAGAAGCGCCACACCTGGAGCTTCTTCAGCGGCGCCAGCATCGCGGACATCGGCTCCGGCTTTCGACCCGATTTGCGGCGCTTGACAAGCTCGGGATCGTCCTTGGTGCCGAACCAGAAGACGATCGCCATCGCGACGAGGCCGAGCGCCCAGAGCTGCGCCACCGCCTGCCACCCGAAGGCAACCATCACCATCGGAGCAAGGAACTTGGTGACCGCGGCTCCGACATTGCCGGCACCGAAGATTCCGAGCGCGGTGCCCTGCTTCTCAACGGGGAACCAGCGCGACACATACGCGATCCCGACGGCGAACGCTCCGCCCGCGATCCCGACGCCCAGCGCGGCGAGCAGGAAGGTTGGGTAGTTGTAGGCGAAAGTCAGCAGCCACGTCGCGACAGCCGCGGACAGCATCACACCGACATAGACGATGCGGCCGCCATACTGGTCGGTCCAGACGCCGAGGACGAGTCGGATCAGGCTGCCTGTGAGAATCGGGGTACCGACGAGAAGACCGAACTCGGTGTCGTTGAGATTGAGATCGGCCTTGAGCTGAACGCCGATGATGGCGAAGATCGTCCAGACGGCAAAGCATACGGTGAAGGCGATCGTCGACAGCCACAGCGCCCGCTGGGCGTCGCGATTTCCCGATCGATTTTCCATTTGCGCCCCGTTGCCTCAAGCGAATCTGCGGCGAATTCAGCCCGATCGCACGGAACTGGGCCTTGACCGCGGTCAAACCTCTTGCGGAGGCGGTCAGGCCCGCCCGGCCGGCAACGAAAGTGAGCAACGGCACGGTATCGGCGATGCCCGGAACCGATTCCTGGAACCGTTCGAAACCCCGGAAAACAGTCCGAATTACGCCTTGTCTGCGGGTGTCGAGAGCCCGCCCTCCCTCGCTATCCCCGCCGCACGAGATCCTGCAGATAGGCGTTTGCCGCGCGCGAATCCGCAAAGGCGGCGGGCGCGTAGTCGGCAACGATGAGCGCCGGTACCTCGGCAGGCGCGCGTGCGGCCTCGCCGCCGTCGGGCATGACGATGCAGGAACGCCCGGCATAGGTAAACCGGCTATCCCGGCCGGCGTAATTGGCATAGGCCACCGCGATCTGGTTCTCGAAGGCCCGCACCGGCACCAGTTTCTCGGCGATGAAGGTCGCATGCGGTCCTTCCGGCAGTGCGGTCGGCACCAGAAGCGCCTGCGCGCCGGCGAGCGCCGCCGCCCGCCCACATTCGGGAAACTCCACGTCGTAGCAAATCAGGATGCCGACCGGCGCGTCCGCTATTTCAAGAATCGTTGCCGGGGCATCGCCGGGAGTGAAGATAGCCTTCTCATATGGGCCGTAGAGATTCTGCTTGCGGTAGAACGTCGCTCGCCCCGCGGCGTCCACCGCCGCGGCCGAGTTGAATACCTTCGCCGCATCGCGTTCCGCGAAGCCCGCCACGACCGCGATGGCGTGTCGCTGCGCGCTCTCGCGAAGCGAGCGCACTTGTTCACCCTCCCTGGATTCCGCAAGATCCCGTAGCGCATCGCCCGCGCCATAGCCGGGCACGGCGAGCTCCGGTGCGACGAGCACGTCGGCCTCCTGCGCTTTGGCCTGCCCTGCTGCCGCATCGATTCGGGCAAGGTTCTCCGCAACGTCGCCGGCGGCGGGGCTCATCTGCAACACGGCGATGCGCATCAGTCGCGTCCCGCCCAGGCGCCGAGCAGCCGCGGCAGGTCGCCGAACATGCCGATCAGGGCAAAGACGACCGCCGCAGTCGCGGTGAACAACACCGTTACCGCCGCCATGGTCGGCGTGTAGCCGTAGCGGAGCGCATTGAAGATCTTGATCGGAACGGTCTCCACCGTAAACCCGACCACCATATACGCAACTATATATTCGTTGAGCGACAGCACGAACGAAAACGCATATCCGGAGACGATGTAGGGGAGAACCAGCGGCAGGATCACTGTCCGCACCACCGTCCTTTCGTCGGCACCCATCGTCTCCGCTGCCTCAACGATCTGCCGGTCGATCGAAGAAAATCCGAGGGTGAGCGTGACCAGAGGCAGCGTGACCAGAAATATTGCGTGGCTGACCGCCGCCGTCCACGCCTGCCCATAGAGGCCGGCAGTCGCCCAGAAGGACAGAAAGCCGAGCGCGGTGATGACCGGCGGAAGGATGAACGGCGCCAGCCCCAGCCCCTGCAGCACGCGCCCGATCCACGCATCGCGCCGCCAGTTGAACCACGCAAGCGGAAACGCAATGAGCACCGCGAGCGCCGACGACGCGACCGCGATGGCAACCGACGCGATCAGTGCGTTGCGCCACCCCGGATCTGCGAATATCTGGCCATACCAGCCGAGGGAGAACCCGTGAGGCGGGAAGGTCAGGGTCTTCCGCTCGTTGACCGACACGCCGGCGACGACTGCGATCGGCATTGCCAGTGTGAGCGCGACCGCGAGGAAGAACAGCCGCTTTGCCCACCGCGCGATCATGTCGCCTCCCGCCGCGCAAGAAGCGTTGCCAGTCCAACCAGCGAAAGGCTGATAAGGACCAGGAATACCGCCATGGCGGCAGCAAACGGCAGGTTGGACTGGTAGATCGCCTGGTCGGTAATCAGCACCGAAAGCGTCCAGTGCTGCGGCCGGCCGAGAAGCTGCGGCAGCAGATAGGAGCCGAGCGCGAACACAAACACGAGTATGATCGTCGCCAGAATCGCGTTCCGAAGCGTCGGTATGACGAGGTTGAAGAACGCCCGCACCGGCGATGCGCCGAGCGTGCGCGCGGCCTCCACGATCGACGGATCGAGTCGCGACACCGGCGCGAACAGCACCAGCACCGTGTAGGGAAACGCCTGATAGACCATGCCCGTAAGCACCGCGCCGAAGCTCGGCGACAGCGACCACGCCTCGCGGACGAGGCCGACGGCTGCGAGAAGGTTCGTGATCCCGGCCGTGCGCGAGAGCAGCGTCGACCAAGCGAAGCCGATGATGACTTCGGACAGGGCGAGGATCGCCAGCAGCCCCACCAGCCAGCCGATCTGCCATCGCCGCGGCATGCGCGTAAGAAGGTAGGTGAACGGCGTGCCGATTGCCACGCAGATCACGGCCACCAGTGCCGCCAGCTCGAGCGAGAAGCCGAGCACACTGCCGAAGAAGACCGACAGGAAGCGCCCGTAGTTCGCCAGAACGAAGTCAGGCTCGTAGAAACCGCCCTGGACGCGGCGGAAGAAGCTGATCGCAACCATGATGCCGAAGGGAACGCCGAAGAAGACGGCCAGCATCGCCGCCGGGAACGCCACCGGCAGATAATCGGCCGCCGAACGCGGCTTTTCCCGCTTCATGGAGGAAGCACCACGCAGCGCTCGGGCGTTATCGCGATGCCGACCCGCGCGCCCGGCCGGATCTCCCGGCGCTCGCGCGGCGGCTCGACCGCGATTATCTCGGTGCCCTCGCAATTGATGAAGACCTCGATCGTGGCGCCGAGGTCCCGCACGAATGTCACCTCGCCCCGAATCGGCGCCGACTCCGGGTCGGTGAGCGCTATGTCTTCCGGCCGCACCGACAGCGTTGCCGACGTCTGCGACAGCAACAGGCCCGGTATGCGGCCGCCGGGCACGGCTGCACCCTGGGCGCCGTCGGCCCGTGCGGGAATGAGGTTGGTCGTGCCGATGAAGGAAGCAACGAAGGCATCCGCCGGACGCCGGTAGATTTCGACGGGTGGCCCGATCTGCCGGACCTTTCCGTTCCCCATGATGACGACAAGGTCGGCCATCGTCATCGCTTCGCGCTGGTCGTGCGTGACGACGATGGTCGTGATGCCAAGCCGTCTCTGAAGCTGCGTGAGCTCGACCTGCATCGCCTCGCGCAATTTCGCGTCGAGGGCCGACAGCGGCTCATCGAGCAGGAAGAGACGCGGCGACAACGCCAGCGCCCGGGCGATCGCCACCCGCTGCCGCTGTCCGCCCGAAAGCTTGCTGATCGGCCGGTCCGCGTACCCAGGCAAATGCACCAGTTCCAGAAGCTGCCGTACCCGCTCGTTCTGGGCCGCCCGGCTCTGGCCGCGAATGCGCAGCGGATAGGCGATGTTCTCCCCGACATCAAGGTGTGGGAACAGCCCCAGCGACTGAAACACCATCCCGAAGTCGCGCCGGTGCGCGGGCAGGCTGGTGATATCTGTCCCGTCGAGCAGAATGCGGCCCGAAGTCGGCTCCTCGAGCCCGGCGATCATCCGAAGCAGCGTCGTCTTTCCGCAGCCCGAAGGACCGAGCAGGCACACAAGGGTTCCGTGCGCGACGTTCAGATCGACGCGATCGACCGCCGTGACGGGGCCGAAACGTTTCGTCAGCGCCTCAAGCGTCAGCCCCGTCAAGACCGGAACCTCGGGCTGCATCCTCCGTTAGCCGACGATCAGCTCCGTCCATTTCTGGTTCAGCCAGTCGCCCTTCGTCTGGTAGAGGTCGTAGCGCGGGATGATCGGGGGAATATCAGACGACACGGCCGCGAACTCCTGCTCCGTAAGGTCCAGCGTGTCCCGACCGACCGTCGGCGAGGTGCCGACTTTCCGCGACAGAAGCGCCTGTGTCGCGGGCTGGCACATGAAGTCGATGAAGACATGCGCCTGCTCCAGCGCCTTTGAAGCGCGCGAAACGACCCACGAGCCTGCGTCGTTCACTCCGCCCTCCTTCGGGAAGGTCGAGCGAACCGGGAATCCGTCGGCTTCCGCAAGCTTGGTAACGTCGTGGTAATACTGCCCCATCGGGATCTCGCCCGACTTCAGCGCCTGCTCGAATTGCGCTTCGTCGCGGTACCAGAGCTTCACATTCGGCTTCAGCTCCGCGATCTTGTCCATCACCTTGAGGATGTTTTCGTCGCTCGACAGGAAATCCGTGCCGCCGAAGAATGTCTTGGCCGTGATCTCCAGGAGGAACGAGTTCGACACCAGCGCGAGCAATCCCTCGCGGTCCCTGTTCGCCGGGTCCCAGAGAGCCGCCCAGCTTTCAGGCGCCTCCGGATAGACCTGGGTATTGGTCACGAGCGTGATGTACCACGTCACCGCGCCCACGCCCGCGATACGGCCGTCGTCGTATTTGTTTATGAACTCCGGCTTGACGTGCTTGAGATTGGGAAGCTTCGCCGGATCCAGCGGCGACCACAGCTCGGTCGTCTTGCCCTTGAGCAGGGCAACCACGGCCATCATCGACACGTCCGCCGGTGCGGCGCCCGCTTTGGCCGCCTGCTCCAGTTGCACCAGCCACGCCTCGCCGGTCGGCTCGGCAACCGACTCCACCTGGATGCCGGAGGCCTTGGTGAATTCCGGAAAGATGTGCTTGTCGAATGAATCCTTGAAGTAACCGCCATAGGCGCCGACCTTGAGCGGCGCACCTTGCGCCCGCAGCACCGCCGGCATCGCCAGCATGGCGGCGCCCGCGGCGCCGTATTTGAGCACGGTGCGCCGGCTCGGTCTTCCGTTAATCTTGACGGTCATTGTGCCCTCCGTTCTGTTCTTTGCCGCCCCGTTATCCCGTACCGCCGGCTGAACGTCAGGCTTCGACTCGGCTGCGCGTCGCGCCGGCCCGTGCGGAGCCTCTGTCGTCTCGCGGCACCGCTGAGTGTCCCGCAATCAGCCTAGCATTTTTCGTGCCGCGAACAATGGGCCGAGATTGCCGCGCCATGCCGCTTCTCACGCTCTAGAGGGAGCGGTGCGCAGGCACCCGCAACCCCGCCAGCCGCGCCGGAATCGCTGCGATTATTGGCAGATCGACATTGGCAAAGGCCAAGCGCAGATATGCCCCCTGCCCCTCGCCGAACGACGCGCCGGAGAGACCGAGAACGCCACGCTCGCGCGCCAGCGCCGCGGCCACCTCGTCGCCGGAAACGTCGGAAAACGGATGACGCACATACGCGAAATAGGCGCCAATCGAGGCAACCGGCCAATCGTTGTTCCCGGCGAACGCGGATTGGAACGCGGCCGCACGCTCGAGAATGCGCCGGCGGTTTTCGGCCCGCCAGTCTGCGACCGCGTCGATGGCCCAGACGAGTGCGCGTTGCGGCACGCGCGGCGGACAGATCTGAAGGCAATCGAGAACCTTCGCCACCTCCCCGATCGCTGCCGCGTCCGCCGTCATGGCGCCGACCCGATGGCCGGGGATGCAATACGCTTTCGAAAAACTGTAGAGATGCACGACCGTCCGCCGCCAGTCCCGGTCGGTGAAGAGATCGTGCGGCCGCCCGGCAGCGGGGTCGATGAAATCGCGATAGGTCTCGTCGATAATGAGCGCGATGCCGTGTCTCGCACAAAGCTCCGCAAATGCATGGACGACCGCCGGTGGATAGATCGCACCCGTCGGATTGTTGGGTGTCACAAGCGCGATCGCCCTCACTTGCCCGTCGATGAGACCTTCTGCCTCACGCGGGTCGGGCACGAAACCGTTCTCCGCCCTGCAGGGAAGCGCGACCGTCCCGATCCCCAGCATGTCCAGCGTCATCTTGTGATTGAAGTACCAGGGACTCGGGAGAACGATGGCGTCCCCCGCTTTGGCAAGCGCCATCGCCGCAGCAACGAAGCCCATGTTGCAGCCGGCGGTGATCGCGACTTCCTCCGGCACGACCGTACCGCCGTAGACTTGCGACATATGCCCCGCATAGACCGCGCGCAGGTCGGGATCGCCGAAGACGTCGCCATAGGTGGCCGCCGAAGGGCTCATGGCGGACTCCGCGAGCCGGGCCAACATCTCCGGGGGCGGTGGATCGTTGGGCGCGGCCTGTGACAGGTCGATGAGCGGGCCCGCGGAACCGTCGTAGCCGGCGCCGGCAGCCTTCGCCTCGGAGATCGGCGGCACTTTGGTCGCGGCGACGAGTGGGTTGAGCTTCAAGCAAACCGTCCGGCTGGCTCAACGCGTCTGGTCAAGCAACCGCTTGCACTCCAGAAGCTCGAGCAGGGTGGATTGGAGGCGGCGCACCTCCTCCCTTGTGAGTCCGCCTGTTCCGGCGGGCGTCTCGCCTCCGTTCTGGACCCGCGCAGCAAACCGCCTCGGCCGCGCCGACTCCCGATGATACGGCTGCGCATGCTCGGCAGCCGAATCCTCGGCGCCGGAAAAATCTCCGCCGTGCTCCGGGCCGCTCGTCGCCGGATCCGCCTCGCCCTTGCCCACCGCGCTGACAAACCGCGGTCCCTGGTCGCGCAGGATGCGCTGCACGCCACGGATCGTGTAGCCCTCGCTGTAGAGGAGGTGACGGATACCGCGCAGAAGCTCTATGTCTTCCGGCCGGTAATAGCGCCGTCCGCCCCCGCGCTTCATCGGACGGATTTGCGCAAACCGCGTTTCCCAGAACCGCAAGACATGCTGCGGCAGATCGAGATCGCTCGCAACTTCGCTGATTGTCCTGAACGCCTCAGGTCCCTTGGACACGCCGCAACGTCCGGAACTCCGGCCTCCCCGCCGTTATTCTCCCGATCGGGAGCTCTTCTTCTTCGCCAGGGCCGCGTTGATCTTCTGTTTCAGCACATTGCTGGGCTTGAAGACCAGCACCCGCCGCGGCGAGATCGGCACTTCCTCGCCTGTCTTCGGATTGCGGCCGATGCGCTGACCCTTGTTGCGCACGATGAACGATCCGAAGGACGAAAGTTTGACCGGCTCACCGGCAACGATGCGGTTGCTGATGATCTCGATGCACATCTCGACAAGTTCGGCAGACTCGGTCCGCGACAGACCTACTCTCGAATACACCGCCTCGCAAAGATCGGCACGTGTGACCGTCTTGCCGCTCATGTTCCCCGCGCCCCCGAAGTGGATCCGACCTCGCAACCCACTCCCACCCTTTTGAAAACACGAGCCTATTGCCAACGACGGCAGGAATCAACCGACAGATTCGGTCTAAGGGCTCGCATGCGCTCACGAATTGCTACCAGCGCAGGAGCACGGACCCCCAGGTGAAGCCTGCACCCATCGCTTCCAGAAGCACGACATTGCCGGGCTTGATCCGCCCGTCCCGCACCGCGGTAGCGAGCGCGAGCGGTATCGACGCGGCCGACGTGTTGCCGTGTTCGCCGACAGTCAGCACAACCTTCTCCATCCCGATCCCGAGCCTGCGCGCGCTGGCCTCGATTATGCGGGCATTTGCCTGGTGAGGCACGAACCAGTCGATGTCGTCGCCGTTGAGGCCGGTTGCCCGAAAGGCGTCCTCCACCACTTCAGCGATCATGCCGACCGCGTGCTTGAAGACCTCGCGGCCTTCCATCCGCACATGGCCGACGGTTCCGGTCGACGATGGGCCTCCGTCGATATAGAGATGCTCGCGGTAGGTGCCGTCCGAGCGAAGCTGCGACCGCAGGATACCGCGGTCTGTGAGCGCGCCGGCCCCCTCCTCCGCCCCGATGACGAGCGCACCGGCCCCGTCGCCGAACAGCACGCAGGTCGTCCGGTCGGTCCAGTCGACCACCCGCGAAAAGGTCTCTGCCCCTACTACAAGGATGTTCCGCGCCTGCCCCGTGCGTATGAACCCGTCCGCCGTTGAAAGCGCGAACACGAACCCCGAACACACCGCCTGGAGGTCGAATGCGGAACCATGCCGCATGCCGAGATTCTTCTGGACGGTCACCGCCGTTGCCGGGAAGGTCTCGTCCGGCGTCGAGGTAGCCAGCACGATCATGTCGATTTCGCTGATCGGAATATTGGCGTCGTCGAGCGCCTGGCGCGCCGCCGCCGTTCCCAGGTCCGAAGTCAGCTCGCCTTCAGCGGCGATGTGCCGTTCGCGAATGCCGGTGCGCTGCTGAATCCACTCATCCGAGGTATCGACCATGCGCGCGAGCTCCGCGTTGGTCAGCACCCGTTCGGGAAGGTAGCTACCGATGCCCCGGACGACAGACCGGATGACCGTCACAGTCCACCCGTCCCGGTCGCGCCTTCGCGGATTTCCTGGTGGAAGCCCGCTCCATGATACTCCGCCAGATCGTTGGATATCTTCTGCTGCAACCCGTTCTGCACCATGTCAAAACCGTTCTCGACAGCGCTCGCGAAGCCGAACTCGTCAGCGTCGCCGTGGCTCTTCACCACGATGCCGTTGAGGCCGAGGAACACGCCTCCATTCGCCTTTCGCGGGTCTAGCTTCTCGCGCAGGCTGTCGAAAGCGTCTTTTGCAAGAAGGTAACCGAGCCGCGCGAACAGAGTGCGGCTCATCTCCTCCCTGAGATAGGCCGAGATCTGCCGTGCCGTCCCTTCCGCCGTCTTCAGCGCGATGTTGCCGGAGAATCCCTCCGTCACCACGACATCGACGGTGCCCCGGCCGAGATCGTCGCCCTCCACGAATCCGCCGTAGACGAGATTGTGCATCGGCGTTTCCTTCAGGATTCGCCCCGCGGTGCGCACCTCCTCCAGTCCCTTCACCTCTTCCACACCGATATTGAGAAGACCGACCGTCGGGCGGGGAATGTTGAACAGCGCCCGCGCCATCGCCCCGCCCATTACCGCAAAATCGATAAGCTGCCGCGCGTCCGCGCCGATGCTCGCACCCACGTCGAGCACGATGCTCATGCCCCTGAGCGTCGGCCATTGGGCCGCGATCGCCGGCCGCTCGATGTCAGCCAGGGTTCGCAGGCAGAAACGCGCCATCGCCATGAGCGCGCCGGTGTTGCCGGCAGAAATGGTGAAGTCGGCCTCGCCCTTCTTCACCGCTTCGATCGCCCGCCACATGCTCGACCGCCACCGGCCGTGACGCAGCGCCTGGCTCGGCTTGTCGGTCATTGCGACAGCCACCTCGCAATGGTGGACGGTCGATACGGCCGCGAGTCTCGGCCTTTCCCGCAAGAGCGACTCGATGACCGCCGCATCGCCGAACAGCGCGTAGCGGATGCCGGCGCGCCGCGACAACGCAGCCTCGGCACCGCCGAGAATGACGGCAGGGCCGCGATCGCCCCCCATCACGTCAACCGCAATTGTGACCGCTTCGGCCATTCAACTCCTGGAGCAATGCAACGCCGGCGAAACGACAGCGGCCCCATGAATTGGGCGGCGGCGCCGGAACTGGAAGATACCCGGTTCATCCGACCGGGCAACCGCTTTCTCCGGCAGGAAACACATAGTCACCCCTTTCAGCCGCCTTGCCTTTTCAGCTTTTCAAGCACGGCGAAAGGCGACTCCGGGCGCTTCGGTCCTCCCGGTTCGTCGGGCGGCGCGGGCAGTTCTGCGCCCGGCGCGCGTGGATAGGGATCGATCGCCAGCGCGAAATGCTCCTCGGCCACAGCACCGATGTCGATGCTGCGACCCGGAAACACCTCCGGCGGCTCTGCGCCCCAGACCTGTACGGCGACCTCACGCTCCGGCCTGGCGAGCGCCGCCGCGAGGCGCGAGCCAGCCGGCACGAAGTAGACCTCGAACGGTTCGTCAATCGCCTGCTCCACCGGCGCGAGGCTGACGACGCACCTTTGCGTGATGCGCGCCACCACGCGCCCCGTAACGGCGAAGCCCTCGCCCCGCCATGGCACAATCGCGACGTCGGCCGCGAGCGATTCGATGCCGAGGAGCCCGAACGCTTCCGCCACCGCGACGCGCTCGTCGGCAGTCGCCTCGATGTGCCGTTCCAGGCCGTCCGCCGGCACGACGTTCACATCGATTGTGCGGGAGAAGGCTGACGGACCGATCATGCGATGGACGCGGAGGGCCGGAACGCCATTGGTTCCGGAAACGCAACCCTCCCCTCCAGCAACGCCTCGGGCAGGTCGCGCCGGTCGAGCCACGCAAAGGCATAGTCCGCAAGCCACGACGCGGCGGGTGGGGCGGTATCGCAATCCGGGAAGAGATTGCGCCCGATCGCCGCCGCCAGCGCATCGACGTCCCGCCTGGCGACAGCCGCATGATACGCCGTCGAGCGCCCGGCGAAACTCTCCGCCATGGTCCGGACCCGCCGCGGTACACCGAGATCGCTCACTCCCATTTCTCGCAGCGACCGGTCCATGTCCAGAAAGAACAGGTCCACGATTTCCTGCGCAAGTGCGGCGCCTTCCGGACCGAGCGCCTTGAGCTTCTCGAAAAGGAGGAACGCATGCAGCAGGATCATGTCGAACCGCCCGTCCACCGAGTCCGGAACCCCGAAGTCGCGATAGAAGACCGGCGCCCGTGCCTGCGTCACGATCGCGCCGTAAAGGCTGTGTGCTATCGCCGCTTCCCGGCGGGTTTGCGCCCGTTTTCGGCCCAGCATGACGGCTCCGGAATTGCCTGCCCGCTCTGGCGGTACAGGTTGCAACGAGGCCTAGCGCAGGCTAGGGAAATTGCCAAGACAGGGGAAATTCGTGCGGAAAAGCAAGCTGTCGTCGGTCCCCGCGCTCAAGCGGGCTCCTGCGGTCAAGGTAGCGATGGCAGCCTCCGTTTCAGCGATTGTGCTGGCCGGATGCACGTCGGTTCTGCCGCGCGCACCGCAGCTCGGGTCGATCGCCTCCACCACCCACCACGGCTACATCCTGGCTCCCGACGCCCTGGAGCAGGTACCGGTCGGTTCCAGCCGCGACCAGGTGCTGATCGCACTCGGCTCGCCCTCGACAACCGGCCAGTTCGGCGGCGAGGTGTTCTACTACATCAGCCAGACACGCCGCGCGCCGGCGCGTTTCATGCAGCCGAAGGTCGTCGACCAGCGGGTGGTTGCCGTCTACTTCGACAAGAACGACAAGGTCGCGCGGATCGCCAACTACGGCCTTCAGGA
>Ga0073934_10003245_pt1 | contig 30645 bp, 4 predicted proteins | sample LarsenN4metaG_FD_76834 | JGI IMG/M metagenome (GOLD analysis project Ga0073934, IMG submission 76834) | Hot spring sediment bacterial and archeal communities from British Columbia, Canada, to study Microbial Dark Matter (Phase II) - Larsen... ...
AGGTGCCAGTACCGTGCGCCTCGACGAAGCCGATGTCCTGCGGCTGCAGGCCGGCGTCGGCCAGCGCCTCCCGAAGCACGGCTTCCTGCGCCGGGCCGTTCGGCGCGGTGAGGCCGTTGCTGCGCCCGTCCTGGTTCGCGGCGATGCCGCGGATGACGGCCAGCACGCGGCGGCCCGCCGCACGCGCGTCGGCAAGCCGCTGCAGCACGAGCATGCCGCAGCCTTCGCCGCGCACGAAGCCGTCGGCCCGCGCGTCGAAGGCCTTGCAGCGCCCGTCGGGCGCCATCATGCGCGCTCGCGACAGCGCGACGGTGATGTCGGGGCCGAGGATCAGGTTCACGCCGCCGGCCAGGGCCAGGTCGCTCTCGCGGCGGCGCAGGCTCGCCACGGCCTGGTGGATCGCCACCAGCGACGACGAGCAGGCGGTGTCCACCGACAGGCTCGGGCCGCGCAGGCCGAGCGTGTACGACAGCCTGCCCGAGGCGATGCTGTGCGCCGTGCCGCTGGCGGTGTAGGCGTCGAAGCCGGCCATGCCGCCGGCGTTGCGCATGAGCTGGTAGTAGTCGCCGGCGGAGACACCGAGGAACACGCCGGTGCGGCTGCCCTCGAGCGACGGCGGCGCGATGCCGGCATCCTCCAGCGCCCGCCAGCTCACCTCGAGCAGCAGGCGCTGCTGCGGATCCATGCTCTGCGCCTCGCGCGGCGAGATGCCGAAGAACGCGGCATCGAAGCCGTCCACCGCGCCGACGAAGCCGCCAAAACGCGTGCTCATCTTGCCGACGGCATCGGGGTCGGGGTCGTACCAGGCATCGACGTCCCAGCGTTCCGGCGGCACCTCGGTGATCGCGTCGCGGCCCTCCTGCAGCAGCTGCCAGTAGGCACCCGCCGAATCGACGCCGCCGGGCAGCCGGCAGCCGATGCCGACGATGGCGATCGGCTCGTGACGCGCGGCCTCGAGTTGCGCGACGCGGTCGTTCAGCTCGTCGGCCAGGAGCGCCAGGCGCTTGGCCGAGAAGTGGCTGATGCGGGCGAGGAAGTCGGACATGGGCGAATTCAGGTCTTCGCGGTGCGGCGAGCGAACAGGGCCTCGATCTGCTCGTCGGAAAGCTCGTCGATGGCCTGCACCGCGTCGGCCGCCGGCGCCGCGGCGGCGGGCGGGGCGGCCGCGGCCGGCTGCCCGAACAGCAGGCCTTGCAGATGACGTGCCAGCGCCTCGAGCGTCGGGTGGTCGAACACGAGTGTCGCCGGCAGACTGCGGTCCAGCGCGAAGGCCGAGGTCAGGCGATTGCGCAATTCCACCGACATCAGCGAATCCATGCCCAGTTCGCTGAGCGGTTGCTGCGGATCGATGGCCTGGGCGTCGCCCGCCCCGAGCACGCGGGCGACCTGCTCGCCCACCAGGGCCAGCATCATGTCGGTGCGCCGGGCCGGGGTGGCCTGGCGCAGGGCCTCGAGCTGCGCGGCCGGTGCCTCTGCCGCAGCCGCCGGTGCCGGGCCGCGATCACGCGCCGTCACGGCAGCGCCCTGGCGCGGCCGCAGGGCGCTCAGGAAGGGCGGCGCCGCGCCCGGCTGGCCCTCGAAGAAGCGCGTCCAGTCGATCGGGCACGCGGCGACATGCGCGGGGGCGCCGTGCATCAGGCGCTCGAGCATCGCGATGCCATCGGCCGGCGCGATCCACTCGATGCCCTTGGCGGCGACGCGGCCCTCGAGGCTGCGGCCGGCGGCCGAGCCGATGTCGCTCCAGGCGCCCCACCCGATGCTCAGTGCCGGCAGGCCGAGCGCCCGCCGGTGGGCGGCCAGCGCGTCGAGAAAGGCGTTGGCCGCCGCGTGGTTGGCCTGGCCGGCCGAGCCGAACACCGACGCGACCGACGCGTAGAGCACGAAGAAGTCGAGCGGCCGGTGCCGCGTGGCCCGGTGTAGCGCCCAGGCACCCTGCACCTTGGGCGCCAGCACCTCGGCGAAGCGGGGCCAGCTCTGCTGCACCAGCGCTGCATCGGCCAGCACGCCCGCGGCGTGGATCACGCCCCGCAGCGGCGGCATCTCGGCATCGACGAGGGCCATCAGCCGCGCCACCTCGTCCTCGTGCGCGATGTCGGCCTGCATCACACGCACCTCGGCGCCGTCGGCGCGCAGGCGCGCAAGACGCTGCTCGACCTCGGGCGTGGGCGCGCGTCGGGCGACCAGCAGCAGATGGCGCGCGCCGCGCTGCACCAGGTGCTCGGCGCTGGCGAGACCGAGGCCGCTGAGTCCGCCGGTGACGAGCACGGTGCCGTGGGCGGGCAGCGGCTCGGCCTCGGCGTGCGCGTCGTCCCACTGCGTCAGCACGACCTTGCCGATGTGGCGGGCCTGCGCCATGAAGCGGAAGGCGTCGGCGGCACGCGCCAGCGGGAACGCCTGCAGCGGCAGCGGCCGCAACGCCTCGGGGCTGCCGGCCTGCATCGTGCGCCGGTACAGCGCACGGAAGGCCTCGGGGTCGGCGAGCCGCGTCGCGTTGAGGTCGATGGCGTGGAAGCGCCCCGGGCGGGCGACACGGGCCTGCGCCCGCTCGCGCGCGAAGCGCGCCTCGTCCCAGATGTCGCGCTTGCCGATCTCCAGGAACACGCCGTCCTCGGCGAGGCAGCGCACGCCGGCGCCGATGAAGTCGCCGGCGAGCGAGTTGAGCAGCAGGTCGACGCCGCGCCCGCCGGTGAGCGCGAGCACCTCGTCGGCGAAGCCGGTGCTGCGCGAATCGAGCACGTGCGGCACGCCCTGCGCCCGCAGGTGAGCGCGCTTGCGTTCGCTGCCGGCGGTGGCGATGACGGTGGCGCCGGCCCGCAGCGCGATCTGCACGGCGGCCTGGCCCACGCCCCCGGCGCCGGCATGCACGAGCACGGTGTGACGGGCCGACAGGCCGCCGAGATCGACGAGCGCATGCAGCGCCGTCATCGCCGCGAACGGCAAGGTCACCGCGTCGGCGTGCGACATCGTGGTCGGCAGCGGCGACGCCAGCCGGGCATCGCAGATGGCGTAGGTCGCGAAGCAGCCCTCCGCCACCGCGACCACGGCGTCGCCGACGGCGAAGCCCGTGACGCCGGGGCCGACGGCGGTGACGCGGCCGGCGCACTCGCCGCCCAGCGGCTCGGGGTCGGCGCGCATCGCCACCGCGTTCATCACGTCGCGGAAGTTGAGGCCGGCCGCGAGCACGCGGATCTCGATCTCTCCGGCAGCCGGAGGTCGACGCGCCGCGGGCTCCAGCGCCAGGTCGTCGAGCACGCCGCGTCGGCCGGCGACGAGGCGCAGCGGCTGCGAAGCGGGAGCCTTCGGGGACACCGTGCCGCGCACGAGGCGCGAGACGAGGCAGCGGCCCTGGCGCAGCGCGTACTCGCGCTCGCCTGTGGATGCCGCGACCGGGCTCGTCCCGGTGCGTGCAATCAGCGCCGCCAGTGCCTCGGCCTGCGCCGCGGCCGTCTCGCCCGGATCCAGGTCGACCCAGCGCGGCTGCAGCTCGGGGTGCTCGAGCGCGGTGACGCGCCCGAGGCCCCAGGTGGTCGCCGCGCCCGGGGCCGGCAGCGCCTCCGGCCCCACGGCCTGGGCACCCGCGGTGGCCACCCAGAGCGCAGGCACCCGGCCTGCCGCGTGCGACCCCGTGGCGAGCGCCTGCACGGCCTGCAGCAGTGGCTCCAGGAGCGCCAGCTGTTCGGCCGCCGGCCCTGGCAGCGAGGCCGGCGGCGCCGGCACCGTGTCGCAGGGCGTGGCGGCCAGCGGCCCGAGGTGCACGACGCCCGTGGCCCCGGCCAGTCGCTCGACCAGCGGCGGCTCGCCGGCCGCCCGTTGAGCGGGCCGGATCACGTCGACCTGTGCCCCGCGGCCGGCCAGTTGCGTGGCGAGGTGCGCCGCGACGTCGCCCGGCGCGCGCCCGTCGGCGTCGCCCCCCGCGAGCACGACCCAGCGGCCGGCCACGTCGGCCGCCGCCAGCGGCCGGCGTGCGGCGAGCACCACTTCGCTCGAGCCGGCATGCTCCGGGTTCAGCGCCGCCGCCTCGAAGCCGAGCTCGGCCAGCAGCGCCAGCCAGGCGGGCCGCTCGAGCAGCGGGTAGTCGCGGCGCAGGTCGGTGTCGGTGAACCGCCACCAGCCCTCGGTGAGGCCGAAGCTCAGGTCGACCCAGCGCTCGCGCGCCGTGATCTCCAGCATCAGCAGGAGGCCGCCGGGCGCGAGGCGCGTGCGCAGGGCACCGAGCGTGCGGCGCAGGTCGGCGGTGGCGTGAATGCAGTTCGCCGCGACGATGAGGTCGACGCTGCCTTCGGCGATGCCTTGCGCGCCCAGGTCCTGCTCGAGGTCCAGGGCCTGGAAGCGCATGAAACGGTGCCGCGCGAAGCGTTCCCGGGCCCGCGCGACGAGGCCGCCGCCGAGATCGGTGAAGAGGTAGTCGGTGCCGGCTTCGGGCAGCGCCGGCGCCAGCCACGTGGTCGTGCCGCCCGTGCCGCCGCCGACCTCGAGCACGCGCAGCGGCCGGCCCGCTGCGCGCTGGCCGAGCGCGTGCACGACGGCATCGCGCACGAAGGCGTTGTAGATCCGGGCCTCGGGGGCTTCGCTGTAGAGCGCCTCGGCATCGCGCGTGTCGCCCTCGGGAAAGAGCAGGTGCAGCGGGTCGATCTCGCCGCGCAGCACGCTCGGCAGCGCGTCGCCGCAACGCCGCACGAAGGCCAGGCGGGCGACGCTCGCGGGGTGGTCGGCGCGCAGCGCCTCCTCGGGCAGCGCCGCGGCCAGCGCGCTCGCGAGGTCCGGCGCCTGCGGCGGCACGGTCCAGCCGGCCGGATCGCCTTGCAGGATCCCTTCTTCGGCCAGGATCTGCAGCAGCCGGCCGAAGGCGCCACGATGCCGGGTCGCGACGCCCAGGCGCGAGGCCAGCGAGGCGCTGTCGAAGCGGTCGCCGGCCTGCGGTTGCCAGCCCATGCGGGCCAGGCCCTGCAGCACGCGCGCGGCGACGTGCCGGTCCAGCGCCTGCGTGGCGCGGCCGTGCCCGTCGAGGTCGTTCGCCGCGGCCAGCGGTGCCAGCGCCGCCGCCATCGCGTCGGCGATCGCCTCGGGCCGCGGCCACGAGGCCGCCTCGGGCAAGGGTTGCCAGTCGATCTCGTAGAACGGCGTGGACGCGGCCGATGCGGACCCGGCCGCCGGCCGCAGCACGATGCCCTCCAGCTCGGCGACGAGCCCTTGCTCGTCGTGCACCCGCAGGTCGGCCCGCACGGTGTCGCCGCTGGCGACGCTCGCGACCACGTGCGACCAGACGCCCCCGGCGGGCGCGCGATGGCGCTGCGCGCGGTCGATGGCCAGCGGCAGGAAGGCGCGGCCCCGCGCCACGGCGGCGGGCACGGCTGCCGCCAGCGCCTGCAGGCAGGCGTCGAGCAGGGCTGGATGGATCAGCCAGCGCCGCGCGTCCGCCGGCGCCCGCAGGCCGTCGTCCACGCCCGGTGGCAGCGCGATCTCGGCGACCGCCTCGCCATCGCGCCGGCCGAGCGAGGTCAGCCCGTGCAGCGACGGACCGAACTCGAGCCCGTGCGCCAGCAACTGCGCCCGGTGCGCGGTTGCGTCGACCCGCGTGTCGCAGCGCGCGGCGATTTCGGCCTTCGGCTCGGCGGCGGGAAGTTGCCCGAGGGTGTCCACGGCGCCCGGCTGCAGCGTGCCCTGCACGTGCAGTTGCCAATCGATCTCTGCGGTCTCCCCGGGCGCTCCGGCGCCCTCCCGGGCCGTGCCGTCGCCCGCGGCTTCGGCCGGTGCCGGCAGCGAGAGCAGTTCGAAGGCCTGCGTGCCGTTCTCGCGCCGGCGCACGACGACCTGCATCGTGCGCGCCTCTCCGCCCTCGAAGGCCAGGGGCTCGACGATCACCATGTCGCGGATCGTGGCGCCGGCGCCGAGCACCTCCTGCCCGGCGGCGAGCGCGGCCTCGAGGTAGCCGGTGGCCGGCACGATGGCACGGCCGTGCACGCGGTGGTCGCGCACGAAGGCCAGGTCGTCGGCGGCCAGCGTGCGCTGGAACTGCACCACGTCGCGCAGCGGCGTGTGCAGCCGCCGTCCGAGCAGCGGGTGGCCGGTGGCCCGGCCCGGCACTGCCGCGTCGCCGCCGGCGCTGTCGTGCCGGCGTGCCTGCGCGGGGCTCGCGCGGAACCAGCAGCGCTCGCGCTGGAACGGATAGGCCGGCAGGTCGACCCAGGGCTGCGGCGAGCTCGACCACACGGCGCGCCAGTCGATCGCGACCCCGGCGAGCCAGGCGACGGCCAGGGCGTCGGCCAGTTGTGCCGTGTCGCTGCGGCCACGCCGCAGGCTGGCCGCGAAGGCGGGGCGGCGCGCTTCGGCGACCTCGGTGAACGCCTCCTGGACGAACGACAGCAACGTCGGCTGCGGGCCGACTTCCAGGCAAAGGTCCGGCTGCAGGCCGGCGAGCGTGCGTGCGCCGTCGGCAAAGCGCACCGCTTCGCGCATGTGCCGGCGCCAGTAGGCGGGCGCGGCCAGCGTGTCCGGCCCGGCGAGCTGGCCGGTGAGATTGGAGATGACGCGCACGCGGGGGCGCTGCCACGCTACTCGGGCCGCCGCGGCCTCGAAGCGGTCGAGCACCGGGTCGACGAGCGGCGAATGGAAAGCGTGCGAGACGGCCAGCGGCTGGCAGCGCACGCCACGCGCGCCGAGCACCTGGCAGACGCGCGCCACGGTGTCGGCGGCACCGCTGACCACGGTCTGTGCCGGCGCGTTGACGGCGGCGATCGCGGCGCGTGGTTCGCTGCCGCCCGCGCTGCCGCCACCCCCGGCGACCTCCGCCAGCGCGCCGGCCACGACATCAGCGGGCGCGGCCACTGCGGCCATCGCGCCCCCGGCCGGCAGCGACTGCATCAGGCGCGCGCGCTCGGCCACGAGCCGCAGCGCGTCGTCCAGCGGCAAGGCGCCGGCCACGCACGCGGCGGCGAGTTCGCCGACCGAATGGCCGATCAGCACGTCGGGCCGCACGCCCCACGAGCGCCACAGCTCGGCCAGCGCGAATTCCACGGCAAACAGCGCCGGCTGCGTGAAGCCGGTGCGCTGAAGCAACGGCACCTCGCCCGACACCTCCCCCGAAACCGCGCCCGGCGTCTCGCCCGCCGCTTCGGGGGCGAACAGCACGTCGCGCAGCGGCCGCTCGAGCAATCCGTCGAGAACGGCAGCACAGCGGTCGAGCGCGGCTCGGAAGACCGGCTCGCGCGCATCGAGCGTGCGCGCCATGCCCGCGTACTGCGCCCCCTGGCCCGTGAACAGGAACGCGATGCGGGCCGGGTCGCGCCGGGTCACGCGTGCCTGGCGCAGCGCGGCATGCGGCCGGCCCTCGGCGAGCGCGAGCAGCGCCTCGCGCAGCTCGGCGAGCGAGCGCGCGAGCACCGCGGCCCGCTCGGGATGCGTGGCCCGCGACACGGCGGCCGTGCGGCACACCGCGGCCAGTTCGTCTTCGCGGCGGCCGGCGAGCGCGTCGGCATGGCGGCCCGCCGAGGCGGCGAGCGCGCGGCGGTCGAACGCCGAGAGGACGAAGAGGCAGAGTCCTTCGGGCTCGGCGGCCGCGATCCCTGCCACCGGACCGTCGGCCGCAGGGCTTTCGACGGGCGGCGACTCCTCGATCAGCAGGTGCGCGTTGGTGCCGCTGAAGCCGAACGAGCTGACGCCGCCGATGCGGCGCCCGTCGATCGGCGCCCAGTCCTCCAGCGCCACAGGCACGCGCAGCGGCAGCTCGGCCCAGGGGATGTGCGGGCTCGGGTTCTTCAGGTGCAGGTGCGGCGGCAGGGCGCGTTCGCGCAGCGACAGCACGAGCTTGATGACGCCGGTGACGCCGGCCGCGGCCTCGAGGTGCCCGACGTTCGACTTCACCGAGCCGATCAGAAGCGGCTGCGCCGCCGGCCGCCCGGGGCCGAAGACCGCGCCGAGGGCCTGCACCTCGAGCGGGTCGCCGAGGGCCGTGCCGGTGCCGTGTGCCTCGACGTAGCCCACCTGGTGCGGCGCGACGCCGGCCTGCGCGAGCGCGGCGCGGATCACGGCCTCCTGCGCCGGGCCGTTGGGGGCCGTGAGGCCGCTGCTCGGGCCGTCCTGGTTGACGGCGCTGCCGCGGATGACGGCGAGGATGCGGTCGCCGTCGGCCCGCGCCTGCGACAGGCGCTTGAGCACGACCACCCCGCAGCCCTCGCCGCGGCCGAAGCCGTCGGCGGCGGCGTCGAAGGTCTTGCAGCGGCCGTCGGGCGCCAGCATGCGCGTCTGGGAGAACGCGACGAACAGGTCCGGCGACAGCATCAGGTTCACGCCGCCGGCCAGCGCCATGCGGCAGTCGCCCGCGCGCAGCGCCTGGCAGGCCAGGTGCACCGCCACCAGCGACGACGAGCAGGCCGTGTCGACGGTGATCGCCGGCCCCTGCAGGCCGAGCACGTAGGCGACGCGCCCCGACGCGACGCTGTGCGCGATGCCCGAGCTGTGGTGCGCGTCGAGCAGCGAGGGATCGCCGGCCTGGATCTGCAGGTTGGCGTAGTCGCTGCTGGCGACGCCGAAGTAGACGCCGGTGCTGCTGCGCGACAGGCGATCGGGTGGCTGCGCCGCGTGCTCGAGCGCCTCCCAGCTCACCTCCAGCAGCAGCCGCTGCTGCGGGTCCATGCCGTTGGCCTCGCGTCGCGCGATGCCGAAGAACGGCGCATCGAAGCCGTCCACGGAAGCGAGGAACCCGGCCTCGCGCGCCGACGAGCGCCCGGCCGCATCGGGATCGGCCGACCACACCGCGTCGAGGTCGAAGCGTCCGGCCGGCACCGGGCCGATGGCGTCCACGCCGTCGCGCAGGTTGCGCCAGAACGCCTGCGCGTCGTCGGCGCCGGGCACCCGGCAGGCGAGCCCGACGATGGCGATGGGCTCGCGCGCGGCCGCCTCGGCGGCGGCCAGCTTCGCCTCGGCCTGCTCGAGCGCGAGGAAGGCGCGCTTCAGCGGCGAGAGCGCCGGCTCGGCGGCCGGTGGTGCGGCGGACGGGGAGGCGGCCGATGACGTCGCCTGGATCGGTGCCTGGGCCGACGCCGGCATCGGCGTGCTCGGGGGCGGGGCTTCGCTGCGGCTCATCGGTTGCCCAGTCGTTGCATCAGCATCGCCTCGACCTCGTCGTCGCTCATCGCGGCGACCTCGGCGGCGCGGCCTTCGGGGACGGACCGGGCGCCGGTGCTGCCGGCGCCTTCGCGGCCCGCGGAGTCACGCGGCGTCCCGGGTGCATCGGGCGCGGGGCCTGGCGCCGCGCCCGCATCGGGCGACAGGCGCTCCGACAGGTACACGGCCATGTCGGCGATGGTCGGGTGGTCGAACAGCAGCGTCGCGGGCAGCGGCCTGGCGAGCCCGAGCGCCTCGCCGATCTGCCCGCGCAGCTGCACGGCCATCAGCGAGTCGAAACCGAGATCGAGCAGGCGGTCGCCCGGGCCGGGCGCCTGGTCGGCCGCGAGGCGGAGGATGGCCATCACGCGCTCGCGCACGAGGTCACGCAGCACCTCCTCGCGTTCGGCCGGCAGCGCATCGTCCAGGCGCGCCCGCCAGGCGGTCAGGGCCGCGGCGCGGTCCGGCCCGGCCACCGGCGCTGTCGCGTCGTGGCCCACCTCCGTTGCGGACGGCGTCGCCGACACCCCGGCGCCGGAGGCCGGCGCGCCCTCGACGCGGGCGAGCACGACGTGCTGCGACAGCTGCGCCGGCTCGGAGCCCTCGGGCGGCCATGCCCGGGCGTCGGCGAACCCGGCCTGGCGCAGCGCGGCGGTCCATTGCGCCGGCTTGAGCAGCGGCTGGTCGGTGCGCAGGTCGTCGTCGAAGGCCTGCCAGCCCTCGATGAGGCCGGTGCTGATGTCGAACCAGGCCAGGTGCTCGGTCGTCTCGACGAGCAGCAGCATGCCGCCCGGGGCGAGCAGGCGGCGCAGGCCGGCCAGCGTCGCGCGCAGGTCGCGCACCGCATGCACCGCGTTGGCCGCGAGCACGAGGTCGAAGCGGCCCTCGGGCAGCCCCTGCGCGGCCGGGTCCTTCTCGAGGTCGAAGGTGTGCAGCTCCAGCGACGCGCGCACGGCCGGCTGGCGGTCCGGCGCGAACTTGGCGCGTGCGCGGTCGAGGAAGAGGCCGGTGACGTCGGTGAACCAGTAGCTCGATCCGGCCGGGAACAGCGGCAGCAGCGCCGCCGTCGTGCCGCCGGTGCCGGCGCCGGCCTCGAGCACGCGCCAGGCGTGTCCGGGCCGCGCCGCGACGAGCGCCTGCACCGCCGAGGCGGCCAGCCCGTTGACGTAGAGCGCCGTGGCCGAGCGCTGGTACAGCGCCTCGGCAAGCTCGTACGAGCCTTGCGGGAACAGCGTCTCGAGCGCGCTCTCGCGCCCGCCGATCACGTCGCCGAGCAGGTTGCAGCAGTGGTGCAGGTAGTTCCACAGCGGTCGATTGCCGGCCAGCAGCGTGTCGGCCTCGTGCAGGTGCTCCGCCAGGCGCGGATCGGGCAGCGGCTGCGCGGCGACGAACTCGTCGCCCTGCCGCTGCAGCCAGCCGCGCTGCGCAAGCCGCTCCAGCCAGCGCTGCAGCAGGTGCCGGTAGACGGGTGCGGCGCCCAGGCGCTCGCGCACGCTCTCGACGGTGCCGCGTTCGCCCGCGGCCGCGAAGCAGCCGGCGCCGCGCAGCGCGGCGGTGGCCGCCGCGACGGTGAGCCTCTCCAGGCCCGCCCAGCGGCTGGCGTAGTCCGTCAAGTCCACCCCGATGGGCGCCAGCAGGGCCTGGCGGTCGAGCGCGCCGCACAGGCTCGCCCACGCGTGCAGGGGCGCCGCTGCTGCCTGCGCACTGCCCGGCTGATCGGGCAGGTCGAGCCAGTAGCGGCGGCGCTGCCAGCGCGTCGTCGGCAGGTCCACGCGGCGGCACGGCCGCCCGGCGTCGAAGGCCTGCCAGTCGATGTCGGCGCCCGCCACCCACAGCTGCTGCAGGCTGTCGAGCATCGTCGTCCAGTCGTCCGCCTTCGGCCGCAGCGAGGCCAGCCAGCACGGCGGCGGGCCGCCCTCGGCCGCGGTCGTGAAGCGGGCCGCCATGCCCACGAGCACCGGCGCCGGGCCGATCTCGAGCCAGTGCGTGACGCCGAGCGCGGCGGCGCTGCGCACGCCGGCGTCGAAGCGCACGGGCTCGCGCACGTGCCGCCGCCAGTAGGCGGCCGACGTCACCTCGGCGGCCGTCGCGGCCTCGCCCGTGAGGTTGGAGATGAGCGTGAGCCGCGGCGCCTGCAGCGGGATCTTCGCGACCTCGCGCTCGAAGTCTCCGAGCATCGGCGTCATCGCCGCCGAGTGGAAGGCGTGCGAGACGGCGAGCCTTTGGTTGGCAAATCCGAGCGCGGAAGCTGCAGCGCAGGCTGCCTCCACGGCCGCGGCCGCGCCGCTCAGCACCACTTGCGCGGGCCCGTTGTAGGCGGCGATCTCGACGCCATGCGCGGCCAGCAGCGGGGCCACCTGCTCGGGCGTGGCGGACACCGTGGCCATCGCGCCGGCGGCCCCGCTGCCGGCGTCCTGCATCAGGCGACCGCGAGCGGCGACCATCCTCAGCGCGTCGGGCAGCGTCATCACGCCGGCCGCCCAGGCGGCGGCGAGCTCGCCCAGGCTGTGGCCCAGGACGACGGCGGGCGCGAGGCCCCAGTGACGCCACAACGTGAAGAGCGTCGCCTCGACGGCGAAGAGTGCCGGCTGTGCGCAGTCGGTGCGCTGCAGCCAGCTCGCGTCGCCGTCGGCGGGGAACAGGATCGCGCGCAGCGGTCGCGGCAGCAGCGGGTCGAGCACGGCGGCGCAGGCGTCGAGCGTGGCGCGGAAGGTCGGCTCGGTCTCGTCCAGGGCCCGCGCCATGCCGACGTACTGCGCCCCCTGTCCGCTGAACAGCATGGCCACCACCGGCTTCGTGCCGGCGGCGGCGTGGCCGCTGCGGACGTTGGGTGCCGCCTCGCCCGCGACGTGCGCGGCGAGGCCGCGCCGCAGCTCGGCGAGGTCGCCGGCGCTGACGGCGAGGCGCCGCGGCAGCCGTGCGCGGCCGGTGTTGGCGCTGAAGCAGAGGTCGGCGATGTCGACGGGCGTGCCGCCGCCCGGGCCCCCGTGCGCGGGCTGCGACACCTGGTCGATGCGGGCGATGAAGGCCTCGGCCAGCTCGCGCAGCGCCGGCTCGCTGGCCGCCGAGAGCGCGAGCACGTGGCGCGGCCGCGCGCGCAGCGGGGCCGGTGTGGCGGCCGGCCCGTCGGCGGGCATCGCGGAGGCCGGCAAGGCCGGAGCCTCCTCCAGCACGACGTGGGCGTTGGTGCCGCTGAAGCCGAACGAGCTGACGCCGGCTCGGCGGGGGCGGTCGGCGCGCGGCCAGGCCTCGAGCGACGTCGGGACCCGCAGCGGGAGGGCCGGCCAGTCGACCATCGGGTTCGGCCGGGTCAGGTGCAGGTGCGGCGGCACGGCATCGTGGTTCAGTGCCGCCACCACCTTCAGCAGGCCGGCGATCCCGGCGGCTGCCTCGAGGTGGCCGAAGTTGGTCTTGCAGGAGCCCACGACGAGCGGCGCCTGGCGATCGGCACCCAACGCCTGCGCGAGTGCCTGCAGCTCGATCGGGTCGCCGAGCGGCGTGCCGGTGCCGTGGGCCTCGACGAGATCGATGTCCGCCGGCGCCAGCCCGGCGTCGGCGAGCGCAGCGCGGATCACCGCCACCTGCGAGGGGCCGTTGGGCGCCGTGAGGCCGGCGCTGCGCCCGTCCTGGTTGACGGCGGTGCCGCGCACGACGGCGAGGATGCGCTCGCCGCGCGCCCGGGCGTCCGCAAGGCGCCGCAGCACGACGAGCGCGACGCCTTCGCCGCGGCCATAGCCGTCGGCCGCGGCGTCGAAGGTCTTGCAGCGGCCGTCGGGGGCCATCATGCGTGCCTTCGTGAAGGCGATGTGCGCCTCGGGGCCGACGATGAGGTTGCTGCCTCCGGCCAAGGCGAGCTCGCACTCGCCGCGACGCAGGCTCTGGCACGCGAGGTGGACGGCCACCAGCGAAGCCGAGCAGGCGGTGTCGACGACGAGGCTCGGCCCCTGCAGGCCGAGCAGGTACGACAGCCGTCCGGCGATCACGCTCGCGCTGCCGCCCGAGCCGGAGTAGGCGTCGATCTGCCCGAGATCGCGCAGCAGGTGGCGGAAGTAGTCGTTGTTGCCCACGCCGAGGAAGACGCCGGTGGCGGTGCCGGCCAGCCGGTCGGGCGCGATGCCGGCGTGCTCCAGGGCCTCCCAGGCCACCTCGAGGGCCAGGCGCTGCTGCGGGTCCATGCGCTCGGCCTCGCGCGGCGAGATGCCGAAGAAGGCCGCGTCGAAGTGCTCGATGTCGTCGAGGAAGCCGCCCTGCGTCGTCCACATCGTGCCGGGGTGGTCGGCGTCGGGATGGAACAGGCGGCGCGCGTCCCAGCGCCCCGGCGGCACCGGGCCGATGGTGTCGCGGCCCTCGCCGAGCACCCGCCACAGCGACTCGAGGTCGACGACGCCCCCGGGCAGCCGCACCCCCGCGCCGACGATCGCGATCGGTTCGTGCGCGGCCGCCTGCAGGGCGGCCAGGCGCGCGCGCAGGTCGCGGATCTCGACCAGGGCTCGCTTGATCGGCGACAGGTCGTCTGGCGGTGTGGAGGCGGTGGGGGCGGTGGCAGGGCCGCTCATGGCGTTCCGATGGAGAGTTCGCGAAGCAACGCCGCCTCGGCTTCGGCATCGCTCATGGCCTGCACGTCGCCGAGCGAGGCCGGTGTCGTGGGCACGGGAGTCTGCGCGTGGCGCGAGGCGGCGTCCCCCGCGCCGGGGGCGGCGGGGACGGGGGCGGGGCCGAGGCCGGGCAACGTCTCGAGCAGGTGCTGCACGAGCGCGTCGAGGGTGGGGTGGTCGAACACCAGCGTCGCCGGGAAGGCCATGCCGGCGGCGCTGCCGATGGCATTGCGCAGCTCGACGGTCATCAGCGAGTCCATGCCGAGCTCGCGCAGCGGCGCACGGGGGTCGAGGGCGCGGCCGCCGGCGATGCCCACGACGCGGCGCACCAGCGCCTCGAGGCGGCGCAGCAATGCCGTCGCGCGCTGGTCGGCGGGCGTGGCCTGCAGCTCGGCAGCCCAGCCGCTGGCGGCCGCCGGAGCGCCGGCGGCGCGGGCTGCGGTGGCGGGCATCGCGCCGGCGGGGGCGGACGCATCCACCTGCTCGAAGAACAACGGCGCCGGGCCGGCGCCCAGCGCCGGCAGGTAGCGCGCCCACTGCATCGGCAGCAGGGCCACGCTGGCCAGAGGCCGCCGCAGCCACTCGAACAGCGCGTCGAACGCCCGCGCCGGGTCGACGGCGTCGACGCCGCCGGCCTGCCAGGCGGCCTCGTGGCCCGCGGCCATGCCGCCCGCCCAGCGGCCCCAGGCCACCGCCAGCGTGGGCCGGCCGCGCGCATGGCGCGCCTGCGCGAAGGCCTCCAGGGCCGTGTTCGCGGCGGCGTAGTTGGCCTGGCCGGGCGGCCCGATCCAGGCGGCGCCGCCGCTGAAGACGACGAAGAAGTCGAGGGCGTCGCCGGCGGTCAGCCGGTCCAGCAGCTCGGCGCCGAAGAGCTTGGGGGCCAGCGTGCGCTCGAAGTGCACGCGGTCCTGCCGCTCCAGCATCGCGTCGGCGAGCACGCCCGCGGCGTGCACCACGCCGCGCAGCGGCGGCATCGTGCGGCGCGTGTCGTCGAGCAGCGCGCGCATCGCGGCCTCGTCGCAGACGTCGGCCGCACCGATGCGGACCGTCGCGCCGTGCGCACGCAGGGCGTCGATGCGGGCCTGCGCCTCGGGCGCGGCGGCGCGGCGGGACACCAGCACGAGGTGTCGCGCACCCCGGGCCACGAGCGCCTCGGCCGTCGCGAGACCGACGTGGCCGAGGCCGCCGGTGACCAGGTAGCTCGCCTCGGCGTGCGGCAGCACGGCCGCGGCCGGCAGGCGCAGGTCCTGCCGGAAGACGAGCTTGCCGCTGTGGCGACCGGCGGCCATCGCGCGCAGCGCCGCGTGCGGCGCGGACATCGGGTGCACCTCGAAGCGGGGCAGTGTCGCCTCGCCGTGCTCGATGCGGCGCACCGCGTCGGAGAGCAGCCGGCGTGCGATCGCGGGCTCGCGCCGAGCGTCGTCGCCGACGTCGAAGACGAGGTGGCGCACGTCGGGCCGACGCTCGCGCACCGAGCGCAGCACGGCCTCGCCGTGCTTGCCCATCTCGGCGAAGCGCCCCCCTGGCGCGAGCACGTCGAGGCTGGCGCCGATGAAGTCGCCGGCGAGCGAATTGAGCACGACGTCGACCCCGCGTCCGCCCGTCGCGGCCCGCACCTCGTCGCGGAACGCGAGGCTGCGCGAATCGTGCACGTGCGGCACGCCGAGCGCGCGCAGCATCGCGCGCTTGGCTTCGCTGCCGGCGGTGGCGAAGACCTCGGCGCCCAGGCGCTGCGCGATCTGCACCGCCGCGAGCCCGACGCCGCCGGCGGCGGCATGGATGAGCACGCGCTCGCCGGCGCGCAGCGCGGCGAGGTCCTCGAGCGCGTAGGCGGCCGTCATGGTCGCGAGCGGCAGCGCCGCTGCCTGCTCGAAGCTCCAGGCCGCGGGCTTGCGCACGGCGAACTCGGCCGGCACCACCACCGCGGTGGCGAGGCCGCCTGGCGCGAAGGCGAGCACCTCGTCGCCGGGCGCGAAGCCCTCGACGCCGGGCCCGACGGCATCGACGACGCCGGCGCACTCGGCGCCGAGCGCGTCCACCTGGCCCGGATAGGTGCCGAGCACGCACATCAGGTCGCGGAAGTTGAGGCCGGCGGCGCGCACCGCGATGCGGATCTGGCCCGCCGACGGAGTGCCGGGATCGTGCGGTACGACGCGCAGCGCGTCGATCTGCCCGGGCGTGGGCACGGCGAAGCGCTGCCCGCCTTCCGGCAACAGCGGCGCCAGCGGTGCCAGGCGCGCGCGCCAGGCCGAGCCTTCGCGCAACGCCAGCTGCGTCTCCCGGCGCGGCGCGCCGCGCAGCAGAGTGGCCAACGTGGCCACCAGCGCCGCGTCGGCGGCGGCTTCGTCGCCCCCGTCGAGATCGACCAGCGTGCAGGCAAGGGCTCGCACCTCGGCATGCGCGACCCGAAGCAGGCCCCACAGCGCCGCGGCGCCGGCTTCGGGCGCCTCCTGGGCTCGCACGGCCTGCGCACCCCGGGTCACGACCCACAGCCGCTGCACGCCCGTGCCTGGCGCCGCCCCTTCCGGCGAGACGGCCGCGGCGCAGGCGCGCACGAGCTCGGCCGCGCGGGCGAGCGTGGACACCGGCTCCGGGGCAGGGCCGCACAACCAGACCACGTCGCTCCCACCGCGTGCGGCGGCCTGCGCGTCCGCGGCCAGCTCGCAGAGCTCACCCTGGGCGTGCAGGGCGGCCTGCAGCGCCCGGCCCTGCGCGGCCTCGTCGGCGATCACCTGCCAGCGTCGCGTGCCCGCGCCCGCGCCCGACGTCGCCGGCGCGGCCAACGGCCAGGGCGTCCAGTCGATGACGTAGGCGGGCTGCGGGGCCTCGCGGTCCCGCGCCGGCGCGAACTCGACGGCGGCCAGCTGCACGCCTTGCACCCAGGCGGCGTCCGTGCCGTCCTCGTGCCGGATCAGCAGGTCGAGCCGCGGCGGCTCGCCGGCGGCCGCGCGCCTGACCTGTGCCAGGCAGCGAAGCGAGCGCCCCGCCGGCGCCCAGCAGGTGATGCGCTCGAAGCCCACCGGCACCCACAGCCTGGCCTCGTCGCCGATGGCGCCGCAGGCACGCGCGGCAAGGAAGCCCAGCTGCATGCAGCCGTCGAGCAGCGCCGGGTGCAACGTCGTCGGGGCGAGGTCGTCGGCGTCGTCGAGCGCGACACGCCCCAGCGCCTCGCCGTCGCCGAGCGCGATCTCGCGCAAGGTGCGGAACGCCGGGCCGAACGCCGCGCCGCGCGCGGCCAGCGCGGCATAGGCGTCGGCGGCCGGGAGCGTCGTCGTGCACCGGTCGGCGGCACCGGCGAAGGCGGCGAACGCCGCGTGCGCCTCCGGCGCCCCGGTGGCCGGGCTGCCCGTGCCCGCGGCCACGCGACCGGTGGCGATGCGCAGCCAGCGGCCACCCCCGGCCCCCGTGTCGGCGAAGAGATCGATGGTGCTCGTCTCCGCGTCGGGGCGCAGCACCGTCTGCATCGGGACGCTGGCCCCCTCCGGCAGCACGAACGGCGCGAGCAGCCGCACCGAGGCAAGCTCGATGGCGCGCTGCGCCGGGTCGGCCGATGCGGCCGGCTGCGCGGCCTGAGCCGCCCGGGCCGCCGCGACGAGCGTCTCGACGCTGGCCGCGCCGGGCCAGGGCACCTGCCCCTGCAGGCAGTGGTCTCGCAGCACGCGCTGGCGGCGGTGGCCCGCCTCGCCGCGGAAGACGATGTCGCCGGTGGCCAGTGCCAGCCGCTCGCCGAGCAGCGGGTGCACCCAGTTCCTGTCCACGGTGGCCGGGCCGCGTCCGGCCGGCGCCTCGGCGGGGGCGTCGACCCAGTAGCGCTGCCGCTGGAACGGGTAGCGGGGCAACGCGACGCGGCTGCGCCAGTGGGCGCCGTCGGGCCCGCTGCTATCGTCGACGCTGCCTTGCACGTACAGCCGTGCGAGCGCCGACGTGAAGGTGCCGGCGCCGTCGCGCCCCTTGCGCAGCGAGGCCAGCCAGGCGACCTGCCGCTGCGGCAGGGCGCGCTGCGCCAGGTTGACCAGCACCGGGTGCGGCCCGATCTCGAGGGCCGCGCCGATGCCCGACTGGGGCGCGCCGAGCGCGTGGCGCAGCGCGGCGTCGAAACGCACCGGCGAGCGCAGCTGCGCGCGCCAGTACGCGGCGCTGCCGAAGTCGGCATCGGCCGGCAGGCCGGTGAGCGTGGAGACGATGCGGCACACCGGCGCCGCGGGTCGCAGGCCCTGCGCCGCCTCGGCGAAGGCCGCCTCGATCGGCGCCATCAGCGGCGAGTGGAACGCGTGCGAGACGGTCAGCCGCTCGTGCCGCACGCCGGCGGTGCCGAGCCGCGCCAGCACGGCGTCGAGCGCCGTGGCCTCGCCGGACAACACACACTCGTCCGGGCCGTTGATGCCGGCGATGGCCACCTGCGAAGCGATCGGAGGACCGGCTGCGTCGAGCGCGGCCCGGACCGCGGCCTCGGCGGCGAACACCGCCGCCATCGCGCCGCCCGCAGGGAGCGACTGCATCAGCCGCCCGCGTTCGACCACCAGGCGCGCCGCGGCTTCCATCGGCAGCACGCCGGCCACGACCGCCGCCGCGAACTCGCCCACCGAATGGCCCAGCACGACCGCGGGCTGGACGCCACGGCTCTTCCACAACTGCGCGAGCGCCCACTGCAGGGCGAAAAGCGCCGGCTGCGCCAGCGCCGTCTGGTGCAGGGCCTCGCCCGCCTCGCCATCCAGGGCGGCACGGAGCGGGCAGGGCAACAGCGGATCCATGACCTCGGCGCACTGCGCGAGCGCCCGCGCGTAGACCGGTTCGGCGGCCACCAGCGAGCGGCCCATCCCCGGGTGCTGGGAGCCCTGGCCGGTGAACAGGAACGCCACGCCGGGCCGGGTGCCGCCGGCGACATGGCCCCGCGCGACCTGCGGATCGGCGGGCAACGCGCCCGTCGCTCCGGCGTCGTCGGGAGCGGCGGCAGCCTCGCGCAGGCGGGCCGCGAGATCGGCACCGTCGCTGCCGCTGACGGCGAGCCGCCAGGGCAGGTGCGAGCGCGCCGCGCCGGCCGCCGCCGCGTGCGCGGCCAGCGCATCGCCGGGCAGGGTCGCGACGCGCTCCGCGTGCAGGCGGGCCAGGTCGGCCAGCGCCTGCGGGCTGCGGGCCGACAGCGTGAGCAGCGCGGGCCGCTCGCGCGAGGACGCGCCGGGGGTGTCCGGCGACGCCGTCGCTGCGGGCGCCTCCTCGAGGATCAGGTGCGCGTTCGTGCCGCTGAAGCCGAAGGCGCTGATGCCGCCGATGCGGCGGCCGTCGATCGCCGGCCAGTCCGTCAGCTGCGTGGGCACGCGCACGGGGATGCGCTGCCACGGGATGTGCGGGCTCGGCGTGTGGAAGTGGGCGTTGGGCGGGATCTGCCGGTGCTGCAGCGCCAGCACCATCTTCACGAGGCCGGTGACGCCTGCGGCGGCCTCGAGGTGGCCGACGTTGGACTTGACCGCGCCGACCCACAGCGGCCGCGCCGGGTCGCGCCCTTCGCCATAGACGGTGGCGAGCGCCTCCACCTCGATCGGGTCGCCGAGCGAGGTGCCGGTGCCGTGCGCCTCGACGCAACCCACCTGCGCGGGCTGCACGCCCGCGGCGGCGAGCGCGCTGCGGATGAGCGCGGCCTGCGCGAGGCCGTTGGGCACCGTGAGCCCGCTGCTCGGGCCGTCCTGGTTGACCGCCGAGCCGCGGATCAGCGCGAGCACGCGGTCGCCGTCGGCGACCGCGTGCGACAGGCGCTTCAGCACGACGACGGCGCAGCCCTCGCTGCGCACGTAGCCGTTGGCGGCGGCGTCGAAGGTCTTGCAGCGCCCGTCGGGCGACAGCATGCCCCAGCGCGACAGCGAGGCGAAGTACTCCGGCGCCAGCAGCAGGTTGACGCCGCCGGCCAGCGCCAGCCGGCACTCGCCGTCGCGCAGGCTGCGGCAGGCGCGATCCACGGCCACCAGCGACGACGAGCAGGCCGTGTCCATCGAGATGCTGGGCCCGTGCAGCCCGAGCACGTACGACACGCGCCCGGCCGCCGCGGCCAGCGTGTTGCCCGAGGCGACGTAGGCATCGAGCTCGGCGGCAGGCAGCCGCCGCGTGACGAGGCCGAGGTAGTCGGTCGTGGTGGCGCCGAGGAAGACGCCGCTGGCCGAGCCGCGCAGGCCGAGCGGCGGGATGGCCGCGTGCTCGAGCGCCTCCCACACGACCTCGAGCAGCAGGCGCTGCTGCGGGTCGAGCAGGCGCGCCTCGCGGCCGGGGATGCCGAAGAACTCGGCATCGAAGCGGTCGACGTGCTCGATGACGCCGGCGTGGTGCACGGGCGCCGCGCCCGCGGCCCCGGGCGGCGCATAGTCGCGCGCGTCCCAGCGCTCGGCCGGGATGGTCGTCACCGCATCGCCGCCGCGGCGCAGCAGTTCCCAGAACGCCTCCGGGCCTGCGGCCCCGGGCACGCGGCAGGCAAGGCCGACGATCGCGATCGGCTCGTGTTGCGCCTTCTGCGCCTCGTCCTGTGCCTGCTCGAGCGCCTGCACGCGCGCGCGCAGCTGGCGCAACGCCTGCAGCGCCTCGCGCTCGAGCTCGGTGGGTGCCGCGCGGGTCATCGCAGCACCTCCGTGCCGCGCAGTGCCTCGAGCTCGGCGCGCAAGAGGTCGTGCACCTGCTCGTCGTCGACCGGCTCCAGCGCGGCGGGCGCGCTGGCCGCCGGCATTGGGGCGGGCACGGCGGCCGGTCCGAGCAGGCGGTCGACGAGGTAGGCCGTCAGCGCGTCGATGTTCGGATGGTTGAAGGTGAGCGTGTTGGCGAGCTCCAGCCCGGTGTGCACGCCCAATCGGCGGCGCAGCTTCACCGCCATCAGCGAGTCGAGCCCGAGCGTGTTGAAGCCGGCGTCGCCCGGCACGGCGTCGGGCGTGGCGATGCCCAGCACCCGGGCGAGCTCGGCGCGCACGATCGCCTGCAGCTGGGCGGCGCACTCGTGGCGCGGCAGCGCGCGCAGTTCGGCGGCGCGGCGGGCGGCCGCGGCCTGCGCATCCTCCGACGGGGTCGCCTCGTCCCGCTCGCCGGCCGTGCCGAAGCGTTCGAGGAAGGGCCGCGCGCCCTGGCTCTCGTAGGCGAGGCGCGCGCGTCCGGTGTCGATGGCGGCGATCATGCATCGTGCCGTGCCGTCGGCGATCAGGCGGTCGAGCTGCGCCAGCGCCCAATCGGGGTCGAGGTCCGCGAGGCCGAGCGAGTCGACATCGCCGCGGCGGTCGCGTGCACCGGCGCGCGGCTCCGCCCAGGTGCCCCAGTCGACGCACGTGGCCGGCAGCCCGGCCAGCCGGCGGTGCTCGGCCAGCCCGGCCAGGAACTCGTTGCCGGCGGCGTAGGTGGCGATGCCCTTGGCGCCGAACACGGCGGCGACCGACGAGAAGAGCACGAAGAGGTCGGTCGGCTCGCCGCGGGTGAGCTCGTGCAGCAGCCACGCGCCGTTCACCTTGGCGCGCATCGCCTGCCGCAGGGCGGCGGGCGTCAGGGATTCCAGCGGCGTCGGCTCGAAGACCATCGCGGCGTGCACCACGCCCCGCACCGGGCGGGCGGCGCGCCGAAGGTCCTCGAAGAGCGTGCGCATCGCCACCGCGTCGGCGACGTCGGCGCGCACGATCTGCACCTGCACGCCGGCAGCCTCCAGCGCGGCGAAGGCCTCCAGCGCCGGGCCCTGCGCATGCGCGGGCGGCAGCTGGCCCCAGCTCTCGCGCGGCGGCGTCGGGCTGCGGCCGACGACGACGACGTGCCGCGCGCCGCGGCCCGCGAGCCAGCGCGCGATCGTGCCCCCCAGGCTGCCGAGCCCGCCGGTGACCACGACGCTGCCTTCTGCAAGGCCAGCGAGGCTGCCGACGGCGTTTGCAGGCGGCGGCGCCACAGGGGTCGCGGCGGCGGCCGGGGCCGTGCCGAACGCGTGCGAGATCGTCGTGCCCGCCGATGCCGTCGGCGCGGCCGGTGCCGTGGTGCTCTCGCGCGCGACCCGCCGCAGCCGCAGGCGCGACGTGCCGCGCCGCGCGACCTGGTCTTCGCCGGGCCGGGCCAGTTCCTCGGCGAGGGACTGCGCGCATCGCTCGACCGTGTCGCCGGCACCGAGATCGACGAGGCCGCCCCACAGGGCCGGCGATTCGAGCGCGAGCGTGCGGCCGAAGGCCCACAGCACCGCCTGCCAGGCCGACACGGCCCGGTCGCTCGGGTGCGCGCGTTGCGCGCCGCGGGTGGCGATCCACAGCCGCGGCGCCTGGCTGACGCCACCGGCCTGGGCGACGCGGCGCACCAGTTGCTGCGCGGCGGCCAGCGCGCCATGCAGGCCGCTGTCGAGCAGGCGGTCGCAGTCGGCGAGCGAGCCCTCGGGCGCGACGTCCAGCGCGCCGCAGTGCACCACGCCCTGCCACGGGGTCGATGCGAGGTCGGCAGGCAGGCCCTCGCGGCCGAGGTCCGTCGCCGGAACCTCGTGCACCGTCGCGCCGCCGGCGCGCAGGCGGGCGGCCAGCGCGGCACCGATGCCTTGCCGATCGGCCAGCACGAGCCAGGGGCCGCCGGGGGCGGTGGCGGAGGTGGTTTCGAGGGCGGAGGCCGGAGCGTCTTCGGCGGCGGCTTCCTCCCACTGCAACGTGAACGCGGCGGTGGGCACGGCGGGCGCGGCCATCGCCGCGGTGCGCCCGGTGACGTGGTAGGCCAGTGCCGCCGGGTCGGGCGGGGCCAGCCAGTGACGCTGGCGCTGCCAGGGATACGTGGGCCCGTCGACGACGCGTGCACCCGGCGACGAGTGCGCGCGCCAGTCGATCGTGGCGCCGGCCTCGTACAGCGCGGCCAGGCTGGCCAGCAGGTCGCTGCGCGTGCCGCGGTCGCGTCGCAGCGAGGCCTGCACCTCGAGGTCGAGGCCGCGCGCCGCGCCGGCGGCCAGCAGCCCGGCACCGAGGGCGGGGTGCGCGCCGACCTCCAGGAAGGCGCCATAGCCGGCATCGAGCAGCGTCTCGGCCGCCTCCAGGAAGCGCACGGGCTCGCGGACGTTGCGTGCCCAGTAGGCCGCGCCGAAGTCGCCGGCGGCCGGCCAGGTGCCGGTGACGGTGGAGACGATGGGCAGCGTGCCGGCTCGCGGCGCGAGCCCGGCCAGCGCGGCGACCAGCGGCGCACAGAAGGGCGCCATCTGCACGCTGTGGAAGGCGTAGTCCACCGACAGCCGGCGCGTGGCCACGCCGCGCGCCTCGAGCTGCGCGAGGCACTGCTGCAGCGCCGCCGGCTCGCCGGCGATCACCGTGGCGGCGGGCCCGTTGTGCGCGGCCACCGAGAGCCGCTCGCCGAAGGGGCGCAGCGCGGCCAGCGCCTCGGCGGGCGGCAGGTCCACCTGCGCCATGCGCCCGGCACCCGCCGCGGGCTGCATGAGGCGCGAGCGGTGCCACACGAGCGCCACGGCGTCGTCGAGCGTCAGCACGCCCGCCGCCCACGCGGCGGCCACCTCGCCGACGCTGTGGCCCACCACCGCGGCCGGCGCCAGGCCCAGCGCACGCCACAGCGCCGTCAGCGCCACCTGCAGTGCGAAGAGCGCGGGCTGCGCCACCTCGGTGGCGGCGAGGCGGGCCTCGCGCGCCGGATCGACGAGGTCGGGCAGCGGATTCCAGCCGGCCACGCGCTCGAAGCGCGCGCCGACGTCCTCGAGCGTGGCGCGGAACACCGGCTCGCTCTCGTGCAGCGACCGGGCCATGCCGGGCCAAAGCCCGCCCTGCCCGGTGAAGACGAAGACGACGCCCGCGGCGGCGGCGCTTCCGGGCGCGCGTGCGTCGCTCGCCTCGTCCGCGCGGCGGCGCAGCGCGGCCGCCAGCCCGGCCGCGTTGCCGCCGGTCACGGCCAGCCGCCACGGATGGTGCGTGCGCCTTGCGGCGGCCGTGTGCAGGTGATCGGCCAGCGCGGCGGGTGCGGCAAGCCCGCCGTCGCCGATCGCTTCGAGGCGCGCCGCGTGGTCGCGGGCCAGCGCCTGCAGCGCGGCAGGGTGGCGCGCCGAAAGAGGGAGCACGCGCGCGATTGCGGTCGCGGCGGTGGCGGTGCCTGCGGTGATCGCGGCGTCGGCGGGCGCGGCCGCGGTGTCGGCGCCGGGGGCGGGAGCGGCTGGCGACGCCTCCTCGACCACCACGTGCGCGTTCGTGCCGCCGAAGCCGAACGAGCTCACCGCGGCGACGCGGGGCTGGCCGTCGCCCGCCCATTCGACGGTGCCGGCCGGGATCGCGAGCGGCGTGCCGGCGAGCGTGATGTGCGGGTTGAGCGCGGTGAAGTGCAGGTTCTTCGGGATGCGCCGGTGCTGCAGGCACAGCACGGCCTTGATGAGGCCGGCGATGCCGGCGGCCCCTTCGAGGTGGCCGATGTTCGTCTTCACCGCGCCCAGCCAGCAGCGGTGCGTGGCCGACCTCGGCGCGCCGATCACGCGCGCCAGCGCCTCCACCTCCACCGGGTCGCCGAGGGCGGTGCCGGTGCCGTGCGTCTCGACGAGGCCGAGCCGCTCCGGGCCGATGCCGGCGATCTTCAGCGCGCGTCGCACCACCGCCTCCTGCGCGGGGCCGTTGGGCGCGGTGAGGCCGTTGCTCGCGCCGTCCTGGTTGACGGCACTGCCGCGGATGACGGCGAGCACCGGGTCGCCGTCGCGGCGCGCGTCGGCCAGGCGCTTGAGCACGACGAGGCCGCAGCCCTCGCCGCGGGCGATGCCGTCGGCCGCCGCGTCGAAGGTGCGGCAGCGGCCGTTCGGCGACAGGATCTGCAGCTTCGCGAACTCCAGGCTCGCCGGCGGCAGCAGCATCAGGTTCACGCCGCCGGCCAGCGCGAGGTCGCTCTCGCCGGTGCGCAGGCTCTGGCATGCGAGGTGCACCGCCACCAGCGACGAGGAACACGCCGTGTCCACGCAGACCGAAGGGCCGCGCAGGTCGAGCAGGTACGAGATGCGGTTGGCGAGGATGCTGTGCGCCGAGCCGGTGCTGGCGTGTGCCTCGATGCCCGCGGCCTGCGCCAGCTGCAGCAGCCGGTAGTCGTTGCTGTGGCTGTGCGCGCCGATGAACACGCCGGTGGCCGAGCCGGCGAGCCCGCCTGGCCCGTCGGCCACCTGGCCGCCCGACTCGAGCGCCTCCCAGGCGGTCTCCAGCAGCAGGCGCTGCTGCGGGTCCATCAACGCCGCTTCCTTCGGGGAGATGCCGAAGAAGGCGGCGTCGAAGCGGTCGAGGCCGTCCAGGAACCCGCCCCAGCGGCTGTTCATGCGCCGGGCGTCGTCCGGGTCGGTGCTGAACAGCGCGGCGCCGTCCCAGCGATCGGCGGGCACCTCGGTGACCGCGTCCACGCCGTCGATGAGCAGCTGCCAGAACTGCGCCGGCGATCGCACGCCGCCCGGCAGGCGGCAGGCCGTCGCGACGATGGCGATGCCGGCGTCGGCCGCGGTGCCCGTCGGGGCTGGCGCCGTCGCGGCGCCGGCGGGCTGCGCCGCGCCCGCCGCCCCGGCCTGCTGCTGCAGCCTCTGGGCGAGCAAGGCCCGCTGCTCCGGCGACAGCGCCGCGAGCCGGTTGGCCAGCTGCTCGCGCGCGTCGCTCATCGCGGCGAGCCCTCCGCGGTGTCGAGCAGGCGCGCCACCTCGTCGGTGTCGAGCGACTGCAGCTGCGCCAGCAGGTCGTCCACTTCGTCGGCGCGCGGCGCGTCGGCCGCGCCCTCGGAGGCCGGCGTGGCCGACGTCTCCGCCGCCTGCGCTGCCGCTCCCGCGTCGAGCGCGACGCCCAGGCGCTCGGCGAGATGGGCGCCGAGCAGCTGCACGGTCGGGTGGTTCCACGCCAGGGTCGGCGAGAGCGTGAGGCCGGTTCGGCGCTCGAGGCGGCTGCGCAGCTCGAGCGCCATCAGCGAGTCGAGGCCGAGCGCGCGCAGCGGCCGGTCGGCCGGCACGCGCGCCGGCGCGATGCGCAGCACCTGGCCGACTTCTTCGCGCAGCATCGCCTCCATCAGCGCACGGCGCGGGTGCCCCGCCGGCGCCGCGGCGAGCTGCTCGGCGAGCGGCTTCTGCGCCTCGGCCGAAGCTCCGGCGGCGCGATCCGCGGCGATGCGCTCGACGAGGTCGATGGCGCCCTCGCGCTGCATCGCGGCGTGCCAGCGGGCCGCGTCGAGGCGCATGCAGGCGGCCTCGGGCACGCCGGTGGCGACGAGGCGGTCGATGCCGGCCACCACCTGCGCGGCGTCGAGCCCGTCGAGGCCGAGCCGTGCCAGCGAGTCGCCGCGCACGCGCTGCTGCGCCGCCAGGCCCTCGCCACGCACGGGCCCGAGGTGGACGGCGAGCGCCGGCAGGCCGCGTGCGTGCCGGTCGTGCGCCAGCGCGTCCATCACCGCGTTGGCGGCCGCGTAGGCGCCCTGGCCGGGGGTGCCCAGCAGCGAGGCCACCGACGACAGCATCACGAAGAAGTCGAGCGGATCGGCCGCCGTCAGGCGGTCGAGGTGCGAGGCGCCCAGCACCTTCGGGTCGCGAACGGCACGGGCGCGTGCGGGGTCGATGTCGGTGACGAGGGCGTCGTCGAGCACGCCGGCCGCGTGCAGCACGCCGCGCAGCGGCCGCCCCCCGGTGCGCAGGCGCCCGAGCAGCGCCGCCACCTGCGCGCCATCGGCGATGTCGCAGCGCTCGGCCTGCACCTCGGCGCCGAGGGCGCGCATCGCGGCGATGCGCTCCTGCGCCGCGGCGTCGGGTTCGCGCCGGCCGGTGAGCACGATGCGGCCGGCCCCGCGCTCGGCCAGCCAGTGCGCCAGCCGGAGGCCGAGCGCACCGAGGCCACCAGTGACGAGGTAGCAGCCGTCGGGCCGCACCGGCGCGTGGCCGCCTTCGGCCAGCGCCACCGCAGGCGGCGCCTCGGCGAGGTCGACGACGTGCTTGCCGGTGTGCGTGCCGGGCATCAGGTCGCGGAAGGCGTCGGCCAGCCGCGCTGCCTCGTAGCGCTGCACCGGTAGCGGCGTGAAGTGACCGGCCTCGAAGCGCTGCATCACCTCGCGCAGGATGCGGCCGAGCCGTTGCGGGCGCTCGCGCATCATCGCGTCGAGGTCGACGTGGAAGTAGGCGAGGCTCTTGCGGAAGGGCGCGAGCGACACGGCCGTGCCGCCGTAGATGTCGCGCTTGCCCATCTCGATGAAGCGGCCGCCGGTGGCCAGGCAGCGCAGGCCGGCCTCGATGGCCTCGCCGGCCAGCGCGTTGAGCACGACGTCGACGCCGCGGCCCGACGTGGCCGCCAGCACGTCGTCGGCGAACGCGATGCTGCGCGAATCGAACACGTGCTCGATGCCCTGCGTCTTCAGCCAGGCGCGCTTCTCGGGCGTGCCGGCGGTGGCGATCACCTGCCCGCCGAGGTGGCGCACGACCTGGAGCGCGGCGAGCCCGACGCCGCCGGCAGCCGAGTGCACGAGCACGGTCTCGCCCGGCTCGAGGCGGGCGAGGTCGGCCAGCGAATGCCAGACCGTGGCGAAGGCGATCGGCAGGCCCGCAGCCTCGAGCGCGGAAAGGCCGGCGGGGTGCCGCTGCACGAGGCTGGCGTGCGCCACCGCGTGGCGCCCGAGGGCGGGGTTGCAGACGGCGACGACGGCGTCGCCGGGGGCGAACTCCGAAACCCCCGGCCCGACGCGGGCGACGCGCCCGGCGCACTCCAGGCCGAGCGGCCGCGTGCCGCCTTCGACGCCCGGGTGGGCACCGAGCGCCGACAGCAGGTCGAGGAAGTTCAGCCCCGCCGCCTCGACCTCGATCTCGACCCGGCCCGCGGCCGGCGCGGGCCGTGTGGCCTGCCGCCAGTGCAGGCTCTGCGGCGTGCCCGGCTCGCCGAGGGCGGCACGCCAGTTCGCCACCTCGTCCGCCTTGGCACTCCCTCCCGGCACCGTCAGCGGTGCGAGGCGCGGGGCGTGCCAGCGCCCGGCGCGCAGCGCGAGCTGGCGCTGCGCCGGCGGCGCCGCGAGCAGGGCGGCCAGGGCCGCTGCATCGAGCGGCAGGGAGCCGCCTGCGGGCGACGTGTCACGCGCCAGGTCCAGCAGTCGCACGTCGAGCTGCGGGTGCTCGTGCGCGAGCACGCGGCCGACGCCCCACAGCGCGCCATGCTCGAAGGCGAGCGGCGCCGGGCTCCCGGCAGCCACCGCGCCCCGGGTCGCGAGCCACAGCGCCGGCGCCGGCGCGGCGCCTGCCAGCGCGATGGCCAGCGTGCGCACGCCGTCGATCGCGCGCGACCAGGCGGCATCGAGCGAAGCGGGATCCGGCGTGCGTGCCGCAGGCGGCAGGTCGAGGGCACGAAGGTCGAGCACCTGCACGCGGGCGCCCGGCGCCATCGCCTGCAGGGCCTCGCAGGCCTCGCGGAGGGCGCTGGCCGCCGGTGCGGCATCGGCGAGCCGGCGCACGGGCGCTGCGCGGTCGCCGGCGGGCACCAGCGCATCGGCCAGGCCGCCCCCGGCGCCGAGCACGAGCAGCGGACCGGTCGCCGTCGCGGTCTTCGGCCCCTGCGGCGCTTCGATCACGGGCGCCCAGGCCACCTGCTGCAGCAACGAGGCGAGCGCCGGGCGGGTCTCGCCGACGGCGGCGAAGCGCACGCCCTCGGCGCGCAGCAGGGGGTTGCCCTCCGCATCGGACACCACGATGCGCCCGCCGTCGCGCGCCACGCGGGCCTGCAGCGGCATCGCGGGCCGCAGCGGGTGGCACGCGGAGAAGCGGCCGATGGCCACCGGGACGCGCAGCGCGGTGGGCTCGTCGCTGGCCAGCAGCTCGTCGGCCAGCAGCGCCTGCAGCGCGGCGTCGAACAGCGGCGGATAGGCGTGGTGGTCGGCCGCGTGCGGGTCGGCCTGCGCCGGGTCGGCGAAGAGTTCGGCCTGCGCCGTCACCGCGCCGGACCCGCTGCCCGCGCGGCGCAGCCGCCGCAGGCAGCGGAAGGCCGGGCCGTAGGGCAGGCCGCTGCCGGCCAGCAGGTCGTAGGCCGCGTCCGCGTCCAACTCCTCCGCCTCGGCCTCCGCCGTGCCGCCTGCGGCCGGTGCCGCGGGAGGCTCGTCCTGCGCCGCCGGGTCGGGCCGCAGTTCGCCGTGGCAGTGCACCGTGCCCTCGGTGCTGCCGGGGGCGAGCGTCTGCAGCTCGAAGCGGCCGCCGCCGCTGCCGCTCCAGTCGATGCGCAGCTGCATGCGGGTGCGGCTCTCGGCGTCCACCGGCAGCGCGCGCACGAAGCGCACGTCGACCAGGGACCACGGGGTGTCCGGCCGCGACTCGCGGGCGGCGGCCAGCACGGCCTCGAGCATCGCGGCGGCGGGCAGCACGGCGGCCTCGCGCACGCGGTGGTCGAGGTAGATGCGGTGCGCGCCGGTGGCGGATGCGTCGAGCGTCGTCTCCCACAGGCAGGTGCTCTTGCCCGCCTGCGCGGCGGCGTCGAAGCGCCGCTGCAGCAGCGGGTGGCGCCGGCCGCCGGCGCTGGCGGCCGAGAGCACGCTGCCGGCCTGGCGCTGTGCGGCCTCGCCCCAGTGCCGCTCGCGCTGCCAGGGGTATGTCGGCAGCGGCAGGTAGCGTCCCGGCGGCAGCACGCGTTGCCAGTCGGGCTGCACGCCCAGGGTCCACAGGCGTGCCAGCAGCCGGTGCCAGGCGAGGTCGTCGCCTTCGTCGCGGTGGCCGGTGCACAGCGCGACGCGCGCCGGCCCGGCCTGCGGCCCGAGCGAGTCGACCGACGCGACCGACTCGAGCGTCTGTTCGATCGACGGCTTGAGCACCGGGTGCGGCCCGAGCTCGATGAACACCGTCAGGCCGTCGGCCGCGAGCCGCGCGACGGTGTCGCCGAAGCGCACCGTCTGGCGCAGGTTCGAGGCCCAGTAGGCGCCGGTGGCCTGGGTGCCGTCGAGCGGCGCCGCCTGGACGGTGGAGTACCACGGGATGCGCGAGGGCGCGGGCTGCAGGTCGGCCAGCTCGGCGGCGAGCGCCTGCGCCGGGCCGTCCATCTGCGGGCTGTGCGAGGCCACGTCCACCTGGATCGGGCGGCAGAACACCTGCTCCTGCTGCAGCGCCTGCAGGAGCGACTGCACCGCGGCGGTGTCGCCCGAGACGACGCAGGAGCGCGGGCTGTTGACCACGGCCACCGTCACCCTCGCAGCCGTCTCGGGCATCGCGCGCAGGCGCTCGTCCATGCGCGCGGCCGGCAGGTCGACGAGCGCCATCGCGCCGCGCCCGCTCTCGCGTTGCATCAGCGCGCTGCGGCGGCAGATGATGCGCATGGCCTGCGGCAGGTCGATGGCGCCGGCCAGGTGCGCCGCGGCCACCTCGCCCATGCTGTGCCCGACGACCGCGTGGGCCTCGATGCCGGCGGCGCGCAGCGTCTCGCCCCAGGCGATGGCCAGGGCCACGAGCAGCGGCTGCACGCGATCGATGCGCTGCATCGTCGCCTCGGGCGCCTGCTCGAGCAGGGCAAGCAGCGATTCGCCGAGGTACGGTTGCGCGGCGGCGTCGCAGCGCTCGATCGCGGCGCGGAAGGCGGGCTCCCGCTGCAGCAGCTCGCGCGCCATGCCGAGCCATTGGCCGCCCTGGCCGGGGCAGACGAACACCACCCGCGGAGGCGACTCGGCGAACGCGGTGCCGGTGAAGGTGCCGGCGCCCGCGGCGACGTCGCCTTCGGCATGCCGGCGCAGCGCCTCGACGAGCGCCGTGTCGCCTTCGCCGGCGGCGTCGACGAACGCGACACGGTGCTCGAGCGCGCCGCGCCGCGTCGCGGCGCTCCACAGCGCGTCGGTCCAGCGCGCCGCGGGCAGGGCGCCGAGGTGCTCGGCATGGCGCAGCGCCAGTGTGGCGAGCGCCTGCGGGCTGCGCGCCGAAAGGGCGAGCAGGCGCGGACGCGCGGCGGGCGAGGGCGCCGGCCGCGCCGGCGCCGCGGCCAGGGCCGGAGCCGACTCCAGCACCATGTGCGCATTGGTGCCCGAGATGCCGAACGAGTTG
>Ga0073934_10003246_pt1 | contig 30644 bp, 26 predicted proteins | sample LarsenN4metaG_FD_76834 | JGI IMG/M metagenome (GOLD analysis project Ga0073934, IMG submission 76834) | Hot spring sediment bacterial and archeal communities from British Columbia, Canada, to study Microbial Dark Matter (Phase II) - Larsen... ...
GCACCCACGCCGGGGTTTTTGGCGGGTCGCAACAGGTGACGCTGCCGAGCTTCTTCATGCCGTCGATCTCATAAGCGACGACGGCAAAATCCATGGCGTTGTAGATGTACAGTTTCTTTCCGTCGGGGCTGACGCGCACCGCACGCGGGTTCTTGCCGACGGTGATCGCGGTGCCGACGCGTTCGATCTCCTTGTAATCGTCATCGACGATTTGCGACACGTTCATGTCGTCCGTACCGGCATAGATCGTAAAGATCTTTTTTCCGTCCGGCGTCAGCGCCGCTTCCCACGGATTCGTCACGACGTAGACGTTGTTGTACGTATCGAGCGCAAACGACACGCGCCGCTTCGGGACTTTGCCGTCCTTGTCGGGCTGCGGCGGAACCAGGTCGCAAACCGAAAGCTGCGGGAAGATCGACCCGCGAGCGCTGTTGACGTTGACGATCGAGCGAATGTGCGACAGGTACGCCTTCGGCCGGCGCGGATGAATCACGACATGCCGGGCCAGATTGTCGGTGGATTGGCCGAACCAGGAATCGACGACCTTGGCATGGTTCAAATCGATCGCCAAAAGCCTGCCGCTGTGAAACTCCGTCACATACAGCCGAGTTTCATCGGGCGAGAACGCAATGCCTCGCACGTAGGGGCCGGCCGGGATGGTCCGTACGACGACTCGCTTCGCCAGATCGATCTCGCTGACGAGTCCCGGGTATTCGTGCGTGACATATGCCATTTTGCCGGCACGATCGGCCACGATGCCATATGGCTCATCCGCCGTCGGCAGCGATTGGACGACCTTTCCAGTTTCCGCGTCGAAAAACACGACCTTGTCTTCGCGATACACCGTCGCGGCCGCCAGGGGACCGGCGCCGATCCAGGTCACGCCCTCGGGCTTGTCGCCGACTGGAACCTCGCGGAGCTTCGTGAACTTGGCCGCGTCGATTACGGTGACAGTGCCATTGTCCGGATTGGCGACGAGGATCGTTTTGCCGTCCGGCGAGACATCCATGAGGCTATTGTTGGAGCCGGCAAATAAGAATGCTGGCGACAAGGCAGCATAAACCAGCAAAAAAGGCAACGCACGCATCGAAGCAACTCCCGTTGCTGTTCAAAAACAAGCCCTCCGTCAATGGACGGAGGGCAAGGTGATCATATTCGCGTTTTGCTACTTCTTCTTCCCTTCCACCTTTGCCTTTACATCGACGGCGGGGGTGTCCACGGTCTTGGCGACTTTTTCGGAGAGCTTTTTCGCCAAGAGACCGCTCGGGTCGCAGCCGGCGGCAATGGCGACGATCTTGCCGCCCTTTTCAATCAGAAAGTTGGTCGGCATCGTCTTGGTTTGAAAGACGTTCCAGCTCGATCCTTTCGTATCCACCGCGTAGAGCATGTTGAGTTTCTTTTCCTTGACGTAGGCTTCGACCTTCGCGTCCGGTTCGCGGAAGACGGCGACGCTGGTCAGGCCCTTGTCCTTGTACGCTTCGTGCAGTGCCTGGAAGTAGGCCAGTTCCTTGTCGCAACCGGAGCAGCCGCACGTCAGGCGAAGCAACACTGGCCCCTTGGCGGTCAGTTCGGCCAGGTCGATCGTCTTGCCGGATGAATCTTTGATCTTGAATTCCGGCGCCTTGGCGCCGATCTCGACTTTCTTTTCGGGTTCGCCGGCAACAAGAGCCAGCGGCAGGATCAAAGCGGCGACGGACGCGAGAAGGCGGGTCATCGGCAACTCTCCGGAATGGAATGGTCAGGTGGGTGCGAACAGAGGCATCATACAGCGCTGTTTCTCACCATGCCAGCGCGAAAAGCCGAAATCTAGAGGCGCAGTGGCGGCAGCAAAACGAGAGTTCGCACGCTCGAATCGAAAGCGACAGAGAAACCGCCATTTGCCCCCGCCCGAAATCTAACCCTTGCAGAGCCGCGTCATGTGGCGAATGAGGTCGCGAACGGACAGAATTCCGACCGGTTTTTCGCCGTCGACGATCGGCAGGTGGCGATAGCCGCCCACGTCCATCTTGTGCAGTGCGAAAGCGAGCTTGTCCTGCATGGTGACGGACTCGGGTTGCGGCGTCATGAATCTCTCGACCGGCAACCGCTCCAGCGCTTGCTCGAGGCCGGCGACCTTGGTCACGAGGTCGCGTTCGCTGAAGATGCCGATGAGCCGGCCGCCTTCGTCCACAACCAGGACCGCACCGATTTCCTGATCGAGCAGCGTATGCAGGGCCGTAGCAACCGATGCCGTTCGCGGAACCGTCACCGGCGCTCGCGGCTTGAGGATCGACACATCGTCGAGCATCAGGCTGCGTTCGACGCGGTCCTGCGGCATCGGCCGATCGAGCGCCGTCAAGTCGCCGAGGCAGCGACTGCACTGATCGAGGCCGGGCAAGTTGTCTTGGCCGCAGTGCGGGCAGATCATGATGCTTCCTGCGAAAAGTCCCCGGTCGAATTACTTATCCGCGAGTTGGTGAGGTACGACATACAGCGTGACTTGCAGGGTCGCAGTCTGACCGCCGCCGGTCTTGATCTTCAACTTCAACTCACGTTCGCCCTGAATGTTGCCCTCAATCAGTTTTTCATTGAAACGGATGGCGAGGGTCAATGAGGTCTGGACGAATTGCCATTCGCTGGGCGTCGAATCGCGGTCGATTTGAAAATAGGTCAGTTCCGCCGCCGACGGCAAGGCGCGAGGCGGTCGCGGGCTCGGCGTGAATTTCAGTCCGGCAGCGCCCTTGGTGAAAATCGCGTCCACGCGGTCGGACGAACCGACTTTCATATCGAGCTGCCCCGCCTTGGTGAGCAAGCGGATGCATTCTTCACTCGTCAGCGGACTGCGCACTCCCAAAAACAAATGGTAAGCCGGTTCCAGCCACTTCGGTTCGAGCGCCACCTGCATGCGCAGGCCGGCGCCGATAAATGCCCGTTCCTCGTACATAGGTTCGTCGACTTCGTTCAACAGCCCGTCGATGTATTGCTTGACCTTGTAAAAACAGCCGCCCAGGTCGTCGTGGTCGTAGACGGGCAGTTGCGGAGGCCGGGCGCTGCGCGCGAACAGGGAAAGCTGGCCGACCAGTCGGCACAGTTCGAGATAGGCCGACAGCGGATGGATGCCGGGCACAAAGGCGAGGTTGCTCAACAGGGCGTACGACTCATTGAGCCGCGATAGTTGGCCGATGATCCGGCCATCCCCCTGGCCGTGGCTGTCGAGCGTGATGCCGCGATTGACGACCTGCGACGAAAGAAGTTCGACTTTCTTGCCGATGCGATCATAAATCTGCCGCAGGATGTCCACCTGCAACACCGGCCAGGAATCGCAAAAAAGGACCGGCGGAATATAGGCCGGGTCCTGTTGCGGCACCGATTCGGCTCGCGCCGATCTTTCCAGGCGAACGAGCGGAACCACATCGAATCCGGCGCGATCGTCGGCGTCGGTGAGCAATCGAACGTTGGGCAACCGGACCATCACCGGCTGCGCGTCGGTCCCGGAATTTTCATCTTCCAATTCCTGATTCTCGACATGGAAACGCGGTGCGTCGCCGGCGCCTGCGTTCGACCGTCCCAGGCGAAGTTGCGGGATGGCCAGGTAGATCGTGACTCGGTTGCGCGATTGAAACGGCCCCTTGAGATCGAGCGAAGGCAATGCCCCATCTTCGGGCAAACAAATCATTGTGCCATCCGGCAAGCGCGCTTCCAGGCTGCGAAGAGCGAATCGATAGTTGCCCAGGGCGTCGGCTTCCCACTCGATCCGGCGCAACCCCCAATTGTGGTGCACGTCGAACCGGCTGCCTCGCGCCAGAAGCATCTGAGCGTATCGATCCGCGGCTTGAAACTGATGAGGCCGCAAAAACATGCCCTGATGCCAATGAACGGCGCGCGTGGTCATAAGTCAGCCGGCTCCAAGACGAAAAAGCACGATCTTTGGGATGACAACATGCTACGGACGCAGCCTTGACATCGCAAGCAATGCAAATCTCATGGCTCGAAAGTACCGGTCAAAAATTTCGGCATTCACCGTGTGTCGTTCTTATTGGTACAATATTAAGAATGGAGAGTTTGTTATGAAAAGTACGCCGCGAGCGATCGAGCCATTGCCGGTTGCGGAGGGTGAACCAACCCCTGACCGAAATGGTTGTGGTGCGTCTCTGGAAGAAGTCTCGCCCGATAACCTCGACGCATATGTATCTGTTCCTTCTCAAAAACGATTGATCGTTTCCGTGAAGTATTGTATCGGCGGACGAGGCCTCCCGATGCCTTTTGCAGACGTAGAGATTCCTGAGGACGAAGGAAGCGCAGAATGAGCATTCAGCCGTTCTGGGAGCCGGTCACTGATGAAACGCTTCGTCAAGGGGACTGTTTACACCAGTGCATGGTCCCGGTATTCGGTCCAGACTTCTCTCCGGTAGGCACTCATCAAGTAAATGTAAACGAATACGACTTGATCATTGTCACGCAGAGTTGTGATCTCGAACAGTTAAAAGGTGCGCCTTGTTGCCGCATGCCCGATTTTCCCGATCGCAGAATTTGAAAAGGTGAATCCCAGTTTTGAGAAGCGCGGGCGATGGAACGAGGTGCTGAAAGGCCGAATTGAAGGACTCCATTTGTTGGCATCTCCCAACAATCCGGACGATAATCGCGATGCGCGGGTTGTGGACTTCCGCGAGATTTACAGCCTGCCGTTTGATTACCTCGCAATGAAAGCGCGGCAGTCAGGCCGACGATGGCGACTGCGATCTCCTTTCCTAGAGCACTTCTCACAGGCGTTTGCCAGATTTTTTATGCGAGTCGGTCTCCCCTCCAGCATACCGATGTTTCGATAGTCGCACCAACCCTGGTCCAACCATGGGAAGCGCTCCGGCAGGTTGGAACTCTCACGTTCCGCACATATACCATTCCGCATTCCATGCGCGATGATATTGCCAATCTGGTCTACCCGGTGCTTACGCACGGCTTGCGGCTCAAGGAACGACTGCAGCACGGCGACCGGCCCAACCTCGCCAGCGAACAGGCGGCTCTCAAGGGGCTGCTGGGGTCCGCCACTCAATCCGCGCCCTGGGGCACGGATGGCGCGCCGCTTGCCGTAATGCAGTCCGTCGCGCCGGGGCAACGGAGCAATAGCTTCCTGGGCATTCGCTATGCGTTGACCTGCTGGCTCGATGAAATCTTCATCGACTCGCCCTGGTCGGAAGAGTGGAACGAGCAAAAGCTCGAGCAAGCGCTTTATCACAGCAATTTGCGTTATCACAAGTTCTGGGAACAGGCTCGGCTCGCCGAGTCGATGCCCGGCTCCGACGCGCTGGAAGCGTTCCTCCTGTGCGTGCTGCTCGGATTTCGCGGTGAACTCGGCGAAAAACCCGACCAGCTGCGGGAGTGGGTCGCCACGGCACAAATGCGCTTGAGCCGCACCCAAGGCGCCCAAGCGCCGCCGGTGCCCGAAGGTCAAATGGAAGCGAACGTCCCCGTGCTCCCGTGGGCCGATCGCTATCAGACAATGGCAAAAGTCGTCGGCATCGGATTGCTGTGTCTTGTGCCCGTCGCCGCGTTCTTAATCATCATGCTCTTACGGTGAGAAGGTCATGGCTGTTTCGCTGGATTCGATTCGCATTCATCGCGAGCCGACGGTTTATTTACTCGGCAAACAGGTGGTTCAGGAAGCGGAATTAGCGCGGTTTCTGGCTGACCATGGCGTGCAATGGTCCACGGACACGGATGTGCCGGCCGAGGTGCTCACCGAAACCGCGGGCCGGGTTTGTTACATGAGTTTCGCCAAGCCGCGTCCCGGCGGCAACGAAGCTTATTTGGGCCACATCATCGAAGTCGGTCACGGCAGCGTGCTCGAACACGCGGTCTGGAACTTTGTTTTCACGGGCATCAGCCGATCGTTGACGCACGAGTTGATCCGCCATCGGGCCGGCATGGGCTATTCGCAGCTTAGCCAGCGTTATGTCGACGAGAGCGTGGCCGAATATGTCGAACCGGACGTGATCGCCAGTGATCCGGAACTGCACCAGCTCTGGCTCGAAGCAATTGCCCGTTGCCATGAAGCGTACCTGGCGCTGGCGGAGAAACTGCAGGCGAAGTTCGCCGACGACCCGGACAAGACCGCACGCCGCAAGAACGCCCGCCAGGCTGCCCGTAGCGTGCTGCCGAACGCGACCGAAACGAAGATCTTTGTCACGGCGAATTCAAGAGCGATCCGGCACTTTCTCGAACAACGCGGCAACCGCGCCGCCGAGCCGGAGATTCGCAAGCTCGCGAACCAGTTGCTGCGCATCATGCAGAAGGAGGCGCCGCACATCTTTCGCGACTACACGGAAGTGCCGCTGCCGGATGGAACGTTCGAGATTACGACCGAACATCGGAAGGTCTAGACAACCGAGTAAAGTTGATTGGTACAATCCAAGATCGTCGAAGCTACATGACAGTTCCTGTTCTGCGAGAATCCAATGATCACTCGAAATACGTCGGGCAGAAAAAAAAGGGGGGTGCATCGATCGTTCAAAATTGTCGTGGAAAAACACCGCGACGGATATGTAGCATATCCGCTCGGCTTGAAAGGGGTCGTCGTTGGCCAAGGTGACAGCTACGAATCGGCATTGAAGGATGCCAAATCAGCCATTCGCTTTCACATTGAGACTTTTGGCGACGACATTTTGAAAGGAGACTCGGCAGTACTCGAGGCCTTCGTCGCGGAGGCACAGATTACGACATGATAGGCCGATTTCCCAAGGATGCACCAAAGCGTCGCGTAGTGAAGGCGCTGCAAAAACTCGGGTTCCGGTTGATCCGCGAGCGCGAACATATTGCGATGGAACGTCAAAATCCTGATGGCACAAAGACACCGCTGACGATGCCGATCATCCGCGAATTAAGGGATCGACTCTGCGTGCGATCTGCACACAGGCTGGAATTCAACGCGGCGATTTCTTGAAAGCGTATGCCGAAGCTTGAGCGCCAGTGCTGGTTTGAATTCACGTCGTCGGCAATAGCTTCGGATTTGCAAACACAATCTTCCAGGGCCGGATCGTCCAGCGCACGAAGACTCCGCACGCATGGAACGGATCGCCTTGGACGAGCGTCTCGGCCTGCTCCGGGGTGTCGGCTTCGTAGATGATCAGCGCGCCGTAGTCGTCGGTGAACGGCCCGGTGCAGAATAGCTGGCCCTTTTGAAGCAGTTCGGACAAGTAACGCCGATGGGCGGGGCGGTTCTCTTCGACCAGCGCCTTGTCTTTCGAATACTCGATCACGGCTGCGTATTTCATGCGACGCCCTCCTGCGGGACAAGCACGCGCGCGGTTGAGGGCGACAGCTTGGCGGCCCATTCGTGCAAGGCGAAAAAGCTCAGGCAAAACAGCAGATCGCTTTCCATGGTGTAGGCGAGGAAAGGCAAGCCCTTGACGTAACAGGTCGCGAGTCCTGCGAGCGTCGGGGCATACATCGCGTTGGCCTGGCCCAGTTCACTGAACCACACGCCGAAGTTGGTGATCAAATAGAATTGCAGGCTGCCCAACGCCGTCACGCCGACGATCCTCGGCCAGGATTTTGAATTCCTCAAGAGCCATCGGCCCAGCAGAGTGTAAATAACGAAGCTGGCGTAAGCGAACCGATCGAACATCGGATAACCGAACATCTGCCGCAGCGCCAGGTCGCTGACCGCCATGGCGATGAGCGGCAACAAGAGCGCCTGCCAGAGCGGCAATCGCGCTCCGCCGTAGATGGCGAAGCCCCCCACTGGGGCCAGATTCGGCGGTTTGATCGCATTCGGCAGCACCCGATAGGCCGCCGAAAAGACTGCTTCGATAATCGGCAAAAGCCGGATTCGCAAAATGTCATTGAGTTTCTTCATGGGGGACATGATAAACGGGCCGATGGCGGCGGCAAGCGGAATGGAGCAAGAAAGTGAGCTTCGTATTCTGTGGGGGAAGCTGCTTTGCTAAACAAAAACCAGTGAGGCCGCTGATCATGACCGAAGCTACTCCCGAATACGTAACACAAACTTCCGAGGGCGCGTGTCGCATCGCGGGAACGCGCGTTTCGTTGGATTCGATCGTACATGCGTACTGGGACGGCCGCATGCCCGAGGCAATTGCCGCGGACTTTCCGACTTTAAGCGTTGAGCAGGTCCATGGGGCGATCGCGTTCTACTTACGGAATAAGGCGCAAATCGACCGGCACATTCGCGAGCAAAAGACTCGCTGGCAATCATTGCAACGGGAAAGCACTGACAAACATGGTGCGTTGTTGAAGCGCCTTCGGGAATCCTCGCGACAACCAACCCAGGAGTAGTCAATGAGTCGGCCGCGCTTTCTGGCCGATGAGGATTTTCGGTTTGAGATTGTGCTGGCCGTGCGACGACTGGAGCCGGCTATCGAAACTACCACGATCGTCAAAACAGGGCTTTCGGGTGCAGTGGATTCGCAGATCTTGGAATATGCACAATCGAACGGACTGTTGCTACTTTCGCATGATGTCAACACGCTGAAAGGCAAAGCCGAGCAGCGAATCGTTCAAAAAGCGGGCGTTGCGGTTTTTTTTTAGCATCACAACGCTCCGCAACACGGACACTGGCCGAATCCATTGTTTTGATTTGGTCCGCATCCGAAGCAGAGGAATGGAAAGACCGTGTTGTTTTCTTGCCGCTATAAAACCGCAGGATGCCCAATCAGCTACGTTCGCGGACGTTAAACTCCAGTTTCCACTTATGCTTGCCGTCCCGACTCAAGCAAGATAGTTCCAACTGGCCAACCTCGGTCACCTTCGCGTGCAGATGCACCGGGACAGTTCCAGAAAGACCGGGCTTGGGTTCCAAGGTCACGGCGACGGGGTCGAGTTCGTCGATTTGCCCTTCCCAGTCTTCCACCATTGTCCCCGCCGCGTCCTGCCGGCGGATCGTGGAACCGAGAAAGCGAAATTGCACCGGCTCACCGAGGATCAGGCCGAATTCCTGTTTCGGTAAATCGGTCTCCGTGCCTTCTTCCATGCCGAAGGGTGCGACGCAAAGCGCCTTGAGCGGCGGCGGCGCGCCGGGAATCGCCGGCAAGGAGGTTTCGATGCCGATGTAATACGAGCGAGCGGTGCCGCCGCGGATGCGAACGCCTTTGCCGCGTCGCACGAGCCCGTAGTAGGCGGCGCCACGCGCGACCGCCAGGTCGAGGTGCGTGCCGGATAACGCACGAACGCCGGCGGCTTTCTTGCCCTTCTTGGGAGCATCCGTTTCGCCGGCCCAGGCGTTGAGGATTTCCAACATGCGCTCGCGGAGCGGTTCCGCCTTGAAGACGCCGCCGTTGAAAAGGACCGCGTTCGGCAACACGCGCTTGCTGGCGGTGCCGTCGCGTTGCGCAAGCGCCTGCGATTGTCGCTTGACGAACGCTGCGAGATGTTTCGACACCGCCGCGTCGCTGACGTAAGGCAGACCGATTTCCTGCAACGCGGCAGATCGCTGTAGGGCCGGGGCCGCGTCGATCGAGCAAACAGGAAAGAAGCCGTCCACCAGCAGCGTTTCGACGTCGCTCCGTTTCAATTCAGTGCGAAGCGTCCCGCCGATGACGCTGCGGCCGCGTCCGAGGACGGCCAGTGGCGCAGAAGAGGCTTTCTTGTCAGCAAAGAGCTGTTCTTTCGCCTGCCGGCAGGCGTGGCCCAAAAGGAGCATCTGGCCCAGGTCGAGCTTGCCGCCCAGTTGCTGCGCGGCAGCGTGGGCCAGTGCGAGGTCCATATTGTCGCCGCCCAACAGCAAGTGATCGCCGACGGCGACGCGAGTCAACACCAGGTTTCCCTTCTCCTCGCCGACTTCGATCAGCGTCAAGTCGGTCGTGCCGCCGCCCACATCGACGACGAGGATCAAGTCGCCGACGTGAACGAGGTTTCGCCAGTCGTCGCGGTGCGTGTCGAGCCAGGAATAAAACGCGGCCTGCGGTTCTTCGAGCAGCGTCAGATGCTCCAGACCGGCCAGGCGCGCGGCCTCGACAGTCATCTCGCGCGCGGCGGCGTCAAACGAGGCCGGCACCGTAAGGACGATGTCCTGTTCTTCCAGGCGGTTGCCGGGAACGTTTTTTCCGATCTGGTGATTCCAGGCGTCAACGAGATGGCGGAGAAAGCGCGTGCTGGCTTCGAGCGGAGAAATCTTGCGGGCATCGTCCGTCGCTCTCCAGGGCAATATCGCGGCGCGGCGATCGATTCCCGGGTGGCTCAACCAGGACTTGGCGCTGGCAACGAGACGCGTCGGCACTTGCGAGCCGAAGTTCCGAGCAAACTCGCCGACGGCGTAATCGATCTTTTCGTTCCACGGCAATCGCAAGCTGCCGGCTGGAATCTCGTTCGGCTGCGGAAGATACAGAAACGACGGCAACAGCGATCGCTCTTCGACCTGGCCTTGCTGCACGACCTGCGGAATGGCGAGCACGTCGGGCCGCTGTTCCTCCGTCGGCCCTGCACTGGTATCAACATAGGCCAGCGCCGAATTGGTCGTACCCAGATCGATGCCGACGACATAACGTGCATTCGCTTTAGTCATGCCGCACCCCGAGACCAATGGGGAGTGCGGAATGCGGAGTGCGGAATAAAAGCGCGTAGCGGATGCAATCGCATGCAGCCAATTCTCGGCGTCGCCACGTAGCAATCATTCCGCATTCCGAACTCCGAATTCCGCATTTCTTACATTTCCACTTCCGCGGGCATCAGGACGAATTCATCGACGCCTTCGGGCGGCGCCGGGACTTTGATCTGCTTGACGCGCCAGCCGGGGTGTTTGACGACGCCCTTAAAGGGCGGCTGCCCGGCGACGTTGCCGGTCAAGCGAATCGCGGATGGATCAAAGCCGGCCGGGATCTCGACGGCGTCTTCCTCTTTCTGCGGCAATACCGGTTCCAGCACGAGCGCCTTTTTCAAGGCTTCCTGGCATTTGCCATGCAACTCGCGCACGCCAAATCCGATCTGTGGATCGCTGGCGCCGCTGATGTCCTCAAGGAGGAAATCCACGAGCCGGCCTTCGCGCTGCAAGAGCGTCAACATGCGCAATGGCGCCCCCGACGGTTTGGCCGGCTTCGGAGGCGCCGGTGGTTCCACCGGCGCCGGCTTTCGCAAAAACCAAACAACGCCCGCGATGACCGCGCCGATTGCCGCCCCAACCGCCAACCCAGTCCAGAAATCAGGGCTCATGAAGGTCGCTCCCCCAAGTCGAAAGCCCGACGGGACCGGCCCGCGGGCTTACTTAAGAGATTCTACGATCGTGGGTTACGATTCCAATCCCTCAGCGCAGCCGCGCCTTCCATGAGCGCAATGGTTTTTGCGGCGCCAGTTCGAGAGCGGCGGCGATGCGATGCCGTTGCTTTCCGCTCCGCCAAGCCTCGTCGAGCGATTCCGGCGTAGGCGGCCTGCCCAGAAAATGACGCCGGCCCGATGGGAAAGTTGATTTGTGCCGGTTCCACCAGTTCTCGACGGCATCCGCATTCGGCCAGAGCAGATTAATGTCCGGGTCGAGCGCCACATCGGCCTCGTCGGGATGATCGCTCGGCCCCGATTCAAAACCTTCCGGTTGTGGCGCGTCGAGCTTGTCGCGAGCCAGATCGGCGCCGGTGATGAGTTCAATCGCCTCTCCGGCCAGCCGAGCGAGGGAGAGTTTGCGCAGCGCCGTCAAAACGAACGGCATGTATGTCGGATCGCCCAGCGCCGCAATGGCGCGCAATGCGGCCCGGCTCGCTTCCGGAACCTGGATGAGCGTCCGAAGCCAGGTTTGGGCCGGGGCCGGGCTGACCCGTCGCGCGGCCAGTTCGGCGGCGGGTTCTGCGAACACCGGGTCGGTCAGCGCCATCGTTTGCAGTTCGCTCACGGCGGCCGGGTCGCTGCATGCCAATGCTCCGGCCCAGCACGCCGAGTGTCGGACAGGCGGATCCGCATGGCGATAGTTCTGTTTCAACAACGGCAAGCGCTTGACCTCGCCAAGTTCGCCGACGGCGCGCAAGGCCCGAGCGCGCACGAATGGATCGTCGTCGTACAACACTCCTTCCAATTGCGGAACCACGCGGCGCTGCGCGGCGGCAACACTCACGGCAATCCACCGCAAGGCCGCGATCTTCGACGCAAACCAATTTTGAATACGCAACATCGCGAGCGAAGCCGGGAGCCATGCCAACGCACCCGCCAGTGCGCGCGCCCGTGCTGGTTTTGTCGTCGCGACATCGATGACCTGTTGCTGGCGTTTCGAGTCGTTGCCTTCGAATGCCAACACGCCGGCAGCGAACACCTCTCCCGGCTCGCCCACTTCGAGCTGCAAGGCAGCCTGTTCCCAACCGGCGTCGCCGGCGATTCGCAATCCGTCCAGGTGGGCCTCGATTCGGTCGTCCAGATCAGCCAGTTGTCGCGGCCAATAATGCGGCTCACCGACGGCCCGATCGCGCAACAGCCAGAGGAACGCCGCTTCCTCGGCGTGGCGCGAGACGATTTCGGGAATGACATGCGACATGCAGTTCGCAATATGAGTCAGTTGAACGAAGGCAACTTCTCGGCGATGCGATTTACTTCCGCGCGAAACTCGGGATCGGCAGCTTTCTTGCCCATCTCCTGCAGAAGTTGCCGGGCTTGCGGCGAGCCGATGCGTTCCAGTAGCTCCAAAACGCGATAAGGCCGCAGCTTCTCCGAGGGCAACGGTCCGCTCAGGCCGCGGACCAGCGCCGTGAGGCGGCGACGGACTTCGTCCGACGGATTCTTGCCGAGCGCGTGTTGTATTGGGTTTAGCGCTTCTTTGCCGGCATTCGCCAGCGCTCGATGCGCCTTCTCTCGCACGGCGAAACGCTCGTCGTCCAGGTCGGCAATCCACCGGTCCATCTGCTCGGCGCTGGGCGGCTTGGGCGGCGGCGCCTCGGGTTGAAAGCGCTCGCGGATCAGGGCAATTGCCTTTTCAGGCGCCTGTCGCAGCGACCACATTGCCAGCGCAACGCGCGTGCCGTCCATGCTGCCCAGGTCGTTCCACCAACGCTCCAGGTCGTCCGGTTTGGCCGCTGTCGATGCCGGCCGCACCGGCTGGACGGCTGCCGTCGAACAAACCAGGATGGCGCCGTCGGCGCCTCCGGTAGCCAGCTGTTTTCCGTCATCGCTGAGCGTCATCGACTGCAGGAGATTGGCATGGCCGCGGAATGGTCCTGTTTGCGATCCGAACACCAGGTCGCGTGCCATCAATCGGCCATTCGACAGGCCGAGGAACAAAACCGTACCGTCGTGATTGAATGCCAGCGTCGCCAGCGGACTTTCCGCGGGCGCGGCAAATGTCACGCGCATTGCCCCGGTCGCCGCCTCGATCACGTGAATCGCATTGTTGTAATCGAACAAAGCCAGCAGACGGCCGTCGCGCGAGAACGCCAGATTCCTCAGAGAAACCGTGCGAATGCTCTCCGGCAATCGCTGCGGCAACTCGCGCCCGGTCGCAGTTTCCCAGATGCGCAACGCCTGTGGTTCGTTTCCCGCTTGCTGAACCCATGCCGCCAGGAATCGGCCATCCGCCGAGAACTGGACGAGTTGAACGTACCCGCGCAGCGTCGCCAGATTTCGCACAAAGGTTCCGGTTCGGGCATCGATCAAAGCGAGGGCCTGGTTCGGCGCGCAAATCAGCCAGCGGCCGTCGGGCGACACGGCGCGTGCGGCGCCACTCGAGGCAAATTGCCGGGTTTCCTCCGTGACCAGTCGGCGTTCGGCGACTCTTAACTCCATCGACGCGCTATAGCCGAACACCGTCAGGGTGCGCGGCTGCTGCCCGGGCGCTATCGGGTTGAGAAAGACGGACTGAACCCCGGTTCGAGCGATCTCCTTTTTGTTATTCAGATTCCAGGCGCGCAATGTGCCATCGCTTCCAATGCTCGCCAGGATTTTGCCATGATCGAGGAAGAGAAGGCCCGTGATGGCGCCGTTGTGGCCCTCGGAAGGAAAGCGCTCGCGAGCCGTACGAATATTCCAGATGCGCACCAGGGCGCCGTGCCCGGCGGCAAGCCACTGCGAATCAGGAGAAAAGGCCAGCGGCTCGTAGGCGTTTCCGGAAGCTTCGAAGCAGCGCAATTCCAGTCCGGAAGCAAGTCCCCAGACGCGGATCGTGCGGTCGGTCATCCGCCCCGCCAGCAGCTTGCCGTCGGGCGAAAACACGACACTGAACGCGCCATTGACATTCAGCGGCACTTCGAGCGTTCGGGCAATCTTGCCGGTCGCCGTGTCCCACAAATACACGCGGCGATCATACGAACTTTGCGCCAGATACTTCCCGTCGGTCGAGAACGCAAACGCGACCGTGGAGGTCAGGTTGCGACTCAGCGGAGTGGGTTCGAGCGGCTTGGACTCTTTGCCTTCCTTGACGTCCCAGAGGATGGGCCGGCCCTCGGCGCCCATGCTGGCCGCGAGTTTTCCGTCCGGCGCGAGCGCGAGCGCCATCGCCTGAAAAGCGTGCGCCTTCCAGGTTCGAATCTCGCTTTGGTCCGCCGCGTTGATCAGTCGCAGCGTACCGGATTGATCGCTGGCCAGAATGAGTTTCTCCGCGGGCGACCAATCGATCGACTTTGGAGAATACGAGCGGCCTTGGGCGTGCAGCGGGGTAATTTCCGCGCCGGTTTCGGCATTCCAAGTACGGATGGATGCGTTCAGTTGCAGCCCGAACAGTTCCTTGTCGTCCTTGGAAAACGTCAGACGCGACGGCAATCCATTTTGCGGAGTGAACGAGCGAATCTCCTTGGCCGAAGCCGGATCCCAGATCGTAATGCGGTTGTTTTGCGAGACGACCGCCATGCGCTTGCCGTCGCCGGAGAAGGTAATCTGCAAAACGATGCCGTCGTGGCGAAAGTAGGAAGCGCCGAAGCGAGCGACGACGCCTGGCGGCTCCGGGGCCGCTGCGGCGGGAGCGGCCTTCGGTGGCGGGGGCGGTACCTGCCCCAGCGCATCGGCCGCGAGGATGGCACTCAAGCAGGTTATCGCCGGCAGACACCGAGTCGTCACGTCTCATCTTCCTTCGATCTTGCGGATCGCATGCATTGCAAACATCCTTAGCCGTTCGTCATCGGCATTCGTCGCCAGTCGCAGCGCCGGCAACGCTCCTTTGGCCGGCGGACCGATTTCGGCGAGCGCTCGCGCCGCCTCGACCGCAACGGTCGGTTGAAACGCGCCGCCCCGAAGCGCAGGCCGGTTCCAGCCGCCGGGCAGTTCGCCCAGCAAGGTCGGCAATACGTCATCCACTTTGCCTTCGATTCGCCACAACGCCACTGCCGTTCGCAAATGGCAATTCGCGTCGAAGACTTGCAGATTCGGTTTCAGGTCCGCCACGGCACTCTTTGCTGCGGGCCCCATCCCGCCAATCGCGTCGATGATGGGCCCTCGCGAATGTGGCTGCGTCGCTTTGAGCGCCTCCCGCAGCACCGGCAACAGGTCCTTCTTGTCCGGATCGATTCGGGCGAGAACCCCGGCCGCGGTCTGTCGACTCATTGCCGCGCCGTTTCGCATCTGATCGCGCAGCCACTCCAATGCTTCTTTGCCAGTTTCCGGATCGACGCGAATCAACGCCTCGGCCCAGCGCACACGAAGGCTGAGGCTCGTTTCGCTCTTCCATTGCTCCTTGACTCGCGGCGCCATTGTCTTGATTTCCGGCCCCAGCTCGATGGCCGCGTAGAGGCACAGTTGCCGCGAGTTGTAATCGCTGGCGCTGATCGAATCCTTGAGCACATCAATGACCGATTGTTGATCGCCGAGCCGCAATAGCGCCTGGGCGGCGAACAATTTCAAATTGCTCCGCGATTTCAAGACATCGCGATAAAGCGGCGCGAACTCCTTGGCTTCGGGCCAGCACTCGGCAATCGTCTGCACCAGCGTCTCCGTGAACGCGGGACCGCTTCGGGCCAATTCGCCCAGGACCGCTTTCGCCACTGCGGCCGGGTCCGCCCTGATCTCTGCCAACACGCGGAGCACGACGGTTTGCTGCAGCGAGGAACCGGGCCGTCTCTTCAGCGATTCCAGGATCGCCGGCGCTACATTTTCCGGCTTTCCTTCGATCCTGGCGATTGCCTGGGACGTTCGCAGTTTCAAATTGGGATCGTCTTTTTTCTGTAGTTCGCGCAACAAGGGCAACGCATCCTTGGCGTCGGCACCGATGCGGCTCAGGGCGAGCGCGGTTTGGGCAATCTGATAATCGTTCCCGCCTGGCATTCCGCGCAATCGCTTCGTCAATTCCGGAACGGCCAGTTTCCCATCCGGACCAAAGCGGCTCAGCGATTCCGCCGCCATCCAGCGAATCTGGGCGTCGCTATCCTCGACGCCGGTTTCGAGTTGTGCTTTTACCGACGGCACCGCGACACCGACGCGATGCACCGCCATGAATGCCGAGCGGCGAAGTTCGACATCGGCATGCTTCATCAACGGGCCGAGGCATTCGACGGCGGCCGGACCGAGCTGGGCCAATGCCGCAGACGCGGCAGCGCGATACTGCGGCCGCGAATCCTGGGCGAAACCCACAAGTAGATCGGCCGATGCGGGGCCAAGCCGCGCCAACGTGTGAATGACAAAATGCTCCTGCCCCTCCGCCTTGCCGTCGTTGAGAACGGCCGCCAACACCGGAATCGCCTCCTTCGCGTCGGGACCCATGGCGCCCAAAAGAGCGATTGCCTGGTGCCAGTCCGGCGTCGCCTGGCCGGTTTTCACCAGCGTCAACAACGGCGGAATAAGCTCCTTGCCGAAGCTGCGGTCTGATTCCCAAAGCGCCTGTGCGCAGCGAAATCGAAGGCCCGGTTCGGCTTCGACCATGCCGCGTCGGAAAATGTCGGAAAACTCTTTCGGCCTCGGATAAACCATCAGGCACTGCTGCAACGCTTCGCTGCGGACCGCCGGATCCTTGTGCTTCGTCGCGTCCGCCAGCACCGTCAGGATTTTCGCATCGCCCGGATCGATTTGACGAATCAACCGCGCGACTCGAACTTGAAGACGCAGATCGGGTTCATCGAGCTTTTTTCGCAAGATCGGCAAAACATCTTCTTTGCGGAAGCGGTTGGTCGAGAATTGGTCGAGTGCTCGCCGTTGGATCTCCTTGTCCGGATGATTCAAGGCGTCGATCAAGGCAGGCAGGGCATTGGCGCCAAACTGAAATACGATCGACGTCGCCCGGCTCTGCAAAAATGGATCGGGATCCTTCCACATGTCGATCAGGGTGGGCGCCAGTTCAACCGCGGCGGCGCCGATGTGCGAAACCCGTTCCAGCGCTTGCAATTTGACGATGCGGTCGTTGTCGGTCAGCGAATCGCGAAGCACGGCGAATATCGGATCGGTCTGCTTGGCGATGCGCCACAGAGCCCAGGCGCAACGGGCGCGGACCATCTTTTCGTCCTCGCGGTACATCTTCGAAAGCTTCTCGACCGCCGGCTTGGCCGCCGCACCGATCTGTGCGAGTACTTCGACCGCTTCTTCTCGCACCAGGACATCCTTGCTGTCCAAATCGCCGATCCAGGCCGACAGAGGCCGGCCCGCAAACGTCGTTTCGGCCGGCGGTTGAGCCGCCGCAGCGCCGGCGCTGATGCAAAGAGCAACGAGAGTGACGTCAATTCTGCCTGGCACGGGATCCGATCCGAAAGGCGGGCGAACGTCCAACCGAAACGATTATTTTTTCATTCGCTCCAGCGTGCGAACGATTTCGTCCTTAACGACCACATCGGATGTTAACTGCCCCAGACTCTCCAGCACGCTTCGGGCTTCTGGCGCTCCCAGGCGCTCCAGCGCTTCAATCGCGCGAAGCGGCTGCAGTTTGACCGGCGTCAGACCTTCTTCCAGCCGGCGCAGCAGTTGTTCGAGCCGCCGCCGCGCTTCCGGGTTTAACTGCTGGCCGGTCAGCGCCTGGACAATCTCGGCTCGCGCATTTTCACCTGCCGCCGCCAAACCGAGTGTTGCCTTTTCGCGCGTGGCAAAGCGGCGGTCTCCAACTTCGGCGACCCACCTGGCGATATCGGCCGGCAACGGTGCGCGAACCGGTTGCAACTTCGTCCGAAGGAACGGAACCGTCGCCTGGGCCCTTTGCGAAAGCAGCCAGAGCGCTTCGCCAACTGCCTTTTCGTAGGTGGTTCCAAGCATGTTCCAGGCGTGTTCGAGGTCGTCCGTCGTCGGTTCAGCGGCCAAAGGTGCACGTTGGGGAGTTCGCCGCCGAAGTTCATGAAGATTCCAAAGCAGGATGCTCGTATCGGCGCTGCCGCTCGCCAGCCGTTCGCCGTCCGGCGAGCAGGCCAGCGTTTGAATCGGGCCGCGATGAGCCTCGAGCTTGAGCGGCTCGCCGCGATCCATTTCGCACAGAATCAACTGGCCGGCGCTCGATCCGAGAATCAAACATCGGCTGTCCGGCGTAAAGACGGCGGCCGTGATGTTGCGATATGGTTCGCCCGGCTTGGGCGGATCGGCCGGAAGCACCAGCCTCGGCAACCCGGTCGCTAGCTCCCAAACTCGTGTTTCATTGTTGCTGTAAGTAACCGACAGGAATCGCGTATCCGGCGAGAAAACGATGCGCTGCGCCGGCATCGGTTGAGCGTATGGCGGAACCAGCGGCCGCCAGCGCCGCCCCGTGGCCAGGCTGTACACGCTCACGTGCGATTGCGAAAACGGATCGCGATATCCATGGCCGGCCGCGAAATAGCGGCGGCCCGTCGACAGGGCGTTGACGTTGGTCTGCCGTTCCGGTGCTTCAATGCTTCGCAATTCCCGCCCGGTTCGTACGTCAAAAACGCGATAGCTTGTTCCGGCTGCGGTAACGGCGACTTCGCCGTCCGGCGCCATCGACGACACGTAGCCGCCCATCGTCGAGAGCCCGGCGAACTGAATCTTGCCCTCGGCCGGCGTCCAGCGTTGCAAGCCCATGTTGCCGGTTGGGAAGAGCACCGACTTGCCGCCGTCCACTGCGACCATCGTGGCGCCGTAGAAGTACGACTGCAGCGACGAGTAGCGATCGAGCTCGGCGCCGGTCGTACAGTCCCAGTAACGCAGTGTGGCATCGCTTGCAATGCTGACCAACCGGCTGCTTCCATGGAGAAATGCCACGCCGGAAACGGCGCCGCGATGCCCGCGTTCGCTGAAAAGTTCGCGATCGTTTTCGATGTCCCAGAAGCGCAGCGCTGCGGCTCCGGAGGAAACCAGGTGCTTGCCGTCAGGCGAGAACGTCAACGCCGTCGCGGATTCGCGCGGCGTATCGAATGCGCGCAGCTCCCGGCCGGACGACACGCCCCACAGGCGAATCGTACTGTCGCCGGCGCTGGTGGCGATCACGCGGCCATTCGGCGCAAGCGCCATTCCCTGGAAATAACCCTGCATCTCCAATCGCCGGACAATTTTGCCCGTTTCGGTGTTCCAGATCAGGATCGTCCGCTCGTTCTCTGAGGCCGCCAGCAGCTTACCGTCGGCCGAGAAGTGCAGGCGTGGATAGCTTCGGTAAACCCGTGCGGAGTTGGCCGGAACCTCAAACGTTTTGATTTCCTGCCCACTGGTCAGATCCCAGGCGCGCAGCAGGTGATCGTATCCCTGGCTGACAACGATCTTCCCGTCCGGGCGCGTCGCCAAGGCGGCGACATTGATCTGACCGACGTGCCAGCTTTGCAGTTCTTTGCCGCTGATCGCTACTTGAATCCGCAATCTTCCATCCTGGCCGAGTCGCACCAGCGTCTTGTTGTCCGGAAGCCAGTCGAAAAACGGCGGGTTCCAAGTTCGATTCGGCGGCGGGGGCGGAGTGCGTTCGGTCCAATCGCCGGTGCTCCATACGCGGATCAAGCCGTCCGACGAACCGGCGGCGAGGAACTTTCCGTCGGGCGAAAACCGCATCGCGTTGATCTGGTTGTACTGCATCGGGAAGGAACGAAGCTCTTTGCCGCTGGGCACTTCCCAGATATGCAGTTTGCCGTCGTACCCGCCGGAGGCCAGGTAGCGCCCATCGGAGGAAAAGGCAATGAAGTTCTGTTGTGCGCCGGGTCGAAATCGCGTCGTCCCGAAACGGCGCAAGGCCGACTCAGGAAGCGGTTCCTCGACCGCAGCTGGCGGAACCGGCGGAATAGAATCGGCCAGCGACGAAGCCGGGCCGACGAGTACAACGGTGAACAGCCAAAAAAAACGCACTGCGACTTCTCTCACTTTTGGACTTCGATCTTCTTCAATGCGGCCGTCGCGGCTTGACGCAGCCCTTCGTCGGCGGCCAGTTGCGCCTCTCGAAGCGCCGGGATCGCTTCGTTGGCGCCGGGGCCGATTTCGCCGAGCATGTTCGCCGCGTGTTGACTCGCCATGCGCGTGGCAACAGGCACGTAACCGGCATACACGCCGATGCTCGGCAATGGATCGCTCTCGCCAAGCGCTTTGATCAGCACCGGAATCGCATCCGGCGACTTTTCGATCTGCCAGAGGCTGGATGCCGCCCGAACCCGTTTTAGCGGGTGCGACTCCCGGAGCGCCGACCGCAATAAAGGAACCGATGCTTTTCCATGTTCGCCCAACAGGCCGAGAATTTCCATACCGGCGGCCGAAGTCGTTACATTTCCCTCCTTCGCCCAGCGTTCCAGAACAGGACGAAGCTGCTCGTACGATGGATCGACCTTGGCGAGGACGCGCGCGGCTTGTTGCCGTTGAATCGCCGCGGGGTTGATGCGAAGTTGATCGCGGACCCAATTGCGAATGCCGGTTTGTGCCGGGTCGATTTGCAGAATCGCCTCGGCGGTTCGGAAGCGCGAATCGGCGGTCGTGTCGCCTCGCCAGAGATCGAGTAACGCCGGGATGGCGGGCTTGCCGGCGGGGCCGTATTCCGCCAACGCCGTCAAGTACCGCGATCGGAACGGGCTTCCGGCGATTCGAGCTTGGTCGGCCAGGAACGGCGCGACCTCGCCGGGCTGTTCCTTTCGCCGGCTCAACCCAATCGCGGCTTCAATTTTGATCGCCGGGTTCGCGGATTTCCACCATTCACGGAACACCGGCAGTGCTTCTTTGTCATCCGGGTAATGCGTGTTCAACCCCTGGGCGACCTGTAATTGCGAGTCGCCTGGCTGGTTCTTGACGAATTCCAGCAACCCGGCCATCACGTCGGCTTTCGGCGCTTCCAATTGGGCCAGCGATTCGATCAGGTACGCGCCGGTAAGCCCGGGCGTCGCTTTCTTTTCGCGAAGCGGCTTCAAGAAAAGCGGCATGAACTCCGCACGCCGCGTCGAGTCAATGCGAGCGATCGCCAGCGCGGCCCGGCATTGAACCAACTCGTTGGCATTTTTCAGGAATGGTTCAATCTCCGCCAGCGCGGGCTTCGCTTCCGGGCCGATTTTCCCCAGTACATCCATCGCCCGCCAGCGCCGCGATTCGTCCTGCTTCGTATCGCGCAAGAGTTCGCGAAGCGCCGGGATCGCACCTTTGGCGTCCGGCCCCAGACTGTCAAAAACGGTCAACACGCGATCTCGAACAGCCGCATCTTCGTCTTTCAGACTGCCTGCAAGCGTCGCGACGGCCGAGCGGCCGCCAGGGCCGAAACGCTGAATCGATTCGACGACAGCTTGCCGAATTGCCGGGTTTTTGTGCTGCAGGGCCGGCAGCAGTTTCGGTATCGCATCCGGCCCAATCATCACCAGCGTTTGTTGGGCCTGCGATCGATAGTACGCCTGCGGATCCTCGAAAACTTCGAGCAACAATGGGACCGCCTCCGGACCGATTGCCCGGCACGCCTGCACGATCATGTAGCCATAGCTGCGTCCTTCGGGGCGCTTGAGCAAGTTCGTGAGGTCGGGCAGCGCTTCCTTGGCCGCCGGTCCGAACGAGCCTAACGCAGACGCCGCGATCGACCACGTGTTCGCCCCTCCCTCCTGGAGCACCTTGCGAACCACCGGCAGCGTCTCTTTGAGCGTCGTCGGATCGATCTCGTACAACACCGCCGCGGCCCGGCAGCGCGTTGTGACGTCGTCGTCCTTGAGGAAGTCGCGGAACACCGGCGCCAGTTCTTTGGGCCGCGGCGCCAGGTACAAAGCCGCCTGAAATGCCTCGCGCCGGATGCCGATGTCCTTAGACTTGCTCGCCTCGACGATGTCCGTGAGCACTTGCTTGTTCTGGGGATCGAGCACATAGATCGTCCGAATCGCCGCGAAGCGCGTGCGCGGGTCGGCGTCTTTGCGAATCTCCAGGATCAGCGGCAAGAGCGGCCGAAACTCAGCGCCAAGGTATTGGATCAGCGTCATGAACTGAATGCGTTGATCCCCGCGAGCCTTGGCGAGCGCGTCCTTCATCGCGGGCACAGCGTCCGAGCCGAACTGGGCCAGGATCACCTGCACCTGATTCTGCACGTTGTAATCCGGCTCCCCCGTCATCAGTTCGAGTAGCGGACCAGCCAGTTCCGACGCGGGACGGCCCAGTTGCGACAACAACTGCACTGCTTGAAGCCGCTTGCTCTTGCTGCCGGTCTTGAGCGCAACGGACAACACTGCTTGTGCCGGTTCGGTGCGGCCGTCGATTCGCCATATCGCCAATGCCGCGCGATATCGAACGGTCGGCGCATCGGTTTCATAGAGCTTCAAGATTTTCGGCGTCGCCGGTTTCGCATCGCTGCCGAACTCGGGCAACACTTCGAGCGCTTCTTCGCGGACGAGGGCGTCCTTCGCGTCGAGATCGGCGATCCACTCCTTCAGCGTCCTCCCGGCTACGGTCGGCTCAGCCGCGCGCAGCACCGGCAGACTTGTCAGCAGCACCGCAGCCGCGAACATGAATCGCATGGCTAGTCCGATTCGTCGCATCAGCCTCATCCGCCTTATTTTTTTCGATACTCCGGGTGCTGCTTCAGCAGGCCGGCTTCAAATCTCGGCGCCAATTCCCGCCAAGGGCGCACACCGACATCCTTCGCCCATTGCTCCCATCGCACCGCCAGCGCGCTGGCCAGATCGGGCTTTTCGCCGGCCAGGTTCTTTTGCTCGGTTCGATCCGCCTCCAGATTGTACAGCTCCCAGCCCTTGCCATGTTCCGCGACCAGCTTCCATTGTCCTTGGCGGATCGCCTTGTTTCCTTCGTGTTCCCAGAACAAGCCGTCATGGCCGGCACGCGGTTTTCCCTGCAACGTGGGCAACAAGCTGCGGCCTTGCTGGCGGACCAGTTCCTTGCCGTTGAACGCTTTCGGATACTCGACGCCGGCAACGTCGAGACAGGTCGCCATCATGTCGATCACATGGCCGACTTCGCGAGTGAGCCCGCCTTTGTCGTTCATCCCCGCGGGCCAATGCGCGATCAGCGGGGTCGCGATCCCACCTTCATGCATCCACATTTTGTGGTAGCGAAACGGCGTATTGGCTGCATTCGCCCAGCCGGTTTCGAGCGTGCGAAACGACTCTTTCGTCCCGATCGCGCTGCCCGCCTTATGGCCGAACTCCAGGTACTCCGCGCTGGCGCCGTTGTCCGAAAGAAAGAAGATCAACGTGTTGTCCAGCTGGTTCTGTTTCTTCAGCGTTTCGACAACGCGGCCGATGCCCCGGTCCATGCACTCGATCATCGCCGCATGCACCGCCATCCGGCGATCCCATTCTTCGACATCCTTGACCGATTCCCAGGGTTTGGCATCCGGATCGCGCGGCGACAGCGTCCATTCCTTGGACGCGATGCCCAACTCTTTCATTCGGGCAAAGCGCTTTTCGCGCAACTGGTCCCAGCCGCCGCGATATTTGCCGACGTACTTGTCGATGTCCTCCGGCAACGCATGCAGCGGGAAGTGCGGCGCGGTATACGCCAGGTACAAGAAGAACGGCTCCTTCTGTTCGCGCCCTTCTTCGAGATACTTCACCGCCTGATCGGAAAAGATATTCGTCGCATAGACGTCGCCCTTCTGCGGCACGATTTCGTTGTCGGCAACGAACGACTTGGGCAAAAAGTGGTTCCGTTCGCCGATCAGCGCAAAGCAGCGGTCGAACCCTCGCTGCAGAGGCCAGTTATGTTTGTGCGCCGGCGCCAGGGGCGACACGTGCCACTTGCCCACCTGGTATGTGCGATAACCCGCCGGTTTTAACAGTTGTGCGATGGTGACGCAGCGGTCGTGCAGGCCGTTGCTGTACGCCGGCGGCGACCAGTTGCCGAGCATGTGCCCGATGCCGGCCTGATGCGGATAAAGCCCGGTCAGCAGCGACGCTCGCGTCGGGCAGCATCGGCCGCAATTGTAAAACTGCGTGAACCGCAACCCGTTCGCCGCCAGCCGGTCGAGGTTGGGCGTTGCGACCTCCGATCCGTAGCAACCCAGATCGGAGTATCCCAGGTCATCGGCCATGATCAGGACGATGTTCGGCTTCGGCGGGGCGGCGGTCGCCGCGGCGCCCACGAAGAGCGCTATGAACAGAAAGAGTAATCGGCGCATCAGTGCACATGGATAGAGCTGGAAGCACCGGTTTTTCTATGAAGCGATGCAGGGAAGGAGAATTGCGGCCTTCGAATTCAGCCGAATTGTTACCAAATTGACAAACACAAAACCGAGAATGAAGAACCATGTAGGAATTCTCGGTTCATCATTCTCGGTTCTCGGTTACCCGGTCGTTTGTTACTTCTTCGGGTTGACCTTGGCCGCTGCCTCGATCCGAGTCACGGTTGCGGCATCGCCGCTTCCACTGGTTTGAATCGAGAGCTGGGCGCCTTGGCGCAGTTCGTTCAGTTGAACCGCACGGCCATCCATCATGACCTGCACATTGTCGCCCAGGGTCAACGTGCGTTCCTGTCCAGCGTCGGTCGTGATGATGAGCCGGCCGTCCGCGGCGCGAACGAACGCGCCCTGGATCGTGGCGGCGCGAGCGCCGTTGAAATCACGATCATCGTCGCGAGCGTCGGTCCGGATTCGGTTGGACGGAGGTGGTTCCGGCATCCTTTGTTGGCGCGCCTGCTTCGGGAAGAACAGCTCATAGTTGCTGCCCGGCTGCACGTCGATCTTTTGCGTTTCGCTGCGTTGCTGGCCGTTCTCGTTCCAGGTCGCCTTCACCGTGTAAACATAGGTGCTGCCCTGTTCCAGCGGCGGCGACACGAAGATGCGCGAGTTGCCCATCGTCGGCATCGTCTGATCCTGCACCGTGATCCGAGCATTCGGATCCATCACATGCACGCGGAGATGGACTAACTTGGCGGGATCGGTGGAAGCGTAGAACGAATCCATTTGCGGTTGAGCATACTCAGTTGAGGGCATCGCATAGCCGCCGCCCGAGTAGTAGCCGCCGCCCGGATAGTACGAGTTGCCGCCACTCCACGGCGAATAGTTCGACGAATAGCCCGGCCAACCGTAGTTGCCCCAGTTATTGCCGTACAAGTTATTGCCGTACCAGTTATTGCCATACCAGTTGGCGCCGGTAAACGGTTGGTTGCCGGAGAACGGATAGGCCCAGTTGAAGCCGGTGTATTGGCCTGGATACCAGCCGCCGGTGTTCCAATTGTTGAAGGCCCCCGCACGAACTGTTGCTCTAGCTCCCGCCCGCCGTTGTCCGAATGCGGAATCCGCGAGCACGAGCATGGCCAGTAAGCCGACCATGGCGCCCAGAAACGTTCTGTTCCTCATAGCTGCACCTCATTGGAATGTTGCTTGGGAAACGACAGAGTCACCCAGCGAGAAAATTGCAAATGACGTGCCGGGTGCGTCGTGCGCCCATGAGCTGAACGAACGGACATGGAACGACCGCAGTATTCCGACCCGCCGGCCCACCTCGGAGAGGGCAACCGAATCGGAATCAAAAAATCAGCCGCTGCTGACATTGCATAACACCTTATGCGTCAATAACTTCGGTAGTTGGTTTTGATTCCGACATGACCCCACCCACCGTTCGGCGGAATCATGTAACCGGATTGGAATCAAAACGACCATCCTGCGTCGACCTGCTCCAGGAGGCTCATCTGAACTCACCTGATCCATGCCGATGAGCGAAATTCCTCGCATCCGGCAAGCAACGCAATGCGCATGGCTCTGGGACGGCTACCTGGCGGCGGGTTTTGGCGATGCAGATTTGTTTCCGGCGATGGAGGCCATTGACAGCGTCTCGAACTTGACAGAAAGCTGGGAAACCAGGAAAATGGGCGGATGAAAACGACCGTCGAGCTCCCGGAATCTTTGGTAAAGCAGGTCAAACTTCGTGCCGTGCAGGACGGCCGGAAACTCAAGGACGTGATCGCCGACTTGCTTCGAAAGGGCCTCGGTGTTGCCGTGGAAAATGAAAGAGAAACACCGAAAATCAAAAAAGACCGAAAGACAAGGTTGCCCGTGATTCAATGCAAGCATCCGGCCACTCCCGATGAAGAAATGACACCGGAGCGCGTTGCCGAGATTTTGTCGGCTCAGGAAGCGGAATGGCGCCATGGCGCTGGCTGATACCAATATTTGGTTGGCACTCGCGCTTTCCGAACACGCATTGCACGCCGTTGTCCGATCGTGGTTCGCTCGCCAGACGTCGTCCGACCACGTCCTGTTTTGTCGCTTGACGCAACAATCGTTTCTGCGATTACTCACAACGGAAAGCGTGCTGGCGCCGTACGGGATTCCTCCACTGACCAATACGGTGGCGTGGTCCATCTACGAGGAATTTCGCGCGGACGAACGCGTCTCATGGATGGAGGAACCTCGCAATTTCGAGTTACACTGGAAAAGGCTTTCGAGCGGAAACAAGTCTTCGCCCAAACTGTGGATGGATGCATACCTCGCCGCGCTCGCCATCGCCGGAAAAAACCGGCTTGTCACCACCGATAAGGGATTTGGACAATTCAATGGACTCGATCTGATCCTGCTAACGAGTGAATGAATCGAATTGCAAGTTGTTGCCCGCCCAAATTGAGCTTTTCCCATCCTCCCACGTCGTCGCCGCTTGCCATTCCCCTCGCACGGGTGCCATGCCCACGGCTTTGCGTGGGCATGGGTCGTCGCCGCTTGCCATTCCGTTCGCACGGGTGCCATGCCCACGGCTTTGCGTGGGCATGGGTCGTCGCCGCGAATCAAGAATCAATGATCAGTGGCAGTGATTCCAAATCCAGCCGTAACGGCCCCTCGCGAATGCCGGCATGGTCAGCCGCACTCGACCACCGCCAATCCGTTGGCAATTGGCAAAGTCCTCGGCGGACCGGATTATTGTGTATGTACTCGATCTGGAAAAAGACGGTGCTCGGCTCAACGATATTGCGATCGTACCCGCCGCCGCGTTGCCAGAAGCGATAATGGACCGAGCCGTTGGGCTGGCGATCTTCCATCTTGACCAGGAATTCGGGCGCCTCGCGTTGGACGAACACCAGTGCTCGTTTGGAAACCGACTGCTTCACCGAGTTGAGTATGTCGCTGATGCTGTAATCGGGCTGAGTCGGCCATATCAAAAGATGAGAATGTTCGGGCATGATGACGTACGCCCAAATGTGAAATCGGTGTTTTTCGCGAGCCCGATCTAACGCCTCAATCAGCCAACCACGGCTTCGGTCCTTGCTCAAAAAAGGTTGCCGTTGAAAGCAAGAAAAGGTCAATGCGTGTGCATGACCTGGCTCGTTGTATCGTTTGCAGGACTTTCGATGTTGCATGCCCGTGGATGCCGGATAGGAACGGAGATCGGCTGAGTTTACTTCAGCCGATCGTGGGCAGCCAAGGCAAATCCGAATGCCGCCGGTCGAAACATGCCCACGCAAAGCCGTGGGCATGGCACCCCGACGTGCTTCGGTACTGCCGGGGCCGTTCGAAACATGCCCACGCAAAGCCGTGGGCATGGCACCCGGACGTGCTTCGCCGTGGCCGTTCGAAACATGCCCACGCAAAGCCGTGGGCATGGCACCGCGACGCTTCCCGGTTGAACGGCATTCGTGCCGTCATCTTACCCAGCTTCTGCTGAATTCGCGAAGCCCCATTCCGTTTGCAACGATTCTGGAAATCCTTCCGATTCTAACCAAAGTTCCGACTGCGCCGGGACGATGATAGTTGCGAGTAGGGGAACGGCTCCAGCCAGGGTCCGGCGCGCCTCATGTTGCCGGCAGTGCGGCGACGAGCCAGGCCGCTCCGACCGTATGGGGGAACACATGAAGCGCATTGCGGGAGCTTTCACGTTGCTGGCTGCGTTCAGCGGCTGCATGACCGCCAATCACCGCGACCCACGCGAAGGAAACTTCGGCCGCGTCGGCGTCGCCAAAGAAGTGCCGGGCGTCGTCGGTCCATGGGGCACGCCGGTGCCTTCGACCGCCAACGGCATGTCGGCGCAAGGCAAAGCCGTTGTGCCGGTCCACGCCCAGCATACGGAGCCCGGCATCCTGCCGGCCGTGTTTGCGAGCGGTCCGGGAACCACCGGCGGCGTCCAACTGGCCCAATACGGCCCCGAAATGCGCGTTCGCGGCGGCGCGCCGCTGGTCGACAGCGGCTTCCAGTCGCGAAAGAAGACCGGCCAGGTCCCGCCTCCGCCCTACGCCGGCCCTCCGGGCGCGGTCGCCGCAGTCGGCGCCTTGCCCTTCGGCATGCCGGCGATGGCGAATGCCCGCAGCTCGATCCGCTTTGCCGGCCCCGAAGGCATGCTCGTTTCCTGGCTCGCTCCCGGCGCCGACGGCAAGCCCGCCTTTCGCAATCCGTTGCAATGCCCGGCCCGTTACAACTTCCTGCAGGGCGGCGTCTATCGCTTGAAGCTCGCCAACATTCCGAAGCGAGCCGAACTCGAACTCTACCCGACGATTGAAATCGTCGCTCAGAATCCGAAGACCACGACCTTCCTGGCCCACAGCGCCGTGCCGATCAACTTCACCGACGAAGACTTCGAACAGGTCATCGCCGGCAACCTGGTCGTCAAGGTCATCTATCTGCCAGACCCGCAGTTCCAGGACCTGGCCGTCGCCGGCCCGGACGAAGTGATCTCGACTCGCCTCGATCCGGGCGTCGATCCGGTCCAGGAAGCGATGCGTCGCGGCAGCGTGCTGGCGATCGTCCGCATGGGCAACATCGACCTCGAAGCCCCGGGCACGCCATCGATGGAAACACCGAACCCGTATCTGCAGCCGCCGCCTCCGCCGCCGGGCATGGTTCCGGGCGCTCCGGTCCCCGGCAAGCCGCCGGTTCCGAAAGCGAAGGCGCCGTTGACCACGCCGCCGCTGACGACTCCGCCGGACAAAAAGTAAGCGAAACGAGTTCAATCGAATTGCGGTGGAAAGTGGAACGTGGTGAGGGAAGTTCGTGAACAGGACGAACAGAACCGCCACCTTCGACTTTCCACCGCTGTGTTTTTGCCTCGCATTGTTAGGGTGGGAGGAGCCCGCCGCCTGCGTGCTCGAGCCCCGAAGGGGCGACAGACATTAGCCCAGGGCGAGAGCCCTGGGTAGGTAGACCGCTTGACAGCGCCAGCCCCCATAGGGGCGGCATAAGCCCCTTCAGGGCTCGGAATTGATCGGCTTTTGACCCAGGGCGCGAGCCCTGGGTAGGTAGACCGCTTGACAGCGCCAGCCCCCATAGGGGCGGCAGAAGCTTCCACGAGCGGTTCTTTCGCCCCTTCGGGGCTCGGAATTGATCGGCTTTTGACCCAGGGCTGACGCCCTGGGCTAATATCTTCCGCCCCTTCGGGGCTGCAATGAATGAATGCCATGAAACGATTCATACACACTCTGGCCGTTGCACTTCTCGCGTCCGCCACCGCATTTGGGGCCAATGGTCCGCCGCCGTCGCCGTTGCTCTTCGTCAAGGTGCTCGGCCCCGCCGGCATGAAGGTGACTTTCCATCCCGGCTCGAAATTCCCACACACGATCCCGGCGCCGGCGACCGTGGGCATTCGTCCCGGCTATCCCTACCGATTGGAAATCGCCGACATTCCTGGATATCCCGGCGTCAAGCTCTATCCCACGCTCGAAGTTCGCGGCGCTTTGCACTTACCGCTCGACAAGGCGATGAAGCACCCGGTGCCGATCGTCATTTTCGAGGAAGAAGTTCGCCGCATCGTCGAAAAGGCCGCACTCGTCACCAAGGTGCATTATCTCGAAGATCCCGACAAAGCGCCGGCGATTCAGACGAAGCCCGACGAACCGCTGCTCGCCGACATCACGCCCGATCTCGATCCGATCGTCGAAGCCAAGGCCAAAGGCCGGCTCATGATCGTCCTGCGCATGGGCGAGCGCGAACCAGCCGCCGAGGAGTTGGCGGCCGGCGCGATTCCAAACACGATCCTGTTCCCGAGCGAAGGCAGGCTGCAGTCGCCGCCGGTCGGACCGCCGCTGCCATGGGCGTACTGGCCGGTTTATGACCCGGCGATCGGCAACCGCATCCCGACCGAAGAATGCCTGCCCGACGGCGGCGATGTTGGTCCACGCGTCGGCATCGGCCCCGACGGCAAAATCGGCGGGCTGAACCCGAGCGACACCGCTCTCGAATACACGACTGATTTGGGCAAACGCCGCGTGACCGTCTCCAATCGCGTGCATCTTTGCGTTCCGCGTTTCGCGGTGGCCCGGCAAATCTATGTTCCATTCGACATTCTCTCGAGCAAGGCGACCAGCGTGGCTCGCGCCACGAAGACCGGCGATGAAGCCAGGAACCGCATCGGCATCACGCATGCCGACAACGTCACGACGGTCGCAGCCACGAACAGCCGCAAGAAGCCGAGCCAGATGCAGAACAAGTTCCTGCTCTCCGGCTTCGAAGGCGCCAAGAGCGCTCAGGCTTCCTTCTCCTACAGCGGCACCAAACATTTCACCTCCGCCAAGGAAGTGGACGAAGTGACGGCCTA